>Ga0302325_10000751_pt1 | contig 86883 bp, 89 predicted proteins | sample Palsa_T0_2_FD_201948 | JGI IMG/M metagenome (GOLD analysis project Ga0302325, IMG submission 201948) | Peat permafrost microbial communities from Stordalen Mire near Abisko, Sweden - Palsa_T0_2 | ecosystem: Environmental > Terrestrial > Soil > Palsa > Peat permafrost | place: Sweden: Abisko...
GTTGCCAACGATCCCGGCGAAATTCCTGGCTGATAGCTGGCCGCCGAGACAATCGTCAATTGGGCGGTGCTGGCTGTGCCCGCGACCAACGGGCGGGGACCAGCGGCCTGAAGGGCGAAGGCAACCGCAAGCCACGCGCACCTATGGGCTAGCCGTTGGGAAACCGATGCCTTTGGTGTTTCACGCGTCAAAAGTGGTGAGCTCGAAGTTGTCCCTCTCAAGACGTCCTCCCGCGCCGCGCCGATCGCGGCTTGAACGCGATTATGCCGTTCTGCCGGCCTACGCATCAATGTGCAGTGGGTAACCAGCGGGCAACATCCCGGTAAACGCGTACACGCTTAAAAACGCAAGACTTGCCGGTGCGCAACAGCGAGTGCTAGACTCAGCAGGGTTGGCAACCGTGGCGGATTCAACTGCCCGGCGGCAGCGCCGGTATCTTTTCGGGCCCTTTGAACTGGATGCTCGCGCCGGAGAGTTGCGCAAGCACGGTATCCGCCTTCGTCTCCGCGAGCAAGCCTTCCAACTCCTGCTGCTCCTGCTGGAACACCCCGGCGAGATCGTGCTGCGGGATGAGATTCGCCTCAGGCTTTGGCCGAACGAAACCGTGGTCGAATTCGATCATGGCATCAATACCGCGATCAGGAGGCTGCGGGACGTCCTCGGGGAATCGGCGGAGAAGCCGCGCTACATCGAGACAGTGGCGCGCCGCGGCTACCGGTTCCTGGGGGAAGTCGGGATGGCGGACGAGCCGCCCATCGGGCCGCCTCCGGATGCAGCCCTCCTCGACACCGGCGATCTGGTGGGCAAGCTCGTCTCCCACTACCGGGTTCTTAGCGAACTGGGCAGCGGCGGGATGGGTGTGGTTTTCCGGGCGAAGGATCTCAAGCTCGACCGGGATGTCGCGCTGAAGTTCCTGCCCGAGGAGTACGGCCGGCACCCAAAATCTCTGGAGCGCTTCCAGCGGGAGGCCCGCGCGGCGGCCGCACTCAACCACCCCGGCATTTGCACCATTTACGAGATTGGCGAACATGGCCGCCAGCCGTTCATCGCGATGGAGTTGCTGGAGGGGCAAACTCTGAGGGACCGGCTGACCGGATCGCCGTTGCAGGTGGAGGAACTGGTAAACCTGGCGATTCAGATCGCCGAAGCGCTGGAGGCGGCGCACGCCGGCGGGATAGTGCATCGCGATATCAAACCGGCGAACCTATTTGTCACCACGCGCGGGCAGGTAAAGATCCTGGATTTCGGGCTGGCAAAACTGGTGCGCGAACAGACCTTGGGAGCGGGTAGCGATCCGGCATTATCAACGGACGTAACCACTCCCGGCGTGCCGGTGGGGACGATGGCTTACATGTCTCCGGAACAGGTTCGAGGCGCGGCAGTCGACCATCGCTCGGACATCTTCAGCCTGGGAGTGGTTCTGTACGAGATGCTGGCAGGCAAGAAGGCGTTTGGCGGGGGTTCCTCTAACGAGGTGATGAAGTCCATTCTGACGGACAATCCGCCGGATCTGCCTCCGACGGCACCAGCCGGGTTGGATCGCATCGTGCGCCATTGTCTGGAAAAGGAGCCGGCACGAAGGTTTCAATCCGCGGTAGATCTCAGATTTGCGCTCAGTTCCTGGTCGGAGTCTGCCGTTCCCAAAGGGAGGATTTGGAACCGGGCGGCGTCCGCTACGCCGCCATCTGCCCGGTCTCGCCGCACCCGAGCGCTCGCGGCAGCATCAACGTTCGTGCTGGCGCTGGTGGTCGCCGCGATCGCCTGGCGGCCCGGGCGGAATCTGCCTGCGCGCGGCTCCGGGACGCCCCAACGGGGGTCCGTTCAAGGGGTGGCGCCAGTCGGGTCGCGGTCGTTTGTGGTCGGAAACAAACCCCAGGCAGTGGTTTTTGACGGCGCCAGCATCTGGGTATCGAATACCGCCGACAACACGGTCACCAAACTGGCGGCCAGCGATGGGACGATCCGCGGGACCTTTACTGTCGGCGCCGGCCCGGACGGATTGGCCTTCGATGGCGCCCACATCTGGGTCGCTAATTCTAGCGGCAATAACGTTACCGAACTGCGCGCCAGCGACGGAGCCGTCCTCGGCACGTTCAGCGTGGGGCATCACCCCAACGGCACGGCTTTCGATGGCGCCAACATTTGGGTAGTCAACGAATTCAGCGCCAGCGTTACCAAGCTCTCAGCCGCCAACGGAGCCGTGTTAGGAACTTTTTCCGTGGGCCCTTCCGGATGCCATCCGCAGTGGGTGCTTTTCGATGGACAAAGCGTCTGGGTCAGCAATCTTTACGGTGGAGCAGTAGTGCAAATACGCCCGAGCGATGGAACGATTCTGAACACATTCCCAGCGGGATCGGGACCGGCGCAAATGGCGTTTGATGGCAGCAATATTTGGATTGCCGACAACATTGGGAACACCGTGACGGAATTGCGCGCAAAAGACGGCGCGATCATGGGCACGTTTCCTGTCGGGTCGTACCCTGTTGGCATAGTCTTCGATGGAAAAAGCATCTGGGTATCCAACGCGGGAAGCGGGAGTGTTTCCAAGCTACGCGCGAGCAACGGCTCGCTCCTTGGGACCTTCCCCGTCGGAAGAGAGCCTCAGCTAATGGGTTTTGATGGAACCAACGTTTGGGTGCCTAACTTTGGCGGCAACACCGTCTCCAAGTTATAACGAGAGTAACCTGGCGGCGGCCTTGGCACGAAGGGCTCTGAGATCAGCCTTTGCCGCCCTTCAAAATCTCGATGCTTCCATTATTATCGTTCAGCCGCATAGGACACCCGCCGCCGCCGATGTTGCCATTCAGCGAATCGGTGCCGATGTCGCCCGAAATAGTCATCGGGAAATCCGAATGGATCTTGCCGAACGACGTCTTGGCCGCCACCGCGTAACTGGCGTTGTCCGGCACGCGCACGCGCACCGGGGAAAAGCTTGTCCGAATGCCCACCGGCCGGCACGCCTGGCCCTGCAGCGATACTTCCACGCCGCCGTTCTGGTTTTCGACATCCACCGCGCCCGCCACGCCGTCGAGCAGCACGGCTCCGAAGCTGGTCCGCACATTGGCGCTGTTGCGAATGCCGGAAGCCTTCACCGCTCCGTTGTTATCCTCCACGGTCAGCACTCCGCCCACCCGGTCCGCCGTCACCAGGCCGAAGCTGGTCTTCAGCGAAGCTTCTTCGCCCACGTCGGTCACCGTGATGGGACTGTTCCCCCCCACGATCCGAATGCCCTTGTGCACCTCGCTGATATCCACGCGGCCGAAGGAGTTCTCGATGGTCGCCGATTCGCCCACTTTCCGGCCAATCACCGCGGAATTCGTCGCGCGCACCGACAGCAGCTTGCCGATATCGCCGAAACGCACCGTGCCGAAGCTCGTGTTCAATTCGGCCGAGCCGGTGATGCTGTTCGCTTCCACCTCGCCGTTGCCGTTGCCCACGACCAGGTTCCCCTTGACCCCGGTAACAGTCACTTTGCCGAATGAATTGGTGATGCGCACATCGCCGCCCGCGCCGGTAACCTGCACTGCGCCGTTGCCGTTCACGATCGTGCCGCCGCGCCCCGGATTGGTAATCGTGACATTCGCAAAACGATCTTTGACGTTTACGATGCCGGTGGCATCGGACACATCCACGGCGCCGTTGCTGTTGCGAATCTCCACGTCGCCGGCATTGCCGGTAACCTCGACCGCCGCAAACTGATTCTCCAGGCGCTGTGTGCCGCGCCCATTGCGGAACGTCAGCTTCCCATGCGCGTTGGTGATTTCCCCGTTGGCCTTTAGATCCTCAATGCTCACGCTGCCGAAACTGTTGCGCAGCTCCAGCGGCGCGGTTTCCGGCATGGTTACTTCCAGATTGACCGAGTAGGACAAATAGGAAAGGTTATGGAATCCGAGGAAACCGTCGTGCTCTTCCTTCGGATATTCCGTGCGAATGACCAGCGCCGAGCCGGCCGGCGCGACCTCGATCCGGATTTCGTCCGCGAGGCGCTTGGCGTCGGCGTCATTGGAAGCGGAAACGCGGATGGAGGCATGCACCACGACGTCACGGCCGGCATGCGTGCGCAGGTTGACGTTGCCCATGCGATGCTCCACCCGCACGCTCTGGCCGCTGGCAAGGGTCGTGGTCTTGTCGAAGCTGCGCGAGTATTCTTCCCGCGCGAACGCCTGCGCCGCCAGTAACAGGGTCAATCCAAGAATCGGGCCGAACATCATATTATTGCGCACGTTGCAAAATCTCCTTTAAAGTGTCTTGTTTATCGCGATACAACGACGCCAGGTCGGTTTGTAGCTGCGCGTTGAACTTGTTATGCGCGACCGTCGCGCGCACGTTGCTAATCTCGGAATCCAGCCCCATCAGCTTCTCGCGGTCGGCGATGGCCACGGGGTTTTCCGAGGCGCTCAGCTTGGGCTGGACCAGGCGCGAGAGCTTGTCGATGGAGGCGCGGTAGGCCGCCTCGGTCTTTTCGACTTCTTTCAGCGTTTGCTCGGTTAGAAAATCGCTATCCTGCCGGACGGCGGGAGCTGCCGCGGGCCGCGAGTACGTCACCACGAAAACCGAAACCGCGATCGCCAGGACCGCGGCAAGTCCGGCCAGCATGCGCCAATCGCCGCGCCAACCCAGGCGTCCGCCCAAGCCGTGCGGTTTGGCCGCCTTCTGTTGGGCTGCCAAAGACTGGCGAATTTTGGGCCACAATTCGGGCGTTTCCCAGTCCTCGCGGAGGTCCGGCGCCACGGTCGACATCTCGCTCCAGAGCCACAGCTCACGGCGGCAAGCGTCGCAAACCTTGGCGTGCTCGCGCGCATCGGGCAACAGTTCCGGGACCGCTAGTGCGCGCTCCAAGTCTTTACAATCAAATGTCATGCGCGGCTCTCCGTCAACAATCGCTTCAACTCCCGTTTGGCTTCGAATAGCCATTTCTTGGAGGTGCCTTCCGGGATTTCCAGAATGGCGGCCACCTCGGAGTGGCGGAAGCCCTCCACTTCGAACAGCCAAAACACCATCCGGTATTGCGGATGGATGCGCCCGAGCGCGATCCGAATGGCCACCTGCACCGGCAAGTTATTCGTTATGGCCGGCTCGGCCGCGAGCGGCGTTTCCGCCTGCCGTTTGCGCTTGCGTCCCGTGTCGTAACAGCAATTCAGCAGGATACGGTAGATCCACGAGGCGAGGCCGGAATCGAACTGGATGGCGCCCGCCGCGCGATAAATTTTCAAAAACGCTTCCTGCACGGCATCCTCGGCGTCCGCGCGATCCGCAAGCAAATGAAACGCAATGCTCTTCATGCGCCCGGCGTGCGCCGCGTAGATCTCCTCGAACGCGGATAGATCGCCGCGTTTGGATGCCTGAATCAAGTCGGCGTCGCTGCGCGCCGTCAGCCGGGCGGCGGCCATTGCCAGGGGCATTCTGATTGTTATAACGCCGGGGAGGGACGGAACGTTCTAATAATTTTATTGTGGGGCAGGTTGGCAACCTGCGGGCCGATTGTGAATCGGCCCAGTTTAGCCGCGCAGCATGCGTTCCGTCGACGTCACCCGGCGCGGCGAAAACTGCGACGCGGCGGCTTTTAAATATGGACGGAACTCGCGAACCCAATACGCCACATACCCCGTGCTGCGAATTTCCCGCATAGTAGCGCTGTAATGATCCAGCAGGACTCCGGCCATGATCTGGCCGGTGCGGCGCGCGGCTCCTTTGGCGCAGCGCGAGAGCCACAGCAGGTTTTCCGGAATGCGGCTCACCGCCGCGAGGGCCATCAGCGTCGAAACCTGGAACACCGGGCGGCCCTGCGCGGCGGCGGTGGTCTTCAATTCTTCCCAGCTTCGCCGCAGCGTGTCGCCGGAGGGTAAATGCGGCGTAGGGATTTTGGCCGCCTCGCGCCGCAAATCGGACCACTCCCGCCGCAGACCCGCCACGTCCAGCGGCGGCGTGTTGGCGGTTTGCGCCAGGCGGCCAGCCGCGCCCTCAAGACCGTCCAGCAACTGGTCGACGGTTTCGTAATCGGCATCGGGGGCGAGCAATCCTTCTTCCTTCAGGCTCTGCGCTATTTCGCGGATCAGTTGCCGTCCCGTGCCCGAGAGATCGGCCAGCGCGGCCAGCACCCATACCGGCGATGCGCTGAAGGTCAGCAGGCCGATCAACTCGATGCCGTTGCCCGCGAACCGGCGCATGGCGAAGTCATCCGCCAGCTTGCCTTTAGGAGGATACGCGCCTTCCACCTGACCGATGTTTTCGATCAGGAAGCGCAGCGTGTTTTCGACCAGTTCCGTGTAGAGCCGCGTGCGGCGCACGGCGCGCGGCAGCACTACTTCGCTCAGTTCGCGTAACAGGCCGGCGCTCAGCGCGCTCATGGAGCGCAATGCGCGCTCCGGCAGAGAAAGCAAGTATTGGTGCGACAAGCCCGCGGGCCGCATGCTACTTATTTTGTCATTACCGAAGCCCGAAGCCAGTTTAGCACTCGCAATTGTGTGGCTGCCAATCATGGCCGCAGCCGCGTCTTAGGCGGCCAGAGCCGGCTGAAGGCCGGCCCGCGGACAGAGTACCCACCCATCGCGCAGCACCTCCAGCGGCTTCTGCCCAAGAGCCCGATAGCCGACCGGCCACCCCTCCGCCGCGGGCCGCCAGTGCCGTGAGCGCGATCAGAAGCAGATCCTTCGCCGGGTCGGCTCCCGCGCGAAACCATCCGGGGGAAGCACGCAACGGCGGCCGCAGCGATGGCCTGCCAGCCCAGCAACTCCTCGCCAGGTCAGCGCGTCGCTATCCAGTCCACCGCACTCCGCGCTGGGGACGTGGCGGAAGTCGCCACCAGAGTAGTGCCGCTGCAGCCGTACAAGTGGATAAACGGCTGTCTGTTGCCGCCCGACAGCACGCCGCGAACCCTGTCCAAAGAGGTGAGGGTCGATTGTTGCCTCGCATCCTCCGCTTGGACAGACACCCACAGGGTATTATCGTCGCACAAGGCGACTCCGCTAACGATGTCGGGACGCAGACTGAGTTGGTAAGTGGCCAACGCCTTTCCGTCAAGCGAAAACTCCATGTACTGGTTCGCCCGCGGAGAAAACCACCCCACGCGATCCTTGGAAGAGACGAGATAGGAACTAGTCACGAAATCCGAATGTCTCGGCGGGAAGAGCGTTCGCGGCACAACGCCGCCCAGCAGCCTTCCCTTTTTGTCGAAGCGCCGAACCAGGAAATAGTCTTGGCTGACCTCTTTAGCTGTTTCGCGCTCGTCCCTATCGTTGCCTGCCACCCAGAGCGTTCCATCGGATGCGAATACCAGCGCATGTGGTATGTACGGGTCGGTGCGCACGATCAGTTGGCTCGCGCCGTCTGGCGAGATGACAGCCAGGAAGATGGCGCCACGATCCCCGGCGCCATAGGCGCTCCCAGAGACGGCTACGTATCCGTCCGTGCTCCGGGCGAAACGGTTGCCAAGGATGTTGATCAGCTGCGAGCCGGGTACCTGCACAGCAACGCGCTGAATCTCCGCGCCCGATTGATCGTAGATGCGCAGGATCGGTTCGCCGGACGAGTAGCTCTCGAGGGCGACAAGAGAGTTCCCGCTCCATGTTCCCAACGGGCTCCCCGGCGGATACGTCGGAGACAGAGACGTTGTCCGGATAACGGCTTGGGCGTATACTCCACTTACTTGCATCCCGATCATGGGGACAGCTATAGCCACACTACGCAATTTGGCGATTAAACTGTTTCTCGTATTCATTTCCGGTCACCTCCAACCTGGGCGCTGCAATGCGTTGCAGCACCTGATTCAGCCATTATCACCATTATCGCACCACGGGTAGGGCGCACCGCAGCTACAGCCTCCGGTGCCTGGGCAGCAGATGGGACTGGATTGGAAGCCGCCCCAAGGTTCACTGTCGGGGTCATACGCCGTGTTGGGCAGGGTCGCAGATTGGCACACAGGAGGGTCGTTGCCGCACTGGTAGGACGTCTCGACCCAATAGGCGCCTGTACAACCGCCGCCTTGGGCGTAGACCACAGTTACTCCGAAAATGCGGTCGATCCAGGTGAGGCCCTTGGCCTCATTCTTCACAGCGCACTGGGAGGGCGCCCGGCGGTGCTCCAGGATGTTGCGCACAGAGAAGAGCGGATTGGGTTTCAAGCCGTCAAAGGGACCGGCCAGCGGAGCGCCGCTAAGCGTCACAACCATCGCCGTTATCGGCTTGGCTAAGCGTGGGGCGAGTTTCCCGGGGTCTTCCTTGGCGCCTGCCGACATTAGCGTGCTGCTCGCCGCACCCATGAACAGCAGCACCGTCAGCGTTCAAACTGCTGAGCATATCTGAGTGTTCATATCCGGATTATGGGCCGACTGTGCGCGCCTGTCAAGCGGAGTTTAGCGGAATTTAACAGAATTTTGCGGAATTTCAAAGGGATTTGATGTAATTCGACGAGCCAAATCGCCTGTGCCGTGAAGCGCCGCTAGACTCCTTCCGCCGCCTCCTCGAGAATACGGTACTACTTCGTGCGGGCCTACCTGGCGATTGACCAGGCGAGCACAACGCAGCGCATGCTCGGCAGCGGGAAAGGACACCGGCGGGGCAGGCCTGCGCGCCGGCTGTTACTCATCGCGCAGCACCTCCAGCGGCTTCTGCCCCAAGATGCGATAGCTGGCCAGCCATCCCGCCGCCACGGCCACCAGCGCGGTCAGGGCGATCGAGAACAGATCCGCCGCCGGGTCGAAGTGAAAGGCCGCCTTGAGCAGACGCTTCACCACCAGCGCGGTGAATCCGGTGGCCAGCGCGCTGCCCAGCAGACCGGCCGCGCCGCCCAGCACCAGAAACTCCATCGAGAAGATTCCCGCGACGCGCCGCCGCGTGGCCCCGAGCGTCTTCAGAATGACTACCTCGCGCACCCGCCCGAAGCGTGTACCCGCCACGCTGGACGCCAAAATGATGGCGCCCGCCACGATGGTGAATGCCGAGACGAAGCGCACCACCAGCGCGATCTGGTCCACCACCTGTTGCACGATTTCGAGCACGTCCGCCATGTTGATTACGGTGATGGTCGGCATCTTCTCATAGATGGCGCGCTGCATGGCCGCCACGTCGCGCGGCTGCACGCGCACGCTGCCATAGTAGATGGCCGGAAAGCCATCCAGGCTGCCGGGGCTGAAGATGAATTCGAAGCGCGCGGTCATGCGCACGGAATCGGTGCGTTCGATGCAGGCGAGGTTCGAGTGCAGCGTGCGCCCCCAAGCGGTCCAATCCAGGGCCATGCCGGCTTTCAAATGCAGGATGCGGGCGGCCTCTTCGGAAGCGCACACTTGCGGCGTTGCCGGATGCCCATCCCACCATGCGCCGCTCAGAATCTCGGTCTCGCGCGGGCGGGCCGGCGCGGTGGTCACCGAACGCGTGCGCAAGAACCGGCGGCCCCATTCCTGCAAGCGCATCTTTTCGACGGGCACGCCGTCGATCGACACCAGGCGCACCGCCACCGAGGAGAGAATCTCCGGCGCGGTTTCGATGCCCTTCTGCCGCTTCACCAGATCCATGAGCGCCTGCCGTTGCGCGCCGGGAATATCCAGCATGAACACGTTGGCCATGCCCGGCGGCGCGTTCTGCATCATATCGGTTAGCACCGCGTGCTGCACCAGGTAGACGGTGAGCGTGAACATCACGCCGGTGCCCAAGGTCACCAATACGGTTTGCGCATGATTGCCGGGGCGGTAGAGATTCGCGATGCCTTGCCGCAAAGCCACCGGCAGCGCGCGTCCGGAGCCGCGCATCAGCAACCGCAATCCGCGCAGCAGCAGCCAGGCAACCGCCGCGATCGCCAGCAGGCCCACCAGCAGCCCGCCGGCGAAGTACGCGCCGATGCGCAGGGAATCGCGCAGCGTGGTTCCGGCCAGCCACGCGGCGATCAGCCCGATTCCCACCAGGATGGCGGCAGCCGTCGCCAGCGCCTGGCGCGATCGGCTCCAGCGCCGCAGCCAGTCCCGCCGCGCGTCGGCCATTTCGCGCCGGAAGATGACCGCCGGACGTATTTCGCGAATCCCCATCAGCGTGGGCAAAGTGAACAGCAATGTGGTGAGGATGCCGATCGCCAGACCTTGCGCGGCGGGGACCAGGTCCAGCCCCATGTGCGGCGGCACCGGAAAAAAGCGGCCGATCAGCGCCGGAAAGGCGCGCTGCACCAGCATCCCGAACGCCACGCCGAGCAAGCCGCCTGCGAGGCCCAGCGCCAGCGTCTGCGCCAGATAGATACGCAGCACTTGCCCTGACCGCGCGCCAAGGCATTTCAGAACCGCAATGGTATCCATCTTCTGCTGCAGGTGCGCGTGCATGGCCGTGGCCACGCCGAGAGCGCCCACAATCAGCGCGATCAGGCTGATCAGGCTGAGGAAGGTGGTGGAACGTTCCAGGCCGCGCGTGACGATGGGATGCGTTTCGCGGTAATCGGCGATCAGTCCCTCGGGAAAGGCCCGCTTCAGAGTGTTCCGCACCTGCTGTACGGGCGGACTGCCCGGCGGCAGCAAGAATAGGTAGCGCTCGGCGGCGCGGCTGCCGAGGCTGATCAGCCCAGTGCGTTCGAGGCCTTGGCGGCTGATCATTACGCGCGGGCCGACGTTGATGCTGCCGGTCAAGCGGTCGGGTTCCGAAACAAGCACTGCCGCGATGCGAAAGTCCTGGCCGCCAAAACGCAGGTTGCCGCCCACGCGCGTCTTCAGCCGGAAGAGCAGGTCGTCGGAAACCGCCGCTGAGCGGCTATCGAGGATGGCGCGCAAAGCAGCCGGTGGGTCCAGCTTCACCTCGCCATAAAAAGGATAGACTGCCGGATCGATGGCCTTCACGGAAACCAGCACGGGATCCGGCGCCTCGGCCGTATTGGCCATGGTCAGGGTTTCGGTGACGGATGTGTCCCGCACGCCGCGTTGTTCCAGGCCGGCGATGGCCGCGGTCTGTTGCGGGCTAGGTTGGGCGAACACGCGCAGGGAGAGGTCGGCGGCCATCAAGGTGCGCGCCTGACGGACCAGCAGCGTGTGAAAGGCGCGGCTGAACGAGCGCACGCCGGTCAGCGCGCCGACACCCACGGCCACTGCCAGGATCACGAAGAGGAATTTGGCGGGCGAAGAGCGCAGGTCGCGCCAAGCGATTTTGAGCGTGGCTGGTGGTTGGTGGCCGGTGGCTGGTGGAATAGTTCTCATGTCATACAATCCGCCCATCGCGCAGCAGGATGCGGCGGTCGGCAACGTTCGCCAATTCCAGGTCGTGCGTCACCAGCACCAGCGTAGTGCCTTCCTGGCGGTTCAGCGATAGAAGCAAGTCGAGCACCAGGCGCCCGTTTTCGGAATCCAGGTTACCGGTCGGCTCGTCGGCCATCAGGATCGGCGGACGCATCATGAAGGCGCGGGCCAGCGCCACGCGCTGCTGCTCGCCTCCGGAAAGCTGCACGGGATAATGATCGCGCCGGTCGGCCAGCCCCACGCGACCCAGAAATGCGCGCGCCCGGGCCGGGCCGTCGCTGCTTCCATTGCCGGCCAGTTCCATGGGCAGCAACACATTCTCCTCGGCGGTCAGCGTGGGAATCAGGTGATAGGATTGAAACACGAAACCGATCTTGCGACCGCGTACCAGCGCCAGTTCGTCCTCTTTCAGGCCGGTGATCTCCTGCCCGTCGAGCGAAATGGTGCCTGCGGTAGGCGTATCCAGACCGGCCAGCAGTCCCAGCAAGGTGCTCTTGCCGCTGCCCGAGGGGCCCATAATGGCGGCAAATTGCCCGCGCGGGATTTCCAGGTCGATACCCTTCAGGATGTCCACGCGATGCGTGCCCGTATCGATTGTCTTGGTGAGGCCGTGTGCCTGAATCATGGCTGAATAAATGGATGGGCGGTCTACGTTTTATTATGGCATTCAGATGCGTATAGTCAGTTTGCTTCCTGGCTTGGTGCTACTGTGCGGATGCGGCAGCGCTCCGGACTCCGCGCCGGAACCAGCGCAGCGCGCCCAAGCCAGCCCGGCGCCCGACAACCGGCCCGTGATTGTGGCGTTTGGCGACAGCCTCACGGCGGGCTTCGGCGCCGATACCGGCAAGAGCTACCCGGATTTCCTGCAGCAGGAACTGGATCGCCGCGGCCTGCTGTACCGGGTGGTGAACGCCGGGATCAGCGGCGAGACCACCACCGATGCGCTCGAGCGCCTGGGCGCGGTGACCGCGCTCAAGCCGGCCGTGGTCATCGTCGAATTCGGGGGCAACGATGGGCTGCGCGGCCTGCCAGTGTCCACTACGCGGGCGAACCTCGACCAGATTGTCGTGGCGCTGAAGGATTCCGGCGCGGAGGTGCTGCTGGCCGGTATGACGCTGCCACCCAACTACGGACCGGATTATATTGCCGCATTTCAGCGGGTCTATAGCGATCTGGCGGCGAAGGACAAAGTCGCGCTGATCCCGTTTCTGCTGGAGGGGGTGGCGGGGACCAGCCGCATGCAACGCGACGGTCTGCATCCGACGGCGGACGGCAACCGGCTGGTCGCGGCCACGGTGATGCGGTATTTGCAGCCGCTGCTGCGAGTGCGGCGGGTGGTCGAAGGCGCGCGCAGGCAATAACACATCCTAGTATTTTCCTATTGCTTCAAAATCCAATTCCAGAATCCAGTCCTTGGCTGCGTCGTCTCGCTTGACGCTGATGAATCCCAAGGCGCCAAGCCGCTCAAGTTCTCTATTGAAGGTGCGATCCGTAGCGTTCTTATAAGCAATTGTCACGTACCGAGCTTTGCGGAGTTCCGAGACGCTTAACTGCCGCGAGGGGTTCTCTGAAAACGGATCTATGGGTTCAGTCTCGGTGAGCAGGAAGTCCAGAAGGTCGTATTCTCTCTGGTTCAGCAGCCTTCGGTAGCTTGCGATACGCGTATTAAACGCCCGTACCAGCATCGCCCGATATACGACTCTGTTCAACTTAGTCTTGATGAAGTTATTTATGCCCTTCAATTCAGCGGCTAACCCTTCGATCCCGAAGTGGACGAAGGGAGTGACCTCAAAGGGTTGGCGGTCGCGCCATTGCTGTAGCCGCAGCTTGTAGTCCCGCTCATGCCGGTAGAAGTAATTTGACAGGCCATAGAAGCCGTGGACGTTGTATCCTTGCTGGAATAGGATACCGGCCCTCCACGAGCCGGGATACCCTCCCGTTGCCGTCTCCGAAGGGATGAATCGTCACCAGAAAAAAATGGGCCAGCAGCGCCCTTATTACCGGATGGCCGGCAATCAGTCTTGGATGGTTTACGAATTCGATGTACTCGTCCATGAGACGCTCAAGGCGTTCGTGCGGAGCGCCGCGATGGACTCCACCCATTTCAGGGCTCCCAATAACCACCGAAAATGTTCTCCACCTTCCAGGTACGTTGTTGTGCGTGTCGGAGTGCTCGGTAACCATTCGGTGCATCCCCAGGAGGTCTTCACGGCGAAGGGGCGGGCTCCCTGGAGAGAACCTCTTCCTGACCCACGCTTGGGCTAATCCCGCATTCCGAATCTGCAACTGTTCTTTGGTTGGCGCTTTGGATGGTTGAACACCATCCGCCTGGTCGAGAATGTCCATCTGGTGGGACACCTCAGCCTCGGAAAGCGGATTGCCCTCCAGGGCAGTGGTGCCATGCACGGCCCGCACACGATTGAGCCTATCGAGTTGGTTCCGCCAGTCCGGCGGTAGGACGAGATTCAAGGCCGCTTCCTTGTAGGCCTCGATGGTCGTCAAGGCGCGGAGAAGCGCATCCGCCGTGAGGTCCAAGCGATAGTCGTACGAGAATCTTTCCCAATGCATTCTTGACACCAATTCTGACAGGCCTATTGGCGCAGCTTCTTTGTCCGTATCTATATGTTAACACTTGGTATCGTGGTGTGGCCAAGGAAATTACTATCACATTTGGCAACCATTATGACGCGCATTTCCGCCCTGAAATAATGCCTGTATCCCAGCTTGGGGGACTTGGCCGGTGATCGAGCGGGCCCAGAGGGAACCGCTAACTTAGGTATACATCCGAACTGTCACTCCGATTCAGTATTCTGTAGTCATGACGGAGCGCGAGACGATGACGGTGGACGCAGGTGTGCCGCCGGAGACCGCGCAAGCCATGCTGAAGAAGGTGCTGGCCAGCCCACACTTTGCGAACGCACGCCGGCTGAGCGAGTTCTTGCGATTCATCACTCTGAAGGCTGCCGCGGGCGAGACGGCGCAGGTCGACGAATATCTCATCGCGTCCGAGATCTATGGCCGCAATCCGGATTACGATCCGAAGGTAGACTCCATCGTCCAGGTGGAGGCCAACCGGCTGCGCGCCAAACTGCGCGACTATTACGAAGCGGAAGGCCGCGGCGATCCGGTCCGCATACGATTGCCGCTGGATAGCTACACTCCGGTGTGGGAAGCCGCGCAGCCGGATCCGGACGCGGACTCGCCGGCTACCGCGCCGCGCCGCACTCCCCTGCGCCTGACCTTGGCGGTGACGTTGGCCGCGGTGACCACCATGGCGGCCCTGGTTCCGTTCAGCAGGCGCGCCAGCGATCCGCGCAACTCCATCGCCGTGCTGCCGTTCGCCAACGAAGGCGGCGCGCCGGAGAAAGACTACTTCAGCGATGGGCTGACCGAGCAGATCGCCAATCGACTGGGCCGGTCGGGAAAGCTGCGAGTGGCGGCCCGCACTTCGGCCCAGCGGTTTAAAAACCACGTCGGCGACGCCCGGCGGATCGGCCAACAGTTGCATGTCGATCTGGTGCTGGAGGGCAGTGTGCGCTTTGCCGGCGACAGAATCGGCGTCTCCACCCAGTTGTATAACACGCACAACGGGCGCCAAATCTGGTCGAGCGTATTCAACCAGCCCGCCACGGGGGCACCCGCCTTGCAAGACGAGATTTCCGCGGCTCTCGGCGGAGCGCTGCGGTTGGGAAACGCAAGCTTCGCCCGCGAACACGCCGCGATGGGCTGGACCAACGATTCCGGCGCGCTGGACCTCTACCTGCAAGCGCGCTATCTGTTCAACAGCCGCGGGTCGGCGAATCTGTGGAAGAGCCTGCAACTCTACAACGCAGCGCTAACGAAGGACCCGAAGTTCGCGCTGGCCTATGCCGGCATCGCCGACGACTACGTGGTACTGGCCGCGAATGAAGATCAGAATATGTCCCAAATGACGGCCTTAGGCAGACAGGCCGTAGAGCATGCCCTGGCCATCGATCCCACCCTGCCGGAGGGGCTATTAACTAAGGCGGCGACCGAGGACCATGCCGACTTCGCGAATGTCGAGCGCAGCTACCGGGCCGCACTGGCGGCGAATCCCAATAACGCCAACGCGCATCACTGGTGGGGCATGAATTTGCTGGCGGCGGGACGGTTCGCGGAAGCGGAGGCTGAAATCCGGCAGGCGCAGTTGCTCGATCCGCTTGCGCTGTACATTAGCGTCCACCTCGGCACGGTGTATTATTGCAGCCACCGTTACCAGGACACCATCGATCTGGAACGCAGGCTGCTGGATCTGGATCCGCACCTGGCGCGGGCGCCGGTTCTGCTTGCCCGCGGCTACGAGGGACTGGGCCGCTATGCGGAGGCGGAAGCCACCCTCGAAAACATGCCCAAAAACGACAACACCGCCAGCGTGATGGCGGATTTAGGGCATGTCTATGCGGTTTCCGGCAAGCGTGACCGCGCGCGCAGGGTGATGGATGCGCTCACCCGGATGGCCAAGACGCGGCATGTTCCGCCCCAAGACCTGGCGCTTATCCAAACCGGGCTGGGCAACAAGAGTGAAGCTCTTGCGCTGCTTGAGATGAGCTACGAGCAACACGAAGCGGCGCTGGCCCTTCTGAAGGTCGATCCGCGGTGGGACCCGCTGCGGGGCGATCCGCGCTTCCAGCAACTGCTGCGAGGGCTCAGCCTCGACAAATAACGGCAAAATCCGATATCGTTGGGGATTGTGAGGAGTGGGACAGGCCTCCTGGCCTGTCCAGACACACTGCCCAAACGATTATGCGTGACCTGATAGAGGCGTTGCGCGCGGGAAGGCTGGACAAGTTGCGCGCCGCGATCGCTGCGGACCCCGAGTTGGCGCGCGAACCACGGCTGGTGGGGGCCGCGGCTGGCCGGGCGATGCAGCCCGCGCTGGCCATGTTGAAGAAGGCCGGCGCGGATTTGAACGCGTCCTGGCGCAATTACCGTCCGCTGCACAACCTGTTGCAGGAGGAGCCGCACGCGGCGGCCGGGAAGCCCGCGCCCGCTCGCCTCGCGTGCCTGGAGTGGTTGCTCGAAAATGGGGCAGATCCCGAACTGCTGGGCGCGTGGCCATCCGCGCGCGCGATTATCGTGGCGGCCTTCGTGGGGTCGCCGGAGTATGTGAACGTGCTGCGCAAGGGCGGCGCGAAGATGGACGGTTTTGCCGGAGCCGCGCTGGGAGACCGCAAGCTGGTGGGGAAAGCGCTGCGGGCGCAACCGGATTTCGCCCGTGAGCGGGACCATGGCGGCCTGACCGCGCTGCAATGCGCCGCTGGTTCGCGCATGCCGAAGGCGGACACGCTGACGATTGCGCGGCTGCTGATCGACGCGGGCGCCGAGGTGGGCGCACTCACCAGATCGTGGGCGAACGACGTGAATGCCGCATACTTCGCGGCTGGCAGGAAGAACCAGGCCATGTTCGATCTGTTGCTGGCGAGCGGCGCCGACGCCACCGACGCGCTCAGTCACGCGTCGTGGGCCGGAGCCTACGAATTGGCTGCGTCGGCGCTGGAGCATGGCGCGGCGATCGACCGCGCCACCGCCAACGGGAAGCCCTTGCTCAACGATTTGATCCGCTGGGGGCAGATTCCACAGATGGCCTGGCTGCTGGAACATAAGGCCAGCCCGAATATCCCCGACGAGCGCGGGTGGACCGCAGTGCATCAGGCGGCCTCGCGCGGCAATGTGCGCATGCTGCGCGCGGTTTTGGACGCTGGAGGAAACGCGAAGCGGCGGGATAAGGAAGGCCGCACGCCGCGGGATGTGACGACGTCGGACAAGCTGGCCGTGATGTTGGCTGTGAAGAAGCGACTATGAAGACCTTGCTTCAATTGCATGCGGAGGCGGAATTCTTGAGAAAATCCAGCGGCTCAAATATCGAGAAAGCGTTGCTCAAGGCCGTCAAGGTCTTGGCTCTCTTTCACATCCCCCACTACGTTTGCGGCGGCTTTGCCGTCCAGGAGCACGGTTATCCACGCTTCACGGTTGACGTAGACATTATTGTGCCGGACGTGGCGTTCGCCCGTGAGAAATTGGCGATGAATGGCTTCAAGGAGAACCTAGGCTCCAAGATGACCGTAACGGACAGGGAGAGCGGCGTGGAAATCGATCTTCTGCCGGGAGGAAGCAAACTAGATCCGGGACCGCTCACGTTTCCCGTGCCCACGCACGTATCAAACGAGCCGCAAATTCTAACCTTGCAGGACCTCATCTCGCTCAAGCTCTCAACCTATATCGGCCGCGGCGTTCATCGGATTCAGGATTATGCCGATGTGGTGAAACTGATTGAAGCCAACCATCTCCCACGAGATTACGATGTCGATGTGAAGGTGCGGGACGCCTACCAAAAGGCGTGGGATGAGCTTCATTCCGCGACGAATTAGAAGTCGTCTCCGTGCGCGTTCTTCAAAGGAAGAGATCGGCAGGCACATGGAGCAGGTCGGCGAGCTTCTTCGCCTGCGCCTTGCCGATCGCCCGCTTTCCGCTCACAACCTCGGAGGCTATGCCGCGGGAACCAAACACGTCCAGCAAGTCGCGCTGGCGCAAGCCGCGCTCTTCCATCAGGCTGCGCAACCGGCTGTCGGATGTCGATCCTTCGAGGGCGTAGTTGGCGTCCTCGAACGCTTCGATCAGCACAGTCAGGAGATCGGAATACTCCCGCTCCTCCGGCGTGAGTTCGCCATAGCGTTTGTCGAACTGCTCCAACTCGGCGATGAGGCGCTCATTCTCTTCCTCGGTCCGAATGACCGCCGGCAACTTGCGCGCCAACAAACGGCCGTAGCGCTTTGGATCCACCTCGACGAGCACGGAATTCTTCATCGCTTCCAATCCCCCCTGCTGTATTCCTCATGCGTCATCACGCGGCGAATGTAAACCTTGCAGGCTCGATAGTTAATATACGTGGCCAGCCGCATACGCGTGTGGACACCTGTTGCGCACATCCACGAGACTCGCCGGCATGATTGAAGGACAGGCCAGGAGGCCCGTCCTACATCGCTTCCGGCTCGGCCGGCGTCACCCGGATCTCGACACTCTTCTCCCCCAAATACCGATGCCGCGCGTGCAGCCGGATGACGCCCGGCGCATCCTTGCTGCGCACCCACACGGCGCCCACCCCGCCCGAGAGCGAAAACGGATTCTCGCCGATAATCTCACCCGGTCCCTCCAGGCTTAGCGTAACCGTGCCGGTCGAGAAGGGACGCGCGCCGCCGTGTTCATTGGTCACGCGCAGCACCACGCGCGTGGCGTCGATGCCGTCGCCAACTAGCTTCGAGTCGTCCGGCTCGACATGCAACTGGCGGTCGTAGTCGTTGCCCGGCAAGGTCTTCGAGATGACTTTCGCGCCGTTGATATAGCCATCGATGCGCAGGTCGCCCCAATCCTCCAGGTGCTCGCCGGATATGTCCGTGACGAAGGGCGGATGCGGCAAGTGCCCATAGTGCTCGCGGTCGGGCTCGACCTCCGCTTTCAGATCGTCCTTCACATAAATCTTCAGGTGATCGCAATTGGAAACGATCGCGGCATGCCGGATGCCGCCGCCTTCGGATTGATCGCCCTGCGACCAGTTGAAACACGGCTCCAGCACGATCTCCTCCTTGGGGTCGCACTGCGAGCGGTAGAACTGTCCGGCGGGCTTCGGTATGCGGAAGATGTCCGTCACGCCGTGATAGCAGATCTTATCGCCGGAGCCGAAGTTGGCGTGCGTGTTATAGTCGAACGCGCACCAGCCGATGCCGCCCGCGTAACGGTCGTCGGAAGCCAGTTGGTTGTGTACGCGGGCGTGCCGCAGGGCGTGCTCCATTACGCGGTCCACGTTATCGTTGCGCTTGGTGGGGAACATGTGGCCATTGAACTCGGTGTTGAGGTACAACGGGTGATTCGGCGGCCGCAGCGGGAAGCCGAAATCGTTCATGGTCATCACGTCTTCGAGCAGTTCGGTGTTGTAAAGGTAGCGCACGCCGCCGGTCTGGCGGGAGTTGTCCAGTTCGTGGGCCAGCGCGTTGGTGCGCGTATAGAAATCGTGGTCGTCCTGGGATTCATTGATGCGCACGCCCCACAGCACGATGGACGGATGATTCCAGTCGCGGCGAATCATTTGTTCGACGTTGCGCACCGCCAGATCCTGCCAGGCCTTGTCGCCGATGTGCTGCCAGCCGGGGATTTCCTCGAAGACCAGCAGGCCGGCTTCGTCGCAGCCGTCCAGAAAATGGGGCGACTGCGGATAATGCGAGGTGCGCACGATGTTGCACTTCAGGTCGCGCTTGAGGATCAGCGCATCGCGGCGCTGCACGCGGGCGGGCATGGCTCCGCCGACATAGGGAAATGTCTGATGCCGGTTGAGCCCGCGCAGCTTGATGTGTTTCCCGTTCAGCAGGAAGCCCTCAGGGGTGAAGCGCGCCTCGCGGAAACCGATGCGCGTGGAGTACTCGTCGACCGGCGCGCCGCCCTGGTAGAGGCGGGCTGTGACGGTATAAAGCTTCGGGCGATCCAAGTCCCAAAGATCGATGGCGCTGAGCTTCGAAAGAGTCAGCGGCTGACCGGAAGCCGGCCCTTCCGCGGAAGACAGCACGCGTTCGCCGTCCCGCAGTTCCACTTTCACCGTGAGTGCGCCCGCGGCTGGTCCGCTGAGCAGGCACTTTACTTCCACGCGCCGGCCGTCGCCGAGAACATCCACCGGCTTGGCGAACACGTTTTCGATAAACACCGGCGGTACGATGCGCAACGCGACTTCCCGGTAAATGCCGCCGAAGGTCAGATAATCGATGTTTCCGCCGAAGGGCGGGATATCCGGCCGCTCCGTGGAATCCACCTCGACCGCCAGAACGTTCGGCGCGTCCGGCTTCAGGTGCGGCGTGAGATCGAAGGAGAAGGGCGTGTAGCCGCCCAGATATTCGCCGAGTTTGTGGCCGTTGATGGTAACGGTGGCGGCGGTCATGACACCCGCAAAATCCACGAAAATACGGCGGCCGGGCTGTGGCGACAGTTTGAAATGGCGGCGATAGATGGAGACGAACTGGAAATCCTTTTCGTCGAAACTGTGCCAGGGGAAGATCCTGTTCGAGTGCGGGATGGTGACGCGCTGGAATTTGCTGTCGTCGAAATCCGGGGCGGAGCAGCCTGGAACCGCGCTCCCGCCGTAGAGCCAGTTGCGGTTCATCGGCAGGATACGGCGGAGGGAAGCGCTCGCCAGCGCGGTTTGGCCCGAGGCCGCCGCTTGCCAGAGGGCCGCCCCGGCCTTGAGAAAACCTCTTCGATCCAACGTATCCATAAACATGAAATTGTAGCGCCATTCTGTCTTCTGACTTCTGACTCCTGTCTTCTGTCTTAGAACAGATCCATCTGGCGCAGGCGCATGGGCCACAACCGCACGGGCACCGGCGCCACTTCCAACTCGTCGGTAAGCCACAGTTGGCCGCGCTGGCGGGCGCGTGTACGGCGGGTCGTGGCGATGCGCTGCGCCGCGTTATGTTTGGAATGGCATTTTGGGCAGAGCACCGTCAGGCGCGTGCGATCCGCCGGATCGTGCGAAAGGTGAACCACGTTGAGCCACCGGTGCGGCTGGTGGCACATCTGGCAGATGTTGCCGGCCGCTTCCAGCATGGTCAGGCGGAACCTACGCCACCGCGCATCGTAATACTTCCGGTATTCGGCTCGAATGGGCAATTGGGGCCGCTAAGTGTCATTGTCCTAAAACACCAGCGATTGTCAAGCCAGTGAGGGGGGCACGGCGAGCCGACCTACTGAATCAGGGCGGGGGTGAAGATCTCTTCAAAGGCCCGGCGCGGGTTGTCCAGCTTCTCGAAATGATACCGGCTCATGCGCAGGGCGACGCCTTGCGAGTCGTTGCGGACCAGGCGCCCGTAAATGCGCAACTCGAGAAACGGCGCGTTTCCCAGAACCGCGGGCCAGTGCACCGAGAGTTCCACTTGGGACCCGCTTGGCACGCCTTCCGCGGCATGAAAAAGAACGCCTCCGCTGCTGATGTTTCCGGTTCTGCCGGCGCCGGCCGACACGACCGTGTCGCCATCGACGATTCTAAACTCCAAATCCAACTCGAGAGGGTAGCGCCGCTGTAAGCGACGGTCGCCCTGGATTGTCTCTTTCGCCACGTGGGTCTCCTGGAAAGCCTCATTATGCGGCAGGGATGTACCTGATAAGTAGTCATGCGGGTACTAACAGGGTACGTACTGGGGGGCCGAGCCGCGCGCCTCAGTGCGCGGTGCGCTTCAAGGCGCCATCTCGGCGGGGTCGGCAACCGTCAAACGCAGCGCGGCGCGCAGGCTCTGCGATTCAGACAGGCGCATCATGGCAAAGACCGAGCGCAGCAACGCGGGACCTTCATTGGGCCAGAGTTCCGCGATGGGGCGCGTCACGCCGTCTTCGCACGCATAGAAGAAGCGATCCACCCAGCGGGGCCGTTGCGCTTGGGGATGGCAGCGTACGATGTCTTTTACGGTTTCGAACCAGCGCAGCCCCAGCGTTTCCCGATATTGCGGCATGAACAGCATCGCACTGAGCCGTTCGCGCCGGATCTCCGCTACGAATTCGGCAAAACTGGCCGCGTGTGTCAAATTCAGGTTGGCGTTGGGCTCCAGGCCGTGGCGGTCGCCCCCCGAGATGGCGGGCAGTTGCCAGGCGCGCGCCAGTTCCAGGGCCTCGCTGTTCTCGTCCCAGGAACGCAAGCCGTTCATCTCGATGGCGTGAATCCATCGGCCATAGCCGGATAGCAGGGCAGCCAGCGCCTGGCGATGATGGCGCGCGCCGATATCGGCCTCGTCCCAGAGCGGATGGTTCAATACGACGAGCAGGTCTTCGCGCGCACGCAGCATTTCCATCAATTCCCCGAGCCGGGCCGGTTCCGGGTGCGCCGTGTAACCATGCAGATCGGCCGCCATGCCGCGGGCTTGCGCGGCCGGCAGATTGTGCACGCCCAGATGAAAGAAGGTCCGGCCGAATGGAACTGTCCATTCGAAGGAAATGGGCGCGGCGGGCGCTACGGGAGTCCGCTGCAGGGCAAAACCGCTCTCGATATCGTCGTGATCGGTGAGCGAGACGATGGGTTGCAGGCCAAGATTCCGGATTTGGCGGGCTTCCACGCGATACGCCTCATCCGGCGCGAGCGGCGGAGTCCAGAGCACCCGCGCCAGCGCCATATCCCGCCCGGTAGCGCGGCGGTGTTGCCAGCCCGCGACGCGCAGCACGGCGGGAATCAAAGGTAAAGGGAGTTTGAACGAGTGCAGGAATCGCAGGTTTTCCCACGAATGCAGCGTGTGGCCATGCAGTGAAACCGCTGTTGGGTAGCGCCGCGGCGCGTTGCGGTCTTTCCACAGAAAATGCAGCGAAGTTTTCTTCACCAGGCCTCCTCTGGGTGGTCCAAAACATTTCGACGAGGAAATGTTCTAATTCCAGGGTAAGCCCGGGCATGTTGCAAGACGATGAACGGTGGATGAAATTATCGTGCGGCTCTTTCGCCTACACTAAGGAACATGCAAGTATTTCTGACCGGAGCAACAGGATACATCGGGAGCGCGGTGGCCGACGCGCTGTCGAAGTCGGGTTACGCCGTAGTGGGCCTGGCGCGGTCGGACGATCAGGCGCGCCTGCTGGCGGCTAAGGGTCTGGGCGCGCACCGCGGAGATCTGCGGGATTCGGCGAGCCTTGCCGAGGGCGCCCGCAACGCCGATGCCGTGATTCATACGGCGCTCGCCGCGGCCGCCGATACAGGCCAGGTGGACCGCGCCGCCGTGGAGGCGATTCTCGGCGCGCTATCGGAATTCAACCGGCCGTTTATCTATACCAGCGGCTGCTGGGTGGTGGGCAACACGGGCGACAAGGTCGCGGACGAAGACACGCCGCTGGCGCCCACGCCCCTGGTGGCCTGGCGTCCGGCAAACGAGCGACTGGTGTTGGACGCCGCGCGTCAGGGAGTGCAGGGAATCGTGCTGCGGCCGGCCATCGTCTATGGACACGCCTATGGACGCGACGGCAGCTTGGTCGCCGCATTCGCCCAGTCGGCTCGCGAACACGGCGCGGCGCGGATGATCGGCGATGGCGCCAATCGTTGGACGTTCGTACACCTGGACGATTTGGCCGCCCTTTATGTACGCGCGTTGCAGGAGGCCGCCGCGGGTACGCTGCTGTTTGCGGCGCATGGCGCCGCGATTCGCGTGCGTGATGTAGCCGAGGCTGCCAGCCGCGCAGCCGGCGCGGACGGCAAGGGGGAGACCGTGCCCATCGAGGAGGCGCGCAAGAGTATGGGGCCGTTCGCCGATGCCCTGGCCCTCGACCAGCAGATCTCCGGCGAGCGGGCCCAGCGCATGCTGAATTGGCGGCCGCAAGGGCCGCCCGTGCTCGAAGAGCTGGCGCGCGGCTTATATTAGTGCACAGACGGCCTAGCCGTGGGCGGCATCATCGCCGCGGGGGCCGGTGGGAAATAATCGGGGTTCATAACCACCGGCGTGGCGGCCTTCAGGTCGTCCATGGCTTTCTTCACTAATTCGGCGTCCAGCTTTTTCTCAATCTCCGGCCGCACGTCGACGAAGGTTTTCTCCTGCCTGCTCTCGACCTTAATGATGTGATATCCGAACGGGGTTTTCACCGGTTCGCTGAGTTCGCCCACGGGAATCGTGAAGGCCGCCTGCTCGAAGGCCGGCGCCATCTTGCCGTGTCCGAAGGTTCCCAAGTCGCCGCCTCTGGCGCCGGAACTCACATCATCGGATTCAGCCTTGGCCAGCGTGTCGAAATCCGCGCCATCCACCAGCTTCTTGCGGATCTCCTGCGCCTTCGCCAGGGCTTCTTCTTCGGTCAGTTCCTTCGCATCCTTCTTCAAGGGAGCCGACGATCCCTTGAACCGAATTAGAATGTGACGCGCTTTTACCTGCAAATAGTCCGACTTGTGCTCGTCGTAGTATTTGCGCTCGGCGGCTTCGTCCGCTTTGGTGCTGGCCATCAGATTCTGGTAGTATGCCTGGGCCAATATCTGTTCGGTCTGGAGAGCCAGTTGGCTCTTAAAGGCAGGGGTATCCTCAAGCTTGAGCCGGTGCGCTTCCTGTGACATCACTCTCAACTGAACGACCCTTTCGGCGAACTGCCGGCGTCCGCTGGTGCGCATCTGAGCGCGGTATTGTTCCGGGATCGTGTCGATCATATGGTCGAATTCGGCGGCGGTGATCTTTTCGTCCCCAACCGTGAGGACGACTGTGTCCGGAGGAACTTGCGGGGCGGCTGGCGCCGGAGGCCGCATCGCCATGGCCGGCGGCCTGGCCGGTTGACCCGCGGGCGCGGGAGGGGCGGCAGGTTGCGAAGCTGGCGGTGTCTGCGCGAGCAAACAGGCCAGGGGCGTTAAGAAAAGCATGAGTTGCAGAGATTTCATCTACTCCATAATACCAGTAGCGAGGACTCCGCCGCAGTACCGCAGTACCGGGCTGTGGGGCAGGATGGTATCCTGCGCGCCGATTGGGAAATCGGCGCAAACTGGCCGATAAACAATCGGGCCGCAGGATACCATCCTGCCCCACAGGCGCGTCGTTATTCTACGCTGCCTCGCGGCCGCATCCGTGGTACAATGATTTCGTCACAAGTAATTTTGGCATCTTCGCATTAGTCCGGTCCGCCGCCCTCGTCCGATCCTGCCTGATTTCAACAACGCAAGCTAACAAAGGAAAAAGCAAATGAAGAATATTTTTGTAGGCAACCTCAACTTCGGGGCTACCGAAGCCGCGGTTCGATCTCTGTTTGAAGCGTATGGCGCCGTCGAGCGCGTGAACATCGTCACCGATCGCGATACTGGCCAGGCCAGAGGGTTCGGATTTGTCGAAATGACCACCAATGCGGAAGCGGATCGCGCTATCGCGGAATTAAACGGCAGGGAACTCGACGGCAGAGCGCTGAACGTTAATGAAGCCCGTCCAAAAACGGAACGGGGATTTGGCGGGGGCGGTGGCGGCGGCCGCGGCCGGGGCCATAGCAATAGTCGCTACTAGCCGCTTGGACCAGACTGAGAAGGGCGGCGCCGGCCGCGCGCATCGCCCCTCTTTCCCTCGCGTCGCAATTTCGTTAGTGACCGCGGTAAGCTATCGTAAATATTAAGATACGCGGCTCCTTTGTGGGAAGCTGGATGCGCCTCCTTTTGGGATATCCGGCAGGCAGCCCGCCTTGACAACCAAACGCGGTTTAGCGTAGAATAATAAGCGTCTGAGCGCTTTCTGCCCACTCGCGGATCACCTGAACTAAGTCAGGCGATCTGATCCCGTTTCTTAGGTTACCCGGCAACGGGGAGGTCGCTATGTTTGGTCCGCGCTGGAAGTCTACGGGAATCAGGCACACCACGACAGTAGCTTTCTTCATCGTCGCCTTCATCTTCACTCCGGCGGTATCGGCTATTGCCGGAGACTTCTCCAGCTACCGTGGGTTCCAGTTCGTCAGCCATCTCTAGAGCACCTATGACCCCGCCACGAGCAGACCATCGAACGAACGGCCGCGACGGCGGCAAAGAGTTTGGAAACAGCCAGAAAAGCGGCGCGATCGCGACACCCGTTAGGCACAGTCGAATGACAGTCATCACCGTGAAATTCACCCCGGAAGAGCTTGATCTGTTAACTGCCCTGGCATCGGATCAGCTATTCCGCAGACAGTATATCGATCCCCGGATGCCCGGCTACAAGTCCAACCCCGCGGAGGTGCGGACCGGCAAGGAGTTAGTGGAGCGCCTGCGGCAGATGTCGGATCGGGCCAAAGGCACGCCGGGCCCGAAAAGAAACGGCGCCACGGCATGAGACGTCCTTTGACAGCCGCGACAGCCGCCGCACGCGCCTGCACCGGCTGCGCAAGGATACCGGATGCCCTTTGAGCATCTGATTCCGCGGCCGTTTATTCCGACGGCGATCCAGGCGTATGCGCCAATGACGTCGGGGGTCTATGGAATCTCGAATGCTTTCGAATGGATCTACATCGGCGAAACCGATGACATTCAAGGCGCCCTTCTGACACATTTGCGCGAATTTGGATCGCCGCTGATGCGGAGCAAGCCTGCTGGATTTGTGTTCGAGATTTGCGATCGGGGGCGGCGTTCGGTCCGGCAGGACCGTCTGGTTCACGAGTACGGACCCACTTGCAACCGGCACGCAGGGGGGCGCTCATGACCTCCGCCACCGGCGCAGCCACGGCGTTGAAGGGAAGTTCAAGGAGCGCAAAGATGCAATTCATTCTTACGGGCTTCACTCAGGATCTGGGGTGCCGCGTGTTCGCATTCGAAGGCATTGCCCTGGATCGAATCCGCACGGCATTTACGGTCAGGGCCGACCTGGCGCTGATACGGAGATACGGCATCCAGATACAGGAACTGCCGCTATTGTGCCGGACCCTCCTGGAGCGGCGTGACGAAGCCAGCGAGGCGCAAGCCTTGACCTTCACCGAGGAGGAGATGCGTACTTGCGCGACCGCGCGCGCCGCGGCTAAGGACGAGGCCGCTCACAGGAGAAAGCCGCCGCGGCGGCATTCCACCGAGAGCCTGGGAGCCGCTTGGCGAGGTCCCCAACCGTAGCGTGATCGTCCGACACCCGCGCCGCCACTGGTACGCCGTTCTCACCGCGTTCTTTGCGCCCGCCACGTCTTCCTCTTTCGATGGCGTTCGCCACATCTTTCCGCCCAACCATGACAATTGGATGAGCGCGGGCGCAAACTTGGGGATACGGATGATTGCGCCCGCCAGGTGTAACGGAGTTACTTATAAAGACGCGCCTGCCGGCGAAATGGTTAGCGCCTCTTTGTGAAATCGAGCACCCACACACAGGCTGAAGCCTGTGCTACCACTAGATTCTGGCCCCGGCCACGTCCATGATCCAATCGTATCTGGGATTTCGCCTCATTTTGGTGGCGCTGCTCATCGGGCTGAACGGTTTCTTCGCCGCCGCGGAGGTGGCCTTGCTCACCGTGCGCGGTTCACGCCTGCGGCAGCTTGCCGAAGAAGGTCAGACCGGCGCGCAAACGGCGCTCAACCTGCTCGCCAATCCGGCGCGCCTGCTCTCCGTTACCCAAGTCGGCGTCACCCTCAGCAGCCTGGGACTCGGATGGGCTGGCGAAGAGACGCTGTTCCGCATCATCCACTCGCTGTTCCATCCCGATTGGGGCCCTACCGCCGCAAGCGTCGTACACGGCGCCAGCCTGGTGTTCGCGTTTCTGGCCATTAGCTACCTGCATGTGGTGGTCGGCGAGGTCGTGCCCAAGAATCTGGCCATCGCCACCGCCGACCGTCTGGCCGTCACCATAGCGCCCGCCCTGCTGATCTTCTATCGGATCTCCATGGCCTTCGTGCTGGTGATCGAGAAATCCAGCGCGGCTATTACCAATATGCTGCGCATTGGCGGCCATCACCGCTCCGGCGGCCACTCGGCGGAGGAGTTGAAGTTGATCGTCACCTCCAGCCGCGGCCTCGGCTACCTGCCCGAGTCGCAGGAAGAGATGATCCACCGCGTGCTGGATCTGAGCGAACTCTCGGTGCGCGAAATCATGGTGCCGCGCAACGATATTGTCTCGGTTTCCGTGGAAGCCACGCTCGATCAGGTCTTGCATGCCATGATCGAACACCAGCACTCGCGCCTCCCGGTCTACGATGCGAAGCCCGAGCAGATCGTCGGCCTGCTGCACTACAAAGATTTGCTCCCGGTATGGGAGGAGCGCCGCGAGGCCATCCGCATGGGCCGTCCCAGCCGGGCCTTCCGCATCCGGCGTCTGCTGCGCAAGCATCTGGTGGTCCCCGAGACCAAGCCCCTCGGTCAAATGCTCGCCGAGTTCCAGCAGGGCCGCTCTCACATGGCCATGGTGGTGGACGAGTTCGGCACCATCGCCGGACTCCTCACCGTGGAGGATGTGCTGGAGCAGATCGTCGGACCCATTCAGGACGAGTATGACGAGAAGAGCCAGATGACCGCCGGCGGCCCGGCCGGCCCGGAATCGAGCGAAGTGGAACTCGACGGCGCCACCCGCATTCGCGATCTCGAAACCGAGTACGGCATCGACATTCCCGCCGATGCGGGATTTGAGACACTCGCCGGATTCCTGCTGTACCGCCTCGGTTACATCCCGCATGCCGGGGAACGCGTGGAATATAACGGACGGCGCTTCATAGTCCTCGAAATGGAGCGCAATCGCATCGCCCGGGTACGCGTCGAACGTCTCGCCCAGACGTAGAATATTGGCAGTTCGGTTGCACCGTGGGGCGGCCAATCATGGCCTGGGGTCCCCTCTGGGGACGCCTTTCAGGCGGCTCCTGCTTTCACGGCGCCTCGTCGTGGTCGCAAAAGCCGGGTGAAAGCCGTCCCCAGAGGGGACCCCAGGGCAGGATTGCCCGCCCCACAAATGCCATACTCACTTGTCTCCTTTGCTCTTATGAGTCTTCTCTCCTTGCCGCACGCCCGTTGGTCCCGGCGCTATCCACGCCCGAGTGTGTGCGCGACTTGTAGATCGCCACTCCCAAGCCATTGGCCACTAACACCACCGTGCAAATCTTAGCCGCATACTCGATGCGGCTGGTGACATCCACAATCGGGTAAACCGCTATGGCGAGCGAAACCACGCTGGATATCAATCCCGCCAGCGCCGCCACTTTCACCCACATGGGCAGCCGCGCGCGCAACGCCGGACGCCCCAGCAGCGGCAGCGCGAAGAGGCCTACATAAGCCAGCGCGTAATGCGCGATGGAAGCATTCGATAGTAACTGGCTGGCTTCCTGCTCTCGCACTCCCAGCATGCTCAGCAGAATGAGCGCCATCACCAGCGCCGCCACGAACAGAATCGAGTTCACCGGCGTCCCGCGGCGCGCATCCAGGCGCGCGAACCAGGCGGGGGTCAGGTGGTCCCACCCGGCGGTCATGGGCAGCCGGGTCAATCCGGTAAAGATCAGGCTGGCGGCTGCGATGGCGCGCGCCAGCACCAGCCCGATCGCGAACGGCGCGGCCCAGGCGCCCACGCCCGTGCTGCCCAGCGCCGCCCGCATGGCCTGCGGAATCGGCCCGATTACGTTGATCGGCTGCCCGCCCACAAACGCGAGCACCGAACTTGTGCCCAGGATGAACATCAGGCAGATCACCGGCGCCGAAATCATCACGGACTGCCCGATGGTGCGCGCGGCGCTGCGGCACTCGCCCGCCAGGATCGCGACGTATTCAAACCCGCTCAGCGCGCCCACGGTCATCTGGCCAAATACCGCCAGGCTGAACCAATCGAGCTTCGGCGGCGACCACGGAATGGCTTCGTAGCGCACTGCGGGCCGCACCGGCGCCCACAGCGGCAGCGTCAGCAGGATGGCGTAGGCCAGCATGATCAGCACGCTGCCCACATTGTGCAGCCACTTGCTGACATCCAGGCCGTGCACGGCCGCCAGCGCGATAGCCGCCATCACGGTCCCGGACAGCAACAGGGTGCCCAGCTTGCTGGCCGGCAGCCACGCGGCCGCCGGTCCGATCATGTAGGCGAGATCCGTGGGCACCACGAAAATGATCGCGCCGGCCACGATCACCGCATACACCCACAAATTCCAAGCCGTCAGAAAGCCAGCCATTTCGCCGAAGCCCAGCTTGGCCCATTGGTACAGGCCGCCCTCTAGCGGCATCAGGCGATTCAGCCAGATCACCACCGCCGCCAGCGGCACATAGAACAACAGCATCCCGCCCACCCAGAATGCCACGTGCGCGCGCCCCAGCTTGGCCGCAATCCCCACCCAGGACGACCCCACCACGCACAGCACTTGCGCCAGCACCAGGTCGCTCAGGCCCAGTTGCTTGCGCAGGCCGGCTTGCTGTTCGGGAGCGCCCGCCGCGCCGGTCACGCCAGGACCAGCCGACGGAAGATTTCATCCAGCGCCGCCTCCGGCGATTCGCACACGCCGCTGTGGACGGCGGAGATCTGAATGATCGTGCTGCGCGGCGCCGCCAGCCACTGAAAGCGCTCCCGGCGCGAAAGCCTGGCGATGGGTCCGGCATCGGGATCGCCGGCGCAGACCTTGGGGAAGGCTTCCAGATGCTGCCGGATCAGGTCGAGATCCAACGCGTGCCAAAGCGCCCGCAGCCGCCGCTCGTCAAGGTGGACGCGGCAGTCGAGAAACGCGCGTTCCGGGCACTGCAGGACCGCGCCCGCATTAACGAACTCCTCGCGTTCCACGGATGGAACTACGCGCAGGATGGCATAGTCATACGAGAGCATTGCGCGCACGCACGGCCTCCTCCACGAATAGCGGCGCGGCGCTGAGCCGCTCAACAAGGTAATCGATATAGACGGCGCGCTTGGCCGCCGGAGTGGCCGCCCCTGGCTCGGGCAATAGCCAGGCATCCGGAACGTCTTGGAGCACCTCCGCGAATACGGCCTCGCCCAGCCGCGCGCGCAACGGGAAATCCACCGCTTCAATGCGGTCCGCGCGCGGCAGCAGGACATGCTCGCGGATGGCTGGGAAACGGGAGCGCGCGCGCGCCACGGGGTCCTTCCAATCGTGATGAAAATAGAGCGCCGCGCCGTGATCTATAAAGTACAACGACTTGTGCCAGCAGAGCAGATTCGGATTGCGCGCGGTGCGGTCCACATTGGTCACGAACGCATCGAACCATACCGCCGTGGAGGCCAGCTCGGGCCCCGCGGCGTCGCCGGCCGCCGGGTCGAACATCACCGAGCCGGGCAGGAAGTCCATCCCCAGGTTCACTCCCACACTGGCGCGCAGCAGCTCGCGGATCTCCGCGTCGGGCTCGTTGCGCCCCAGCGCGGCGTCCAGTTCCACCAGCACCAATTCCGGCACCTTGAGTCCCAGCGCGCGCCCGATTCCGCCCGCGATAATTTCCGCCGCCAGCGCCAGCCGCCCCTGTCCCGCGCCGGTAAACTTCAGCACGTACAGACCCAGATCGTCGGCCTCCACCAGCGCGGGCAGCGACCCGCCTTCGCGGAGCGGCGTCACATAGCGCGTAGCTTGTACGGTGCGCAACACCAGAGTGTACCAACGTTATGGCGGCCGGGCCGGGATGCCAGTTTCCGGATACCCCCTCAGCGAGCCGCGCAGGAGGCCACAGGTGCGGTGTTTCCGCCGGCCGGAGGGCGGACCGGCGAAGCAGCGCCCTGGCGTCGTCGGAGAAGACAATACGCTTCAGTCCGGTTCCGTGTAGTTGCGGATCTGTTCCATGGACAGGCACATTTCGGCTACGACATCCTCAAAGGGAGTGCCGTCGTGGCGCTTAAACCACTCTTTGGAGCGTGTGCCGGCGCGATGTTCCCCTTCGCCGATATCCTCGTCTTTCAGCGCCGCGATGGTATTAGATTCATTTGATATCCTGCTCGCATGCGCCTCTTCAAGATATTCGAGATTGGCCTGCTTCTAGGAGCGGCCGCCGCCGTCCAAGCTGAGGACTTAACCTGCACGGCGGCCCGACCCCTTCCGTTGCTTATGCGGGCCGAAGGATTAGCGGAACCGGTGGGCGATATCGTGGTGAGCTGTACCGGCGGAACGCCGGGTCCATCCAGCCCGATTCAGATCACCGTCGAACTCAATGCTAACCTCACCAGCCGAATCCTCAATACCGCGTCCTCCGCGTCGGAGGCGCTGCTGCTCATCGATGAACCGCAGCCCGACGAAGTAAATATGAGCAACGGGTTTCCCTACAATGGGCAAGTTCTCGGCACACCTGGCATTGCCGCCGGGGCCAGCGGCTCGGGCAACGTCTATCTGGGCCGGCGAGCGTCCGATACATCAGTCGCGTGGTCCGGCATCCCCTTGGTAGCGCCTGGACCTTCCGAAACGCGCACGCTCCGTATCACTAATTTGCGTGCCAATGCGACGACGGCGCAAATTACGGGTCCGTGGAATGTTGGCGATGTAAACGCCACGATTTCAGGTTCGTTTCCGATCGGCTCTCCAACTATTCGGGTCGGATTCACCATCTTTGGCCTGACTTTCTCAATCGCCTACACATCGCCTTCTGTCGCTACTTTTACTTTTGCGGGAGATTTTCCGCTCTTTCGCACGCGCACTGCGTTCAATGAAGCCGGACCGTTCGTTCTTACGAGACAAGACATCCCGGGCGCATACTACGCAACGGAGAGTTAGTTCACTCCTTGCTTTTCGTACGGAAATTGCTCGACGCCTCCGGGTTCGTCCATCGGCTTGGCAGATTCGGGTACGTTGCTCGCGACGCGGATCAGCGGACTCGGGGCCCAATCGGCTTCTCTGAGCGTTCCCAATCAAATTAGCGATGGCATTGGCGGGGAGGCATACTTGATTGTGGGCGGACAACCGGTCATGAGTGCGGGCAGCACCTCTCTGACAGTTGCGAACGGAAGTGTTAACGTCTTGTACGAGATTGCCACCGGCAATGAATTCTCGATCGATACATTAACAATTCCCGCCACGCTCCTGGACGTTTCGGGCGCGCCATTGGCATTTCCCGCGCAAGCCGTTTTTGCGGGGGAACTGGCCCCCGTCAGCAACATCGGAACCGCCAGTCCTACGGCGCCGGAGCCGCGATTCCTTAGCGGAGCGGCTTCCGCCCGATAAATAGGCTGGCGGAGCTATGGGTTGTATAAGGCGGAAGACGTGGGCCGATCGGTGCTCGCAGGCTCCGACTTCGGCGATGGTCCTTGAGCCGTGTTCAAGACCCGTCGGTGCCCAAGACGCACTGCCGAGCCCGCGGCGCCGAAGCTATCGAGCTGCGACTGTGGGTGCGGTTCCGCTTCCTGTCGTTGCGCGGATTCCGCCAGTTCACTTGCGGTGGGAAGAGCGATTCGTCGATGCGCTCCCTATACTTCACCGCGATATTCATCAGCGAATAACGGAGAGCGAAAGCCGGCCTTTCATGCGGCGGGTGTGGTACAAAGGCTGCAGCCTGTGGGCGTCGGCACGAGTGGCCGACGCCGCACGCACCGAACCTTGAAGAGTCTCTAGGCCAGAGCGCGGGAAACGCGCGGCGCGTAAGTATGGAGCCGCGGCCGTGCGGGAGCGGTCGCGCTTGCGCAAGCAGCGAGCAACGCAAAGTCAGGCGCGCTGAGTCTGGAACTTTCTCATAAAGGCCAGTACGCGAGCCACGTAGATTTTGGTCTCTGGATACGGCGGCACGCCATGGTAGCGATCCACCACCCCTGGGCCGGCATTATACGCGGCGATCACCCGCGGTAGCCAGTTGCGATACCGGTGGTACTTGTCGGTTAGAAGACGCAGGTAATGGGTTCCGGCATCGACATTCTGTTCGGGAACGGCCGGATCGGCGCCGAACCGCTGGGCGGTCGCGGGCATCAGTTGCATGAGCCCCATCGCGCCCTTCGGGGAGATCGCGCTTGAATCGAAATTGGACTCTGCCGCCACGATGCTGGTGATGAAGGCAGCGGGCACGCGATGTTTGTGGGCGGCCGCAAGGATCAGCGCATGCAGATCGGCCATCTGGGATACGGTCGCCCGGAAAACCGGGGCTAGAGACGGCAGATGGGGCAGCAAGCCGCAGGGCGGAGGAATCGCCATCAACTTGGTTTCCAAGTCGATTTTGTACGTTGCGCTTTCGTGGGCTACCACGAAGCACACTATGATCAGGCTTAAGCTCAGAACAAGACATTTCATTGTGGCAGGTTTCCGATGTTGGTGGACTTTCCGTCTAAGTGGCTGAAGCGAAGGCATCTGGGGCGCACCGCTATTGGTCCGCTACCATCTGGGAGCGCTGCGGGCACGCAAGAATCGGCGCCAAGGCGCCAACAGCCTTGTGGCGCTACGCATCTATAATGTATGGAAGCTCCATCATAACATCGATTCCTATCGATAAGTGTTCGGGTGGCACGACGTGGTACTAGGGTAAATCAAGCTCGCACGTGGCTGGGCGGATCGGTCCATTGGCGGAGCACGCAGATCCTCTGTGTCTGCGCGAGCCGGTCACGCTCAGTGGCAGGAGCCAGACTAAAGGATACCTTGCTGGTTATGAAGGTTTGCAATTCGCGTGCGCCGGGCCACATCGTCGAGGCGTCAGCGATAGGCATCCTTGCGGTTCTTCACGGCATGAATGCGCAGAGTATCGCCGCCTTCTTCGGAGAAGCGCACTCGGAAATCGCCAACGCGGAGGCGCAACTCACCGTTCGAACCTCGAAGAGCTTTGACGCGGCCCGCACCGGTTTCGGCCAAACGGTGAATCGCGCCGAGAATGTTCATGGCAGCCTGTTGCGGGATAGCGCGAATATTCTCCCTGGCATCGTCGGAGAAGACGATACGCTTCAATCCGGTTTCTTGTACTTGCGGATCTGTTCCATGGACAAGCCCATTTCGGTGACGACATCCTCAAAGGGAGTGCCCTCGTGGCGCTTAAACCACTCTTTGGAGCGCGCGACGGCGCGATGTTCGTCTTCGCCGATCTCTTCGTCTTCCAACGGCGCCATCGCCAGAGCATGGGAAACAGGATCCAGCATGGATTCCAGCAGACCCGCCACAGCAGTAAGCTGTGTGGGCGGGAGACGGTCGATTAAGTCGTGTACGTGTTGACGCGTGTCCATCGTCGCATGCTCTCCTTAGCGTCCGTTTCTTCTCCGCCTATCGCTATTCTACAAAGAGCGGCGGAGAAAGTCGCGTTCGAGCCATCTATTCCGAAGACGCATTGCCAAGGAGTGCGTGCGCCGCATCACGCCGGAGGTTATAAAAACGTCGCCACCCGCCGCAAATTACGCTTCCGGTCGTTGCGCGGATTCCGCCAGTTCACCTGCGGCGGGAAGAGCGAATCGTCGATGCGCTCCTTGTACTTCACCGCGATATTCATCAGCGAATCGAGCAGCGATTCGGACAAAAGGTGCGGCTGCAATCCCAGATCGATCAGCTTGGAATGCTTGGCGTTGTAATAGTGTTCCTCGGCTTCCACGCGCGGCGCGGGCAGGTGCTCGATGTCCACCGTGAGGCCCATCTTCTTGCCCGCCGCTTGCACCATGCGCGCAAGTTCCATCACCTTGAACTGCTCCGTGAACTGGTTGAACACGCGGCATTCCCCGGGCTTGGCCGGCGCCAGACAGGCCAACTCCACGCAGCGCACCGTATCGCGCAGATCCAGATAGCCGCGCGTCTGACCGCCCTTGCCGTACACCGTCAGCGGATATCCCACGGCAGCCTGCACGCAGAACCGGTTCAGCACCGTGCCGAAAACCTCGTCGTAATCGAAGCGGTTGATGAGCGCCTCGTCGATCGAAACCTCGTCGGTGATCGTCCCGTAGACCACCCCCTGGTTCAGATCCGTGGCGCGCAGCCCCCAAATTCGGCAGCAGAACATAATGTTGTGGCTGTCGTGCACCTTGGAGAGGTGATAGAAGGACCCGGGCTGCTTGGGGAACGGCAGCACGTCCCGCCGTCCGTTGTGCTCGATCTTGATGTAGCCTTCCTCGATATCGATGTTGGGCGTGCCGTATTCGCCCATGGTCCCCAGCTTCACCAGGTGGCACTCGGGCCGGTACTCGCGGATGGCGAACAGCAGGTTCAGCGTACCCGCCACATTGTTCATCTGCGTGAAGACCGCGTGCTGGCGGTCGATCATGGAATAGGGCGCCGAGCGCTGTTCCGCGAAATGGATCACCGCCTCGGGCTCAAAGGACTGAATCGTGGAAGATAGAAACTCGTAGTCGGTGACGTCGCCGACAAACAACTCGATGGTCCGTCCGGTGTGCTGCTGCCAGACCTTCAGTCTCTCCGCCAGCGGGCGGATAGGCGTCAGGGTTTCCACCCCCAACTCATGGTCCCATTGCCGGCGCGAGAAGTTGTCGACAATGGCAACCTCGTGCCCTTTCGCCGACAGGTACAACGCCGTGGCCCAGCCGCAATAGCCGTCGCCTCCCAACACTCCAATTTTCATGTATGTGCGCTTGCTCCTGTTCAACCGCTCCCTAACGGGCCGCGGCTCGGTAGTTTTTGGAGGGATCTGTTCGTCGCAGGGAGCCCAAACCGATCGCATCCGGAACGGATTCCCGACTATGGTAGCACGGTATCCGGTGTAACCTTATTCATAACGCAGGGCTTCGGTGGGGTTCAGCTTCGCCGCGCGGTTAGCCGGCAGGATCCCGAAAATCAGCCCCACCATCACCGATACGCCGAATGCCATCGCGACGGCCATCGTCGAAATGGGGATCCGCACATTGTCCACGAAAAATTGCACGCTCAGCGGAATCGAGACGCCTACCAGGATCCCGATGCTTCCGCCCGCCAGACTCACCAGCACGGCCTCGGTCAGGAACTGGATCAGGATTTCACGCCGCGAGGCGCCCACCGCCATGCGCAGGCCGATCTCGCGGGTGCGCTCGGTCACCGTCACCAGCATGATGTTCATGATTCCGATTCCCGAAATCGCCAGCGCGATCGCCGAAACCAGCACCAGCACCAGGCTCAAAATCAGCGCGATACTCTTGGCCGCGTTCAGGATGGCCGTCAGATTCTCCACATGATAATTGGCCCCCGGCCTGTGCCGCGCCTCCAGAATCTGTTTTACCGATGCGGTCACCGCCTCCACATCTTCGGGCGATCGAACCTCCACGTACATGGGGTCGATGCGCTCCACCGGCGTGAAATAGCGCAGCACCGTGAACGGAATCAGGATGGTGTCCTGCGCCAATTCCGATTGACCGAAGCTCTCCACGCGCTCCTTGAAAGTGCCGATCACGGTGAACTGCAATCCGTGTACTTTGATAATCTGCCCCATCGCGCCGCCGCGCGTGCCGTAGAGCCGCTCGGCCAGCTTGTCCGTCAGCAGGGCGACTTTTTGCCGCAGGGCCACGTCGCCGGCATCCAGGAAGCGCCCGGAGGTCACTATCAGATTCCGCACTGTCTGGTAATCCGGATCGGAGCCGTTGACGCGCACGTCGCGCTCCTTGCCGCCGATCAACATGCGGTCGAAGTTCGTGGAGATCCCGGTGGCGGCGACGATGCGGTCCGCCAGCCGCTCGCGCACCGCGTCCACGTCGGCCATCTTCACGAAATCGGCGTCGGCCTGTGTGGCGCTTTGATTGCCCGCCTCGTAATAGGCGAAGATCATGTTCGATCCGACGCCTTCAATTTGTTCCAGGATGTAATCGCGGCTGGTCAGCGAAATGGTAACCACCAGGATCACGGAAGCGGTCCCGATGACCATGCCGAGCCCCGTAAGGAGCGAGCGCACCGGGTTCGCCTTCAGTGCTTTGACGCTGAAATCCAAGGCTTCGCCCAGAAACATGGGCTATCCGCCAGACGCCTTTTTCAGGAGTTTTTCGGCCGCCGCGCGCGGAGGATCGTCCGGCGTCAATGGGGCCGCCAGATAGCGCTCCAGCAGCTTGCGCGCAGCCGCCAGATCGCGGCCTTGCTCGATGTAAGTGTCCGCCCGCGCGTAAATCACCTGCGGATTGTTGGGCGCAATCTTCTCCGCGCTGCGGAAACTTTGATCGCTCTCCGGATAGCGGCCCTGCTTCGCCAGAAACCTTGCCAGATCGATCATCCGGCTAGCCTGGTGCGGCGCCAACTCCGCGGCGCGCTTCCAATGCTCCTCCGCGCTGCCGAATTCCTTTTTCTTCTCGGCCAGGCGGGCCTGCCCCCATTGCCCCTCGACCGGATCGATGGACGCCATTCGACCGGCAACCCCCACGGCCTTGTCCAACCCGCCGCCCAGGAATCCGGGCGCTTCCAAATAATACTCGAACAGATCGCTGAGCGCGTCAATGTTGCGCGGGTTGAGCTGCACGGCCTTCTCAAAGTGCTCCCGCGCCTTGTTGGCGTGGGACGGCGCCGTGAAGGGGCTGGCTGTCTCCGCCCGCCGCCCGAATGCCCGGCCCAGCCATAACTCGTACTCGGAATTGTTCGGCTCGGCCGCCACGGCCTTCTCCAGAACCTCCGTGGCTTTCTTGTACTCACCCTGCATGTAGTCGTTCCGGCCAATCAATGCATAGACTGGGCCGTCCTTGGGCTGAATCGCTTGCAGGATCTTGAGCGAAGCCTCGTAGTCGGTGAGTTGATAGAGCTTGCGAGCTTGTTCGAGGCCGGCCGGCGAGGCCGCCAGCAGCGGCCACACAACTAGAAGTACGAGGTTGCACCGGAGGGCGGGCAATCTTGCCCGCAGCCGCCTTTTAGGCGGCCTGCGCCTATTCATCCAATCTTCCCCTGCATCTTGGCCGCGAACCGCGCAATGTTGACGATGGCCCGCTGGTGCGTGCCTTCGCCGCACTTCTCTTTTTCGTCCCACGCTTCCACTTTGAAGTTCACGCGCCGCCCCTCCACCCCGATGACCTCGGCCTTGAAAGTGACCGTCATGCCCATCGGCGTGGCCGCCAAGTGGTAGACATCCACGTGCGTGCCCACCGTGTCGTGACCGGCCTCCAGCATCGGCAACACGGCGTCGCGGCAAGTGCGCTCCATCCAGCCGATCATCCACGGAGTCGCCAGTACCCGCGCCCCTTCCACGCCCAGAAAATTGATGGCGACCTCGTTATCCACCAAAAGCTTCTTTTCGAGCCGCGTTCCAATCGCTATATCCATTCTGACTTCTGTCTCCTGACTCCTGTCTTCTAGCTCCCGTCTTCTATCCCCGCATCCCCGCCAACACCCCCCGCATATAACTGAACGAATTCTTCATCCCCGGCAAAGGATTGTCGCCGTTAATCTCGTACTCCAGATTCACGCACCCTTGATAGCCGATCTTTTGGAGCTGCTTGAAGATGCCCACCACCGGCATGATGCCCTCCCCCACATCGCACTGCACCGCATGCGCATCGAACGAGCGCAGGTCCTTCATGTGCATGTCGAACAGCCGGCTACCCGCCACCGCAATGGACTCCACCACGTTCGCGCCCGCCCGCGACGAGTGTCCCACATCCATGCACAGCCCGCAGCGCGGGTCCATGTTCCGCACCACCGCCAGCACCGATTGCGGCGTCGGATACTGTTTGTCCTCCGGACCGTGCGTGTGGATGGCGATGCGGATGTTGTACTCCTTGACGAACTTCTCGATCGTTCCCATATTGGTATGCGTGGGCGCGCAGACCATCATGGGCATGCCGCACATCCTGGCATATTCGAAGTAGCGGCGAATATCGTCCGGATCGTCCTTCGCCAGCGTGATATTGCCGCCGCTGACGATGGTCAGGCCCGCACGCTCGAATTCCTTCCGCCCGCTTTCAAGTTCCTCCGGGCTGCTGCGATACGGCAGGTGAACCTCCTTCACGCTGACGTACGGCGTGCGCAGCTCCTTGATGCACCGGATGGCCAAGGCGCGGCTGTACTCGCGCAGCGAGTAGCCGGCCACGCCCAGTTTGATTTCGCCGGAAGTCTCCTCGGCGGCGGAGCCGTGTCCCGGCGTGCCCAGCCCCGCTAGTCCGGCCGCCGCCAGAAACCCCCGCCGATGCATTTCAAAACTCATACTGCCCCCATTTTACCTTGCGTGCTTGTGGGGCAGGTTGGCAACCTGCGGGCCGATTGCCAATCGGCCCTCCCCGCATTTTTCCTTGAATCCCTCTGCCCTGTCCAACACTCCATTATGATATCTGGGTGGAGTGCATGACAGCCCAAGAAACGGAACAACCCTATCGCCTGGCCTGTCTCGAGCTGCACGGCGGAAATCAAGCAGGCGCCTACGCCGCTGAACTTCCAGGACTTGCCGCCTGGGTTTCCTGCCGTCCGTTAGGCGCATCCCAAAGCGGCGGAGATCTGTATTACCTGTCCGCCTGTAGCAAGGGAGTCATTGCCCGCGTAGCTCTGGCCGATATCGCCGGCCATGGCGAGATCGTCAGTTCCGCCGCCATCCGCCTGCGCGACGCGCTGCGCGCGCATGTCGATCACTGGGACCAATCCCAACTGATCCGCCGTCTCAACGAAAGCATTCTTAAAGACGCGCCGCAGGTGCTTAAAGACGCGCCGCACGCGCCTAGAGGCGCGCACGCGCGGTTCGCCACCGCTTTTCTAGCCAGTTTCTACCGCGAATCCGGCGAGTTGCTCTTCACCAACGCCGGCCAGCAGCCGCCGCTGTGGTATCGTGCGGCCACCGGGGAGTGGAGCTTTCTGCTCGATTCGACGCCGTATAGTAAAGAGATCGTGGACCTGCCTCTCGGCATGATCGAAGGAACCGCGTATAGCCAGACCGCCGTGCAATTGGACGTGGGCGACCTGCTGCTCTTGTACACTGACGGCATCAACGAATCCCGCAACGCATCGGGCGAACAACTCGGGCTGGAGCGTCTGCTATCCATAGCGCGCGGTCTGCCGGTCGCATCCGCCAAGGCCGCCGGCCAAACCCTGCTCTCTGCCGTCGAGCGCTTTCGCGGATCCGCGCCCCCCGCGGATGATGTGACTGTAGTAGCGCTAGAACGCCTCCGTGGCGCACGCACTCCTGGGGTGGCTATATGACCGGCCATCTGCAGCTCAAATTCACCATGCCCAGCGACCCCCGCTACTTGCCCGTAGTGCGCGGCGCCATCGCCCCTCTGGCCGCCGCCATCGGCTGGGACGAATCCGACTGCCGGGCCATCACGCTCGCGCTGGATGAAGCCCTCGCCAACATCATCCGGCATGCCTACCACAATCGCGCCGACGGCCTCATCGAACTGGAATGCCGGGAAAGCGCGGACGGATTGGAAGTCACATTGCTCGATAACGGCGAACCTCCGGACAGGACCAAAATATGTGCGCGCGCAATTGCCTGCGATCAACCCGGCGGACTCGGAACGCACATCATCAAGGACGTGATGGACACCGTGTCCTATCAAGCCACGCCCGCGGGAAACCGTTTCGTGGCCACCAAGCTGCTCAGGAAGACGATATGAAAATCTCGATTCGCGATGCGGGGGAAACCAAGATCGTGGAAATCGAAGGGGACGTGGATTTGGGCACTTCTCCGGATCTCCGCCGCACCCTCCTCAAAACCTTGCTCGAAGCGCCCAAGCTGGCCCTCAATCTGGCGGCCATCCGCTACATCGATAGCTCCGGCATCGCCACCCTGCTCGAAGTGCTCAAGGACTCTCAGCGCCGCAACAAGGAATTCGTGCTGTACGGACTCAGCCCCGCCGTCCAGCAGGTCTTCCACCTCACGCACGTCGTCCGCATCTTTCAGGTTTTCCAAACCGAGGAGGAGGCCCTGGGAAGCGCGTGATGCAATTCGTGGCGGAGGTGGGCGCCGCAACCGAACGCAGCGTCGCCTACGTGGGCGGCCTGGCTCAGCTCTTCGGGAAATCCCTGCGGCTCCTGTTCGTCTCGCCATTGAAACGCACCCGCCTCGCGCAACGGGCGGTGCATCAGGCCATGGCAGTGGGCGTGAGCGCATTGCCAATCGTCTCGCTGATTACGTTCTTTGTCGGCGTGATCATCGCGCTGCAAGGCGCATACGAACTGCAGCGCCTGGGAGCCATGCAGTTGGTGGCCAGCCTGGTCGCCATCTCCATCACCCGCGAACTGGGCCCGCTGATCGCCGCCATCGTCGTCATCGGACGGTCCGGCTCGGCATTCGCCGCCGAAATCGGCACCATGCGCGTGACCGAAGAGTTGGACGCGCTCGAAACCATGGCCCTCGACCCCGTCGCGTTTCTGGTCGTGCCGAAATTCCTGGCCATGGCCGTCATGATGCCCTGCCTCGCCATCTGGTCCGACTTCATGGGCGTTCTGGGCGGCTGCATGTTCGGAGTGGTCAGCGCCAACTTCACCTTCGGCGGCTACGTCATCGCCACCCGCGACGCCCTCGTCGCCCACGACATCACCACCGGCATCGTCAAGGCCCTGGTCTTCGGGCTGGTCATCACGGCGGTCGGATGCCAGGAGGGTTTCTCCACCGGCGCGGGCGCCGAAGAGGTGGGCCGCTCCACCACCTCGGCCGTGGTCCTCTCCATCCTGATGGTTATCCTGATCGATCTGGTCTTCACCACCTTGTTCTACCTCGCGCGGGGGACCGCATAGGATGGCCGCGCCCACCCCGCCCGCTCCCGTCGTTTCGGCGCACGATCTCCGCGTGCAATACGGCGACCGCGAGGTGCTGCATGGCCTCACCTTCGAAATCTTCCACGGCGAGACCGTAGTGGTGATCGGCGGCTCCGGCTCCGGCAAGAGCACTCTGCTCCGCACTCTGGTCGGCCTCGAAAAACCGTCCTCCGGTGAAGTGCTCGTCAAAGGCGTGGACATCGCCAAAGCCTCCGCCCGCGAGATGGATGCCATCCGCAAGAAAATCGGCCTGGCGTTTCAGGGCGGAGCGTTGATCGGCTCCCTGCTGGTGGGCGAGAACATCGCGCTGCCCTTGCTGGAACACACCACCTTGAAACCCACCACCATCGAGGTGATGGTCCGCATCAAGCTGGAACAGGTGGGCCTCAGCGGCTTCGAGAACTACAACCCCGCGCAGCTCAGCGGAGGCATGCGCAAACGCGCCGCCTTCGCCCGCGCCATGGCCATGGATCCGGAGATCCTGTTCTTCGACGAACCCTCCGCGGGCCTCGACCCCATCACCGCGGCCGGCATCGACGACCTGATCCTGGACCTCAAAAAGGCCTACTCCATGACCATGGTAGTGGTGACTCATGAGCTCGCCAGCGCGTTCCTGATCGCCGACCGCATCATTCTGCTCGACCGCGGCGAGATCGTGGCCATGGGTCCGGCCCAGGAAGTCCGCGACAGCCGGCATCCGCGCGTCCGCCAGTTTCTCGACCGCGTGGCGGATACCACCCTAGACGACGACGTGGATCACCTGCGCATGTACACGGAAGGACTAAAGTGAAAGGATGAACGCCATGCGCGAACGCACTCTCGTAGGGCTGTTTGTTTTGATCGCGGGCGGCCTGTTGGTCGGCACGATGCTAGTCATCTCCGGCGGTCTGGGTGCTTCGGCCGTATCTCACCGGGCGTATTTCAAGTTTGCGGGAGGCGTTCAGCCCGGCGCGCCGGTACGCTACGGCGGACTCACCGTCGGCAAGGTCACCCGCGTGCGCGTGGACCCCGGCAACTCCACGCGAATCGAAATCGATATCGCGGTGGATCGCGATGCGCCTCTAAAAACCGACAGCGTGGCCAAGATCTCCACCCTAGGCCCGTTGACCGACAACTACATCGAAGTCGCCACCGGGACCCAGCACGCCCCGCTGGCGCCGCCCGGTTCCGAACTACCGTCGGCGGAGGCTTTCGGGTTGCCGCAGTTGGGCGACGCGGCGCAGGCCATGCTGCCCGATGTGCACAATGCGCTGCAGAAGCTGAACCAAAGCCTCGATGGCCTGCAAGTCACCATCGCGCGCGCCAACGATCTGCTCAACGACCGCAACCGCGCCAGCATCAGCAGTTCGCTGGATAACGTCAATCGCCTGGTCGCCGACGCGCGGCCCAAGGTGACGGACTCTCTCAACAACCTGAACGGTCTGCTCAACGACGCGCGGCCCAAAGTCTCCACCAGCCTGGCCAACGTTCAGGACCTCACCAAGGATCTCAACGCCAAACTGGGGCCGCTGCTGGACGACGTGAAAACCACCACCGCCCGCGCCAACGATACGCTCTCGCACGTGGATTCCACCCTGCTGGAAAACCGCCCCGATATCCGCGCTTCCGTAGTAGGTCTGCGCGATACGCTGGCCCAGTTGAATCAGACGCTGGACCAGAACTCTACTAACATCGACGAGTTACTGGATAACATCCGCATGTCCACCGAGAATCTAAGATCTCTAACCGAGACCTTGCAACGCGCCCCCGCCAGCCTGATCCGAGGCATAAAAGTGCCCGAGCGCAAACCCGGAGATATCCAGTAGGACAGGCCTCCTGGCCTGTCCAGCCACTAACCATATGCGCAAGCTAATCGCCCTATCCATCCTCCTCCTCACAAGCTGCGTCCCCACCCGTCCAGTGCATTACTACACCCTGACCCCCACCGCCGTCCCAACAAACCAAGCCAGTCCCGACGGCCCCACCATCCTGGTGGCACTCATCGCCGCCCCCGAATCCCTCCAGGACACCCGCATCCGCTATCGCGCCGGCGCCAATGAAACCGGCTCTTATGAATACCATCGCTGGGAGCAACGCCCCGACGCGATAGTCCGCGACTCGCTGGTGCGTGCGCTGCGCGCCTCCGGCAAGTATCGGCGCGTGCTGGAATCGTCCAGTTCCGCAATCGGCGACTACCTGCTGCGCGGCAAGCTCTACGAATTTGCCGAAGTCGATGGCCCGGCGATTCAAACCAAAATCTCTCTCCATCTCGAACTGATCGACAGGAAAACCAATCGCAGCGTATGGGACCACCCCTTCGAGCGCCAAGAGCCGGCCAACGGCAAGAATATCGCGGAAGTGGTCGAGTCCATGGACCGCAACCTGCAGCAAGTGGCCGCCGCCGCCGCTGCCGAGATCGACCGGCATTTGGCCGGCCAGCGCTGAAATGGACAGAAGTGACCATAAGTGACTATAATAGTCATATGCCAGAGCAAACCGAAGTCGGGATCGCCGAAATGAAGGGCAAATTGAGCCAGTACCTGCGTCTGGTGCGCAAAGGCGGGGAAGTCGTGATCAAGGATCGCGATACGCCTATCGCGCGGCTGGTACCGTATGCGGAATCGCGCCCGCGCCTGGAGATGATCCCGGCTACGAGGCCGCTCAAAGAGATGGATGAACTGCCGTTCTTCCGGCCGAAGGGACTGAAGCCAGGCGTTTTGGAAGAAGCGCTGCGGGAAGAACGCCGGGACCGGTTTGATCAGCTATTTAAGAATTTGTCCAAATGACCGCCTTTGTGGACACCTCCGTATTTCTGCGGAGGCTACTGAAACAACCGGGTGCGTTTACGGACTGGTCGGCATGGGGGTCGGTCGCCGCGAGCGAACTATTGCGCGTGGAGGCGCATCGGGTGCACGACAGGCTCCGGCTGCAGCGCGTCTTCGGCGATGCAGAGCTTGCCGAACTCCACAGGTTGATGCTGGCTGCGTTCAAGTCTTTAGATTTCGTGCGGTTTAGCCGCGCCGCGCTGCATCGGGCCGCTGCTCCATTCCCTACGGTTCTGGGAACACTCGACGCGATCCACTTGGCATCCGCTCTTCTGTGGATGGAAGAGACGGGCGGAGAGATGACGTTCCTGACGCATGACACTCAATTGGCGATTGCCGCCAGGGCCTGCGGTCTGGACGTGCGGACCACTCCCTAGCGCACGCACGCACCGAGCAGATGCATTAATCGCACTCCATCCAGCCACCTGTGGAGGACTGCGAGTTTGGTTAGAGTAGGCGGTATGCACATCGAGACTCTGGCCGTTCACGCGGGACGCCATACGGATCCCGCGACGGGCGCGGTCGCGCCGCCCATCTATCTCTCCACCACCTTCGAAAGAGCGCGCGACGGCGAGTATCCGCTTGGATTCAGCTATTCGCGGGACGCCAATCCCAATCGCGGGCGCCTGGAAGAGTGCCTTGCCGCGCTCGAAGGCGGCACCGAAGCGCTGGCGTTTGCTTCAGGCATGGCCGCCGCCAACGCCGTGATTCAGGGGCTGGAACCGGGCGATCACATCATTGCGCCGGACGATGTGTATTACGGACTGCGCCGGCTGATCGGCGAAGTGTTCGGCAAGTGGCGGCTGGAAGTGTCCTACGTGGATATGACCGATTTGGACGCCGTGAGCGCCGCCATCCGTCCGAACACCCGCCTGGTCTGGGTGGAGACGCCATCGAATCCGCTGCTGAAAATCACGGACCTGCCGGGTATTGCGGGCATCGCGCGCCGCGCCAATGCGATCGGCGTGTGCGACGGCACCTTCGCCACGCCTGTGCTGCAGCGGCCGCTCGAGTGGGGCATCGACATGGTGGTGCATTCGACGACCAAATACATCGGGGGGCACAGCGACGTGCTGGGCGGCGCGCTGATTACCCGACATCAGAACTACCTGTTTGAGCGGGCGCGCAAGTCGCTGCAGGTTGGCGGCGCGGCGCCGTCGCCCTTCGATTGCTGGCTGATCCTGCGGGGAGTGGACACGCTGCCGTGCCGTGTGCGGGCGCAGTCGGAGAGCGCGGGCCGGATTGCCGCGTTCCTGCGATCTCACCAGGCCATAGAGGCGGTGCATTACCCTGGGCTGGCGGGCCATCCGGGGCATGCGATTGCCGCGCGGCAGATGTCCGGGTTCGGCGGGATGCTCTCGATGCAGTTGCGTGGCGGGCGCGAACGGGCGATGCAGGTGGTTGCGAGCGCGCGGCTATTTACCCGCGCCACCAGTTTGGGTGGAACGCATAGCTTGATCGAGCATCGCGCATCGGTGGAGGGTCCCAACACGCGCACGCCGCAGGATTTGCTGCGGATTTCGGTGGGACTGGAGAATGCGGAAGATTTGATTGGCGATTTGGAGCAGGCGTTGCGGTGAGGCTGACAGATCAGTGACGCCGGCGGCGCTTCGGGTCGCGGAGGCGCTTCCGCTTATTTTCGATGCGATGGGTTTCCAGACTGCCCCGCCGGTTGTCTCTCTCTACGGAGTCCCGGAACATCTGGTAATGCCGGTTGAGGCGCTCGACATAATCGGGTGACTGAAGAACCAATCGAAACAGGTCCAGGAGTGCGGATGAGTACTCGGTCTGTGTGTTGAGCGTATCGAGTTCCGGCCCCTTCATTTCGATAGGATCGCTGTGTGCCCCGCCCCATTCCCTGTAGAAATCCAAACTCTCCCAGCCGTAGCCGATAGTAGCCCAGATCTTGCTCCACCCGGTCTCCGGCCGCAACGCCAGGATGGTCACGCGCCGGCAGTCACAGCCTGGCTCGTTGCAATATAGCTCCAGGAAGCCATATGCCCCATGCGGAAGGTCCTGCCCCTCTGGGACCACAACGGACCTGGTTTCGCGCACTCCCAGATCGGGGAATCTTTCCATGAATGGACTCATCGGCATGGATCCATCCAGGTTAAGCGGGGACTTGACCGCTACGCAACCTGGGTCAAGCGCTGGGGCGGGCGATCGAGGGAGAGCGTGTGGCGGGTTGATGCGCTGCAAGCATCGTTGCGGGTTGACGAGCGGGATTTCATTGGAACATTGCCGAACGGCGCTGCTGCGCTGGTTGGTCGCGCACCGCCAGGAAATCCTCGGAAAAATGGCCCAAGCTAAGAATGAGGGTGTTCCATTCGCGCTTTGACGGCAGGATGAGCTTTCCGCTGTCGACGCCCTTCAGGAATACGTGGTCGAGCCGGACGCCCCGACTGCGGCCATTGCGGAACAACATTGGTGTTTTCAACGATAGCTCTCAGGCGGCCTCGGTATCCGGTGCAGGACCAGCAATTGCTGAGGCCGCACTGGGACCATGGCGTAGGTCTGCCCCTGGTCATCGGAGAATTCCACCAGCAGAGCCCGGTCGCCGTCCCGTTCCAGATGCTCGACCACCGAACCGATTTGTCCGCGCGTCAGCCTGTGGTCGGGAAGGTCTTCGGTCAGCGCCACCAATGCAAGCAACGGAATAGTCATCGCTTTGCTCCTACCTTCACGTAACACGTGGTCAGCCGCGGGTGATCCTCGTCATACCGCACAATCCAACCGCTCCGCACCACCGCCGATCCCGAAGCAGTGGTCAACACAAAGTCTAGCACGTAAAGAATTCCGAATGGAGGTCGTAGCCGTGAGCACCCCCGGCCTGGTGGCGGCTGCCTCCAGAATGCGCTCGCGCAGCCATTCGGCATCGGCCCGACCTACTCCCAACGCCGCCTTAAATACACGTGCCTTGTGCTTACCGTCTTGATGGCAAGGGTTCAGGCAGTAGTCGCGCAGCTTCGCCAAATCGACGACGGCCCGCTCGCGATTGGGAAGGGCGGTAAACTCCATTGAACTTACGATCCGGTCCGGCGCCTAGCCGGAGCCTATGCCGCCGCGTGCTGGAACTTCACCGACACCAGCTTCGACACGCCCGGCTCCTGCATGGTCACGCCGTACATGGCCGACGCGGACTCCATGGTTTTCTTGGAGTGCGTGATCAGGATGAACTGCGTCTCGGTGGACATCTCCCGCAGCAGACGCGTGAGGCGCTCGATGTTGGCTTCGTCCAGCGGCGCGTCCACTTCGTCCAGGATGCAGAAGGGGCTGGGCTGATAGCGGAAGATGGCCATCAGCAGGGCCACCGCCGCCAGGGCCTTCTCGCCGCCCGAGAGCAGCAGGACGTTCTGCAGCTTCTTGCCGGGGGGCGAAGCGACAATGTCGATGCCGGAATCGGCCAGATTGGTTTCGTCGGTCAGGCGCATCTCGCCGGTGCCGCCGCCGAAAAGCGTCTGGAAAGCCTCGCGGAAATTCTCATTGATGCGCGCGAAGGCTTCGGCGAATTTCTGGCGCGAAACCACGTCGATGTCCGCGATGGCCTTCTCGGTGTCGCGGATGGAATCCAGCAAATCCTGGCGCTGCACGCTCAGGAATTCCTGGCGTTGCGAGGCTTCCTGAAACTCCTCCATGGCCTGCGCGTTCACTGGACCCAGCGCCTCGATGCGCGCCCGCACTTCCTCATAGAGGCGTTCGGCTTCGGCGATTGCATTGAAGTCCGGAACGGTTTCGCCGCCGGTGTCCAGTTCCTCGACGGCGCAATTCAACTCTTTGCGGCTGGTCTCGTCGAGATACTTCAGCTCGGCCTGACGCCGCACCAGATCCACTTCGATCTGCGAACGGTTGGTATGGGCCTCTTCCACCTTCAAGCGAAGCAGCTTCAACTGATCCTCGGTGGCGGCCAGAGTTTCGCGCATGCGGGCTTCCTCGGCGGCCAGCCGGTTCACCGCGGCTTCGGTTTGCAGCGCCTGCTCCGCCAAAGACGCGAGCTTGCGATCCAACTCGATGTTGTCGGCCAGCAGGCCCGCGCGGTGGACGCCCAGGCGCTCGATTTCAGCCGCGATCGCGCCCAGGCGTGACGTCGCTTCCTGGTGCTGCGCTTCCAGGCGGCCCATGGCGGCGCGCTCGGCGCGATGCCGCTCTTCCAGGCCGGCCAACTCCGCGCGCAACGCCGAATGATCTTCGCCGAGGGCCGCCGCCTCGATCTCCAGCTTCTCCAGGAACTGCCGCTGATCTTCCAATTCCTGCTCGCGGTGCTCGCGCAATTCCTCTTTTTCCGCGACCGCCCGTTGATTGCGCTCGCGCTGCTCCTGCGACCCCTCGGCATCGCGCTGCAGGCGGTCGAGTTCCAGCCGCGCCACGGAAAGCCGTGAGTTGGCGCGATTGGTGTCGTCGGCCAGCTTGCGCATTTCGTGTTCCAGCGCTACACGGTCTTTCTCGCGGGCCTGCTGCACGCCGCGTAAGCTCTCCAGCTCGGCTGCCAGGATGCCGATCTCGCGGTCCAGATCCTCCAGGCGGGCGACCTGCGCATCGAGCGCTTTCTGCTTGCCTTGGAGGACGACTCCCAGTTCGCGCGCTTCGCGTTTCATGGCCAGCGGACCGCTAGCGGTCTTCTTGCCGCCGGTCACGGTGTGGCCGTGATAGCAAAGCCCGTCGGTGGTCAGAAAGTAGAGGTGCGGATAGCTGGTGGCCAGGCGTTGGGCCGACCCGCGGTCCTCGGCCAGGAAGCACAGCGAGACGCGCGGCAGCAGGGTGGCGGCGCGGTCGGTCAGGCCGTTGGTCAGGCGCAGCGAATCGCTGAGCCGCGACAGAATACCGGTTTCCGGACCGATAGGCGGCTCGGGCAGGTGCCCGTTCCCGTTGCCGTTTTTCTCCGGATGCACCAGGAAGGTGGCGCGCCCGTCGAGCTCGGCGCGCAGGAAGTCCAGGCCGCGGTCGGCCTGTGCCCAGTTTTCGACCACCACGTACTCCAACTCGTCGTGCAGGAATTCTTCGGCGGGCTTTTCGAACTGCGGATCGACTTCCACGAAATCGGCCAGCACGCCTTGCGGCCGCAGATCCTGCGCCTTGCCCTTCTCCAGTGCGGCGAAGAGCCGCTTCACCGACTCGGTAGTGTAGCTGCGGTGCGCCAGCACTTCCTCAAGCGATTCCTTGCGCGCCTGCATCTGCGAGCATTCCGTGCGCAGTTGGTCGATGCGGCCGCGCACCTCGACGGCGTTCTGGCGCCGCACGTTCAACTCCTCCTCTGTGCGGTGGCGTTCGCCGGCTACCGATTCGAGCTCGAGCTGGCGCTGGGCCATGATCTCGGAAAGCGCTTTACGCGCCACGCCCAGACGTTCCAACTCGGCGGCCGAGGTCTGCTCATCCTTCTGCACGCGCGTGGTTTCGCGCTCGATTCCCGCCAGGTATTCGTTCAACTGCGCAAGCTGGTTGCGCAGCGTGGATACTTCACCCAACAGCCGCAGCACCGCCGTGCGGCTTTGCTCGATAGCCTGCTCGCGTTCGCGGACGGCGGCTTGCAGTTCCTCGCGTAGGCGGTTCTTTTCCTGCATGCGATCGCGCGATTCGCCGATTTGCCGGTCGAGCGCCGCAACCTGCTGCCGATGCGCATCCAGGTCCGCGCCGATCGAGCCCAGGCGGATTTCCAACTCCTGCGACTCCCGCTCGGCCTGCGCGATGCGCTGCTCGATGGCGCCGCTTTCCTTCACCTGCGATTCCAGGCGGCCGCGGGTGCGTTCGGTTTCGACATGGCACTCGGCAAGGTCGCGCCGCATTTCGGTAAGCTGCTGCTCGTTGCGGTAAGAATCGCCCTGTAGTTCGGTGTGCGCTTGTTCCCTGGTGGCGACCTGCTCGGAAAGGGCGCGCAGATCGGCGGATGCCAAGTTCAGGTCAAGCGCCGCTTTGGCGGCTTCCCGCTCCAGCATGCGAAACTTACCGGAGAGCGCCACGCGCAGGCGGGCATCCATCTCGGTTTTCAACTCTCCATAGCGCCGGGCCTTGGCGGCCTGCCGTTTGAGCGAATTCACCTGCCGGGTGACTTCTTCCAGAATGTCGAAGACGCGCGCCAGGTTCTGTTTGGCACTTTCCAGCTTGGCTTCCGCCAGCCGTTTGCGGGTCTTGTACTTGGTGATGCCGGCGGCCTCTTCGATGACCGAGCGGCGGTCCTGCGGCTTGGAACTGAGGATCTGGCCGATGCGGCCCTGCTCGATGATGGCGTAACTCTCCGGGCCCAGGCCGGTCCCCATGAAGATGTCCTGGATGTCGCGGAGGCGGGCCGTGTGACCGTTGATCAGGTACTCGCTCTCGCCGGACCGGAAGAGGCGGCGGGTGATGGTGATCTCGCCCTTCTTGCCTTGGGGGGCGGTGATGGGGATGGGTCCCGCTTGGGGATGCGGAGTGTGCCCGTTCGTGCCAGCAATGGAAGCCGCGGCATCGTGCGCTTCCTGGTAAAGCATGGGATCGACCAGGGTCATGGTGACGGCGGCCAGCCCCAGGGGCTTGCGGTCGTGCGTGCCGGCGAAAATTACGTCTTCCATGCGGGCGCCGCGGAGACTTTTAGCGGATTGTTCGCCGAGCACCCAACTGATGGCATCGCTCAGGTTCGATTTGCCACAGCCGTTGGGGCCTACGATGGCGGCGATGCCGCCGCCATTGAAGCGGAGTTCCGTGCGGTCACAGAAGGACTTGAAGCCTTGGAGTTCGACGCGCTTTAGTTTCAACAAAAACGTTCACCTCGTCTTGCTCGGGGGATCGTAACCATACTAAACTCGTTGGCGGAAAAAGTAAAGCACATTCTACGCTGGGGGAAGGGGCGGCTGCGAATCGGCCCCAATATCTGGTATTGTACCTCCTCGCGGGTGGGGCAGCGCCATTTGCCAACTTGCCCCACGGGATCTCTCAGATGAAGTGGATAAACGCACCTGTCACCCGTGCTCCAAGGAAGAGGGCAACGAATATCCAAGCTGCCGCTGCCAAGTATAGTGCCCGGAAATACCACTCCCCCTGCGGGTCCGGCCTTTGCCTGGAACGAGCTTCTACGATCACGCCCACGGTCCGCATCGCCCAGGCGCAACAGCCTCCCGTCACCACACCGATGACGATGGCCAAGGCATACGCTGCCCATCCCTTTTGCGTACCTTTTACCGCCGCCAAAGCGCCTGCCACCGGCATTGCGAAACAAAGTGCGGTCAGCAAGTCCCAAAGCATACTTAAAACCAGCGAGGGGGCCGCTTCTCCTGAAACGCCCGGATGCCCTCCTGAAAATCCGCGCTGCGAAAAACCTCGTTGCGCATTTGGCGGGCCAGATCGCCGGCTTCCTCCCAACTTTTGCCGCGCGCGTCGCGCACGAAGGCCAGGCCCGCTTGGATCGCGGTAGGGCTGGCCTGAGCGATCGCACCGGCGATTTTTTGCGCGCGCTGCATCAGGGCAGCCGGTTCCACGACATGATGCACCAGGCCATATTCGCGCGCCTCGCTTGCCGGAAAGATTCGCCCGGTCAGAGCCAGCTCCGTCGCGCGCCGCTGACCCAGAGCCGCCACCACCGTCCGAAAGATCACAAACGGCCATAGCCCGATCCGGATTTCGGTCAGCCCGAAGGTGGCATCTTCGGCCGCCACTACGATATGGCAATTCGCCGCCAATCCGGTGCCGCCCGCCAGCGCGGCTCCATGCACGGCGGCGACCAGCGGCTTGGTCATCCGGATTCCCGCCGTAAAGATGCGCTCGTGTACTTCGTTGACATCGGTACCGCCAGGCGACAGCACTTCATGCAGGTCCATACCGGCGCAGAACGATTTGCCGTTTCCGCTGAGCAGGACCGCGCCCACGCCCGCGTCCGTTTCCGCCCGTTCCAGCGCCGCACCCAACGCGCTGCACAGATCCATGTTCAGCGCGTTGCGCCGCTCCGGCCGGTTCAGCGCGAGATGCAGGACGCGGCCTTCGCGGCTAATCTGTAAGCTCTCGCTCATCGACATCGATCTCCATGCCTAGCAGCGCGGCTCCCAGGGTCTTGCCCTGCGCGTCGGTGCGCAACGAAACGGTTCCGCCGCCGCCCAGGGCGTGATGCAGCAGCAAGTTCAGCGCATCCAGGTTGGGCAACTCGAAGCGATCCACATGCCCCTTGACCATCTCGCCGAAAAAGGTTTTGACGCGATCCGGCGTCACTTCGCGCAGTAGGATCTTGTAGTATCGCGGCTGCCAGGCGATTACGCCGATATTGGCGATATCGCCCTTGTCTCCCGAACGGGTGTGGGCGATGCGCGATAGCGGAATTTTCATGCGGGCACCCCCGTCTCGATGGGGAGGATAGTGGGACGCACCCCCTGGTCCGCACGGGTTCCCCTGGACCCGTTCTTCGCCAACGAAATCAACTTGATCGCGCTGCGGGCAAGCCGGCCAGGGGGCCGGCCGCGGACCAGGGGGTCCGCCCCACAATTTCTTCTCATTCGACCACCTCCACGCGCGTTTGGATTTCGCCGCGGGGAATCAGCGCCGGCCAGTAGGCCACGATCTGGCGCACCTCCGGCCGGCCTTCGCCATATCCGGTGCCGCCGGGCGGACCGGTGAGCACCAGCGGAATCATTTCGCGCGTGAAGCGATCCACGGCGCGCTTGTCGGAGCCGCGCACGCTGATGCGCACCTGCACCTCCGGCGGATCGTGAACTGGCCGCGCCGCCGGGCCGTGGCAGGCATTCACGCCGAAGTATTCGGTGTAGATTTCGTCGAAGCGCAGACCCAGTTGGTCGAGGCGCTGGCGCGTGATGCGGTCCGCCACGCGCGACTTCTCGATGGCGTCGGGCCAACTGTAGACCAGCGTGCCGGACGCTTTCCAGCCCGCGTGATAGCTGATGGAAACCTTCAGCATGGCCGGGCGCGGCGCGCCGCGCACGCCGCTGCCGCGCACGCGATCGGGACCGGTGTCCTCCAGGTGGAGAGAGGTGAAGTCGACCACGCAATCCGGGGTCATGTACTGGCGCGGGTCGCCGATTTCGTAGAGGAGCTGCTCCTTCACACCGTGGGAGTCGATGCGCCCGCCGGTGCCGGGATGTTTGGTCACGGCGAACGATCCGTCCGGCTCGGCTTCCACGATGGGGTAGCCGATGTTGGCCAGGTCCGGGATGTTCTGCCAGTCCACCTGACAGTTGCCGCCGGAGCATTGCGCGCCGCACTCGATGATGTGTCCGGCGACGATGCCCGCGGCGAGCTTGTCATAGTCCTCCGGCCCCCAGCCGAAGCGGTCGATCATGGGCGCGAGCACCAGAGCGGCGTCGGCGCAGCGGCCCGAGATCACCACGTCCGCGCCGGTGGCCAGCGCCTCTGCTAGCGGGAACGCGCCGATGTATGCGTTGGCGCTCAGGATGTGTTCGCGAATGGTGGAGAGCGGCTCGCCGGTATCGATGTTGCGCATCTCGTAGCCTTTGCGGAGGAACTCGTCGATGCGGCCGAGCACATCGTCGCCCAGCACTACGGCGACCTTCAACCCCGGCGCGGCCTTGAGCACGGCGCGCGCGCAGGCGATTGGGTTGACGCCGCCGGCATTGGCTACGACTTTAATGTTGCGGTGGCGGAGCTTTTGCGCGATGCGTCCGATCAGCGGGGGGAAATCGCGGGCATAGCCGAGTTCGGGGTCCTGCTGCCGTTGCTTCTGCAGGATGGACATGGTGACTTCGGCTAAATAGTCCAAAGTCAGATAATCGATCGGCCCTCCTTCTACCAGGCGCACGGGGGCTTCGAGCCAGTCGCCCCAGAAGCCTTGACCGTTTGCGATGCGAATCATAAAGAGAATTGGCCGCTGATGAACGCGGATAAACGCGGATAGGCAACTGATTTCATAGTGTTTCGAGCACCAGTGGCACGGCTCGTGGCCGGTGCAGGGTTACTTCCAGCGCCATGGTTAGGATTTGGCGCGTGTCCAGTGGGTCGATTACCGCGTCGCAGTGGCCGCGCGCCGCGGCGTAGCGCGCGTCCAGCCAGTTGTCGTAGTCGGCCTTCGTTTTGTCGATAGCGGCCTGCAATTGCTTGGGTATCGCTTCGCCCGCAGCCTTGAGCTTTTCGAGTTCCACCGAGAAGAGCGCTTGCACGGCGGAATCGCCCTCCATCACTCCGATGCGCGCGGTCGGCCAACTGAATGTGAAATTCGGCTCGAAGCCTTGGCCCGCCATGGCGTAATAGCCGGCTCCGCTGGCGTGATTCAGCGTCAGGATCAGCTTCGGCACGCTGGTGCAGGACATGGCTTCCACCATGTCGGCGCCGGCGCGGACGATTCCTTCGCGCTCGGCTTCGGGTCCCACCATGAAGCCCGAAACGTCCTGCAGATAGATCAGCGGGTAACCCAGCCGCTCGTTGAGTTCCACGAAATACGCGACTTTGCGCGCGGATTCGGTGTACACGATGCCGCCGATGCGCGGGCGTCCCTCCGACCGCAGAAAGCCGCGGCGGTTGGCGATGATGGCTACCGGGTGGCCGGACAGGCGCGCGTTGGCGCACAGCATCTCCGGCGCGTATTCGGGCTGAAATTCGGTGTAGTCGCCCGCATCGAAAATGCGGAAGACGACTTCTTCGATGTCGTAGGGCAGGCGGTGGTTCTCGGGAAGCACGCCGTAGATATCATCGATGGGACGAGCGGGTGGATTGGGCGGGGCATGCGCTTCCGCCTGCCAACTCGGCAAGGGCAAATCGCGGAAACGCTGCCGGATGAGCGCCAGGCATTCGGCATCGTCCTTAGCCATGTAGTGGGCTACGCCGCTGACCGTGGTATGCATGCGCGCGCCGCCTATGGATTCGGAATCGACCACCTGGCCGGTAGCGCCTTTGACCAGATTCGGGCCTCCTAAGCCCATGAAGCTGGTGCCTTCGACCATGACGATGTAGTCGCTGAGCGCGGGAAGATAGGCGCCGCCGGCGATGCAAGGACCCATCACGGCGGCAATCTGCGGCACACGGAGCTTGCGCCGCATAAGAGAATTATAGTAAAAAATTCGGCCGCCGCCATACTGGCCGGGGAAAATGCGGTCCTGGTACGGCAGGTTGACGCCCGCGGAATCGACCAAATAAACGATGGGGATGCGGTTGCGCATGGCGATTTCCTGCGCGCGCAGGCCCTTGGTAACGGTTTCCGGCCACCAGGAGCCGGCCTTCACGGTGGCGTCGCCCGCGATGACGACCGCGTAGCGGCCCTCAATCTTGCCAATGCCGGTGACTGAGCCGAGGCCGGGCGCTTCGCCATCATACTGGTCGTAGGCCAGCAGCAGTCCGATTTCAAGAAACGGCATGCCGGGATCGAGCAGCGCGGCGATGCGTTCGCGCGCGGTCATTTTGCCCGCGCGATGCTGCCGCTCGATCTTGGCGGGTCCGCCGCCCGCGCGCACGCGCTCTTCGAGCTTCTGCAGTTGTTCGACAAGCAGCCGCATATGCGCCATGCGCGCGATTTTGCTCGCGGCGGATGCGGGTTCGGGAATTGTGCTCACGTTATGTGATCGTAACGCGAAAGGACTCGGGCGGCAGCAGCCAGTCGGGGTGTCCGCCTCAATCGCTTGTGCAAAGGGGCCACTCGGGCCACGTCTGGCCGGGCCTTGCTATGACAGCAGGCGATTCAGGTCAAAGGCATCGACCAGCGCCTTCTCGGCTGTCAGGTCGACGAAGGCCCCCAGATCGGCGGTCGTCCTCTCGATGTGTTTCAATCCATCCATGATCGCCTTTCGCTTAAGTTCCTCCTGGCATGAAGGGTGTGGAAATTCGCCGGCTGAAATGGGCTGTACGTACAACGGATACAACTGAGTGCTGCGGACCGCGCGTCTTCCGTATGCTACGGCCTTCCCGAACGCCGTCCTACGGTCGCCGCGGAAGAACGCCTCCACGAGAATTCTCGTGCCGCCGTCCCAATAGACCCCCGCGAGTCCCGCGATGCAATTGTAGCGGTGGGTAGACGGATATTCGAGATCGTACTGGTCTCGATGGCGCTCCCGAATATCGGCCGTTTGGTACCTTTTTTCAAGTCGCCTCTCCCTCAAAGCCCTGAACCGTTCTGGAGGGTGACAATGGATCAAGATCGTGAATATTAGCTTCATATCGGGTTCAGCCTGCCCGGACATAAAGGCACCCTGTGCTTGGCGGCTGGCCTTCTGGCGGCAGGAGCCGCCGCTCTAGCGTTGGACATGCCGAGCAGCGTCCTGGCGTAGGCCAATCAACATTTTTTCCAGCTGTTCCTTCGTCAGATTTCCTTTCAGCTTCGCATCCACATATGACCAAGCCATCAGAACGTTAATTTGCAGGTTCTCGCCATCGCTGTAGAGTTTGTCGAACTCCTTTTCGTAATCGTCGACGATCGCCCCAGGAGGCGCATCCGCTATCTATGCTAATTTTTCAGGACACTTGGCATCCGTACCGGCTCTTGCAAGCGCAATTTGCAGGCCGTGCACGACGCCGATCAGGTACATCATCTTTGCGACATGAGGCGATTCGCGCCAAAAACGGCCATTGGCGATTTGGCTGTCGTCCATGTAATGGTTTTGGGCGAACATTACTGGCGAGAAAGCTAGTACGAGTAGAAGCGCTTTCATTATCATTGTCCTCTAACTGCTGCCTCCAACACTGTAAATCCACCGTCTCGTCTTTTGCAAGCCCTCAACTCCGCTCGCGAAACGCCATGTTGCATGCCCGACCGCCGCTGCGAGAGACTGGACAGTGTATGGTGTCCCTCCAGGAGTTGCGTCATGAGAGGCGCGCGGCGATTATCGATCTGGCGCGGCGGCACGGCGCCCAGAACATACGGGTGTACGGCTCCGTGGCGCGGGGTCAGGCTAACGATAGCAGCGACCTGGATCTCCTCGTCGAGTGGGAGCCGGGCCGCAGCCTGCTGGATGTCGTGGGTCTCAAGCAGGACCTTGAGGATCTGCTCGGAGTGACCGTGGACATAGGCTCCGAGCCCGGTCTCCACTGGTTTATTCGGGACGAGGTGTTGCGGGAAGCCGTGCCCCTATGAAGAGCGAGATCCTGTACCTGCACCATATTCGGGAGCGATGCGCGCGCGTGCGCGATTGCATCCAGGCGGCCCGGGAGGAGTTCTTCGGAAATGTGGTCTACCAGGACGCGGTGATGCGAAACCTGGAAATCATCGGCGAAGCCGCCAAACGGATCTCCCCGGAACTGCGTGACAAGCTAAAGCTGCCGTGGCGGCAAATCGCAGGTCTGCGCGATGTGCTTATCCACGACTACCCCAATTTGGATTTGGAGCGCATCTGGCTTGTTGCCAGCCGCGACGTTCCCGAGCTGCTCGATGTCATCCAAGCCTTCCTGCGCGAACATGGCCAGAACTAGATGGTAGCCGTCCACCGCCTAAGGGCGGGCTGTGAGCCGATGTCGCGCCTTGGGAAGAGCCTCGAAGAGCGTCGTCCTAAGCTAGGGGCGGTCGTTGGGTAGCATGGCTATCCGGAATGATATCCTCGCGCGTCAGGCTCACGTGGCGCCGTCCGAGAACGCTCCAGGCAACCGAAGCTCTGCGCCTCGCGGGCGGTCATTTTGCCCGCGCGATGCTGCCGTTCGACCTTGGCTGGTCCGCCGCCCGCGCGCAGGCGCTCTTCGAGCTTCTGCAGTTGTTCGACAAGCAGCCGCATGTGCGCTACGCGCGCGATTTTGTTGGCGGGGGACGCGGGCTCGGGAATTGTGCTCATGTCGTATTGTCCGTGGCGCACGCACTCGTGCCGACACCGGTCGAGACGAGTCTCGACATGGCGCGCACGAGTGCGTGCGCTACTTGATCGGTGAAAAATCCGTCGGATCCATGAAGACGGAGACCACCTTGCTCACGATCTTGCCGTTTGCCTCAGACTCCTTTTGCACCTTCTGCCACTCCGGGTCGCTGCCAAATTCTTCCCAATCCTTCTTGGCGGCTTCACGGCTGGGATGGGCGATGATGTAGATCAGCGTGTTTTCGTGAGCCGGTGAATCTTGCGGCACCCAGTACGCGATGTTGGTCATCCCGTGCTTTTCGAAGATCTTCATGGTGTGGTTGCGGAAGCGCGCCAGCAGGTCCGGCAGCTTGCCTTCGTAACACGTGTAAGTACGCAGCTCGAAGACGCGCGCGTGCTCCTGCGCGCCCGCGGGTGGAATCGTCATGGAAGCGGCCATCGCCGCCGCGAAGTATAGAACCGTTTTCAGGGCCATGCAGCCAGTTTACAATGGCGCACGGCGCCGAGGAACGGCTGCAAGTGGTAAAGGCAGCTACTGGGAGGCCTTCGCGGCGAGCGTCTCGATTACCGCGATGTTGGCCGCCAGATCGGCTGGCAGATTGTGCCGCTGCCGGATGAATTCCACGCTGTTGTAAGTGAGCCAGACTTTGCCGCCGGCGTCCTCCCAGACGAGGATTTTCAGGGGAAGGTCCAGCGCGGCGGTCGGGGCTGCCAGCATCAACGGCGTGCCGGCCTTCGGATTGCCGAAGATCAGCAGCTTGGTGTTGCGCATCCGCATCCCGGCCTTTTCGGCCTCGCCGCTGTGGTCGATGAGCGCGAAGATCTTCACGCCGTGGGTGTCGAGGATGTTCGTCAACTTTTCAAGCGTGTCGTCTGTGCCGTGGCGGCTTTCGATGGAGACGATGCCGTTGTTGGCGGCTTCGGACATGGGTGCACCTCACACGATTGTAGGCGGTCGCGGGGCCATGCGTCCCGATGAGTCGGGACGCGGCACGCCACGAGTGCGTGCGCCACGTTCAAAAATCGAGACGGGCGGAGACTTGTCCTGTCCGGTAGCCGCCAAAATCGGAAGCCCGCGCGCTGGTAATCTGGCCGAACGATGGGTTATCGATGGCATTGACAGGATCGCCCAGATTCACGTGATTCAAGATATTCGTGAATGAGGCTTCGATCTTGAACCTGACCCGCTCATTGATGGCGAATGCCTTGCCCAGAGCCGTGTTGAGGTTCACTGTTCCGGGACCGGTCAGGATGCCGACGCCGGAGTTGCCGAAGCGGCCGATGGGCGCCAGATCGGTAGAGGGGTTGTCACCGATCGTGCAGGGCGTGCCCGCGACCCAGTTGGGAGTGCCCGGGCAAGTAAACGCCGCCGGATTGAACCAATCGCTTGCGGTCGGATTCGGCACCGAGCCGTTGCCGATGCGGTCGGGATGCTGCGGGCGGCCTTCAAATACGCCCGAGCCGGTGCCGGATGGATCTCCGTTGTTGAAGTAGGGCGTTTCGAACGGTCCGCTTTGCACCAGGAAGATATTGCTGAGCCGCCAACCGCCGAACAGCGCATCCGCTAACCGGCTGCCATTCGACATGAATCTACGGCCGCGGCCGACTGGCAATTCATATACGGCGGTGGTGATCCAGCGCTGTTTGCGGGTTCCCCACACCGGGCCGTATTCGGCCTTCAGATCGTACGCATCCATGTCCCGGCCGCCGGCGTTCTCGCCCGCGAAGGATCCCTGCGGATTCGGGCCTTGGTTATCCGCGAGATTCTTGGCGAACGTGTAAGTGGAGTCGAACGTCAGGCCTTCCCGGAAACGGTGGTGGACCTCGACCTGCGCTGAATTGTAGTTCATGTCGGCGCCCACGGCGCGATCGTTCACCACGCCCCAGTTCGGATACGGCCGATTGCTCAGTGGCTGTTCCGCGTAAAACGTGGTCGAGTAACCCGACTGGTTCAGGTCCGGCGCGTAAACTAGGTCGCGCGTGCCCTGGCCGATGTAAGACAGACGCAGTCCGGTATTGAAGCCCAGATCGCGGTCGATCGAAAAATTCCATTGCATGGTGTACGGCTCTTTCCAGTGCGGATTGTTGGCCGTGCCGAAATAGGCCGTCCCGAAGGGGGCAACGGCGCCGGCCGCGCCGGTGGTGATCTGCGGCCACTGGAAGATGGGCCCGCCGTTCGCGGCGATGTTGGTGTAGGTTGCCGTGTTGGATTGCACGGTCCCCGTGAGAGCGTAGTAGATGGATCCCATGCTGGGTGTATCGTACATCCCAAAACCGCCGCGCAGGACTGTCTTGTCATTCGCCGTGGGCCGCCAGGCAAATCCGACGCGGGGCACTACGCGCTGCGGCGCGGTGCGCAGGCCTTGCGGCAATCCGGCCTGGCTGGCGTCCAGCACGGGGGTGCAAGGCGCGCCATTCTCGGATGGCCCGCTGGTGGAGCCCAGCGCCGGGCAGGCATCGAAAGACTGCAGGTAGAGCGACGCCAGCGTGCTCTGGGCGCCATCCGGGTAAACTACTTCGCCGGATCTGGGCACCGGGACAAAGTTGCCTATGTTGCCATATTGGTCGGTGTAGCCGGGATGATATTCCCAGCGCAAGCCGTACTCCAGGGTCAATCGCGGTGTCACACGGAAAGAATCCTGGGCGTACACGCCATATTGCATGGAGAGGCCATAGTTATCGTGCACTACCTGATCGATGCCCGTATTACTGGGAATTCCCAGCAGGAAATCGCCGAAAGCATCGCCGGTAAAGCCGCCGGTGAAATTGAAATTGCCGTAGTTGTCGCCGCCGATGAAACCGAGCGGGGAAACGGCCTTGATGCGGCGAATGTCGAATCCGAACTTCATGGTGTGGCGGCCCACGGTCCAGGTGGTGTTGTTGTTCCACTGATAGGTATTGTTCTCGGATATCGAGTTGCCCCGGTCCGTACACAGGCAGGTATAACTGCCCATATCGATTTCCGACAGGCCGTTGAAGGGGAACGTGGGGCCGACACCCACCAGGCCCAGCGCATTGGTGAACGTGGCGCCGTCGAACGGCAGGGTCTGCGTGGTCGGATTCAAAGTGAAGCCGAACCGGAATTCGTTAATCAGGTTCGGCCGGATATTCCAATTCCAGGAAGTCGCCAGCAGTTTGTAGTTGATGGAATAGTTTTCCGACGGCACCAGCAGGTTCTGAGGCACATCTTGCCCGATGTTCTTCCACGTAAAGCGTCCGAAGATGGACATCTTCGATGTCAGGTAGTGGTCGATACGCGCATCAAATTGATCGGAATTCACGCTCTCGTCGCGATTGACATTATAGTTCGCGGCCGCCGGGACGTTCGGGTTGCCCGTGTTGGGCGTAGGATACAACGCCAGAAAGCCGTTGGCCACCGAGCTGATGGAAGTGGACGGAATCATGTCGTTCGGGAATGGCGCGCCGGTGGTGGGATCCTTCACGACGATGCCCGACGCCGAGAAATCCCCGGTGCGCATGGCCGCGGTAGGCACCTGGTTCTGAATCGTCTCGGAGCGCGGCAGCCGCAGGCCCTCGTACGTGCCGAAGTAGAAGGTCTTGTTCTTGCCGTTGTAAATATGCGGAATGATTACGGGACCGCCGGACGAGACGCCGAAATCGTTGCTGATCAGCGAGGGCTTGGTCAACTGGCCGAACGCCGTCGCGTTGAGGGCGGCATTCTGGGCGTACCAGAACACCCCGCCATGAAACTCATTGGTGCCGCTTTTTGAAATGGTAGTGACGTCGCCCACTTCGGCGAACTCGGCGGTATTGCCGGCGCCTTGCACCTTGATCTCCGCGATGCTCTCCACGGAGGGAAATGCGTCGCTCAGCGGATTGTTGCCGCCCACGTTGGTGATGGAGATGCCATCCACCGAGAACTGCGCCATAGACTGTATGCCGCCCTGGATGGAGAAGTTGCCGCTGTCATCCGGCTGTACGCCAGGCAACGCCGCGATCAGGGCATACGGGCTGGTGCTGCCGTTCATGCCGCGCACGTTGCCCGGCAGCGTAGTAAGCGCATCGCCATCCAGGCTGGACTCGACCGTCTGCGTATCGGTGGCGATCACGCCTGCCGCGGCTTCGACTTGCACCTGCGTAGCGACTTGGCCGACCTGCACACTGACATCCACGCGCAACGTCTGGCGCGCCACCAGCAGCAGGTCCGTGGCGGCGAAGGGCTGGAAGCCGGGCGCCGACACCTCCACTTTGTAGTGGCCGGGTTGGGTGTTCACGAATTCATAGTCGCCTTTGGCATCCGTTAAGGTTGTGTGGCTGATGTTCTCGTCCGTGTCGGTAAGCGACACTTTGGCGGTCGCAATCACGGCGCCGGAATTATCTTTCACGGTTCCCAACACGGTGCCGAAAGTCGACTGAGCGAATACCGCTATCGGAGAAAACACGAATAGCGCATACGGAAAGAGCTTGGACATGAACGAACCTCCCTTGAAATTATTCTTTGAGATGGTAACCCGATCAGCCAGCCGGGAGTGTTACAAACAGGTTGATACGCGATTAAGAAACTGCGATGATTTATCGACGAAGGAGGCGCTATGCAAGCAGAATGGATTCTGATATTTGCCGCGCTACAGGCGGCGGCCGCAACGCCGGAGCAGGCCACCTACAAGCTGAAGGCGACTCCCAAAACGGTCGCATGGGGATATTACGCGGCAAACACGCCGCCGGCGTTGCGTATCCGCGCGGGCGATTCGGTCGAGATCGAAACCCTGATCACCAATAGTCCGGCGCGGTTGGAAGCGGCGGGTGTGCCGCCCCAGGATGTCGAACCCGCTTTGCGCGACATCTACCGCGAAGTCACCGACAAGGGGCCGGGCGGCCACATCCTGACCGGACCCATCTATGTGGAAGGAGCGGAGCCTGGCGACACCCTGGAGGTGCGCATGCAATCGATTCGGCTTGCCATTCCGTACGCTTACAACACCTTCCGGCCCGGCGCGGGATTCCTGCCCGACGAGTTTCCGTACGCACGAACCAAGATCATTCCGCTCGACCGGGAAAAAATGATCGCGCGATTCGCACCCGGCATTGAGATTCCGCTGCGGCCGTTCTTCGGCAGCATGGGCGTAGCGCCGCCGGAGAACCTGGGGCGCATCAGCAGCGTGCCGCCCTGGTTCCACGCTGGCAACATCGACAATAAGGAGTTCGTGGCAGGCACGACGCTCTTCATCCCGGTACACGCGCGCGGCGCGTTGTTTCAAGTGGGCGACGGACATGCGGGACAAGGCAACGGCGAAGTGGACATCACCGCGATGGAAACATCGCTGACCGGCGTATTCCAGTTCATCGTGCGCAAAGACCTGCGTCTACGCTGGCCGCGCGGCGAGACGCCCACGCACTACATCACCATGGGCATGCATGAAGACTTGCGGGAGGCGGCCAGGCTGGCGGTCGAGGAGATGATCGATTTCCTGGTGACGGAGAAACATCTGACGCGGGAAGACGCGTACATGCTCACCAGCGTGGCGGCGGACCTGAGCATCACGCAATTGGTCGACGGAAATAAGGGCGTGCATGCCATGATTGCGAAGTCGATCTTCAAGTAGGGCGATCCCCAGACAGGCCAGGAGGCCTGTCCTACCCACCACTGCGATTGCGCTATCTTAGATAGATCAATCGTAGCGATGCCATTTCGTATCCAGCCTGTACATGAATTTCTGGTTCGTCCCGCGCTGCCGGAGCAACTATCCCGCATGCCGGAGCTGGCCTACAACATCCTGTGGACTTGGGAACCGCTGATCCGCGCCCTGTTCCGGAGGCTGGACGCTAATCTCTGGCGGGAGTGCAACTACAATCCCGTGCTGATGCTGGGCCGGGTTTCGCGCGCGGCCTTGCAGCGCTCCGCGGCCGATCCGCGCTATCTGTCGCTCTACAACATGGCGTGCCAGCGCCACGATGCGCACGTGCAAGGCGGCAAGCCGCGCACCGACGGCAAATTGATCGCCTACTTTTCGGCCGAGTACGGCCTTTCGGAGTGCCTCCCGATCTACTCCGGCGGCCTGGGTGTGCTGTCGGGCGATCACCTGAAATCGTCCAGCGACTACGACTTGCCGCTGGTGGGCGTGGGACTGCTTTATCAGCAGGGTTATTTCCGCCAGATACTGAACCCCGACGGCTGGCAGCAGGAGCGCTATCCCACGAACGATTTCTACACCCTGCCGGCGTTACCGGTGCATGACGCGCAGGGCGAGAACCTCAAAGTATTCGTCAGGCTGCCCACCGGCAAGGTCATGATTCAGGTCTGGAAGATGGAAGTGGGACGGGTCACGCTGTACCTGCTGGACACCAACATACCGGAGAACCAGTTGCCACAGGATCGCAGTATTACCGACTCGCTCTATGGCGGCGATACGGACACGCGCATGCGGCAGGAGTTCGTGCTGGGCGTGGGCGGCCTGCGCGCGCTGAAGGCTGTGGGCCTGGAACCCACCGTCTATCACATGAACGAGGGGCACTCGGCGTTTTTGGCTCTGGAACGAGTGCGCCTGCTCAAGCGCGAGCACGGATTGAATTTCGAAGAAGCGCTGCAGGCCACCCGCGCCAGCAACATTTTCACCACGCATACGCCGGTGCCGGCCGGAATCGACCTGTTCGATCCGGGCTTGATGTATCACTATTTCAACGCCTATTGTACGGACATCGGCATCGATTTCGACCAGTTGATGGCGCTGGGGCGCCGCAACCCGGCCAATCGCGAGGAGCGCTTTTCGATGGCGATCCTGGCCCTGAAAACGTCCGCGCACCGCAACACGGTCAGCAAGCTGCATCGCGAAGTCTCCCAGGAAATGTGGCACGACCTGTGGCCGCAATTGCCGGTCTGGGAAGTGCCCATCAGCGCCATAACCAACGGTGTGCACCTCACAAGCTGGCTCAACGGGGATCTGGCGGCGCTCTACGATCAGTATCTGCAGCCGGACTGGCGCGACCGGTTCTCCGACCCCGGCATCTGGGAACAGGTCAAGGAGATTCCGGACGAAGAATTGCAGGAGGTGCACCGCCGCCGCAAGCGGCGCCTGGTGAATTTCGTGCGCGAGCGGCAGCGTTCGTCGGCGTTGCGGAGGCAGGCTTCGGCGGCGGAAATGCGGCATACCGAAGAGCTGCTGGATCCCAACGCGCTGACCATCGGTTTTGCGCGGCGCTTCGCCACCTACAAGCGCGCCACGCTGCTGTTCCGCGATGTGGACCGGATCAAGCGCATCCTCTGCAATAAGGATATGCCGGTGCAAATCGTGATCGCCGGAAAGGCGCACCCGCGCGATAACGAAGGCAAGAATTTCATCCGCGATATCGTGCAGCTTTCGCGCGACCGGGACCTGTGGAAGCACGTGGTCTTCATCGAAGATTACGACATGAAGGTGGCGCGCGAAATGGTGCAGGGCGTGGACCTGTGGCTGAACACTCCGAAGCGCGGCCAGGAGGCCTGCGGCACCAGCGGCATGAAGGCCGGCATGAACGGCGTGCTGAATCTAAGCATTCTGGATGGGTGGTTCGACGAAGCCTACGAAATATCCGGCGGCTGGGCCATCGGCGACCGCGAGGAATACACCGACGAGCAGGACGGGCTGCACGCCAGCGAAATCTACTATCTGCTGGAGAACGAGATTGTGCCGCTGTTTTACGAGCGCCGCGAGCAGACTCCGCGCGAGTGGTTGAAGCGCGTGAAACAATCGCTGATAGGTCTGACGCCCCTGTTCGATTCGCGGCGCATGGTGGCGGAATACGCGCGCGAGTTTTACGATCCGGCACACGCCGACGCCGTGCGGTTGAGTGCCAACGATTATCGGGAGGCGCGCGCCAAGGCGGCCTGGAACGAGCGGGTCAACCAGGTCTGGGACCGCGTGCGCTTCGTGGAGACCGGCGACGCCCCCGTGGGTACGATCATGAGCGAACATCCGGTTCCCGTGCGCGCGGCCATCGACCTGGCCGGTTTGCAGCCCTCGGAGGTGCGCGTGGAAGTGGTGATGGGGCGCGTGGGAACCGATGGGGGCCTTGAGGATACCGAAGTGATGGTGCTGCCGTCCACCGGGCAGAACGGAACCGTGGCGATCTTCGAGAAGGAGATCGTGCCGGAACGGACCGGGCGATTGGGCTACGCGCTGCGCATCAGCCCCAACCATTGCGACGACCCGTTGACGCGGCCCTGCACCAGCTTGCTCAAGTGGAGCGGCATGTGACGGCTTCGAATCGATTCCCTGCTGGCGCAATACGGCGGGTGTCTTAAAGAGCACCAATCCGACTCGGCACGCTTGCAAAAGGACGACCAGTTGCTCTTCTTCTCCCGGAGGCAATCGGTCATGACTAGCAAGCTGCTTCTAACTGCAACACTTGGTCTTTTCTGTACGCTCCTTGCAACTGCGCAAAATCAACCCGAACACGGTACAAATGTCCCTATCTATCGAGTGACTGTAGTCGATCGCACAGTCAGCGCGGTCGATTACCAGTACCACAACGGACCTACTAACATCGATTTTCGCGGCACCGTCCTGTTACCCCAAGCCAAGGGGGGCGCTGTTGTGGAATCTAGGGCGGGCAGCACCGCGATCGATGCCCACTTCGACCGTGTACCGGCTCCCGCGCGCTTCGGCCCTGAGTACTTGACTTACGTGCTATGGGCGATCACGCCGCAGGGGCACGCCAAGAATCTTGGCGAAGTCCTGACTGACAGCTCCGACAAGGCTAGGCTGCAGGTCACCACGGATCTGCAGGCGTTCGGCCTGATCGTGACGGCCGAGCCCTATGCGGCCGTGCGCCAGCCGAGCGACGTGGTCGTGCTCGAGAACCAGGCTCGCCCCGATACGATAGGCGGCACCGAACCGATCCAGGCGAAGTACGAACTGCTGCCGCGCGGCCATTACACCTACAACGTGCCGAATAGCCTGGCCGCTGAATGGACTAACGTCAGACTATCCTCAGATCGATATCACACGGTGGTGGAAGTGTATGAGGCGCAGAACGCAGTCCAGATCGCCAAGTCCGCGGAGGCCGATCGCTACGCGCCGGATACCATGGCCAAGGCTCAGGATCTGCTGATTCAGGCCCAAGAGGCGATTGACCATAGAGCCGGCATGACCGTGGTCGTTACACTTGCGCGCCAGGCCGAGCAAACCGCCGAAGACGCCCGCATTCTTGCCGATCGGCGCAAACAAGACGGTGAACTGGCCTACGCCAAGCAGCAGGCGGCGCAGGCCGAGGCGCGGAGAGCTCAGGCGGAAGCCGCCGCACAGACGGCGCAAACACAAGCGGCTGCCGCGCAGGCCTTACTCGAACAGGAACGCGCCGCCAGGCAACAGGCCCAGGCGGAAGCTGCCGCTGCCAATGCGGCCGCCGCGGCCAACGCCGCGGCTATCCAGCAGGCGACTCAAACGGTGGTTCAAATTCAGCCGGCGCGGTATAGCGACGAGCCCCGGAAGAAGGAATTGCGCCTTCAGTTGTTCGCGCAGTTCAACACCGCGCTATCCGCGCGCGACACTCCCCGCGGCCTGACGCTCACGCTGCCGGATTCCGATTTCCAGGGGCCGCGCGTGAGCCCAGCAGTATATGAGAAGCTGGCGCAGGTCGCCGCCGTGCTGAGAGCGCATCCGGACCTGACGGTGGAAGTGGACGGCAACGAGGCGTTCTCATTCGAGCGCGCGCATGCCGTACGCGAAGCTTTGATAGAGCAGGGCTTGCCTGCCAGCACAGTGATCGCGCGTGGATTGGGCGACAGCCGGCCCTTGACCTCCAACGCCACCGCCGCCGGCCGCGAGCAGAACCGCCGCGTCGAAATCGTGGTTTCCGGGAATCCGATCGGCGACATGCCCTACTGGGACCAGAGCTATACGCTGGTGCCGTCGAGGTAAAGAAGAGAAAAGTCAGGAGACAGAAGTCAGGAGTCAGAAGCTCGCACCCGAGCATCGCCAGGGACTTCGGTTCTGACTTCTGTCTTCTGACTCCTGACTTCTTCGCTTTGCAGCATCATGCCGGCCGGCGAAGCGGCGGCATAACGGCGTACTCGACGGACATGGGATTCGCCATGCGCTTCGAGGCATCGAGAACCTCAAAGCCCACTATGTTCCCGCCGGCGTCGTAGTCCAGGATGACGCCCGGCTTATCCTGATCGCTTTCCGCTACGGGCGCGTCGCTCAGCAGGACGCTGAGAATGTCAACTTCGGAATCGTATATTAATTTCATCCAGCGCTCCAATACTTTTCGATCTTGCTGGTCCGATAAACCGTGACAACCGCGGGAGGCTCGTCATCCTCATCCACCACGACCCGCACCAAGTATATTGTCCCACCTTCGAACGGCAACCGCGACTGGTAAATCCAACGGCCCTTGCGGGACTCGTCGACCAGCCGTTGTTCGGGGTGGTTCATGACCGCCTGGACCAGCGCCAGCGGGATGCCGCGGCGGCGCATCTCCGATTCGGCATGACGGGAAACTCGGAAGTCCATGGTCGCTACGGTTCTCCGCGGAGCGTGTGTGCCAGGTACTCCATCTCCTTGTCCAGCAACTGCGAGTTCCGGCAGATGTGGAAGGCTCCAGCACCACGGTCACGCCGTTTCCCCATATGGTCGTTGCGGGCATAGAACCGTACCGCATCGCTCGATTCCAGCCGGGAGCCCGCGCTCGATTCCCACAACAAATTGTCCAGCGCGACTTGGTCGATGTGGCTTTTCATCGTTGCGTATCAAGCGTGCGTAGTTTTACAGTCGACTTCTGCTTCTTGACCATAAAGGTTGAAAACTCTCTACGATTGTATGACGGTTCAACTCCTCCCGCTGACTGCGCATTGGTACGTACGACTTCACCAGGGGCGGCCGCAGCCGCCGCTAGAACCCAAAAACAGTGAGAATCACCATCCGGCTAGATGAAGGCCAGATCGACTATTTCGGCGCGATCTCCGACGATTCCGGCGGCAAGGCAGGATACCGAACTTACTCAAATCGGCACTGCGCGAATACGTCCAGGGGAAAAGCCCCACAGCCGCAAGAACTCTTGCGCGCATCCTCCGCGCGGAAAGGACTAAGAACAGCGCCGCTTCACTTCTGACTTCTGTCTCCTGACTCCTGACTTCTCCTCTTTGCAGCGTCTTCCAGACACCGCACCACCAGCGCGGTCCAGCCAGTCTGGTGGCTGGCGCCCAACCCCAGTCCGGTATCGGCATGGAAGTATTCGTGGAACAAGGTCAGCTCGCGCCAGTTCGGATCTTGCGCATAGCGCGGGCTGCCCTGCCACGCGGCGCGGCCGTCTTCTCCGGGGAGAAAGATATGCGCCAGGCGCGACATGATTTCCTCCGCTACCTCTCTCAGGTTCATCATGCGCCCGGAGCCGGTGGGGCATTCTACCCGTAAGTGGTCGCCATAGAAGTAGTGATAACGCTCCAGCGCCTCCACCAAAAGATAGTTGAGCGGAAACCAAATCGGCCCGCGCCAGTTGGAATTGCCGCCGAAGGTGCCGCTGGTGGATTCGGCAGGCTCATAGTCCACGCGCTGCTCGTTGCCGTCAGTTCGCAGAATAAATGGGTGCTGCTGGTGGAACTTGGAAAGCGAACGAATGCCATATGGCGAGAGGAACTCGTTCTCGTCCAGCATGTACTTCAACACGCGCAGCAGGCGTCCCAGCGACGGAATTCCCAATAGCCTGTGAGTATGCCCGTCGGAGTCGTCCTGCTCCATGTAGGAGATTTGTTGGGTCAAGTCCTGGCGGTTCGCCAGGAACCAGTCCATGCGCTTGTGAAAACCCGGCAGTTTGGCGATTATGTCGTAGTCGAGCACCTGCACGGCCAGCAGCGGTATCAGGCCGACGGCCGAGCGTACGCGCAACGGACACGTAGTGCCATCCACGCGGAGCTGATCGTAGTAGAAGCCGTCCGTCTCGTCCCACAGACCGTTGCCGCCCAGCGAGTTCATAGCGCTGGCGATGGCCACGAAGTGCTCGAAGAACTTGGAGGCCACGTCTTCATATTCCGGATCTTCGGCCGCCAGTTCGAGCGCCATGGAAAGCATGGTCAGACAAAAGGCGGCCATCCAGGCGGTGCCATCGGCCTGTTCCAGTTTCACGTTGCCGGGCAGCGGCTGCGAGCGGTCGAACACGCCAATGTTATCGAGGCCCAGAAATCCGCCCGAGAAAATGTTCAGGCCTTCCACGTCCTTGCGGTTCACCCACCAGGTGAAGTTGATCAACAGCTTTTGGAACACGCGGCCCAGGAAGATGCGGTCGCGTCCGCCGCGCGGGCCGGTCAACTTATACACACGCCAGCATGCCCAGGCGTGCACGGGAGGGTTCACGTCGCCGAAGCCAAACTCGTACGCCGGCATCTGCCCGTTGGCTTGCATGTACCACTCGCGCAGCAGCAGCACGAGTTGTTCCTTGGCGAAGTTCGGGTCGAGCCGGGCGAACGGAATCATGTGGAAGGCCAGATCCCAGGCGGCGTACCACGGATATTCCCAGTTGTCCGGCATCGAGACGACGTCGCGATTGTAGAGCTGCTTCCAGTCGTGGTTGCGCCCGTTTTCGCGGCCGGCGGGAGGCGGGGGTTGCGCGGGATCGCCTTCCAGCCACTGGGCCACCCCATAGTGATAAAACTGCTTGGTCCACAGCAGGCCGGCGCAGGCTTGGCGCGCGATGCGCCGCGAGTCGTCCGTGTAGCCCCCGGCGAGCCCCATGGCGTAGAACTCGTCGGCCTCGCCCTGCCGCTGCTGAAATACTCGATCCGCATCGAACGATGGACCTGCGCCATCCGCGGCGCCGTCCACAGCATTATCCAAAGCCAGGCGCAAGTGGATGGTGGCGCTCGCGCCGGAGTCCAATTCGAGGCGATACAATGCCGCAGCCTTGGCGCCTTCGCTTTGAGGGTTAACGCTGTCCTGGCGGCCCTCGATCAGGTAGGCGTGGAAGGCGTCTTTGACGTACGGCCCGGCGCTCTGCACGCCGAACAGACGCTCCATATTCGTTTCATTTTCGGTGAAGAGAAGCTGGCTCGCCCCCGGCGCATCCAGCCGGTATTTTCCGAGCGAAGCGTGCTCGGCGAGCATCGCGGCGTCGCCCGCGCGGCTGATCTTGGCCTTCGGCCAGTAGCCCTCGCCCTCGCGCCCCCAAGACCAGGTATTCCGGAACCATAGCGTGGGCAGCAACGCCAGCGCGGCGCGCTCGGGGCCGCGATTGACCGCGCTGATGCGGATGGCGAGATCGTCCTGATCCGCCTTGGCATACTCGACGAAGATGTCGAAATAGCGCTGTTCGTCGAAGATGCCGGTGTCTTCGAGTTCGAACTCCGGCTGCTCGCGGCCGCGGCGGCGGTTCTCCTCTACCAACCGCGCATACGGAAAGGCTGCCTGCGGATACTTATAGAGCGCCTTCATGTAGGAATGGGTGGGGGTGGAGTCCAGGTAGTAGTAGCACTCCTTGACGTCTTCGCCGTGGTTGCCTTCCGAGTTGGTCAGCCCGAAGAGCCGCTCTTTCAGAATGGGGTCGCGGCCATTCCACAGCGCCAGCGCGAAGCACAGGCGGCATTCGCGGTCGCAGATGCCCAGCAACCCGTCCTCGCCCCAACGGTAGGCGCGGCTGCGCGCGTGATCGTGCGGAAGATACTCCCAACAGGCGCCGTTGGCGGAGTAATCCTCGCGCACGGTGCCCCATTGCCGCTCGGAAAGATACGGTCCCCAGCGCTTCCAGTTTTTCTCGCGGCGCTCGTCTTCGGCCAGGCGCGCCAGTTCGGCGATCACTGGCGGGCCGCCTGCGAGATGACGATCACGTTCTTGATGCCGCCGGCTTTTCCCATCACTGGATCGTGGAAAGCCTCCATGGGATAGCGGCCGGTGATCATCGCGCGGAGCGCTTGCGGCCAGCGCGCCGCGAAGACGCGGATATCGCGCACGGCATTGTCGAACGCCTGTGGGCCTGCATTCACGACCCCCAGCACTACCTGGTTCTTCAGCACGAGATTGTACATGATACGCTCGGTGTCGAATTCCACCGGCGCCTGGTCGCGGGGCACGCCGGTGAAAACATAGATGCCGTTGGAACCCAGATGTTTCAACACTTCAAACGCGAACTGCGGCGCGCCCGCGGCTTCATAAATCAGGTCGATGTTGCCCACCTGTTCGGCCATCTGTTCGATAGGTGTTTGCTCGGACGAGATGTAACGCGCGCCGACGGCTTCGGCCACGTCCGCTTTGGCGTTCGGCTTGGGCGAGCGCGAATAAACGTACGTCTCGAAGCCCGCGTTCACCAACACCATTGCGCCCAGCAGCCCGACGGGTCCGGAGCCCAGCACCACGGCGCGCTGCCGTCCGCCATCCCAATGCAGCCGCTGCTGGATCTCGCGCACCTCGATGAGCGCCTTCTCCGCAATGGTCAGCGGCTCCACCAGCACGGCCACATCGCGCAGTTCGCGGGCGACGGGGTGCAGGTTGTAGCGCTCCTCCACGACGAACTCGGTCATGAATCCGTCCAGATCCTTGATGCCGTGCTCGCGGTAGTTGCCGGTCATGCAGAAATCGTAGTGGCCGGCGCGGCAGGCAGCGCAATTCGCGTCGGAGCAGGCCAGGCGCACGGTGCTCACGACCAGGTCGCCGGCGCGCAGGTCCGCGACGCCCGGCCCGGCCTCCACCACTTCGCCGAGCGATTCATGGCCAAGCACAAAATGGTCCGATCCGGCGGGAGGCGTGCCGTAGGCAAAGGCGCAGATGTCCTTGTCGGTGCCGCACACGCCCACTTCCAGCATGCGCATTTTCACCTGGGTGGGCGCGGCGATGCGCGGCTCGGCGATCTCGACGATGTCGACCGCGTGCCTGACGGGATAGACGGCTACGGCTTTCATGGCCCGATCTTCGCATTGTATCCAACCTGCGGATGGAAGCCAGAAGTCAGAAGCCAGAAGTCAGAAGGACAGCCAGTGCCCCCGCGGCATATGGAATCATTTGTCACTGAGCGATCTTCCACCCTCGGTGTCAGCAGATCAACTAACAATAGGATCATTCGACCCCGCTTTCTGCTTTGACCAGAAGGCCCGGGCGTGCCCCGGGCTTTCCCGATTGAAGCTCTGGTGCTCCTTTCGGGAACTTGCTCTTCCAGGTTCGGACGGAAAGGCCTCCTCTTCTATGGCGCCACAACCCGCGCCGGATTGTCCGTCTTTGCGGCCCAGTGCAGCCCGATGCCGCCGAAGATGAAGCCGCGCGCCTGGACCGAAGCATAGCCGGATCTCCGCAGGCGGTCCGCGAAATCCTGTATGGAAATGAAGGAGCGCAACGAATCCGGAATGTACGTGTAGATGCGTGGGCGGCCATGCAGCAAGAGTCCCCAAAATCCGCCCTGCACGTACAGATAGCCGACGTACAATTGGCGCAGCACCGGATTCGCCGGGAGGAAGAAATCCAGCGTCACCAGGAGACCCCCCGGGCGCGTCACGCGCTCAATCTCGCGTATGGCTGCGTTCAAATCGGGGAAATTGCGCAGACCGTAGCCGATGAACACGCAGTCGAAGGTATGTTCAGGAAAAGGAAGGATGGTCGCATCGGCGCACACCGCGTCGCGAATGCCCCGGTCACGGGCCAGCCGCAGCATGCGCTCGGTGAGATCCACCGCGATGGACCTGGCCCCCGGGCAGCGCTCCATCACAAGCTGCGAAAAGTCGCCGGTTCCGGAGGCCAGATCCAGGACCACGGCCCGCTCCGGCAGACCCGCCATCTCGACACCGCGCCGTTTCCAGCGCCGGTCCATCCCATAGGAGAAGATGCGTGTAATAAAGTCATAGCGCGGCGCTATGGTGCTAAACATCGCGCGCATCAGACGCAAGTCCCGCTTTTCGGCTGGAATAGACATTCGCAGCCGAATTGTAGCACTGTGGCGTGATGATCGTGGGTCAGGCAGGATGGCCCACCCCACGCCATCTTAGCGGCGCGACGATTTGGCGCTCGCGCTGCGCGGCGCCTCGACTCCCGCGCCGGTAGCGTATGCCCCGAGAACCTTGGTCACCGGCGCCTCCATCATCTGCATCATGGCGTACGGCGGCATATCTTCCGCTTCCCTGAAAAACGTCATGCGCTCCAGGGCGCCGTCGTAATCCACCCTGACCAGGTCCCCAGCGCGCACCTGGTCGGTGGCCATCAGGTTGGACAACGGATGCACCAAGCTGCGATCGATGGCCCGCTTCAGATGCCGCGCGCCATACTTCAGGTCCGTGCCTTCGCGCAGCAGAAAGTCTTTGGCCTGGCCGGTCAGCGAGAAGAGGAACGGCGCGCCGTTCGCCGAATTGAAGATGCGATGCTGCAGGATGTTCAATTCCAGACCCAGGATCTTGCGCAGCTCCGGTTCGCCCAGCGGCCGGAAGACCACCACCTTGTCCAGGCGGTTCATGAACTCCGGCGAGAACTTCCGCCGTGCGGCTTCCGCGCCCGCGCGCGTGATCTTCTCCGTCAGGCTTCCGTCCACCAGTCCCTCGGAACATTTACGTTCCACTTCGGAAGCCGCGAATCCCAAATTGGGACGCATGATCGAATTCATTTCTCCCGCGCCGAGGTTACTGGTCATGAAGATCATGGCGCGCGAAAAATCTACGCGCCGATTGTCGCCCAGCGTGAGGGTAGCCTTGTCGAGAATTCCCAGCAGCAGGTTCCACAGAGAGTCGCTGGCCTTCTCGATCTCGTCGAACAGCACGAAGCTCAGCTTGAGCTTTTCCGTGTAGTGTTGTTGCAGCACTTCCTGGCTCAGTAGCGGGTGGGTTTCGCGATGCCCCAAATACCCCGGAGGCGAACCGATCAATTTCGCGATCTCGTGGCTGTGCTGGAATTCCGCGCAGTCGATCTTGACCACCGCGCGCATATCGCCCACCAGGCTCTCCGCGGTGGCTTCCACCATGCGCGTCTTGCCCGACCCGGTCGGTCCCAGAAAGAGGAAATTGCCGATAGGCCTCCCCGGGCTCGACATGCCCGCCAGGAACGTCTGATAGATATTCACGATCTGATCGATCGCCTCGCTCTGCCCCACGATGCGCCGCCGTAAATCGGCCTCGAGTTTCATCGCCTCAGTTCCCGCGACCGTCGGGTCAAGCTGTTTATTCATCCGGCCCATGCCCTTGCCTCTTTCAGACCTCGTACCGTGAGGTACATCCCGCCTATAGCACGTCGCGTGCCAATGGAACCACGGTACGTATTTCCTTCTATTTCTGAGGCTTAGAAGGCCGTATTTCCACCCGGCTAATCAGCGTACGCGCGGGTGTAAGTAACAACATCGATACGACTTCGGCAATGTCTTCCGGCTGTATCTTCCAGGGCGCTGAGCCGGCCCGCGCGCCAAAATCCGTATCCACGCTGCCGGGCATAATGTAGCTGACGCGCACGTTGTCGTAACGGTAATCCAGCATCATCGCCTCGCTGAAACCGTTGAGTCCGAACTTGGAGGCGTTGTAAGCCGCGCCGCCCGCAAACGCGTTCTTTCCCGCCAGGCTGCCTATGTTGACGATGTATCCCGCGCCACGCTGCCGCATGCGCGGTAGCGCTTCGTGGCTGCAATAATACACCCCGCTCAGGTTCAAGTCGATGGTGCGGCGCCACTCCTCGGGTGTGAGGTCCGCCACACTCTTGAACACGCCGATGCCGGCGTTGTTGATCAGAAAATCCAGGCCGCCGAAACGCGCATCCACGCTCGCGAAGAAGCGGCGCACATCTTCGAGCTTCGAGACGTCGGCGGCTTCCGCCAGCAGCCGCCCGTCCGCGCCGGGTTGAAAATCTTGCACGAAGGCCTGCACGTTCTTCTGTAATCGGCTGCACACGGCGACCGACGCGCCCTCGCGAAGCAGACGCTCCGCGATGGCCCGCCCGATCCCCCGCGTGCCGCCTGTCACAACCGCAATTTTGCCGGACAGTGTCTCTTCCATTCTTTGATTCTATAGGTGGGACGGGCCTCCCGGCCTGTCCGCGCGACCGCGCCCCCCTTTTGGCTTACAGAGCGTTCGTCCGGTAGAATAAAAGCAGGTGCAAATTATGTCCGCGGAACAACGAGTGAAGCTTCTCGAGGAGGCGGGCCCGGATGTCTGGATCGCCGTCGACGAAAACAAGGGCCAAATCGTAGGCAGGGGCGAAACGTATGCAACCGCTGTCGCGATGGCTGAAGAAGCGGGGAATTCCGACCCCCTCGTGATAAAGACGCCTCCCACGTGGGCGCCCATGGTTCTCTAGTGCGCATCCCCTACGCGTCTTTCCCGGCCAACCCAGCGGAGCCTGGATTTGGGGGAGCCAGCATCACCTGGGTACCGGTCATCCAGGTTCAACTCATCGTCAACCATGCGGCCAGCAGGCGCTTTGAAGCCCTTGCTGATTCCGGCTCCTTCTCGACCCTGTTTCATTCCAGTATTGGAACTGCCCTCGGATTGAAGATCGAGACCGGACAAAGGAGTGTGCTGTCGGGCGTTGTCGCCGGAGCCGAAGGCGCCATTTACTATCACAAGGTCAAACTTAGAGTTGCCGGCAGCATTTTCGAGATAAATGCCGGATTCTATGAAAGTCTCTCGCTGGCGGGCATCCTGGGAAGGCACGGGCTCTTCGAGCACTTTACGGTCACCTTCGATCCGGCCAACCAACCGCCGGGGATGGAAATTACGCGGCTGTACCGCGCCTGAATTCTCGGTCACACCTCAGCCCCGGCCCCGCCACGTCGTATACTCTCCTTATGAATCGCCGTGAATTTCTGTACACCAGCGCCGCCGGTCTGGCCTTGTCCAGCACCGGCTACGCCGACGACAAGCCCAGGCGCGTCGGGCTGATCGGCCCCGGCTGGTATGGCAAGACCGACCTGTTCCGGCTGATCCAAGTCGCGCCGGTGGAGGTAGTCTCGCTCTGCGATGTGGACAAGCAGATGCTTGCCCGCGCCGCCGATCTGACCGCCACCAGGCAGGCATCCGGCAAGAAACCGCGCACCTACACCGACTATCGCGCGATGCTGAAGGAGAAAGACCTCGACATCGTGCTGGTCGCCACGCCGGATCATTGGCATGCCCTGGCCATGATCGCCGCCGTCGAAGCGGGCGCGGACGTCTACGTACAGAAGCCCATCAGCGTCGATATTCGCGAAGGCCAGGCCATGCTGGCCGCCGCCCGCAAGCACAAGCGCGTGGTGCAGGTAGGCACGCAGCGCCGCAGCACCCCGCACATCGTCGAAGCGCGCGACCGCTTCATCAAGGAAGACAAACTGGGCAAGATCGGCCTGGTCGAGATCTGCTGCTACTATCACATGCGCACCACGGAGAATCCGCCGGACACCGATCCGCCGCCATATCTGGATTACGAAATGTGGACCGGCCCCGCCCCCATGCGCCCGTACAACAAGCTGGTGCATCCGCGCGGCTGGCGCGCGTTCATGGAATACGGCAACGGGATCGTGGGCGACATGTGCGTCCACATGTTCGACATGGTGCGCTGGATGATGGGCCTCGGTTGGCCTAAGCGCGTTTCTTCGGAAGGCGGCATCCTGGTCGACAAGCGGTCCAAGGCGAACATCTCAGACACGCAGACCGCCACTTTCGACTACGACGACTTGAAGATCGTCTGGCAGCATCGCACCTGGGGCGCGGCGCCCGATCCCGATCCAAATTATGCGTGGAGCGCGACCTTCTACGGCGACAAGGGCACGCTGAAAGTGAGCGTGTACAGTTATGATTTCGTGCCCGAGGGCGGCAAGGGCGCGGTGCATCGCGACGTCACCTATGAATTCGAGCAGTACCCGATCGACAAGACCGAGCCGGACCTGGAAAGGCATGTTGCGCCCGCCATCCGGCATCACATGCAGGATTTTCTGGCCGCCATCGATGCGCGCTCGAAGCCCGTGGCCGACATCGAAGAAGGGTACATCTCGACGGCCAGTTGCATCCTGGCCAATATGTCGATGAAGCTGGGACGCACGCTGGCTTGGGACCCGCAAGCGGGCCGCATCGCGGGTGACGATGCCGCCAACCGCCTGATGGCTCGGCCATACCGTGCGCCGTATCTGCATCCGGTGGCGTAATGCGCAGTCAACGGAGCCGGCAGGCGAAAGCGCCTGCCCCACTGCGATCCGCGATTGTTTCGCCGCTCCTGATCCTGATGACCGGCGGGTTCGCGTGCGCGCAGGAACCCTGCACCGTGGAGCGGCCCACCGCGACGCTCCAGATTCCACATGTGGCCGGCGATCCGCCGCTCTCCACCGACCCGTCCGCTCCGGTCTGGCGCGGCGTGGGCAAAATGGGCGTTACCGCCATTTCAAAGGATTGCAGCAAGCAGATCGACTACCCGGCGCTGCGTAGCCAGGTGCGATCGTTCTGGACCGACCAGCACCTCTATCTGCTATTCAGTTGCCCGTACAAAGAATTGAATCTCTTCCTGCCCGCGCTGGGCGGCGGCCCGCGCGACAAGCTCTGGGAACGCGACGTGGTCGAGATGTTCCTGGGCGACGACTGGACCCACATCCGCCACTATCGCGAATTCGAGATCGCCCCCACCGGCGATTGGATCGACCTGGCTATCGACCTCGACCACGACAGCTACGACCAATCCTGGCGCTCCGGATGGACCACCGCCGCGCGCATCGATCGGGCGGCGCACGTTTGGTATGCCGCCGCCCGTATCCCGTTGCGCGCGGTCAGCAGCGCTCCCGTGAAGCCCGGCACCAAGTGGCGCGCGAATCTCTATCGCATCGAGGGCCAGGGACCGGATGCGGGGCGGCATTTCCTCTGCTGGCAGCCCACTTGTGTGGCCAATCGCGATCCCAACCATGTGCCGGAGAATTTCGGCACGCTGATCTTCACCGGGGGCGCGGATTCATTGGCGGCCGGCCGGCAGCGGTTCGAAGCGCGCTGCGGCGGTTGCCATGGCGCGGACGGCATGGGCGGCGAGCGCGCCCCCGCGATAGGCAGTGTCGATCGCGAGCGGCTCGGTTCGGATGACGCCGCGCGCAGCCTGATCCACGACGGCATTCCCGATGCGGGCATGCCGGGCTTCAATTTAACGGAGCCTGAACTTTCGCAGATTGTGGCATTCGTGCGCTCGCGGGTGACGCCGGCGCGCGAGAGCATGCCGCCGGGCGATCCCGATGCGGGCCAAGCATTCTTCTTCGGCACCGGTGGCTGCGCGCAATGCCATATGATGAACGGCCGCGGCGGTGTGACCGGTCCCGATCTCAGCGATGCCGGATCGGAGCTGACGCTTGCGGAGATGGAGCAATCGCTCCTGAAACCGGCGGCGCGGCGCAAGCCGGGATTTGCGGTAGCCACCGTGCGCCTGCGTTCCGGCCCGGCAATGCGCGGCTTTTTGCGCAACGAGAGTCTGTACGATCTCCAGTTGCAAGGGTTCGATGGCCGGCTCTATCTTCTGCGGCGCGACGAGGTGGCTGGGATCGACCGCGAAGAAGCCTCGTACATGCCCGCGCTCCAGGCCGGCGAAACCGAACTGCGGGATCTGATCGCCTACCTGGCGAATCCGCCCGCCACTGCGCCCGCCGGTAACAGCGCCGAACTGCCGGGCGCCATCGCCTGGGACCGCATCGCTCATCCACAGCTTGGCGACTGGCCCACTTATCATGGCCAATTAGGCGGCAACCGTTACAGTACGCTGGACCGGATTACGCCGCGCAACGTGGGTCAACTCGCGCCGCGTTGGATCTTCCCGATCCCCAACGCGCGCCATCTGGAAGTGACCCCCATCGTAGTGGACGGGGTCATGTATGTGACCAACGTGAATGCCGCCTGGGCGCTGGACGCCGCCACCGGCCGCGAGATCTGGCACTTCGAACGGCCCCGCAGTAAAGGCCTTTCCGGCGATGCGTCGGGCGGCATCAACCGCGGCGTGGCGGTGCTGGGCGACCGCGTATTCATGGTGACCGACAACGCCCATCTGATCGCGCTGCATCGCCTGACCGGCGCGTTGCTGTGGGACACCAAGATGGCGGATTCGAACGAGAATTATGGCGCAACGTCCGCGCCGCTGGTGGTCAAAGACATGGTGATATCCGGGACTTCCGGCGGGGACGAAGGCATCCGCGGATTCGTGGCCGCCTACAGCGCCGCCACGGGCCAGCGCGTCTGGCGCTTCTGGACGGTGCCTTCGCCCGGCGATCCTGCCGCGGCCACCTGGGTGGGCCGCGCCATCGAGCATGGCTGCGCATCCACCTGGCTCACCGGCACGTACGATGTCGAAACCGATACGGTCTTCTGGCCCACGGGCAATCCGTGTCCGGATTTCAACGGCGACGAGCGCCGCGGCGACAACCTGTATTCCGATTCGGTGCTGGCGCTCGACCCGCAAACCGGCGTATTGAAGTGGCACTATCAATTCACGCCGCACGATCTGCACGATTGGGATGCCACCGAGACGCCCATGCTGGTGGACGCGGCGTACGGCGGCCGGCAACGAAAGCTGCTGCTGCAAGGAAATCGCAATGGGTTCTTCTATGTGCTCGACCGGACTAGCGGGCAGTTTCTGGGCAAGTCGCCATTCGTGCAGGCGATTGCAGCGACCGAGCCGACGCCGTCCGGCGCGCGCGCCTGCCCGTCGATGGACGGCGCCACCAACTGGATGTCCACCGCGTTCGATCCGGGCAAGCGCCTGTTCTACCTGATGGCGCTTGAAAAGTGCAACATTTTCTCGAAATCGTCGGCGGTTTGGAAAGCTGGCGAATCGTACTACGGCGGCGGCGCGCGCGACGTTCCCGGCGAAACGCCCCGCCAATATCTGCGCGCGCTGGACCTCGACACCGGTAAGATCGCCTGGGAAATTCCGCAGACCGGTGAAGAAGAGAGCTGGGGCGGCGTGCTGGCGACCGCGTCCGGATTGCTGTTCTATTGCGACGGCTCGGGCGCCTTCGCGGCGGTGGATGCGGCTACCGGCGCGCCACTATGGCATATGCAGCTCAATGCGGAGTGGAAGGCGTCGCCGATGACTTACACCGCGAAGGGGAAACAGTACGTGGCAGTAGCCGCCGGAGGAAGTGTAATCGCCTTTAGATTACCTGACTGACGGCCTCGTGGCGCACGCACTCGTGCGCAATGGCGCATACTTTTCGCGTAATCGAGCGCCTGGATTAATCGTGGGGCGGTCCCCCTGGACCGCGGCCGACGCCCTCGTCGGCCTGTCGCGACCGGCGAAGATCTTGATTTATCGAGCAAAAAGCGGGTCCAGGGGGACCCGCGCAGACCGGGGGGTCTGCCCCACAAATTCAGCAGTATTTCCTCATGGGGACGCAGGTTCAGCCGGCAGGCGAAACCGCCTGCCCCACCCATGGTTGCATCCGCTGTCCACGCGGGGTGATCAATAAATCGACCAACAACCCGGCGTGATCAGCTCCAGCAAGTGCTGGTCCGGATCGCGGAAATACAGGCTGCGCCCGCCGCGCGGCCAGTCCACCGTGCTCTCGATCGCGATGCCGCGCTCCGCCAACCGCCGCTTCCAATCCTCTTCCGCGGCGGCCGGGATCGAAAACGCCACATGCACGTGCCCCGCGCCATCGTGCGCCGGAATCGTACCACCGGGCGTGGGAATGGATTCGCGCGTCGCCCCCCGGCGAAAGAGCAGCAGCACGTTGCGGTCCGCCACGCTCAGCGCACAGAACCGCTCGTCGCCGATCAACTTCTTGAATTCGAAAACGTCCTGGTAGAACCGGACGGCGCGCACCATGTCGTCCACGTACAAGCAGGTTTCGACGACCCCGGTTACTTCGGGCATCCAGTTCATTCTATCCCGCTGCGACTTTCCACGGCCTGCGCGCATCGAAAATTTCAGCGTATAGTGTGGCTATGGCCAAGCCGGTCCTGCTGACGATTGACGACGACCCCGAAGTCCTGAAAGCCGTGGAGCGCGACCTGCGCCGCCGGTACGGCGCCGACTATCGCGTCCTCTCGGCCAATTCCGGCCAAGCCGCACTCGACCTGCTCGACAAGCTGCAGCAGCGCGGCGAGGTGGTGGCCCTGTTCCTGGTCGATTACCGCATGCCGCAGATGACCGGCATCGAGTTTCTGGCGCGCGCCATCCCCGCTTTCTCCGATGCCAAGCGCGTGCTGCTCACCGCCTACTCGGATACCGAGGCCGCTATTCGCGCCATCAACGAGATCAAGCTGGATCATTACCTGCTCAAGCCGTGGGACCCTCCGGAGCAAAACCTGTATCCGGTGCTGGACGATTTGCTCGGCGATTGGCAGGCATCCTACCGCCCGCCTTTCGAAGGCCTGCGGGTGCTCGGCACGCGTTGGTCGCGCCGCTCCTACGAGCTGCGCGAGTTTCTGGCGCGCAACCAGGTGCCCTACCAGTGGCTGGACGTGGAGACAGCCGATAGCGACCCGGAGGTGCGCCGCGCCCTGGACATGCTGGCGCCCGACGAGCGGCATTTCCCGGTGGTGCTCTTCCAGGACGGCGGCCGCCTGCCCGACCCTTCCCATTCGGAAGTGGCCGGACGCATCGGCTTCAACACGCGCGCCGGCGCCGCATCCTACGACCTGATCATTTTGGGCGGCGGTCCGGCGGGACTCGCCGCAGCCGTTTATGGCGCATCCGAGGGCCTGCACGCCGTGATCGTGGAGCGGGAAGCGCCCGGAGGCCAGGCCGGCCTGAGCGCCAGGATCGAAAATTACTTGGGCTTTCCATCGGGATTGAGCGGCAGTGATCTGGCGCGCCGGGCGGTGACCCAGGCGCGCCGTTTCGGGGCCGAAATTCTGGCGCCGCAGGAAGCCGTCGCGTTGCGCATACAGGATCCGTACCGGATCGTAACTCTGGCCGACGGCAGCGAGATTTCCGCGGAAGCGCTGCTCATCGCGACCGGGGTCCAGTGGCGGAAACTGGATGTGCCCGGCATGGATCGCCTCACCGGCGCCGGCGTCTACTACGGAGCCGGGTCGACCGAAGCCGTCTCCTGCCGCGACGACGATGTGTATATCGTGGGCGGCGCCAATTCGGCGGGACAGGCCGCGCTCAACTTCTCACGCTATGCGCGGCGGGTGGTGATCCTGGTGCGCAGCCAGTCGCTGGCCTCATCCATGTCGCGGTACCTGATCGACGAGATCGCCCGCACCGCGAATATACAGGTCGAGTATCAAACGCAGGTCGCGGAGGTGCACGGCGACGATCACCTAAAGGCGATAACCATCGAATGCGGGCGGACCAACACGCGCGAACGCGTGGATGCCTGCGCCCTGTTCATCTTCATCGGCGCGCAACCCGGCACCGATTGGCTGGAAGGCGTGGTGGCGCGCGACCAGCATGGCTTCATCCTGACGGGTCCGTCCCTGATTCGCGACGGCAAACCGCCCCGGAATTGGACGCTCGAACGCGACCCCAGCCTGCTCGAAACCAGCGTGCCCGGCGTCTTTGCGGTGGGCGACGTGCGCCACGGCTCGGTGAAGCGCGTGGCCTCCGGCGTGGGCGAAGGCTCTATCGCCATTCAGTTTGTGCATCAATACCTGAGCAAGGCCTGACTTCCTTTCCAACATGCACGCGCCCTGATAGGTCGCGCGGATCTCAGCGGTTTCCTGTACAATAGAGGCGAAAGGAGACCGCATGGGAACCACTAACATGGTTTTCGCCCTCATCGGTACTCAGGACATCCTGGTGGTGGTTATACTGGGGTTGCTGCTATTCGGCGGCAAGAAAATTCCGGAACTGGCCAAAGGCTTGGGCGCGGGAATCCGCAACTTCAAGGATGGCATGAAGAGCGACGACGAGGGCGGCGACCACGAGAAGAAGCAGTAGTCTTCCCGAAGCTGCCCGCAAGTTTGCGGATCTCATTCAGGCTCCGAAAGTCTCGATTGAAAAATAATCCCCGCGGGCGCCCATGGAGGCTCGCGGGGATTTTGCTATCGGAGCCGGTAGTCCCAGCCTACTTCTTCTTGGGCGGGACGATGGCGTCCTTGGCGGCTTTCGCCACGCGGAACTTCACTACCTTCTTAGCCGGGATCTTGATGGTTTCCCCGGTCGCGGGATTGCGGCCCACGCGGGCTTTGCGGTCCTGGCGTACTAGCCGTCCAATACCCGGCAGCACGAAGACCCCATTTTTCTTCACTTCCGCGATCGCCACGCTGGAAAGGGAATCCAGGAACTGGCGGGCTACCTTGTTGTTTACTTCGCAACTCTCGGCGAGGCTTCTCACCAGTTGCGTCTGCGTCAAACGTTGACTTGCCATACATCTCCTTTGGTTCTCACCATCGATTCAAAGTCCGGGACCGCCGGTGAAGGAGGCCCCCCAAACGCCATCCATCGAAATTAAGGCGCCGGCCGCGCGCCCGTCATGAGCGGCGGCCTGGATTACGTATCAATAATAAGTGAAGGCCAAAGTCGATGTAAAGGGCAAATAGGTGAAAAATGGCCTGTTTTTGGGCTTTTTTTCGCGGACGGGCCGCGCGAGGCCCGTCAAACGGCCTTTCTTGCGAGGTTCTCGCCGCCCGTGGCTGCGGCCGCAGCCTTGCGGGGCTGTTCCTGCGGGCCGTCGAGGCCCAGTGCTTTGCGCAATTCGCCGTCCAGATTGCGGCATAAGTCGGAGTGCTCCCGCAGGAACTGGCGCGCGTTGTCGCGCCCCTGGCCGATGCGCTCTCCATGATAACTGAACCAGGAGCCGCTCTTTTCCACCAGGTTGTTTGACGCGCCCAGATCCAGCAGATCGCCCTCCCGCGAAATGCCTTCGCCATAGAGGATGTCGAACTCCGCTTCGCGAAACGGCGGCGCGACCTTGTTCTTCACCACTTTGGCGCGCGTGCGGTTTCCGATGACGGTGTCCCCGTCTTTGAGCGCGGCGATGCGCCGGATATCCACGCGTACGGAACAGTAGAACTTGAGCGCCCGTCCGCCGGTAGTGGTTTCGGGACTGCCGAACATCACGCCGATCTTCTCGCGGATCTGGTTGATGAAAACCATGCACGTGCCGGTGCGGCTGACCACGCCGGTCAGTTTGCGCAGAGCTTGGGACATGAGCCGCGCGTGCAGCCCCATGTGGCTGTCGCCCATCTCGCCTTCCAGTTCGGCCTTGGGAACCAGCGCCGCCACCGAATCGACCACCACCACATCGATGGCTCCCGAGGCGGTGAGCGCCCCGGCGATTTCGAGCGCTTGCTCGCCATGGTCCGGTTGCGACACCAGCAGGTTGTCCACATCGACACCCAATTTGCGCGCGTAGCCGGGGTCGAGGGCGTGCTCGGCGTCGATGAAGGCGGCTGTTCCGCCGGCCTTCTGCGCCTCTGCGATCAGGTGCAGGGTCAGGGTGGTCTTGCCGGAAGACTCCGGCCCGAAGATCTCCATCACCCGTCCGCGCGGGAAGCCGCCCACGCCCAGCGCGGCATCGAGTGAGATCGAGCCGCTGGGGATCGTCGCCACCGGCACGATGGTGCCGGATCCCAGGCGCAAAACGGCGCCTTTGCCGAATTGCTTGTCCAGTTGTAAAAGCGTGACGTCGATTGCGTGACGGCGCTCGCGTTCGTCCATGAGATTCCTCCTTCCAGGAAGCAATCTCGTGGCGGAATGGGGGAACTTCTCTCAGGAAATCTGCAAGGTGTCCTACTGGTCCAGCGAAAAAGCGCGGCGCAGCACCACTATAAGGGCCGTTCGGTCGGGTTCTGCGAGCTCGCCGAGACGGCGCACCACTTCGTCCTTCGCCAACACGGTCAGCTTGTGAACGCGAACTGTCGAGGCCGTATTCAAGCCTCGCGCCATCGCTGAATAGGGACATCGAAGTCGGAGGTTCGAGGACGGGAGGTGATGGGAGCGGCAACGAAATCGTCGTCTCCCGAATCGAGGAGCACGAGTGCCGGACGCAATTTGCCGCCAGGGATCTCGTGAAAGCCGATCCTAATCAGGACGATTTCACCGGGACAAAGGATCATGGATCAGCGACTCGTAGACCGAGTCGTCGGCGACATAAGCTGCCTCGAAGTGTCGCCGCCCCGCTGCGCGCCAAGCGGCATCGTCTTCTGAGATACCCCACCGGAGCACTACTTGTATCTGTTCCCCCGGCGGAACCAGCGCGGCAACGTCTGGCGGAACGGCAATCTGCCCGTTCGGCGTGAGCTTACCTTTGAAGTCGGCTGTCTTCATCCGCTCCTCTATCATCTCACGAATACGAAGAACGGGCATTGCGCTCGAGCCGCAATGAGGGCGCAATTTCGATTGCGTGCGCCGCTCGCGCTCGTCCATGAGAGTCCTCCTTCCAGGTAGCAATCTCGTGGCGGATTGGGGGAAGTTCTCTCAGGAAATCTTGAGGGAAGGAGTCAGAAGACAGGAGTCAGGAGACAGAATGGCAGCCGGGCGGCGCCCGGGCTGCTGCGGGCGAGATCAGCATTTTCTAATC
>Ga0302325_10000754_pt1 | contig 86810 bp, 83 predicted proteins | sample Palsa_T0_2_FD_201948 | JGI IMG/M metagenome (GOLD analysis project Ga0302325, IMG submission 201948) | Peat permafrost microbial communities from Stordalen Mire near Abisko, Sweden - Palsa_T0_2 | ecosystem: Environmental > Terrestrial > Soil > Palsa > Peat permafrost | place: Sweden: Abisko...
GTAGTCCTCTGGCGGCGGCTCGTCGATGCACCGACGCGTGCGTCGATCTTTGTCCCCCAATTGAGTCTCCAAGGAAAAGACCGTATGGCGAATGAGTTTGACCCGCGTGGGGGAATTTCATGGCGCTCTCCGGTGCTGATTCTATGCGCGCTAACGTTGGCCGGTGCGCACTGTACAACCGCAGCCGCTCAGCGTATTGGTGCAGCCGAGCTGCTTTCGTCCACGTGGTCTGGCGGAGTGACCGTCAACAGCGCGTTCACACCGGGTTCAGATGCTGTCGCGGAGCACGCGCCGTTTTTGGGAACGCTGCGATTGACCGAAACGGAGATGACCACAAAGCCAGCGGTATTCTCGCCGCCGTCAGTGCTCGGTCGGGATCCGCATTTGTTTCCGGGCATCGCCATCTCCTTCTTCACCGACAAAGGCGATCTCGTTCCCTTTACGCAAGACCTGATCCGATACGCTTCCGACAATCAAGGGCGCAGCTACTGGGACGTCATCGTGCAGCCCGGCCGGGTTTGGTCTCAGCCTGACGATAGCGGCTGGTCGCGTGCCGGGTTCCCTTTTGCGCTCGTGAATTCCATCGAGGGCGAGACGCACAATGGCTTGGCGACATTCCTTTACAAGGACGGTCGAGTATCGAATTTGCGCTTTCAGATTGTGCAACAAACGGCGCCGTTCTACATCAAGGATGACTTCGTTGCCGCCGGTCTCGTTTCGGCAACCTTTGCGCCCGTAGCGACCGACCAATTGAGTTCCCTAAAGCGAGGGCACGAGGCCGATCGCACCGATGGAGTTCCGATTGCCAGTTGGGACGAACTCGCGGCAAAGGTTAGCGGTGCCAAACTCGCCAACTTCGACGGCTCGATGCGAGCGAGCGACATTGTACTGTCCGGACTCGACTATCAAGGCACCTTCTACCTGAAGGGATGCCAGAGCGCTGGTGGTCAGTTGCCGTGGTGCGATCGCGCGCGCTTCGGAGTCTGGTCTGCCACCAAGGCATTGGCCAACGAAACGGCCCTGCTGAGGCTCGCCGAGAAGTACGGCACGGCCGTGTTCGAAATGAGGATTGCAGACTATGTGCCGGAGGCGGCCCGCTATCGCGGGTGGCACAACGTGAAGTTCGAAGATGCAATCAACATGGCGACGGGAATCGGCAATGGCAGTACGAAACGCGAGCCGAATGACACAAGTGATGGTTATCTCGACGCCGGTTACTCGAGATGGTACGAGGCCCGCTCGACCCAAGAGAAGGTGGCCGCGCTGCTCAAAGACGGCGGCGTGTATCCGTGGGGCCCCGGCCAGGTCACGCGCTACCGCGATCAGGATATGTTCATTCTCGGAGTCGCGATGGACCGCTTTCTCAAATCGAAGGAGGGACCTACGGCCAACATCTGGTCGATGTTGCAGCGAGAAGTGTTTGCGCCAATCGGTATTCATCAGGCACCGACCAACCGCACCATCGAAGCGGACGGCAGCGAGGGACACCCGCTCATGGCCTACGGCTACTACCCAACCATCAGCGACATGGTGTTAATAGCACGGCTTTACCAAAACGATGGCAAGCACGGCGACCAGCAGATCTTGTACGCGCCGCGCATACGAGAGTTGCTGGCCGGCCCAAATCCGCGGGGATTTCCAACGGGCGAGAAGCTGCCGGTGGGCGAGACAACCTATATCAATGCGTTCTGGGTCACATCGTACGTTGCATCGCATGATTGCCGAGTGTTTTATCCCCGAATGATCGGCTGGGGCGGCAATATTGTGGCTTTGATGCCTGGAGGTTTGACGGGCATCCGCCTCGCCAAGAGCGGTGAGACAGCGGATAACTCCGAGGTCGATACCAGCGGGATGGCGCAGGTGGCAAACTCCTTGTCGAGGTTCTGCCACTGACATTTCTCCGCGTAGGCAGCCTGGTTGGCGAACGCTGCCGCTTTCGACCCGGTAGGTCGCTGGCTGCGAGTCGCCGCTAACTTACTGGTGCCGATCCTTCGCTCTCGTAATGTCCAGATGAAAACTCGCGCAAAAGAACAAATCGGGGCTCGCTCGTGCAGATCATGTCAATGCACCGACCTCCGGTGTAGATGGCGTAGTGAAGCGCTCCCCTGTCGCGCGTTCCGTTGTGCATCGTTGAACACTCCGCTAGAAGACGCGACGATTCCGCCATATAGAAGCTGTGGCCGGGCTTCAACCCTTGAATGTTATTCCCAATCAACCCGATCTCGTCGTAAACGCGGTACATGACAAGGGCACCGTGTGGCACGGAGACTCGCGTCGCCGGACATTTGTCGCCGATTAAAATAAGCCGAAATCCCTCCAAGTCATCGTAAATCGCGCTAATACTCGTCGATGGCACGTCGCGGTACCACCACCAAGGATCCCAGCGTTGAAAAATCTCCGTTATCACGATCGCCGCCCGTTGAGATAACACCAACCCTACAGTAAACCGCGAATGTCGGCCAACAGGGCGTCTATTGCGATGCCCGGCACTTCCTCTTTGGCGGGTAGTTGCCTCTCATGATTCCAAATCTTCCTCCGGACCATCGCGCCGCAGTTCCGGCTTTTGCTCTGGATTGTGGATCGGGCCGTGAGTCGGGCGCCGGCGCTGCCCCGCTGTCGTTTGGTGGGGGAGATCGAGTCGAGCTAAGAAGTGGCGCTGCGTCAGCACCTCCTTTTGCTCTTTCCTCCTCCTAATAAATGGGACCTAGAAAATCGCGCTCGTTTTAAGGTGTTGCCGGGGAATTCCAAGACAATCTCTCGCGTTTCGGCACCCTGCGCCGCGGTAGCTAATGAATCCACCGAGCAATGCCCCGTGCTGCCATCGCCTCCAGGGCTAGGGTGAATTGCGCGGCATAGTCGGGGTCCGAATACTCGCGAGTCCAACTGACCCAGTCCTGTTCGCAGTCCCGCGGCACCCTGGATTGTACGACGGGAGAGTCCGAGGGTGCGCGACCGTCCATTTGGTCGATCGCATGAAACAGTTCGTGAAGTTTGACGTCGAAGGCGTGAATCGCGTTTATCTTGAGGTACCAGGGAACCTTGATCGTGACCGTTAAAATTCCGCCTCCGCTCTGGACGACTATCTCCATCGGTGTTGCCCTATCTCCCCACCACGCGGGTTCCATCATGCTATTCATCCAGTTCCCTACCTGGATGAAAGCTTAGACCCCCCATTAGTGGACCCGGGAGCAGCGTGAGTCTGGATTCCTTGTAAGCATTCCGGCTTAAAGTTATGTCGCATCGAGCGCAGGCGCTGACGAACCGGCGGTGTTAGACGCCAATGGATGCAGCGAAGTCGCGCAAGGTGCGCGTTACAAAGCTCATTGAGGAAATGGCCACTTTTCGACTGGCGGATTTCGATGCCGAGACTCGTGTTGAGCACATTCGGGCCCTCAAAAACGGTAGTCGGCGCCGATCGTCTCCTGCCAGAAATGGTTTTCCGCCGTTGAACGCAAGTAATCGAAGTTCACGCTGAGGCCCACGGTTCTGGTCGCCTGATATCGGGGCCCGAAACCCAACGTATAGCCAATGCCCCGGTCCACGCGCTCGAGCGCGAGCACGGGTCCGAGCCACACGCGCGTGTCGGTTCTCCATCGGTACCCGCCGCCACGCGCCTCCAGCGACCAGGCCGCGGGCAGCATCCAGCGATAGCGAACACTCAAGCTTACTTCGCTCCCGCTCCCGCGCGTGGCGTAGGCCGCGTCGTTCAACAGTGCGTTGAGATTGACCGGCGTCGTTCCCGAGAGCGCGGTGCGGGTGTTGCCGAGGTAGGCCCAGGCGAGATCCACCCCGAGATTCTTGGGCAGTGCATAGTCGAGCAGGAACGACTTGGCCGTAGCGGTGCGGCTCACCTCGCTCGCCACATCGAAGCCATCGCGCGCGAGCTCATCCGAGACCTCCGTATTGGTGAGCGAGCTCGTGGTCACGCCGAGCCGAGCGCCGATGGACAGATTGGACCACCAGGCGTCCGTCTCGGCGGCCTGCGAGCCAGGTACTTGGAGCAACGCGAGACTTCCCGCCGCGAGCATCCAGCACCACCGCCCGCGGGCGAAACGCATGACCGTGGCGAGGCCCAGCATCAGCAGCATGAACGGACTCACGGCGCCCATGCCCCCAGATCTCACCACCACCCCGGGCAGCGGCGCTGCCGTGACGGTGAGTGTGGCGGCAACGATTGTTCCTGGGGTTGCGCCGCCCGTGATGTCCACAATGCGCAGCGGCAAAACGGCACCACCGGCATCGTTCGACAGCGGAATGGCGATCGTCTGCACACCGCCGACGCCGACGGCAAAGGTGCCGTGACCGACCACGGCGCCGGAAGCGTCGACAATGTCGAACGTGACCGTACCGTCCGTTCCCTCGGTGCGGGTGACAGTGATCGGCGCCGAGGTGGCGCTGCCGCTCGCGGTGTAGGTCGCGCTGCCAAAAGACAGCGACCCGGGCATCGCTGCGCGTGTGGTCACCGTGAACGTCGCGGCGACGCCGCCGATCGTCAGACGGGCCGAAGTCGCCGTGAGGTAGCTCGCAGAGGACTCGAGACTCACCACCACGTGTGCATCGGGCGACACGTATCCCGGAGTTGCCGTGAAGGGTCCGCCATTGATGCTGTAAGTCCCGCCCGTGATGCTGATGGGCGAGGAGGCATTGGTTCCCTGCACCGTGATGGCGTTGGATACCTCGGATGTCGAGAGATCGACGCCATTCAACGCTGTGAAGCTGAAAGGATCGGGGGTCGTGTTCGTGCCGACGCCCGACAACGCAATCGAGAGCGGCGAGGAGGGCGCATCGCTCGTGATGGTCAACGTACCGTTACGACTGCCCTCGGCGGTGGGCTTGAATGTCACCAAGACGGTGCATGTGGCTGACCCCACGAGCGCCGACTGGCAGTTGTTGGTTTCCGAGAAGTCACCGCTCGCGCTTACCGCCGTCACTACGGGTCCGCCGTTGCCCGACAACGTAATAGTGAACGGCTGACTCGATGAGCCGACCCCTTGCGGCGAGAAGGACAGGCTCGAGGGATTGGCCATCAAGGTCAATGCGGAGCAATCGATCGTCGTGGAGAGGCTTGAGGTGTTATTGGTCGGGCTGTAGTCGGTGAAGCTCGACGTCGCACCGAAATCGCCGGTGGCGCTGCTCGTGATCTGACTACCGCAAGTCGCGCCGGTCGACAGCGTGCTGCTCACCGTGTAAGTCGCTGTTCCATTGACGGGCAAGGACAGCGAAGAGTCATCGAGGGCACCGGTTCCGGAAGAGGAGCAGGAGGCGCCGACCGAGGCGGTGCAAGTCCAGCTCGCACCCTGGAGCGCGGGATCGAGGTCGTCGGTGATGGTGGGCGAATCGGCCAAGGAGATCGCGGTTGGGCCGTTGTTTGTCACCGTGATCTGGTAATTGACGGCGTTCCCGGGTGCGACGTTCGCGGGTCCGGTCATGACGACTTGCAGGTCGTCCGGCGAGGATACGGACAGTTCTTGGACCTCGTGCACGTTCGTTGCTCCGCCCGTGCTGCCGCTGACGCCCACGCTCAGCAAGGCCGGTGGCGTATAGGGAAAGCTCACGCCGGAAAAGAGCGTTTGATAGGGCTGCCCGCTGCCGGCTTGATACTGGGCCGAGACGCTGAACCCCGTGCCTTGCGGCATGAGCGTGACCAGCACGGTGCGTGCCGGAGGTCGTGTGCCGACGCCGGGCACATCCACGCCGCCGGGGACGATCATCCCCGCGACGTAGGGGTTGCCCGTGCTCACTGGTCCGCGGATCACGAGGGTTTCTGGGGAAAAGCCGGGTCCGCCACTGGTGCAGTGGTTCGCGGTCGAGAAGTTGCCGTACTCATCGAGCCCGATACCGAGATATCCGCCGGCGCCCTGGCAATAGCCGAGACCGCCGCCGTTGTAAGCACCACTCATATCCTGCGTGGAATCGTAGAGAAAGAGCGTGATGCCGTCGGCGCCCGTGCCTCCCCACGAGATGTAGTTGAACTTCATGACCAAAGGCTGAGCGCCTGCGAAGCTACCGCCCGTGTAAAGCGCGACGCCCTTCTGTGCCGTGGCGGCCCCCGTCAGACGCAGCCAGCCGCTGCCGACCGGATCGATGGAAGGCGCGGTGAGGAGTGCATTGCCCGTCAGGGTCCAGCCCGGAGCCGAAGTGCCGGTGAACGATTGCGTCACCTTGAACTGCGCGTGGACCTGCGATGCGCCGCCCGTAAGGAGCAGAAGGGTTGCGCAGCGTGCGACGAGCCCGCTGGTGCGGGGGACGCGGTGCTGTCGGGTAGAAGCCGGCGAACAGGAGATCACACGGAGACCAGCCCTTGGAGCCCGCAATGGAGTCTCCTTTCGATTGAACATAACAGATGCAAAGTTCACCGAAATAAGAGATTCTCGTAGTGATCTTGTTCACAGATGGAACTCGAGCGGGTGTGACGCGTTTGCGAAATAGGCGGCCGAGCAGGCGTGCCCGCCCACGGGATCGCTCTGCGCCCGCCCAGTTTCCCGCAAAGGTCCCTCGTGCGAGCGACGAGGAAGCGCTAAGTCATTGGACGCATGCCGCGGTCCAGATCCAGGCATTGCTCGACGGGCAGACCGACGGCCGCCCGAGTGATCCCAGGCGGCGCGATCGAACCACGTCATGTAGACGGAATTGCACGCCCATCCCGCGGGATTTCCCGACGCCGACAGACAACCAAAAGTGAAGTCCAATTGCGTCGCTCCAGGCTGGAATGTGGTGTATGATGTGTACAGATACCCTCATCGCACTCCACATTCATGAAGACCATTCAAATGACTATCGATGAGCGACTGCTGAAGCTTGTCGACAAGATGAGCCAGGCGCGGAAGACCACCCGCTCGGCGTTCATTCGCGACGCACTCGAGGCAAAGATCCGGCGAGAGCGAATTCGAGAGGATGAAGTTCGTCACGCCGAAGGCTACACGCGCAAGCCAGTCGAGCCAGGCGAGTTCGACGTCTGGCTCAACCAGCAAGACTGGGGCGCGTCATGAATCGGGGTGACGTCTGCTGGTACACATTCAAGGCACCGGACAAGAAGCGACCGGTGTTAGTGCTCACTCGCGAGTCCGCAATTTCGGTACTGAATTCGGTCACTATCGCGCCCATCACATCGACGATCCGCAGCATTCCTACCGAGCTGCTGTTGACCGCGCAGGATGGCGTACCTCACACCTGCGCAGCAAACTTCGATAATCTTCAGACCGTACCCAAGAGCAACATCGGCGACCGCATCACGCGATTAACGTCGCGGAGAATGAAAGAGGCAGCGGCTGCGGTGTCGTTCGCGCTCGGGTTCGACGATGATTAAGGGTCGCAAGAGGTTCACGGTCATCATTGCTCTGATATTGGCCGAGTAGATTCAGTGACGGCGACAACCTCGGTCCACCGACTCGTCGCGACCCGAAGCCGCCTACAGTGACTGGCAGCTTGCGGGCAGGACAATCTCGCGGCGCATCGCAGCTCCTTCGATAGTCAGTGGTATCTTTTGTTGGTACTCTTCGCCGCGCATGCAGATCGATGAGAACACGCCGGGATCCTTGGCTAATCGGGAAGCTGTCGATGGGCTGAAACGCTGGATTCTTGTCCTATGTTCTGCAAATTACTTGGTATGCGCGCTTGGGGGCCTAGTTAAAGGCCTATCGATCCCCTACACGATTTGGCTTGCAATTCAGTCTCTGTTCTTCTCGTGCTTCATCGGATTTGCCTTGCTCTTTCTGTTAATGCGATATGGACGTCGCTTGATAGCATTGCCAAAAATCACGCCGATCGCGCTTTTGCGTTACTGCACTCTCTTCGCACTCATTTCCGTAATTATGAGCGGTGCGCTTGTGTATCGCGCGCCGTATCTAGCTCCGTGGCTTTGGCGAAATTGGTTTAGCTGAATACGGATTCTGACACTAGCGCTTTGCTTGATCGGTAGTCCCGGCTCAAGCGGTCTGCTTTCGGACCCAAAGCTGCCCGACGCGACCGACAGCTTCCTGGCGGTTGATTCAAGTTAGCAGGTGCTTGCAAATCTGATCCAACCTGGCATGCGACAAAAACAAGATTTCCAATGTTGTCGCAGAGATCTACTAGCAGGCTGGGTTATCGGCGTCTTGCTAATCAGAAGCTGCTCGTGCCGGTCGGCGATTGCGCACTGTCTAGGCCTCCGGCCTTGACCCTCCCCGCCTGCTTGGCGCGGCAGTTAGCATAAACTGCAGGTCGACGAACTATGGGGTGACCTCCCTTGGACTTCCTTAAAGGAACGCGGAAGTCTTCATCGGAAAACGGCAGCGCCCGCGTAATGCGCATTGGGAGGGCTGTGATTCGGAGTCTTCGGAATTTAGCCACGCCATGCCTGTTGGCGTTCACAGTATTAGGCAGTACGCCAAGTCGCGCGGATGAGCCAGCCTGCGCGACGGCTCCGGCGGGAACGCCGTGCCAACTTTTCCCGCCTGGGCCGTCGATCGCAGATCACAGCGGCAATCACGACCACGAGTTCTTTTGGATTCTTTTCAACGCCTACGCGGACGAATGGAATCGGATGCCGCCAGCGGATCCGCATGCGCCACCGACGCGGCGTCCGGAGACCGAGGTCCCGCCGGTGCCGATGACGAGCCCGCCAATGCCGTTCACTGACTGGCCGATTGGTGCGACCCAGGTGATTGGCGGCGCGACGCCTAATTCGGTGGACAGTCCTCTCATGGTCGCGCTGATCGGTGGGACGTCGATCGGCGAACCGCTCGAGAAGGCGCATGTCCAGATCTATGGTTGGATCGATGCCGGCGGCAACGTGAGCAGCGCAACCCACGGCTTTGGCGGCAATGCGCCGGTCGCCGACTCCTTCACTCAGAACAGGGTCCAACTCGATCAGGCCGTAGTCTACGTCGAGCGCGTGCCCAACACGGTGCAGAAAACCAACGTCGACTGGGGCTTCCGTTTCGCACCCATGTACGGGGAGAACTATCGCTACACCACTGCGCTCGGCTTCTTCAGCAATCAACTTGTCAATCAAAACCGGTTCAACGGTTTTGACATGCCGATGGCCTACGGAGAAGTCTTCGTCCCCTTCGTCGCGGACGGCTTGCTCTTGCGTTTCGGCCGCTACATCACCCTGCCTGACATCGAGGCCCAACTCGCGCCGAACGACTATCTCTACACGCGATCGATCACTTATTCCGTCGACAACTACAGCACGATCGGTGTCAACGGGAGCCTGAAGATCAACAGGAACTGGCTGTTGCAGGCGGGCATTGGCGGCGGCACCGAAACCGTGCCATGGAATGCGCGGTCGATCAGCATTCCCGGCTACAACGGCCCGCGAGATCCCGGCGCTCAGGTGTCCCTATCGGGCTGCGTCCAGTACCAGACCGATTCAGGCCACGACGCAGTCTATCTCTGCGTCGACGACCTGAACAATGCGCGATGGGGTTACAACAACGTGAACTGGTACGGCGGCACGTACTATCACAAGTTCAACGAGCAGGTTCATGTCGCATTCGAAGGCTATTACATGTATCAACGCGACGTATGGAACAAAGCTTACAAGGGCCCCGGCTACGTCAACAATCCGATCGGTCCCTATTTCGGCACGGCTTGGTACGGCATGGCGAACCCGCCGCGGCAGGCGATCTGCAATACCGTATTGCCAACCTGCACCGCCAACGAATTCGGCCTGCTTGCCTTCTGGAACTATCGCATCGGCACGTTCGACAACCTCACGCTGCGCACCGAGTTCTACGATGACATTAAGGGCCAGCGCACGGGCTACGCCACGCGGTACATCGACATCGCGGCCGGTTGGCAGCATTGGATCGGCCCGCAGGTCGAGATTCGCCCCGAGATCGGCTACTACCGGGCGCCCGATGCCGCGGCCTTCGACAATGGCACCGCTCGACGCCTCTGGTTCTTCGGCGGAGACATAGTTTGGCATTTCTGAAAGGAATCACGCGACGGGGGATCGGCACGTAATGCGTGCTGAAAGTTCGAAGGCCGACGGGGCGATCCCAGTTTAAAGCGTTGCTAAGTTTTCACGCCCGGCAATCCCGATTTCTCAGAGTTGCGCAGGATTTCGGGGTTGCCCAGATTGGGGCGAGAGACAGGAGAGCTCTCATGTCAAATAGGACAAGAGCACCGAATTGCGATGCCGAAGTTCGGGCTCAATGTCAATGAGCTCCATGATCGCGCACATACGCCCGTCGGGTACCAGCCCTTGTCATCGCGGGGTCATCCCCGACGTTAATCGCCATCCAGTTCTGCAACTTCTCAGCCCTTGCTGTGTTCTGTCAGCAGGAATTGAACATGAGCAAACTGGCAAGGAGACACACATGGACACCTTAACAACCAAACTCGCCGCTCTCGCCGGCACACTGTTTATGAACACGCTCGTGATGGGCGCCGTCGCATACTGTTTTGCTCTTCAGCCGAACACGTACATGACAGCAGTCGCGCTCGCCAAGGCCGTCGCTATGCAGCAAGGGCTGGGTTGAAGTCGAGGACTTGCCGCATCACAGACCTTGTGATGCGGCAATGCCGAACGACTCGCCGGGTCATTTGTTCTGCAATATCATGGGGACTCCTGAATTCGAGCATCGCTTATCCGTTCGCAACGGAATCCAAGTTATGACTGTCCGCTTTCGGCGGCGATGACCCGGTGATGAGCGGCCGGTCGTGGCCGCATGCCGGTCCTTTCCTATTTAGATCCCGATTCGCTGACGTTTTGATAAATTGAGCGCAAACCACGACTGAATGCGGCGGGCGGTCCGGAGGAGTGATTCTCCCGCTCCAATATCTGCACATCGAGACTCAAATCGGAATAGTGAGACCTGAGCTGAGCAGCAAGGCCCTGGACGTCGGTGACCGGAATGTCCCCGCTATCGCCCGTAGACAGGAACACCTTGGCCGGAAGGTTCCTGTGTGTACTGGCGTAGTCCGCCTCGATTCGGTTGATGACATGATCCGCGAATACGATCGATGGACTGCCGAGCAGAAACCGCTGAAACGGGCTACCGTCCTTCAGCAGCACGTACAGCCCGAACAGGCCGCCCACCGAGTAGCCGCCCCAAGCACGGTCGCTGGGGCTTACGTTGTATTTAGCCTCCATCGACGGAATCAGTTCGTCCCGAAGGAAGGCCAGAAATTCCGGCGCACCGCCGATTTCGGTCACCGGCTCGTATCCGTAAGCTTTGGACTGGTCCATCAGATCCTTGAGAATGTGCGCCGTCCACACTTTGTTGACCGGTGGTGTGTAATCAAGGTGCCTGCCCACCCAAGTCGCGCTAAACCCCGGCCCTGGCTTCGGGTAGCCGATTCCTACGACAACGACCGCTGGTATCTGCTTTGAGATGGCCAGGAGAGAGGCAGTTTCCGCCGCGATGCCGAACAGTGTGTTCGCATCACCTACATATAGGACCGGATAAGGCGCATGCTGCTTGGTGTAACCGTCGGGTCGTGCCACCCAAACCTGATAAGTACGGTGGGAACCTGCAGACGTGACCACCCAGGTATCCACGTCCGGCATGAAGGGGACTGGTGTCGGCGCCGCCCTGGCACTCGATACTGGAACCGTCAGAATCAGTGAACCGACGCCACCGAGCCAACATAAGCGACACCAAATCATGCCTAACCCCCGAGCAATAGCCGACGGCTGCGTAACAGGATTGTTTCTGAATGACCGTTATCTGACAATCTGATTCGACAATCCAACGCCGGCTTTTGGGCGTACCCGGACACCAGCCCTCGCGAGAGCTAGGAGCGTTTTCTACGATCGGGTTCGATGAAGCAGAGGCTCGGGTTCTCGAGATGCGTGCCGATCTCATGGTGGCGCTTCGCGAGCACATCCAGAAGCACGGCTGGACACAAACCGTGGCGGCCAAGAAGCTCGGCACCACCCAGCCACGCGTGTGGCGGGATTTCAGCGCGGATATGTTGCTCGTCTTGGCAACCCGTGTCGAATTGCGACCCACAATGAAGCTGGCAGCCTAGTGGCACGACGCAGGGCTGCTAAAGGATCTCAGGTTATCGGAACGAGAGTTTCGCTGAATTTTCAGGGCGGATTCAAGCGATGAGCGCAACACCATCTGTTCTAACACGACGATAGAAGGTGGTGCCAATGCTAAAAGAAGGACGTCCCGGCCTCACTGAGGAGCAGAAGGTCGATATGTGGCGCAGGTGGAAGGCCGGGTATTCCATTCGCGAGATTTGCCAGGCGTTGAAGCGCAATTCATCGCCGGTGTATCAGCAACTGGCGATACGCGGAGGCATCGCTCCATCTGGGCACATTCGGGCAGTTGTGCTGAAGATGGTGGAGCGCGAGGAGATCTCCCGCGGTTTGAGCTCAGGCGAGTCGTTTCGCTCGATTGCCAGACGCTTAGGCCGCGCGCCCTCAACCGTGAGCCGCGAGGTCGCCCGGCACGATGGCGGCGCACGCTGTCGGGCTAATCACGCTGACTATGAGGCCTCAGTGTCGGCCCTTCGGCCCAAGCCATGCCGGCTCGCGCTGAACGGCAGGCTGCGCCAGGTAGTGGCGAGTAAACTGGCCCTCGAGTGGTCACCCGAGCAGGTCTCGGGATGGCTCAGGATCCGATACCCGGACGACCAGAGCATGCAGATATCGCATGAAACGATTTACAAGAGCCTGTTCATCCAGGCTCGCGGAGTGCTGAAGAAGCAGCTGATCAAGCATTTGCGCAGCGGGCGACGTTTCCGCTATGCGCGCAGGAGCGCGAGCGCAGAACTGCGCGGCAAGATCCCCGACACGATCTCGATCCGAGAGCGTCCCGCCGAGGCCGAGGACAGAGCCATTCCTGGTCACTGGGAGGGGGATTTGCTTTGCGGTACGAAGAGCAGCCAGATCATCACGCTGGTGGAACGTCACTCGCGCTACACCGCCTTGATCAAAGTTGCCGACCACAAGACCGAGAACGTCGTAGCTGCTCTCACGCGCCATGTGCGTACGCTGCCCAATTCGCTGTGGCGATCCCTGACCTGGGATCACGGCAAGGAGATGTCCAACCACGTGAACTTCTCGGTGGCCACGGACGTGAAGGTGTACTTCTGTGACCCCAGCAGTCCCTGGCAGCGGGGCACCAACGAGAACACCAACGGGTTGCTGCGCCAGTACTTCCCCAAGGGAGCGGATCTATCGGATGTCACGCAATCGCAATTGAACAAGGTCGCGCTTCGTCTGAACCAGCGACCCAGGAAGACTTTGGGATTCAAAACCCCAGCTGATAAGCTTCGCGCCTGTGTTGCGCCGAGCGCTTGAATCCGCCAGCGAAACCTCCCCTTCTCGCGCACCGCGGCTGCGCTACCCTGCGCACATGTCAAAACAGCAACAGCAAGCGGAAGCTGCGATGACGCAGTGACACAAAAGTAGGCACACCGAGAACCGCATTCCCAAACGTCACGCGCAAATCATTGATTTGGTGGTGAGAGAGGGACTCGAACCCTCGACCTCGGCATTATGAGTGCCACGCTCTAACCAGCTGAGCTACCTCACCACGAAGGGCCAAGCATTGTCGGGACCCGGCGTCTCTCTGTCAAGTAAAAATACCTACCGACCTCAGTAAAATCAACGGGTTAGGTGGCCCTACAGGTCACCCTACTTCCGCCACGCCCTTCCCCGCCGCTTTTCTGGAGCTTGGTCTTCGCGGGCAACGAGCGCGGCGATCCAGCACTTGCAGCCGCCCCGGGAGTGCGCGCATAGTCCGACGCCCGCGTCTGGATCCAACGGCGCGTTGCCCACTAAGTAAAAGCAAAGCATCAAAGGGAGAAGGGCTATGAAGAAGACTGCGGTTATCGCAATGCTCGGCACGCTGTTCCTCGGCGCCACCGCCTTCGCGGCCGATGCCGTCGACGGGACGTGGAATCTCAATATCGCAAAGTCGAAGTTCAGTGGCACAGCGCCGAAGAGCGGCACGCGCGCGTATACCGAGAGCGCCGACGGCACGACCCTTGATCAGAAGATAGTCGGCGCCGACGGCAAAGAAATGGCCATGCACGTGACCCTGACGTACGACGGTAAACCCCATCCGATGACGGGCAATCCCGACGCCGACAGCGGCAGCGGGAAGGCAATCAACGCTCGCACCAGCAACTTCACGCTCACGAAGGGCGGCAAAACGGTCGGCACCGTGCATCGCGTCGTTTCAGCAGATGGCAAGACGCTCACGGTCCACAACAAGGGCGCACACGCCGACGGCACGAGCTACGACGATACGTTGGTCTTCGACAAGCAATAAGGGCGTGTAAGTCGGAGGCGCGGGCGCAGCTCGCGCCCCGCTGCTAAATCAGTGCTCGGGGCCTGCGCAGCTCGGCGGCTGGCGGCTATCGAACCGGCATCCTTGACGGCTATTTAATACACCTCCGGCACAACCATGTCCGCCGGTACCGCCTGCCTAGAGTAATGCTCGTGATGTTCGCGCTCCGGCAGCACAACCAGCGGTTTCGGCGTGTCTGAATAGGGAAACTGCTGCAACAGATGATGTATGAAGTTGAGGCGCGCGCGCTTCTTGTCGACTGCGTGCACGACCCACCACCGTGCCTCGGAAATGTGCGAGCGCTCGAGCATCACCTCCTTCGCCTTGGTGTAGTCCTCCCAGCGGCGACGCGATTCGAGATCCATGGGACTGAGCTTCCATTGCTTCAGCGGGTCGTGAATACGGCCGAGAAACCGCAAGTATTGTTCCTCGTCCGTAATCGAGAACCAGTATTTCAACAACTTGATGCCAGAGCGAACGAGCATGCGTTCGAACTCCGGCACTGAGCGGAAGAACTCCTCATACTCCTCGGGCGTACAGAACCCCATGACCCGCTCGACGCCCGCACGGTTGTACCAACTGCGGTCGAACAGGACGATCTCGCCGGCTGCCGGGAGGTGCGACACATAGCGCTGGAAGTACCATTGCGTGCGCTCGCGATCGTTGGGTGCCGGCAGCGCCACCACGCGACAAACCCGCGGATTGAGCTTTTGACTGATGCGCTTGATCGCGCCGCCCTTGCCGGCAGCATCTCGTCCCTCGAACAGGATCAGCACCTTCTGTCTCGAAGCGACCACCCAATCCTGCAGTTTCACGAGCTCAGCTTGCTGCCGAAATAGCTGCTGGAAATAGATTCGCCGGTAGTCCTTCTCCGCCTCGGTTCCGGCGGCAGACGACACGCCTGGCAGCGGGTGGCGGTCCTCAATCTCCATCTCCAATTCTTCATCGTAGCCGTCTGCAAGATCGCGGCTGATGCGACTCACCAGCTCGTCGTGCTCTAACGGTGACCTCGTACTCATATGGAATCCCCTCGTCGCCAGATATTGAAAATCGTCCCTCATGAATGTGTCAGTTGTAGGATTTGCGGACAAAGCCGCCAGCCGATGGGGCTGGATGGCAATAACACTTTGATTTTACAGAGTATTGTCAGCCCATGGACAGGACTGCGCCTGTGGCTTATATGTGAGAACCGAGGAGACGCTCGTGTGAGCGAGGGAACGATGGAAAAGCCGGACGGCGCCGCGCGGCGCGATCTCGTCGACGCTCAAACGCTGCGGCGTCTGTGTGTCCCTTCCAACTGGGCCGGTGCCGTGCAGACCGCATCGCATGTCGGCGCAGCGGGCGCGACCGGCGCTCTCTTGTGGCTGTGGTGGGGGACTTGGTGGGCGGTTCCGGTCTTCATGGTTCACGGCACGCTCCTCAATTTTCTCTATGCGGGACAGCACGAGCTGAGTCATGGCACGGTCTTTCGGACCCGGTGGCTCAACGAGTGGGTCGGTCGGATATTTGGATTTGTGCTCTTCTATCCGCGTACTTTCGACCAGGTGCAGCATATGGCGCACCATCGATACACGCAGGACTGGACGCGCGACGGCGAGCTCGCACGCGATCCGTACACATTGAGCTCCTACCTCTTGTGGATGAGCGGCGTGAGCTATTGGTACACCCGCTGGCGGCGCATCGCGCGATTCTCGGTCGGGATCGTCGCCGAACCGTATCTCCCGGAATTCCGGCACGCGGAGCTGATTCGCGAGGCGCGCATCCATCTCGCGGGATATGCGCTGATTGCCGTCATTTCGGTGCTTGCGCGAAGTTGGGCGGCCGTGCTCCTGTGGCTCGCGCCGATGTGCGTCATGAAATTCACGCATCAATTGCAAAACACCATCGAGCATCTCGGATTGCCGCATGACGATGACACCCTCATCAACACGCGCAGCACCCGCACCAATGCCCTGGTGCGCTGGCTGGCCTGGCAGATGCAGTATCACACCGCGCACCACGTCTTCCCGGGAGTACCCTTTCACCACCTTCCCGAGCTGCACAAGATTATCTTCACCGATCGCGGAGCCGTGGCCCCGACCATGACTTACTGGGGATTCCAGCGCGCCGCTCTGCGTGCCCTCGCGGACGGTAGGACCGAGGCCGACTATCCCGCAGGGCGCTTGTGGATTTTCGAGTAACCCCATGATCGAGTTGTGCTCTGAGTAACCGATTTCAGGTCTACCAGGCCCTTTGGGCCATGAACAAGCTGGTCTCGCCTGAAGCCTCCACCGCTCAGAAATTCGACCGCGTACGCGCAGCGGGCTTCGATGGCATGGCTATCGACTTGGGTGACTTGAGTTTCTCCGAGGCCGAAGCCACCGTCCCTCACTTCGCCCGCACGGGATTGCTCGGCGGCCTGACTGCCTTTCCCAAGTCCGTCGAGGACCTGCGTCCGGCATTGGGTCTGGCTCGGCGGATCAACGCGTCCTATGTCGTGGTCATCGGCCAGCAAATGCCCGTCAAACTCTCCGAGATGATTCCCGTGATCGAGGGATGGCTGCGGGTTGCGGAACAGGAAGGTATGCCCATCCAGTTCGAGACCCATCGCAACTGCATTACCAATGACTTGTTCACGACGGTGCAATTGCTCGATGCCGTACCGGCCATGCGCCTCGCCGCCGATTTGTCGCACTACGTTGTGGATCGTGAAATGCCCTGCCCGCCTCCCGGACCCCTGCAGTCGCTGATCACGAAAATTTTGGAGCGCTCGGATTCTTTCCAAGGGAGAGTGGCCGCGCGCGGTCAAATCCAGATCCCCTTGGGCTTTTCTCAAAACGCCAAATGGGTGGAATTGTTCCGCGGCTGGTGGCGCGAAGGATTCATGGCATGGCGGGCGCGGCATCGGACCGATGACGACGCGCTGGTATTCCTTTGCGAGCTGGGGCCTCCGGACTACGCAATTACCGCGGCGGATGGTCGCGAGCTGTCGGATCGATGGGAAGAGGCCCTGACGTTATCGCGCTGGGCGCACGAGATCTGGCGCGAGGTGTGCCCGGAAAAATGAATACGCTGGTCAGTGACCCTAGTAAGCAACGCACCCTTGGTTCCTCGCGCATTGTTGAGCTTGCAGAGGCCTAAGTCGTTCATGATGTGCCGGATATAGTCGAACTCCGCTCAAAATATTGATTCAGCAGAATGATGCCAGCATCTGCCGGCGCGTTGCGCTCTGTTGTCAGCGCCATGGCAAATTGGCTGCGCGCGGCCGCTCGGCCGGTGCCGGCATTCATGCAGCTAGCCAGTCGAATTCGAGTAAGCTGACGTTCGCGGACGAGGTCGGCGGCACCTTGTAAAAGGTCCCCGAGCTACGGCCGGGGGAGCAACGCCTCGATGATCGAGCCGGCTAGAGCCGTATTCCTGAGCTATGCCTCGCAGGATGCCGAGGCGGCGCGACGTATCGCCGACACACTACGAGCCGCCGGCGTCGAAGTCTGGTTCGATCAGAGCGAACTTCGCGGCGGCGATGTTTGGGACCAAAGAATTCGCCACCAGATACGGGACTGCGCGCTCTTCCTCCCGATCATCTCGTCCCACACACAGGAGAGGACGGAGGGCTATTTCAGGCTTGAGTGGAGGCTCGCGGATCAGCGCACGCACCTTATGGGGCGCACCCGACCGTTCATCGTGCCGGTCTGCGTCGACGACACGCCCGAGACGGACGCGGATGTGCCAGACGCGTTCTCCGCGGCGCAATGGACGCGCTTGCACAACGGGGACGTGCGACCGGCCTTCGTCGAGCGCGTGTTGCGGCTGCTGTCGCCCGAAGCGGCTCATGCGCCGGGAGGGGTCAGATCGCCAGCCACCCCCGCAGTCCCACCGACTGGGGCTGCGCCCCGACCGCCTGCGCCGAGTCCCGCCACGCCGCGACCAACGCCGCGTGTCCTGGCGCTGATCGCGGCAGCCGCAGTCATCGGCGCCGGCTACTTTGTGGTGGACAAGTTGTGGCTGTCGAAGCGGTCTGCAGCAGGTGCGCAGACCTCGTCATCGACTGTTCAGGGCGGCACACCCCCACAGGGTGCGATCCCGGAGAAGTCCGTCGCGGTACTGCCGTTTATCGACATGAGCGAGAAGAAGGACCAGGAGTACTTCTCGGACGGATTGAGCGAGGAACTCATTGACCTCCTGGCGCAGGTCCAGGACTTACGGGTGCCGGCCCGCACCTCGTCGTTCGCCTTCAAGGGCAAGCCTGACGATGTTACGAGCATTGCTCAGAAACTGCGCGTCGCCCAAGTCCTCGAAGGGAGCGTGAGGAAAGCTGGAAACACGCTCCGGGTGACCGTGCAGCTGATTCGCGCCGACAACGGCTATCACCTTTGGTCGAGGACCTACGACCGGGACATCAAGGACATTTTCAAGGTCCAGGACGAGATCGCCGCCGCCGTGGTGGAGGTGCTGAAGGCCAAGCTCGCGCCGGCGCAGGCCTTCGCCGCCTACCGCAGCTCAAACACCGAGGCCTACAGCCAGTATCTGCTCGGCAAACGGTTTCACAGTCGAGGAAACGTCGACGGCTGGCGACGGGCGATCGACGCCTTCCACAAAGCGATCGCACTCGATCCCGACTACGCCGCGGCCTATGCCAGTCTTGCTCTCTCGGAGTACGCCCTCGCAGATTCGACCGGCGATGCAGCAGGCCAAAGGGAAGCGATGGCCGACGCCGAGAGGGCCATTACCCTCGCACCGCAGGAGGCCGACGGCTATGCGTCGCGCGGAGTTCTCCGGATGAACGTCAGCTGGGACTGGAACGGTGCTGAAGCGGACCTCGAGAAGGCGCTGGCGCTCGATCCCGCGGCCGACAAAACCCAGGTAAACTACGCTACTTTGTTGGAAAGGCTCGGCCGGTTGCCAGAGGCCATTGCGGTAGGGAGACGGGCGACCGAGATCGATCCATTGTCCGCTATTGCTTGGTCGAATCTTGGTCAATACCTGACGTTCCACAGAGACTACCCCGCCGCTCACGAGGCATTGCGTCGCTGCCTCGAGATCAATCCGGAATCGAGCTTCGGCGGGCATCACGTGGCTATCCTGCAGTTGCTCGAAGGCAACGCGGTCGAGTCACTCGCGACGGCGCGCAAGATCGGCATCGAAGCTTTTAGGCTAACCGACCTCGCCACGGCCGAGCACAGCCTCGGTCATACGAAGGAGTCCCAGCAGGCCCTTGACGAGTTGATCGCCAAGCATGCTCGGGATGGCGCCTATCAGGTCGCCGAGGCACTTGCGTGGCGCGGTGAGAAGGACAAGGCGTTCGAGTGGCTCGAGCGCGCCTACCAACAGCGCGATGGCGGGCTGTCAGAGATCAAAGTCGACTTGCTGCTCGATCGCTTGCGCGGCGATCCGCGCTTCAAGACAGTACTTAAGAAGATGAACCTGCCGGAGTAGCGCGGCCGGGCGAACGCGCGCCCACAATAGGCTTGCGGGTCACCACGGTGCAATTGACGCGAGCTCCGCGGTCAGCTATATCCTCAGCCGTGTTGTGAGCCTTTGCTGGCACACGCGTATCCAACCGTTGATTGAAAGGAGTTCGTTTTCACAAAACGACGGGCCCCAATCGCCACCTCTTTTGCAGAGCTGCGGCAACCGTCGTGCGACACGCCAGGTCATTCCAGTTCTCTTTTTTCACGAAGGAGCTCAGCAATGAGTGCAGTAGCACAGCCAAAGATCGGCGATATGACAGCCGTCCGCCCGTTTCATGTGAATATTCCGGAAACAGAGCTGACCGAATTGCGCAGGCGCATAAGCGCAATGCGTTGGCCTGACCGGGAAACGGTCACGGATCAATCGGAAGGCCCACAACTCGCGACCATGCAGAAACTCGCGCGCTATTGGGAGACGGAGTACGACTGGCGCAAGGTCGAGGCCAGATTGAACGCCCTGCCGAATTTCATCACGGAAATCGACGGTCTCGACATTCACTTCATTCACGTTCGTTCGAAACATAACAACGCGTTGCCGCTTATCGTCACGCACGGCTGGCCTGGCTCGATCATCGAGCAGCTGAAGATCGTCGATCCGCTGACCAATCCGACGGCACATGGCGGGAGCGCGGCGGACGCTTTCGACCTGGTGATTCCGTCGATGCCGGGCTATGGGTTTTCGGGCAAGCCAACTACTTCAGGCTGGGGCCCAGCCCGCATTGCGAGTGCGTGGGTCGTGCTGATGAAGCGCCTTGGCTACACGAAATTCGTGGCACAAGGCGGCGATTGGGGCGCGATTATCGTGGACGTGATGGGCACACAAGGGCATCCGGAACTGCTTGGCATTCACTCAAACATGCCAGGCATCTTTTCGCCCGACATTGACAAGGCTGCCCGCGCGGGCGTTCCGGCGCCGGCGGATCTCTCCGCCGACGAGAGACTTGCGTACGAGCGGGTCTCCTTGGTATATGCGAAGGGGATCGGCTACGGATACCAGATGGGATTGCGCCCGCAGGCGCTATACGGGATCGCAGATTCCCCCATCGGCATAGCCGGTTACTTTCTAGATCACGACGCGCGTAGTTTGGCAATGATCTCGCGTACGTTCGACGGGCAGCCCGAAGGGCTTACACGAGATGATGTCCTGGACAATGTCACGCTTACCTGGTTGACGAATAGCTTTATCTCCGGGGCGCGCCTCTATTGGGAGGACTTCGCTTCACAGATCTCTTTCTTCGGTGTCAAAGGTGTCTCCATTCCGGTTGCCGTGAGCGTCTTTCCCGATGAGCTCTATCCGGCTCCGAAGAGTTGGTCGGAGCAGGCATATCCCAAACTCATCCACTACAACAAGCTCGATCGAGGCGGGCACTTCGCGGCCTGGGAGCAGCCGAAAATCTTTTCCGAAGAAGTTCGCGTGAGCTTCAGATCGCTCCGCACATAGTGAAGCCACTGACTCTGGTCCGCCCGATAGGGTTTCGGGCGGACCATGGCAGGCGGTGCGTGCAGAGGAGACAAGAATGCTTCTGTGCAGGCTTTGTAGTGTCGCCTTGAGTTGCGCGGGTTTCTCGGAGACTCGCCCGAGCAATAGAGGCTCCAAAGAATAGCCCGGACGAGATGGTGAAGCGCGCGCTCGACGCCCTGGAGTCCGGCTTCGATGAGGTGCTTGCCGACGAGTCCACCAGACTGACAAAGCAGGCACTCACGGTATTGCGTCCGAGTTATTTTCCACGAACGGCTTGATACCGCACTTGTAGGCGACCTTCAGCAACCTGCCGATCAACATGAGGAAATGCGCCATGCCTGACCATTCGCAGTTCAACACCGACCGCACCTATCCGGGCCTGTGGGCGGTCACCTTCAGCAATCCGCCGATCAACATGTTTGTTCCCACAACGATTGTTGAATTGGGAGCGCTGATGGCCGACCTCGAGGCGGACCCGTCCGTGAAGGTCGTAGTGTTCCAATCGGCGAATCCCGATTTTTTCATCGCCCATCTCGACGTATCCAAGGCAGCTGAACGGCCAGAGGTACTCGGCCTTTGGCGCGACTTTGTGCTGCGCCTCTCGTCCGCGCCAGTCGTGAGCATCGCCAAGATTCGCGGCCGCACGCGCGGCATCGGTAACGAGTTCGTGCTGGCCTGCGACATGCGCTTCGCCAGCCGGCAAAGCGCCCTATTCGGCAACCCCGAGATCGGCGTCGGACTGGTCCCCGGCGGCGGAGCGCTGGAGTGGCTCCCGCGCGTGGTCGGCCGCTCGCGCGCACTTGAGATCGTCCTGAGCGGCGACGATTTCGATGCTGATATCGCCGAGCGCTATGGCTGGGTGAACCGCACGCTGGACGATGACCAACTCGACTCGTTTGTCGATACGCTCGTCCGACGTCTGGCCTCGTTCGACCGTGAAACGCTAGCCGCGGCGAAGGCCCAGATCAATCGGTTCGGGACGCCGACAGCTGCCGAGCTTCAGTCGAGCACCGACTTGTTCTTCCCATTGCTGGCCTTGCCCAGTGCCCAGGCGCGCCGCGCCAAGATCCGCGGTATCGGTTACGGCGCTCCGAGCGACTTCGAATTGAACTTCGGCCGGTACCTCCCTGCGTTCGGGCGGGCGGACGGCGATGACATGACTACGCAGCCGGACTGATCGGCGCCCTGAATCGGCGGACCCGCGTGGCTTTGGGCGTCCCGATCCGGGCGGGTCCACTGCGCAGAGGAGATGGCAATGAGGCTTCAGGGGAATACCGCCCTGATCAACGGTGGCAGCAGTGGCACAACCGGAACGTTTTGATGCCCTGGTTCTCGGAAGCGGCCAGGGCGGAGATCTACTCGCGTGGTACTTGGCGCGATCCGGACAACGGGTGGCAGTCGTCGAGCGGCGGTATGTCGGAGGTTCCTGCCCCAACATCGCCTGCATGCCCAGCAAGAACGAAGTCTGGGCCCGCGCATCGCCTATCTGGTCCGGCACGCGGCGCAGTTCGGCACAATCACCGGCCCGGTCACGACCGACATGGTGAAGGTGCGCCAGCGCAAGCGCGACATGGTCGATCGAGAGATCGCTCGCTACCTACCGGCGTTCAAGGAGCACATGCACGCCGCTCTCGACATCAACCTGCCGACTAACCCGAGCCGAGCCGCCGCACAAGACGCGCTGTGGTCGAGACTAAACGTCAAGGCCGCCGAGGTGAAACACGGACCCGCTGAATTGGAGCCACTGGCCGAATGGGTCAGAGGGTTCGGAACTGCGGAGAAGCTCGATCTGCTTGTGCAGCAGAGCATAGGAAGATTGTTCGTGGAGACGCTCACGGCCACTGAGGAGAGTTTGGCAGCGGCCCATATGGTGCTTGAGGCGGCAAGCTCTTCCAATGTCCTGAGAATGCTGGGGTGGCGCATCAGCGGCAGGCTGGAGCGGGCCAAAACGCTTCTTGGTTCCATGGTGAACGGCGATCTGGCTGGCGTTATCGCGATGATTACAGGTCGGCAGCTCATTGTTGATGGCCTGCATAAAATGCGGCAACTTGCTGCCGACTCAGCGCTTCGATCTTCGATAACGACGGATGCTGCCGTGGACGAATGCCTCTTTTCACCAATCACGGTTGTACGCCAGGCGAAAACCTCCGGCGAGGTCGGCGGTTGTCCCTTTAAGAGAGGCTCGCTCTTCATCCTTGGGCTGCGAAGCGCGAGCAAAGGCGCAGCGAATCGTGACATCGTCTTCCTCAGTCAGAGTTGGAGCCGCTGTCCCGCCGAAAAGTGGGTGCCTGCGCTATTGGAAGGCGTGTGGACGCGTGTCTCAGCTACGTTGCATGAGTCTTAAAAAAACCTCGCGGCCCTCATTGATTAATTCCTGACCGTGGCGGTCCACATTTGTGGGCCCAGGGTGGCCCGCTTGACACTTTCTACGGCAAAGGGACGGGGGCGCCCTGGGAATTTGGCGGCGACGGACCGCCCTCGACCCCGGAGCCGTCCATGGCAACCGTCGGCTTTCCGGCAATCAGAAATCGAGCGGCTTGTGGTCGTGGCCGTTCAGAGACCGCCGCCCGCCGGCCCTACCGCCCGATGTCCCTTATCGACCTATTCTGTTGAAAAACTCCATGTGCAGATCCAGCCAGAAATTAAAGGGTTTTAGAAAGGCTGAATTTTGAACGGGCCGGAGGACCAGCGGCTTCCGACGATCCCCAGGCTCAAATGTTCGTACGATGTTAGACCGCGTGTTTATGGCTATTTTTAGACTGCAATTTTGATTCATCGGCAAAATCTCGAGTTCGTGGGAACCGAGTTTTTCAACAGAATAGGCCCTTAGGAGCCGTTCGCGAATGTCCGCTGTCGGATGCCTCTTGCACTGCCGACCTTCACTCAACTCTTGCGACCGTCGCTTGGCGGAGCGCGAGACGCCAGGCACCCTGCTCATTGCGCCAAATATCCGTGAATCTTCGATGCACGATTTTCCCTGCATTGGGGGCCTTGCCCTTTGGAGCGAGAATCTCATTTCCCATTATGACGACGAGCTCGCCCAGCTTTCCCGCGTAGTCAATTCGCCGGTCGAAGGAGTCGTAACGGATAAATCCGCGCGCAAACGCGGCCAAGGTGTCGTCGCGGCGATTGATGGTCAAGCGGCGAGTTGACGATGACATCAGCCGCGAGCGAATCGCTGAAGGCCTTGAGATCTTCAGCGAGTATTGCGGCGACCTCCGCATTGCTCGCAGCGAGCGCCTCCGCCACGGCGGGGTCAGCGAAGCGGTGGGCGTCAGATGTGTCCGTCATTTGCGGCCACGCCTCGATTTGTACTCGGAGCGGATATTATCTCAACAAGTAGCCGGCGAAGGATAGCCTCCAGGGCAGATTCCAAACCATCACGCTGCTCTCGGCCGAACTCAGCCTGTTGGGCTGCACGAGGACGTCAATGCTAACTATCGACCCAAACGCGCCAGTGGTGAACGGCCGGTATCGAGCAACCCAATCAGGTATTGGGCTTCTAAACTAATAGCCCGGAACCAACTAAGGTTCTCTGTATATCACGGCGTGTGCGTGCCTCTTCATAATCTCCGAGTCCTGCGCTTTCGACAGCGGAATCATTTTATCTCCTTCACTAACGGACTCGGCGCGCATGAATTCCTCGAATCCGGGAGCGGAAAAGATGAAGACCGCGCTGATCGCGTCAGTGCCAATGTTGGTGACGGAGATCCAGGTATTTGCCGGGATGAACACCGTGGCGCCGCCGTGCACTTCCCTCACCGTATCACCCAAACTTACGCGCGCTTTTCCATTCTGAAGGAAGAGAATCTCGTCGGATCCTGGGTGCCTGTGAGCGTCTATCTTTCCGCCGGGAGCTAGGTCCTCGGTTCCGAAGACGAGGTGTGATGAGCCACCGTTGTGCGGATCGACCTTCAGGATGAAGAGCCCAGGCCCTCCCGTGAGACCCTCGACTGGTCTCCAGACGCGCCGCTCGCCCTCGTTCTTCTCAAGGATGAGCGGAGTTGCCTTGGTGCCGTTCGGCGGTTGCGGCATTGTTCCTATCGGTGCGGTGGCACCGATACACAGTAGTACCGCGCAAACTGCGATGGCGAAACGAGTAATTCTCACAAGGCACCTCCTCGCAAAACAATCTCGGCCGGATTGTGATCGCAGTCGTACTCCGCTACAAGAACGTCAAGCTGACCGGCGACGAAGGAGCGCGCAACACCGATCCGTTCGCCGGCCGCAAAACCGCGGCTTCCGCGAAGGCACTTCGATCTATTGAACCTCCGGGTTTGGCCCGACTGCCGCGCGATGAATGGACATCACTGGCGAACTCACCCTTTCGACCCCAAGGAGACGGCGACGAGTGTCAGCAAGCGGGCAGACCGATTAAGACTGCAATTCGAGATCGGTATGCCGTGAGTGGCGTTGAGTTCTATTTGCTCCAAGTCCAATCGGCGCTGCTCGCTCGGCAGCCGCCCCCTAGCGCTCCAGTCCAGGCACGACCGTGTACGATTCGGCCGCTCGGAGCTCGCGTCGCTGTCCCATCTTTTAGTGCACGCACGCCGTTGACCCACACGTCCTGCACGCCGGTTGCAAGTTGGTGGGGGTTCTCGAAGGTTGAGCGGTCCTGGATTGTGGCAGGATTAAGGATTAGCACATCCGCGAAATAGCCCACCTTGAGCCTTCCGCGCCTCTGTATTGACAGATTTTCGGCGGGGAGCGATGTCAGCTTCCTAATCGCTTCTTCGAAGGTCAACACGTGTTCCTGGCGCACATATTTCGCCAGCACACGCGCGAAATTGCCATACGCGCGCGGATGCGCACTGGACTCAAGAAATACGCCTTCAGGAGCGATCCCACCGTCGTCAGAGCCAAAGCTGATCCAAGGCACAGCCACTTCCTTTCGGATATTGTCTTCACTCATCTCGAAATAGGCTATGTTACTCCGCGATTGATCCTCAACGACCATGTCTATGGCGGCATCCTCCGGGCTCACGCCGCGTATCTTGGCGATCTCGGCGAGCGTCTTGCCGGTCAGTGGCTTGAGCTCCGGGTTCCTGAAGCTGAGGAACAGCACGCCGCTCGCTCCACCCGCCGAGGCGTAGACGTTCTCCCAATCTGCTGGATGTGGATTGCGCATTTCCGCGGCGACACGCGCGCGTACTCCAGGATCCCTAAGTCTCTCAATCCACTTCTCGAGACCGCCGTCTTGGACCCAAGCTGGCATCGCGGCGTCCAGGCCGCTGTTACTTGCCGCGTAGACATACATGTTTGCCGAGACGCGGATGCCGTTCGCGCGGGCTTCGTTGATCAGGTTGATCGCCGCGTCATACCTGCTCCAGTTGTCCACGCCCGACTGCTTGAAGTGGTAGATTTCCGCCGGAGCGCCCGATGCTTGAGCGATAGCAATGGTTTCTTGAATCGCCTCGAGCAATCGATCGCCCTCATTGCGGATGTGGGCAGTGTATATACCACCGCACCGTGCGGACTCTCTGGCCAGCGCGATGAGTTCCGGCGTCTTGGCAAATTCCTCCGGCACGTACCCCAGCATATCCGTGACACCGAGGGCACCTTCCTCCATCGCCTGGTGGACAAGCAATTCCATCGCTCGCAGCTGCTCCGCGGTCGGCTGTACGTCGCTTTCCCCGAGGACGTCTTTTCGAACCGTACCGGCTCCAACGAAGGATGCGACATTGGGTGAGATGCCGCGGCGCTGAAGCTTGTTCAAATACTCGCCGAGCGTGCTCCAGTCCATATCGTAACGAATGTCCGCCTGCCGATCTTTGAGTAGCTCTCTCATTTGCGACGTAAGGGGACCCATCGAAAATTCCCCAAATACCTCCAGAGTCACGCCCTGGACAAGGTCGCTAAGCGCCCGTCCATCAATCAATAGCGACTCTTCCGAGTGCCCAAGCATATTGATGAAGCCCGGGGTGACTGCTTTGCCATGCGCATCCACCTCTGCACGACCATGGCCGCTTGCGTGCCTGCCTACAAAGGCAATTCGGTCGCCATCGATCGCAATATCGCCAGTGTAGGGGGTAGTGCCGGACCCGTCGTAGATCAGGCCGTTACGAATGATTGTGTCGTGATCGGGTCCCATCGCACCCGCTGCGATCGGGGAGATGAGAGCAGCAAGCGAGACTGCAGCGAGAAATGTTCGCATCTTGGCCTCCCTTACAATTGGCGAAGCGAAGAATGCGCCGCGTGCCCCCTGGCTGGCAACTCAGTCTGTTTGCCTTGACTACACTAGACGGCGACAAATCCCGAGAGCCGAGTGTCCCCACAGCGACTGGCAGCTAACGGGTGGCGAGCTTGACCCCGCGTATGACTGGTCGTGGCCGCCTGCTGACGGATCGACCCCGTTTCAGCCGATCGCGAGCGTCTCCATCGAGGAGGACAGATGCAGCTCTCCTGCTTATCTGCGGTCTTGCGTGCTTTTAGATTACGAGCCGAGAGATGTAAATGCCCAAATATCCGCTACAACGCGACGCATCAATATTCGAAAGCGGCGGAGATTTTCTGGCTCCCCATTAGCGCAGTGCGTGACCCTCCTTTCCTCAACTGGCTCCGGTCTCCTTTCTAAGACACTGTCCCGCGTACCCGACAGGTTGCGATCGATCATGAAATCGTCACTACTGCGCCTAGGCACTTGCAATTCCATGGCGCCGGGAGACACCCCATGAGTAAGATTTTATTGATCGCAGCACTGCTAACAGTAGGCGTGGGCGTGCGGCTCAAACCGATGGTTGCGGATGATTCGTCTAGCGCACGGGCAGAATCTCCGGTCTCACTCGCCAGACGGGCAAGTCGTGACCGCACTCGGGGTATTAATCTTTTTAGTTCAGTGGTACTCCCTCACTCACCGAGTAATCAACCTTGATACGGCATTCAATTGGCAGCCGGCCCCCAATGGATCGATGCGACTTGAGTTCAGCTCATAGGCACGCTCTTCCAAATTTCGTAGCAAATACCTCGGTAGGCGCCTTGATGGGCACCGTTGGCGACCGCAGTTTCTCGAGCGCATGAACCGAGCTGTCGATGACCGTTTTCCGGTGGCTACTCGGCCCAGGTGCGAGGCTGGCCGACTGCCGCCCGATGTTTCGAAATCCTTCGTGCCAATATTGATCCCGTTAGCGACTTCGAGCTTGCCGTTTGCGCCAGTCCCCGGGCGGTAAACCGAAGTGGCGTTTGAAGGCCCGACTGAAAGAGGCTTCTGATTCGTATCCAACCTCATCGGCGATGGCTTTCATCGGCAGACGGCCTTTCTTTAAATGTTGAGCCGCAAGCTGTAGGCGCCAGTGCGTTAGGTACTGCATCGGCGGTTGATCGAGGTAGTGCCTGAAGCGTTCTGCTAACACCGTGCGCGATACCCCGACCTCGCGCGCCAGGCTTTCTACATTCCAATCTTGAAGGGGTGCGGCGTGTAAGCATTTCAACGCCGATCCGGCCACAGAATCGTTGAAGGCCGCGAACCAGCCGACCTCGTCTGCCGACAGGCCCTTCACGTACTTACGCAAAATTTCCAGGAACATCAGTTCGGTTAGGCGCGGTAGCATGCTGCGTGAGCCGGGCGCGGGTTTGCTGGCTTCTGCCGCGGTGTGCCGGATCGTGCTCGCCAGCCATTCGTCAGCCGGCGTCGCGTCCGGGCTGACGTGCAGCAAGACCGGCAGATGGCGCAACATGGGATGGAAAAGCAATTCATCGCATTGCAGGAAGCCGCAGATGATGCTGGTGTTGACGCCGCGGCCGCCGTGTTCAAGCACCAAGATGTCACTCCACGGCGGTTGCGGCAGCAGCTCGCCGACCTCCACGCAAGTGGCGGCATCTTTGCCACTCAAACGGTGACTGTCGCCATAGGGCAGAAGTATGGCGTCGCCCTCGCTCAGCCATACCGGCTCTTTTTTGGGCATCTCTAGCCAACAACCGCCGGCGGCGATGAGGTGAAAAGGAATGATGTGCTCGGTTCGAGGTGGCAAGACCCGGGCAAGCTGAACTGAATCGGGTGTGTTTACCGACCATGGTTCGCGAAACTCGGCGCGGAATAGCACCATGCCGGCAACGTGCATGCTGGTCAGTAAGTCTGAAAGAAAATCAGCCGATGTCGGCGGTGTTTCGGACAAAACTGGCGGCTTTTCGATCATTGCCTCTCGCAACGAACCCACTAGGATGCGTTTAAAGACGAATCGCAGCGAGCTGCTGGCTCATCCCAGCTCGGCTCGGTCGTGGAAATTGGCAAGATTGCCATCCGCTAAAGGACCCTGTCATGAAACGATTGCTGATCTTTATCTATGGCCTGATCAGTTACGCTGTCTTCTTTGCCACATTCTTATACGCCATTGGCTTTGTCGGCAATCTTTGGGTCCCGAAGTCGATCGACTCAGCTCCTGATGTACCGCTCAGGGTCGCGCTGATGACTAACCTGTCATTGCTGGCGCTCTTCGCCGTGCAGCACAGTGTAATGGCTCGCCCGGCATTTAAGCGTCGGTGGATCCGCGTTGTGCCAGAGTCAGCTGAGCGTAGCACCTACACGCTGTTCTCCGGCCTGGCGCTCATTGTCTTGTTCGCCCTCTGGCAGCCGATGGGCGGGGAGATCTGGCAGGTCGCCTCACCCGTTGGTGCAGCGTTGCTTTACAGCGCCTTCGCCTTCGGTTGGGGACTGGTATTGATCTCGACCTTCCTGATCAGCCACTTCGATCTGTTCGGGCTGCGCCAGGTATGGATGCAGCTTCGCGGCGAGGCATACCAACCAGAGCCTTTCCGGACGCCCGCGTTGTATCGCTATGTCCGCCATCCACTCTACGTCGGTTGGTTTTTCGCATTTTGGGCTACGCCGACTATGACGATTGCGCACCTGGTATTCGCGATTGCCACGAGCGCCTACATCCTCATCGCGATTCAGTTCGAAGAGCACGACCTGGTCGCTGCGCACTCGGAGTACGAAGATTATCGCCGCCGTGTGCCGATGCTGGTGCCTTTCGTGAAGAGACTTCCGAACGCGGCCAGACGCGCGGCAGGTAGCCCTTAGCATTTCAGATGACTGCACTATGATCTTGTACAAGGAATTGAGCTGGTGGTATTGGGCCGCGACCTCGTTACTTCTGATCGTCGGGCTGGCTGCACAATTCCATGCGTTCTATCTGGCTATTGCGCTGAGCGTCGTACAGGTGATCCATTTCCGTGTGCGCGAGCGCAGCTTTGCGGCATTCCCAGTGCAAGTGCGTATGTCCTATGCGGGCTTCCTGTTGCTGGCCGCGTGGACGCCAATGCACTGGCTGTTCTGGCTCCCTGCCATCGGCACACCTGCACAAGTGCTGTTCGGCTATTGCGCCCTGGCACGCTGTCTGTCCCTGCTGCCGTGGAACCGGCGCGAACCTTTTTCTTCGAACCTGGCCTGGCGTACGTTGTCTACGCCACCGCTGAAGGGCGACATCCTGCAGGGGCTACCGGCGACGAGGTAGCGCACCGTGCTCTCGAGCTTCGTGTGTCCGAGCAGGAGCTGAACGGCCCGCAGGTTCTTGGTCCGCTGGTAGATCAACGTTGCCTTTGTGCGCCTGAGCCTGTGCGTCCCGTAACTCGCCTTGTCCAATCCCAGCTGCCTTACCCAAGAATCCACTATCCTGGCGTACTGCCGGTTCCGGGTGGTGAGATCGCAGACGCTCCCATTTACGAGCACAGGCGCGGGTGCGCTCATTGGCGATCAAGGTTATCCTAAGCAGAGATTTCTCGTCTGGGAGAACAAAGGCGTGAGCAAACTAGTGGCCTGTAACAACTGATTTTGCACTGATGTGTCGCGATGGATCTGCATATTTCCACTTCACGGTACGCGGCGCTTTGTTGTACTGGCGGATGTAACGCATGAGCTTTCTCTTTAGATCGGAGACGGAAGTGAACACGCCGCGAGCGATGACATCGCGCTCGATCTTGCCGAACCACAGCTCCACCTGGTTGAGCCACGAGGAGTATGTCGGAGTGAAGTGCAGATGAACCTTCGGGTGCGCTTCGAGGAACTCTTTGACCGGCGCGCTCTTGTGCGCCGAGAGATTATCGGCGATCACGTGGATCTCTTTGCCGCGAGGCTGGTTGATCACGATGTCGGTGAGAAAGGCGACGAACTCCGCCGAGGTGTGCCGTTCGGCGGTCTTGCCCAACACCTCGCCCGTTTGCGTATTGAAGGCGGCGTACAGGGACAAGGTGCCATGCCGGTAGTACTCAAAGCCGTGTCTTTCGGCTCGCCCTGGAGACAGGGGCAGCACCGGATCCTTGCGATCCAGGGCCTGAATAGCCGTTTTCTCATCAACGCAGAACACGGCGGCGTGCGCCGGCGGGTTCAGATACAGCCCAATAATGTCGGCCGCCTTGGTCTCGAAATCCGGGTCATTCGAGGTCATGTAGCGCTCGATCCGATGCGGCTTCAGGCCGTGCTTGCGCCACACTCGAGCCACCATCATGTGGCTGACGTCCAAGTGAGCTCCAAGCTTGCGCGTGCTCCAGTGCGTCGAACCATCGCCGGGCGCACGGCGCGTCGCCTCCAGAATCCGCGCTTCGAGCTCCGGCGTGAGCACCGAGGCTACTTGGCCCAGGTGCCGGCTGTAGAGCCCCGCGATCCGTTGTTCGGTGAATCGTTTGTTCCAGCTCGCGACAAAGCCGCGGCTGCACTCGATTCGTTCGGACACCTCATCCCACGTATGGCCCTCCGCCAGCAGCAAAATCAGCCGCGCTCGCCGGGCATCTTCCGCCCGATCCGTTCGGCTGTTCGCTCGCCTTGTCAGCTCCATACGCTCCGCATTCGTCAACTTGATAGCGTCTGTCATAGACGCAAGTATAGTCTATAAATGAATGTTACAGGCCACTAGTCACCGAGATGCAAGCGGGTTTCGTCGAGTTGCGAGCGAAGAATCAACTCATCGCACAGCGCCAAGGCGGTCGCTAACGGGGATATGGCTGCGCCCTAGCACTTGTCTCTCATCGCGGCGACTCAATCAGTCGAAACGGGACCAACCGAATTGGTCGGACCCTCAAGGTATCGCCCCGCTCGGTTAAAGCGCGCCCGAAGTAGTTCTGCGTGGGGTAACGAAATTAAAGCTCGCACTAGATACCGAGTTCGTCGACACACCCAGCCCGGAAACCTTACTTGCCCTTCGTCCGCGCGCCGGAACCCACCGTTACCTCGCAGTCCTCATAGATCGACTTGCCGATCCCGTAGGAAAAAGTCTGCGGCTGCATGCTCGCACGTGACACTGACGAGCCATAATACCGTCGTCAGTTCGCATCCGTGGTGTGCGTGCTGCGAGATCATCCCCGGCAGGAACGAGGGTTGGCTGTGTCTAATAGCGAGATGGACGACGGAACGCGAATCCAGGCTATCCACCTGATAAGGACTGCCATTGGCCGACTGCGGTGCGCGTACGATAATCCACAAGCCAGTGCGCACCATAGCGAAGCCAAGATCGCATTAGGGGACCTCAACTCGGCTCTGAAAGTACTTAACGAGCTGGGCAATACGAATCACCGGCAAGTTTTGCCGGATCTGCGCTTGTTGGTTCATATGCTCGAAACAATTGATGAGCCGAACATCAGCGAAGCGCACGATGACATTTTGGAGGCGTGCCTGCTTATCGAGGATGTATAACCGGAGCGGTAGGATAAGGCCCTGGCGGCCCATGTTGGAGATTGTCGCACCGGCCTTGCCTATGCCGCTAAAAAGAAGCGATTTAGATCAAGCGATGCGATACCTGGGGCACGCCCGGATACTCACGGACACCTTTCGCGCCCAGATTGAACAAATCCCCGGAGTGGATTTGAAAACGTTGGGCCTCTTGTCGCGAGCTGATCAGTTGGAGGCTGGCAGATTAGCTCTGCTCGCGCACACCGCTAAGAACCGGTAAAACGATGCGGCAGGGTTGATGCCTTGCGTTGACGTCGCCCTGAGTCGGCCACTGCGCTTTGTATTGGTTCCACATCGCTCGAATCTGGCGCACGATGCCTTTGCCCTAACCGTAGGCCTTGTGCATATCTTCCGACGCGAACATGAGCATTTCACAAAGGGTGGCCAAAACCGAAGTAAAGCAGCAGCGCATAGTGCTCGGTAATGTCTAGAGTTATGCGCAATTCGCGTGCGCCGCGAACCGCTAAATCATGAACTGTGTTGAGTGCTAGGATTATTGCCGCATCACCGAGCAGATTATCGGTTCTGCCTCCAACGCCCCCCCTGCTTAGTTCGCGCCGGCTAGTGTATCTGACCCATTGCACCAGATATTCGCATTGCCGCGGTGTAGGCCGCCCGCGGGGCTAGGCAACCCACGGCTAAGAAGCGGGAATGGATCGACGATGTGATCCATGCGCACGTATAAATGCCGCGCTCAGGAGTCGAAGTTGAATCGACCGCAAACACTGACCAATGTATCGGATGAACTGCTCGCCGAGTTTTGCCTATTCCGAGGTGGGGCAATCGCGGCGGCCTATCGCTGCTGCGATCCGAACGCGACGCTTAGTCCGCTGGCCGGGCTCACCGGCCCGATGCATCGCAAGCTCGACGAGGCGGCCGGGCGGCGGCTGCTCCAAGGCGTGCGCGACGGCGACGCACTGCCCCCATCATTACGTATCGAGCGCCAGGATCCACATCCGCCGCGCTGCTCGATGGTCTGCACCGAGTCCGCGTCTCGTTGGCGCTCGGCTTCACTGCGATTCCTGCAATGCTGGTGAGCCTCGATCATGCGGAGCCGGGATTGGGTATCACCCGCCATCGGGACTGAACCGGGGGTATCTCTGGGGGTATGTTCGAAGTCAGGATGCTTCCCGATAGCGATAAAATATACATTTCTTCACGGTTTCCCATGCCCTCAGCCGGCAAACCTCATACTCGTCGGCGCCGCGCAGAGTCAACCCGCCGGCCATATCACCTGCCTGGCGCACTTTCGGCGGTGCGCTGCTCCGAGCAATGGAATTATTCCCAGAAACTCATCAAACTCCGCCTGTGCCTGGTGGTTTTTCCATGCCCCGCCGGCCGGCCGAACCTTTACTCTCGGCGCGCGTCCTAAATGACGGCACGTTTTTTTGTGACAGCATCGCAGTGGGGCGTGAGATCCCTCAGATCCTCCTCTTAATCTCGGAAGCCAGGAAGTATCAAGTGCAACGACAATTACACAGCTCGTCCCTCATCGGAGCCTCAGCAGCACGGAGCGTGATTGCAGCAAGCCTGCTGGCTCTCGCAGCGTGCGGCGGCGGCAGCGGGGACGCCCCGCCCCTGACCCTTTCAGGCACGATCAGCGGGCTGACTACCAGCGGGTTGGCGCTGGCCAACAACGGCGTGAACCTCGAGATCAGCGCCGAAGCGACGACTTTCACCTTCGGGCCGGTGCTATCGGATTTGATTGCGTATGACGTCACCGCGCCGCTCCAGCCGTCCGGACAAGCCTGCACCGTGACAAACGGCACCGGCACGGCGACCACGGCAAATATCTCCAACGTGGTGGTCACCTGCTCGGACCGGACCTTCAATGTCGGCGGCACGATCAGCGGGCTCACCGTTTCGGGGCTGGTGCTGGCTAACGGCGGCGACACGGTCAGCGTCCCCGCCGGCGCGTCCTCCTTCACCCTGCCCACGGGCGTCGCGTATGGGAGCTCCTATGCAGTCATCGTGGCCACACAACCGCCCGGCCTCACCTGTGACGTGACCAACGGCACGGGAACGGTAGCGGCAGCCGCCGTCACGAACATAGCGGTGAAATGCAGCGATCAGCCGCTTACTGTAGGCGGAAGCATCAGCGGTCTCGGGAACGCGACAGGCCTGGTGCTCGCTAACGGTACCGGTACGTACACGGTGCCCGCGGGCTCAACGAGCTTCGCGCTCGACGCCTCGGAATCCCCCGGCGGCACCTATGCGGTGCGCGTGCAATCTCAACCGGCCGGGATGACCTGCTCTGCGGGCAACAGTCCCGGAACGATGCCGACGCACAATGTCACCGACGTCTCGATTATCTGTTCAGAGCAGGCATACAGTGTCGGTGGAACTGTCGCGGGGCTCGCCGTCTCCGGCCTCGTGCTGAGCACGAGCGGCGACACCTACCGCGTGCCGGCCAACGCGACCCATTTCACGATGCCCACCGCTATTGCCTACGGCAGCGCATACACAGTGAGCGTACAGTCACAGCCGGCGGGGTTGACCTGCACGATCAGCGGCGGAACGGGCACCATGCCCGCCGGCGCGGTTACAAACGTCGATCTGACATGCGCCGCGGTTAGCTACACTTTGGGGGGATCCATCTCTGGATTGACGACATCTGGGCTCGTACTCACCGACGGTATGGACAACCTCTCGGTGTCGGCCAACGCCGCGCAGTTCTCGATGCCGAACGCTCTTGCCTCCGGCAGCAGCTACGCGGTCACTATTCAAGCTCAGCCAAGCGGCGGAAGCTGTCAGATCACCAACGGCAGCGGCGCCGTAACCGGGGACGTCGGTGCGGTACGGGTCACTTGCGGAGCACCCGCACCGCCGCAGTAGAGCGACGAGGCGCACATGGATCGGAAACACGAGCGCGCCCTGCGAAAGCCCCGGCACCAAGGCCGGATGAGCGTCTTTCCGCTGCTCTTGCTAGTCACATCCTTGGGCGTCGCGAGCTGCGGGCGCAGAGAGCCGGCGACCACTGCCCTATCGACGGCTATGCCCCGCCCGATGCTCGCCGGCAAGGTGGCACAAGCCGCGCGCCCTTTGGAAAGCGGCATTACGCTCAGCCGAGAACACCATGTCGTCGTGGAAGTGCGTGAAGGCGATCTCGAGGCCCACTTTCGCCGCGTCGCGGGCCGATGCAGTACCGATCCGCCAGACCACTGTACGATCCTGCAATCGGATCTATCGACCGGTGACTCGCCGGCGGGGCAGATGCGATTACGGATCGACCCACCCGCGGTCGAGGATTTGATCTCCTTTGCTTCCGCCGACGGCAAGCTCGTGCATCGGTCCACGACCATCGAGGATCTCGCGGAGGCGATTCAGGACACACAAACCCGCCTCGAGATGCTGACGAATTATCGAAAGCAACTCTTGGAGCTGCAAGCCAAAGCCGGCACGAATATCGATGCAGCAATCAAGATAGCGTCCGAACTCTCGACCGTGCAAAGCAACTTGGAGAGCGCCGCGGGCGAAGCCGCCTATCAGAGCAAACGCACGGCCACCGACATTGTCGCGCTCGAGTTCATCGTCCCCGCCCGCAGCGCCTACTGGCGCCCGGTCCGCGAATCGCTCCGCGATTTCGTTGCAAACCTCTCGGCGGGACTCTCGCAGGCCATCACGGCCGTCGCTTACATCGTGCCGTGGCTGCTGGTGGTCATCCCCGGACTCTATCTACTCCGATTCCTCTGGCGGCGGCGCGCCCGATGAGCGCGAATCAGCCGAGCGCCGACGCGGCAGCGGCCGGCTTCGCCGCCGCCATCGGCGAGCCTGCGCGCGCGCGGATGCTATACCGCTTGCTCGACGGCCATGCCCGCACCAGCACGGAGCTGGCCATCGTGGCCGAGGTAAGTCCCTCGACCGCGAGCGCGCATCTGGCACGTCTGATCGAACGTCGGCTGGTGTCGATGACGTCCCAAGGCAGGCACCGCTACTACCGGCTGGCCGATCCGGCCGTCGCCCGGGTGCTCGAGGCGCTCAGCGCGGCGGCCGGGCCAAGCCGCACGGAATTCGTACCGAGCACGCCCGCGCATCTGCGCCTCGCGCGCGCGTGCTACGACCACATGGCCGGACAGGCGGCGGTACTGTTGCGCGATCGCTTTGAACAGCTGCGCTGGCTCTGCGCAAGCACAAAGGCGGACGGCGAGTACGAAGTGACTTCGAACGGCTACGACGCATTTACCGCACTCGGCATCGACATCGATGCCGTGCGCAGGCTGCGCCGGCGATTCGCCTATGCCTGCGTCGATTGGAGCGAGCGCCGTCCGCATATCGCGGGAGCGCTCGGACAGGCGCTCCTCCGCGTGGCGCTCCAGCGCAAATGGTTCGTTCAGGATCTCGACAGCCGCGCCCTAAGGATCACGCCCGCGGGCCGCCGCCAGTTCCGCGCGCGATTCGGACTCGACTTCTGACGCAGCGCGACGGTGCTTGCCGCAAGAGCTCAGCCGACCGTGCCCGCCACCGCTTCGAGAAAAGTTCTCTCCTCGCGCAGGATGAGGCGCTTGTCGCACGCGTAGCTGAAATTCTCGCGCGCCTCTGGATCGGCCTTCAGACGCTTGCGGTAGGCTTCGTACGCAGCGAGGCTATCGAACGCGATCAAACCCCAGGCGATGTCGTTCGTTCCCTCGCTGGGGAGAAAGTACCCGACGAGACGCCCGCCGCAGCGAGGAATGATCCGCCCCCAGTTCTGCGCATATTTCTGGAATTCCTCGCGCTGCACCGGGTCGATCTGGTAGCGGATGAAGCAAGTGACGTTCATGGAGGTATATTGCATGGCGCGGGTACATCACACTTCGTTGTCCGACGAAATATGAATGTAAAAATCTGCGATCGTAGGACCACGCTCCGTCGAGCTGCTCCCCTCGCATCACTCGGGGCCTCTGCATTCATGTGCGCGGCGGCCATGTGCGCGGCGGCCATGTGCGCGGCGGCGCTGTTCTTGACCACGTCACCTGCGTTGTCCGCCGCTGCGCCCGGCCCGGCGACCCAGGCGCAGGCAGCGCAGATCAAGGCAGCGTGGGTCCGATGGCTACCGGGCGGCGTGCCGCTCGCCGGCTATGCGACGCTTGCGAACGAGTCCGACCAGCCGATCGCGCTGATTTCGGCCACGAGCGCCGCGTTTCACGACGTATCGCTTCACCAGACGGTCCAGGCCGCCGGCACCGTGCGAATGTCGCCGCTAAATCGAATCGCCATCGCGCCCCATGCCGTGCTCGATTTTGAGGCTCGCGGGATTCATCTGATGTTGATGCAGCCGCGCGAAGCGCTCGATCCGAACGGTACAGTTTCCATCACGTTGCACTTCGCAGACGGCTCGTCCCTTACGGTTCCATTTCGAGTCCGCGCCTCCACCGAGGCATCGCCGCGCGACTGAGCGGTTCTTCTCAACGCTTGCACTTTTTCGATGAATTGCGAGACTGCTGTCGCAGCGTGGTAAAGTCTGCCGGCGCCGCGGGCGGAATGACGTAACTTTTTGCCGATCACGAATGCATCGCCGCATTCGGGGGAGAGGGTCTTGAACCGGAACGTTTGCTCGAGCCCGCTGGCCCTCGGGCTCTTCATCGCCGTAACAACTCTCTGCGGCTGCGATGAGTCCAGCGATGCGTCGAGCCGAGTCAACGGCTCGGTGCACGTTCCGGCCGGAAGATCAGCCGCGGCGGCCGACACCGTCAACGGCGGCATCGACATCGATGCCAATGCCGCAGTGACCTCGGCCAAGACGGTGAACGGCCGCATCATGCTGGGCACGCGCGCGCGAGCCGGCTCACTGACCACCGTGAATGGCGACGTCACCCTGAGTGCCGGCGCTCAAGTGTCGGGCGGCATCGACTCGGTGAACGGACGGATCAACCTCGGGGACGGCGCCTTCGTCGGCGACTCGCTCGAGAACGTGAACGGCGGAATCCGCCTCTCCGCCGCGCACGTGGGCGGCGGCATCACCACCGTCAACGGCGACGTCGACATCCACGGAGACTCGCGCGTCGAGCGCGGTATTCACGTGCAAAAATCCGACCACGGCTTGCTTCATTTCGATACCGGCGTGCCGCACATCATCATCGGTCCCGGAGCCACCGTGGGGGGAGAGCTGCGCTTCGAGAGCGAGGTGAAGCTCTACGTGAGCGATCGCGCCACCGTGGGTCACGTCACGGGCGCGACGGCAATTCCCTTCAGCGGCGATTCACCCCCTCATTAATCTTCAATCATTCAAAGCCGCACCCGGTGCGGAAAGACTTCCAGGAGACATGCACATGAATGCATCGGCATTTCGGATCCCTCATCTCGTCGCAGCCCTCTCGGGACTTTTGTGGTGTCTCGGCGCCGCGGCGGCCGCTCCCGACGCAGCCCTCCAGGCCACCGTCGCAAATCCTGCACGCAGCCCGAATTTCGTGGCGCGCGATCAGGCGCGCCATCCGGCCGTAGAGCTCGCATTCTTCGGTATAAAGCCCGACATGACCGTGGTCGAGCTCTGGCCAGGCGGCGGCTACTGGACCGAGATACTGGGCCCATACCTCGCGAAGCAGGGAACCTACTATGCAGCGCTCGAGCCCCCCGCCAACAAGGAGGCCGAGCAAGGCAACTCCAAGTGGCACTCGCGGGTCGATGCCTTGAAGAGCCAGATGGGCACGATCCACGAGACCGCCCTGGGAGTCGGCCATTTCGACATCGCGCCCCCCGGCTCCGCCGATCTCGTGCTCACGTTCCGCAATCTGCATAACTGGATGGATGGCGGATACGCCGATCAAGCCCTGGCCGCATGCTTCACCGCCCTCAAGCCGGGCGGCATCCTCGGAATCGAAGAGCATCGGGGCCGCAAGGACAAGCCGCAAGATCCCAAGGCGGCGGACGGCTATGTGCGCGAGGACTATGCGATCGCGCTCGCGAAGAAGGCGGGATTCGTGCTGGCCGGATCGTCCGAGATCAACGCGAACCCGAAAGACACCAAGGATTGGGTCGATGGCGTCTGGACCTTGCCGCCCACTCTCTCTCAGGGCGATAAGGATCGCGCGAAGTACATCGCGGTGGGCGAAGCCGACAACTTCGTGCTGCGATTCCGCAAACCGACGAAGTGAGTTCGCGCCTCGGCGAAGTGAGTTCGCATCCCGGCGAAGTGAGCTCGTCGCGCCCTCGCAGCGCGAGGCGCTAGATTTCCGGGCCGATGACGATCGGCGAGCCGTCCTCGAAACGCGACAGGCGGAACGGCGTGGGATCGACCGAAGGGGTCTGCCCGGTCGCGAGATCCGCCGCAAGGCGGCCGGCGCCCGGACCGATACCGAAGCCGTGACCCGAAAAGCCGGTCGCCACGGTCAAGCCCGGAACGGCGCCGGTGAGCCCTATGTAGGGCACGATGTCCGGTGTGACGTCGATATATCCGGCCCATTCCTGCACGACCGGAACGGCGCTGAACTGCGGATAGAGGCGGATCATGGCCTCGTGTGCTTCGCGGTTCAACGCCCGGTCCGGTGACGGATCGAGTACTCGGTGGCGCTCGAAAGGACTCGCTCGATCGAGCCGCCAGCGGCGCGGCGAGGTCCATTCCATGAACGATTGTGCGTTGAGGCGCGGCTTCATGTTGCCGCGCTCCTTGCGAAGGGTCGGCAGGAACTCGCGCAGGTAGCGCAACGAATCCGGAACCATGGGCACGACAAAGCCGGACCCGCGCGCGATGGTGTAGCCGCCGTCGAGGCGCTTGCGATAGGCCACTTGGTCCATGTATGTGCAGGTGTCGGGTGCATCGGCGACGGGTGCGGTGCGCATCACCGAGGAGAGCACTTTCAACTGTGGCAGGCGCATGCCGAGGCTCGCGCAAAACAGGCTCGACCATGCGCCGCCCGCCAGGATCACCGCCTCGCAACGGATCACGCCCCGCTCCGTAATCACGCCGCTCACGCGTCCTGCGTTGCGCTCGAGGCCGCGCACGGCGCAATGCGTGAGAATGACGGCGCCCATGCGCTGCGCGGCCCGCGCGATGGCGGGAGCGGCCTTCTGAGGCTCCGCGCAACCATCGTTCGCGACGTGCAATGCACACCGATAACTTCTCTGTGCGCCTGCCATCAACCGCTCGAGATCCGCGCCGCGCACCAGGCGCGAGCCGATGTCGAAAGGACGCGTCATGTCGAGCCATGCCTGGAAACGCCGCTCGTCCTCTTCGGATTCGGCCACGTACATGACCCCGCACTCGCGAAAGCCGGTGGCACAGTCCGTCAGACGATCCATGTCGCGCCACAGGCGCAGGCTCTCGACGATCAGCGGCATCTCCCGCTCATCGCGCCCGGTCTGCCGGCACCAGCCCCAGTTGCGGCTGGATTGCTCGCAGGCGATATATGCCTTCTCGCATAGCGCCACTGGAATACCCCGTGCGGCAAGCGATAGCGCCGCAGAGGTACCGATGATCCCGCCGCCGATGACCACGACGCTGGTTGAAGCAGGCATCCTTTCATCGGGCGTCACTGAGTCGACATAGGGGCCCATGAATCCTCTCGTAGCAAACTTGCCATTATACGGTGCACGGAGGAGCATGTTCGGCGCGCGTACCATGCTATCGCAGTCCTCCATACCCGTAATCGACGTGTCATCGCTCTTCTCGAGCGGCGGTGTGCATCGGACACGCACCGACGAGGCGATCCTGCGCGCTGCGGCGACGCCGGGTTTTTTCCTCGCATGCAATTTTCCGCGCACGGTGCCGGTCGATCGCGCATCGCGTGTCGAGCTGCTGCGCCTGTTCGATCTACCGGATGCCCAGATCCGACGCTTGTGGCGCAAGAAATTCGATGCGTCTCACGCCAACGTCTACCGTGGCTGGTTTCCGTTGCAGGCGGGATTTCTGACCAGCAAGGAAGGCATCGACATGGGCCCCGACGTCGCTTACGGGTCCTCTGTCGTGCGCGCCGATGATCCCCTGCAGGAGGCTACGCCGCTGCCCGGCGAAGACGCACTGCCCCGCTGGCGCGCAGCTGTCGGGAGTTACTACCGGGGCATGGTCGAGACGAGTCGGGCACTGATGCATTCCGTCGCTCGGAGCCTGCATCTCACGGAGCATTTTTTCGACGAGGCGTTCGACCGAGGGCTCTCGACCTTGCGTCTCATACGCTATCCGCCGCGCAACGAGCAAGCTGCCGAGGTGGATCCGAGCGTGTGGGTGGTGCATGAAGGTAGGCGCCATTACGTGACGGGCGCCCCGCACGTCGATAGCGGCTTCTTGACCTTGCTGGCCCAGCACGGAGTGGGCGGGCTGCAAGCGCGCGACCGTCACGGAGCCTGGATGGATGTCCCGTTGCTCGAAGGCGCGCTCGCGGTCAATTTCGGCAAGGTGCTCGAGCGCTGGAGCGCAGGTCGCATCCAGGCGACGGAACATCGGGTGATCGGCAGCGGCGAGCCGAGAATGTCCATTCCTTTCTTCTATGAGGCGCGCGTGGACGCCGAGATCCGCCCTCTGCCCATAGATGCGGCCGCGTCGTTCGAGCCGTTTCTGTACGGGGACTATCTGTGGGCCACGACCACGCAGTTCGTCGAATTCAAGGGAATGGAGAGGCTGCGCGCGCCGCGACGGGCGGGGCCGAGCGGCAGCGCACGAGACGGCTCCGCTTGAAAGGCCCGCTTTCGATCCCATAACAGCTGACGATGCCTGTTCGTCGCCGGTTGTTGAGCCCCGCCTGGCTCGTCTTCTCTCTTCCGCTGTACCTCGGCTTGCGCCTGCTGCCCGGTCTCGCCGCGAGCCCGTGGGGCGTCGGCATCGGCGTCGCCGTGCTGATCGGCGCGTGCTTCTTGATTCCGATCTCCGTGCGTAGTCGCGATCGATTCGCCTGGGTCGGTCTGGTCGCGCTGGGATTCTTCTCCACCTTACTCGTGATGACCGTGCTGCGGGACGTGGTGCTCCTGTGCACCCGGGTGGTGTTCGGAGCTGCCGCCTTCGCTGAGCTCGTTCGGCCCTCGGCTATCGACGCTCTGATCGTTACGATGCTCTTCACGTTCGCGGGCTTCCTCGGCGCGCGTCGACCGCGCCTGGTGAGCGTCGATATTCCCATCGCGCGGCTACCGGTGCCTCTGCACGGCTTCTCCATAGCACAGATCAGCGATCTGCACGTCGGGCCCACCATCCGCCGCGGATTCGTCGAGCGCCTGGTCGCACGCGTGAATGACCTCGAGGCCGATCTCATTGCGGTCACAGGCGACCTGGTCGACGGATCGGTCGAGCAACTCTCGAGTCACACGGCGCCTCTCTCGAAGCTGGCCGCACGCCACGGTACATTTTTCGTCACGGGTAATCACGAGTATTACTCCGGCGAGCGCGCATGGACCAACGAGCTCGAAAGGCTCGGACTCACCGTACTGAAGAACGAGCACGTGGTGCTGCGGCACGACGGCGCCCTGCTCGTCCTCGCGGGTGTCAACGACATTGGCGCGCATCATTTCGACCCCGCGCAACGCAGCGATCCGGCCGCGGCGCTGCATGGCGCACCCGCCGGCGCGGGCGCGAAGATTCTCCTAGCGCATCAACCGAGCTCTGCTACCGCCGCTGCGAAAGCCGGATTCGACCTGCAGATCTCGGGTCACACGCACGGCGGACAGTTCTGGCCCTGGAATCATTTCGTACGCTTCTTTCAGCCGTTCACCGCGGGTTTGCACCGCCTGAAGAATCTTTGGGTTTACGTGAGCCGCGGCACCGGCTATTGGGGACCCCCCAATCGCTTCGGCGTTCCTTCCGAGATCACGCGCATTCGGCTCGTTCCCGAACCCACCTAGCGTCCACAGCGGGCTATTTTGGCGGTGCACTCGGCTGCGGTGGCGAGTTGTCCTGTTGCGGCGGGCGCGACCCGGGCCGCCCCGCATTCGGGGCATTGTTGCCCGGCGCCCCCGGGCCACGGGAAGGCCGAGCGGTTCCGGGCGACCCAGGTTGCGACGCATCGGGTCGATTCGGCGGTCTTGGATGGGGCGCGGGCCGAGGAGGCCGCGGCGGCGGAGTCGGCGTGGGTCGCGGCGGGGCGGGGGGACGCGGACGCGGCGGTCGCACCGGCGGCCGCCTGGGTGGCGGCGGTCGATGCAGCCAAAGATTGCGTTGGCGGTACCAGGGTCGTCCCGTGTAGTACCGACCCCAGTAGTCCCCTACGCTGAATACCTGGATACTGAGACCAAGCCGCGGACCGTACTCAATGATCGGCACGCGACCGTTCTGATAATCGTAGTAGAGATAATTGGCGTAAATCCAGCCGCGATTTCCCTCCCAGTCGACATCGCACCAGGTCCAATCTTCCACGCAGCCGTACAGCGTTACAAACGTGTCGGCTGGTACGCTCATTACCAGCGGATAGTCGCTGCTCGGCCCAGCGCGAAGATGAACCACCCCGTGCGTGTAGGCACCGGCGGCAAGCGCAACTGAAGACGCACAGATCGCGGCAAGCCCTATGAGAATGCGCCCGCAATATTTCGCCAACCCGCAGCCAACGCGCATCATTCCCATCACATGACCCATGACCCGCTCCTTTTGAGGCCACGCCCCCGACGCGCCATGCTAGCACGCGACCGAGATAACCATCCCGAAGCGTTGCGCCTCCGGGTATAGTCCGCGATGTCGCCCGGGAGCGCCCTTCGCAGAGTGGGAGAACATCATGAACACAATCCGAATTCTCGATCAATCACGCCGCAGTATTCTCGGCCTGGCAATCATCGGGGGCTTGATAGTCTTGGTTTGCGGGCTGACTGCGTGCGAGACGCAGCAACAGCGCGTCGAGCGGCGTGAAGACCTTCTCTCGGCGGCCGGATTCGTTGTCCGCCCCGCGAACACGCCTGAACGCCAAGCCATGCTGCATCGACTGCCGGCGCACACCTTCGTGCAGCGAGCGAACGGAGATGTCGTCCACTATGTTTATGCCGATCCGCTGGTCTGCGGCTGCCTCTACGTGGGATCTCAGCAGGCTTATAACCAGTACAAAGCGAATCAGTTGCAACAGCATCTCGCTGATGAGCAGCAAATGACCGCCCAGAGCTATTCCGACGCCACCTGGAACTGGGGCGCGTGGGGACCATGGACGCCGGCGCCGGGGTTCGGGTTTGTCTACGGCCCCCCTTACGGCTGGTAACGAACAGCCGACGCTGTGTACGACGCCCTGGCATGGGATGCGAACTGGGCCTGGAGTCTGCCGCTGATCGTCATCACGGTAATATTTCATGTCGTCGGGCTCACCTTCATCAACGAGAGGGTCAACCTTGCCAGGGCGTACCTGAGGAAGAGGCACAATTTTGTCTTGGCGTTCTCCCCGGTTATGGGCATTGGCACGCTGTGGGTGACCCTGCTGCACGCGGTTGAAGCCGGAATATGGGCGGGCGAGTATTGGTTTTTGGGAGCTCTTCCCGATGGAAAATCTGCCCTTCTGTACTCGCTGGGGGCCATGACCACCTATGGGCATGCATCTTTTTATCTGGCGCCGCATTGGCAGCTCATGGGAACGCTCGAAGCACTGAACGGAGTCATTCTGTTCGGCCTGACGACCGCATTCCTGTTCAATATGATTCGTGAGGTATGGCCGACCGCGGAGAGGTGAGCCGGCCGTCCCGGCCTTTGGCGAGAATGCGAGCTTGGCGGAAGCGATGACCGAGGCGAGCATGAAAGCGAATTCAGCCTGGCAAATGTACGTGCCGAAACTCGTCACGCTTCTGCGTGGCGGCTATGGCCTCAAGGATTTCCACAGCGATTTGCTCGCCGGCCTCACAGTTGCCATCGTCGCGTTACCGCTCGCCATGGCGCTCGCCATCGCGTCGGGCACAACTCCTGAGAAAGGCCTCCATACCGCAATCATCGCGGGATTTCTGATATCCGCTCTGGGAGGCTCGCGTGTGCAGATAGGCGGCCCGACTGCCGCCTTCGTTCCGGTGGTATTCACCGTCATCGAGAGATTTGGCTACGGCGGTCTCATTCTCTGCACGCTGCTCGCAGGCGTGATGCTGATCGCCGCCGGGATCCTTCGCGTCGGAGCGCTGATGAAATTCATGCCGCAACCGGTGATCACAGGCTTCACCGCAGGCATCGCGGTCAGCATATTCTTGAGTCAGGTGAAGGATCTGCTCGGCCTGCGCATGGGGGCCGTGCCCGCCGAGTTCTTCAGCCGCTTCGGCGCCTATGCCGAACATGTGGGCGACTTCAACATCTGGTCCGTGTCCGCGGCTCTTGCAAGCGTGGTCATCATCGTGCTGCTGCGCCGATGGCGCCCCGGGTGGCCTGGATTTCTCATCGCCGTCGGCGGCATCACCCTCGTGTGCGTGGCGCTTGGGATTCACACGGAGACCATCGGCAGCCGCTTTGGCGGCATACCAATGGAGCTGCCGCGGTTGGCACTGCCGCACATTCCCTTGGAGCGAACCCGGGAACTGTTCCCGAGTTCCTTCACCATCGCCTTCCTCGCCGGCGTCGAATCGTTGCTTTCGGCTGTCGTCGCGGACGGTATGATCGGCGGGCGGCATCGCTCAAACTGTGAGCTCGTCGCACAAGGCACGGCGAATATCGCCTCGGCGCTATTTGGCGGCTTGCCGGCGACCGGCGCGCTCGCGCGCACCGCCACCAACGTGCGAGCCGGCGGTCGATCGCCGGTCGCCGGCATCCTGCATGCCGTGTTTCTGCTGCTCTTCATGCTGGCACTCGGTCCATGGCTCAAGTACGTGCCGCTGGCTGCGCTCGCGGCCGTGCTGCTCATCGTGGCCTGGAACATGGCGGAGATTGAAAGTTTCAAGCACCTGTTACAGGGTCCGATGGGCGATCGTGCGGTACTTCTTCTCACATTCACCCTCACGGTCATGTTTGATCTCACGATTGCCATCGAAGTGGGCCTCGTGCTCGCCGCATTCCTGTTCATGCACAGCATGGCCAATGTCGTATCACTGAAATCCGACGTCTCCTTCCGCGAAGAAGAGGAAGATACGCCCGACACGCTTGCCGCACCCGACCAGCGCGCAGAGCTCCCGCCAGGGGTCGAGGTTTTTCAAGTCTCCGGCCCACTCTTTTTTGCGGTCGCCAACCGCCTCGACGAGGTCCTCGACCAATTCCCCAACCCGCCGCGGGTGTTCATCCTGCGGCTTCGTCAAGTTCCTCTCATCGATGCGAGCGGTGCGCAGGCGTTGCGCCAACTCGTCACGCGTTGCGAGCGAGGCGGCACACGCGTGATTTTCTCGGGGTTGCGCCCGCAGCCGCTCGAGATTCTTACGCAGATGGGCATTCGTCCGGACGGCGGGCGGCTGCAATTCGCGGCCAATTTTCAGGAGGCCTTGACGCTCGCGCGGCCCGATTCTTTGGAACCGAGCCGCCGTTGAGTTGTTTCTGCCTTCCGGCCGATAGATCTCGCCTATCGGAGCCAGTGAAAAGAACTACTTCACCCGCTCGGACGGCAGACGTATCTTGACTCCGAGGAACGGAAATCTAATGGAGCGACTCGATATGAAAACAGCTGACTATTCGCCTCGATTGCTCGATGACGACTACGCTGCAGCGTTGAGCACCCCCAGCGATCTCGCTGACAAGGCCGATCAAATCCAGCGTGCAATGAATCCCATACTCGCGGATGTGTTTGCCCTTTATTTTAAAACCAAGAATTTCCACTGGCACATGAGTGGGCCGCATTTCCGCGACTACCATTTGCTGCTGGACGAGCAGGCTAGTCAGCTATTTGCGATGACGGACCAAATCGCAGAGCGGCTCCGCAAGATCGGTGCATCGACGCTGCATTCTGTTGGGGACGTCTCCCGATTGCAGCGTGTCAAGGACAACGACGCCCAGTATGTAGCGCCGTTCGATATGCTCGTCGAGCTGATGAATGACAATGTGAGCCTCGCCGCGCGGCTTCGCGACGCACATGAGGTGTGCGACCGACATCGCGATATCGCCACTGCGAGCTTCATCGAAGTGTGGCTGGACGAGACAGAGAATCGGAGCTGGTTTCTCTTCGAGGCGACCCGCGACCTAACTCTTTCGCGTGGTGCGCACCATTCCAAGGCGGCGAACGGGTAATCGATGGAAAACCGAGCCGACCGCGGCGTCAGCGGTGCCGACGCCCTGCGTCGGACTCGGACGAGTCAATAGACATCTAATTGCGTCGACGTGGTTATGGAGGACTCTTGCCGCTCAATCTCGGCAAACGTACCGTAAACACCGTTTCAGTTTCGTCCGACTTGGCCGAAATATCCCCGTGGTGGGCGGTGGCGATCTCGCGAGCAATATAAAGCCCAAGGCCCATGCTGCCATCGCCACCCGCGACTGGCGGATGGTCCAATCCGCGCATCAGCGGCTCGAATATCTGGGCGATTACCGATTGCTCAATCTTGGGTCCCTGATTGTGAACCGAAAATACCACCTCTCCCGCTAATCCATTCAGCACAATTTTAACGGGCGAACTAGCTGCTCCATACTTGAGTGCGTTTACCACCAGGTTACCCAGCAACTGGTTGAGGCGGTTTATATCCCACACACCGCTCACATCGCCGCTGACCTCTAGGTCGATCCTGCGGCCTGGATTTGCCACGCGTAACTGTTCCAACTCGGCCGAGAATGCTCCCGCCAAATCGACGGCAGCCGGAGAGATTGTGATGCCTAACCCGAGTTTCGTGCGGTTGAAGTCGAGTAGGTCATCGAGCAGTGCCTTAAGGCTACGTGCACTCTTGGAAAGCCGCGCGGCGCACGTTGCCACATCCGTACCCACGTCCAGTTTGGACAAATACGTGGCAGTCAGCTGAATGACCTGGAGCGGGCTTCGCATGTCGTGCCCAAGCATCCCGAGGAACAGATTGCGTTCGCTTTCGATCTGAGCGCTGAAAAACGCGACCGATTCGGCGACCGCTTGATCGATCGCCTCATTAAAGCGATAGACATCTCGTGGATCGATGGCGGAGGGCTTGCATGCCTTTGTCCACAGGTGCAGCACGCTGGCACGCAAGGATCGGTACTCGGCGGCCAATTGATTCATAGTAAAACCGCCTTGCGCTCGCAGGAGAGCGTGGGTTTCGGCCTCGGTGTTGCGAGCTTCCGGCGGTCTAGCCACGCGACCCTTAGATTTCTGTGCTCGCTCCTCGTCGTTTTGCGGAGAACTAATATCTTTGACTATCGCGAGCAGGAGCTGCTCAGCGTGATCGCGCAAAGCAAACGAATCCATATCGGCGGCGGCGGGCAACTGTGCGGCAGCAAACGTTTCCCACTCGCTGAGGATCGCCTCCATGTCGCGTTTGATGAAATCCGCCAACCGCATAGCTCAATTCCCCACAAAACGGCGAAACCATATTGTTTTCCCACTGGCTAGGTATGCGCTTACGCGGGCGTCGGAATCTATCCGACATCAACTCGATTAAACTACTCCCCACTGCTCTCTGTATGCCTGCTAGCAGGCATTCCAGCTCCATGAGTTACTGGAGCACATTGCTTTTGCCGAGAGGTGACTAATGGAGCATGCGGCCAACTCGGGTGTTAACCTGTTATTGAAAGCCCTTTTGAAGGACTGTAGATCACTGCGTAAAAATCTTGAGCGGGTAACCTATCCGCTCGGCTATGTTGTAGCACTACAAAATCGCCCGCTGACGCACGTTTACTTCCCAACGGGTGGCAGCGTCCTATCGGTCCTTTTACAGCTCAAAGACGGCGGCACTGCGGAGGCGATGACGGTCAGTAAGGAAGGTATGATCGGCCTACCCATCTGGCTCGGGACCGAAAGGAGCCTTTCGCAAATCGTGCAGCAAGGACCCGGCGAGCTGCTGCGTATATCGGCGCGCGCATTTTGTCGGGGAATCGAAGGGAGCAAGCGCGCGACGGCGTTGCTGAAGCACTTTACCGCTTACAGTCTGCGATTTGGCTATCAGACGGCAGTCTGTAATGCGCACCATAGCGTCGAACAACGCATGTGCCGATGGCTCTTGATAACCGCTGATCGGCTCGAGGCCAGCAAGATTCGGCTCAGCCAAGCATTGCTCGCCTACATGCTCGGGGCACGCCGACAATCGGTGGGCGCGGTCGCCGCAAAATTGCAGGACGACGCGCTGATTAGTTACCGCCGAGCACACATCGAGATCGCCGATAGGCTGGAACTCGAAAAGCGATCTTGCGAGTGCTATCACGCATTAAGGCAGGCATACGGCGAGCTGGTCGGGGCACTGCTGGACGGTCGCGACTCAAGTGCCTGAGGAGGAAAGATGGTTCGACCTCATTCAGACGGACTTCCAGAATGTGATGATCGCGCCACCGGCGATGACCAACGTGCCTCCGATCAAAATCGGCATCGTCGGCAACACTCGAAAGACGATGATGTTAATCACCTGCCACACGACAAACAGAGTCGCAATATAGAGACCGACTATTCGGCCAAACTGAATCGGGGCGAGGTTGAGAAACGATCCATAACCGAATAGCAGGGCCGCTCCCGCGAGAAACAGTCCTAAGCGGACTGACCCCGCATGCTTGTAGATCGCGATTCGAATCACCGCATCACCGGTCACTTCCAGCATGGTGGCGATCAAGAGTAGGATCAAAGGATTGACGCTTTGCAGGGCTCTTAGCATGTGCTGCGATTCCATCGGAGGGTAGCTTGAGTACGAGGATAGCCTAGCAGGCGACACCTGCCCCCCTCGCTCCGCCACCCTGTCGATCGGCGATATCTCGGGTCTCAGGCATGGCGAGCCATAACAGGCCGAATGCCATCGCAGCGACAGCCGCTAAGAACAGAAACCCCAATCATATCCAAAGCGACGGACGATGCCGCCGGCGATCGATTGACTCAATGCGGCGCCGATGCCGACCGCCGTCGTCACCACCCCTAAAGTCAAGTTGAAGCGACCCGTTCCTTGGGTCAGATCCGCAATCACCAATACAGACACCACGCCGAAGATGGCAGCACCGATCCCGTCGAGAATCTGGATGGCAATGAGGCAGGATGCCGAGCTCGTCAACGTGTAGAGGATGCCGCGAATGGGGAGCACCCCGAAGGCTACCAGCAGTAGAGGCTTGCGGCCCCACTGCCGGTCTTTGATGCCCGACCAGGAGGCGAGGAACGTGACCACGATCTGGGTGGTCACGACACAGGCCGACATGAACATCATTGAGGCGCGGCCGTGGCCTTTGGAGAGCATTTCTCCCAAGAGTGGCAACATGGCGGCGTTCGCAAAGTGAAAGAGCACCGCGCATATCAAAAAAGTGACGAGCGGCCGATCTTTGAAGAGGGTGAAGATGCTGGAAGCCCTCGGGCGGCGCTTGCCGTCGTCAGCGCCGCGCGCCACCTCGTAGTCAATTTCAGCCGATCGAATGGTGGCAAGCGCCGCGAGGGTCGGAATCGTAAAGGCGACGACGAAGAAGAAGATGGCGCGGTTCGACAGAAAATAGCCGAGGAGTCCCATCGAGACAGCGGCTATCACATTCCCCGCCGAGTTGAAGGTTTGATTGCGACCTTGACGCCGATCAAACAATTCGCGACCCACGAGTCCTAGCGAGATGGCCACGACGGTCGGGCCGAAAACGCTCGAGCTCACACCGATCAGCGTCTGCGCGACCATCACTGGCCAAAAGGCGGGGAATGACGCGATGATCAACGCCCCCATCGCTAAAGCAACCACGCCGCAGCCAATCAATGCTCGTTTCGAATGGATTCGATCGGTGAGGGCGCCTGCAGGTGTCTGCGCGAGGATGCCGGCGATGCCACCGCCGGTGAGCGCAATTCCAACCATCTGCTCATTCCAACCCGATGCCGCGAGATAGATCGCCAGAAAGGGACCGACTCCGCTTTGCACATCGGCTAGGAAAAAATTGAGCCAATCAAGGCCTCGAAGACTTCCCCGCGACGCGCGCGCACCTTTGTCACCGGCGCCCGTGCGATCGACTTCACGCGCCTCGATGAGAGGAGTCCCGAGGACGGTCATGCGCAATCGCCGTGGGCAATGACCTGAATCGACTTTGAATCGCGCATTTTCTGTTGGGCCGCCTCAATTGCTGTAGTGGCGTGGGAAGAAAATACGAAAGCTCGTTCCCACCTCCGCGACCGACTGCATCTCGATAGTCGCATCGAACATTTCGCACAAGCGCTTGACGATCGATAAGCCGACCCTTCGCCAGGCTCGCCGCGCAACGAGGGGGTCTCGGTACCGCCGACCGAGAGATTGCCGAGGATGCTCGCAGCTTCTCGCTCGCCTGACGTCGTCGCTTGCGAGGGAGGTGATGCCCCCAAGTATCTCCCCGCTGGAACGAGTATCGCCCATCCCCCGACTTCGACAGTCTAGATATCCCGCATGGGCAAAGGGTTGGCGGTTTGTGTCGGCTTACTCCTACAGACGGGCGCCCCATTTGCGCCCGGCACACCTCTGTCAGCTGGAATCTCATGATCGGCAAGAATCCGCTCTTCGTCTCACGACAACATGGGCACAGCGTCACGACCATGCCGCTGCCGACTTATTCTCATGCCCGGGCAGATCCTTCTTGCGTACGATCGCCACCCCGGCTCGCATTCGCAAGCGATTGCATTGATGCCCGCCGATCACTCGCTTCCTGGTTTGTAGGAGAACTGTGGTCCTCCAATGGTGGCGTGTGCATGCCCTTTGGCGATACCCAGCCCGACCGTGGCCGCCAGATTGTTCCCACATTCGGTAAAGCCTTGTTTACCTTGGCCTAGACAGCATGGTCGCTAGACTCGTCTTGTGAGTCCACCACGATGTTCGGGAGAAACCCATGAGTGTGAAAAGTGCGGTACGAAACGCTACCAAGACGGTGATGAAGACGTTGTCCCCAGAACCAGAGTCTGCTACCGAAACTGACCTTCTGGACACCCTCAAGAAAGAACACGATGAGGTGAAGTCACTGCTTTCTGACCTCCAGGAAGCCGACAGCGCTGCACAGCGAAAGAGCTTGGTGCGGAAGATAAAGATTGCCTTAGTACCCCACACGAAGGCCGAAGAAAAAGTACTTTACGACGCGGTCATCGCGGTACGAGATAAGGAAGTGCAGGTCGACGGCCATGAGGGCTACATCGAGCATGAATTGGCTGCGAAGACGCTGCAGAAGTTGGCGGCTATCGTGAACGCGACCTCTCCCGAGCACAAAGCTGCCGCTAAGGTGCTCAGAGAACTGGTCGAGCACCATATCAAGGAAGAGGAAAACAATGTGTGGGACGATGCGAAGGACAATTTTTCAGAAGATGAACGTAAGCAGATGAACGTCGCATACTTGGCGGCGAAAGCGCGTGTCAAAGTCTCATGAAGCCGCCCAATAGTGAGAAGACCCCGCCCCCGCCAGGTCCTGCGTCAGAAGCGGGACCGGATTCGATGAAGAGTCCCATTAAACAACCCAACCCGCCGTTCGATACCCAGCCTGAAATTCCTAAGGTCGGCACTGCCGACGCCCCAGGCGGCTAAATTTCGTTTCGCAGGCCCGAAATATAAGATATGGCCGTCAGCTGATTACTTGCGGATCGCGTTACCGAAGAGCGCCCCCGACTACGTGCAGCACCCGGTGCGTACCGTGTAACGTGCAGGATCGAGACCCGTTTGCACGTCTTTCCGCGTACTCGTCGTCTGTGTGCGCTCATCCCGGTGAGATCGCGCCCCAGGGAAACGCGGCGCGCATTAGGGATCCGGTCCCGGAACGGTGGATCGACCAGCTTCCGCCGAGGGCATCGATTCGCTGGAGGGTCGCGTAAAGGTTGGTCGAGGTATGGAGCATGTCGGTGGTCTCGGCCTCAAAATGTTCGTGTGTCACCTGTAGGAGCAGCTTTTCATCTTCAATTGCCATTGAGAAATCGACATGTTTGAGCAAAGATTCCGCTAGTACCGCCGAGAGGGTCTCCTGACCGATCCGAAAAAGAGCAATGGAGGCCTCAGGTCGTAATCTTGGTTCATTCTCGGGTAATGTATGTGTGCAGAACGCTGCGGCGTGCTCACAAGCGTGCGTCAAGTGCCAGCGAAATGCCGCGGTAAGTCCAAAATTGTCGAGTATTGACGGACGTAGCGATTCGATTAGATTTCTTTTGAGATCGATGGCCGCGGCGAGCGAATGGTGAACGCGCGCCAGCTTGTCTCCCACGAACTCCGAGCCGCTATGCTGATTGATCCAGCTCAAATCCATCACTGCCGATACCAGCAGCCCTCCAAGCTCATCGTGGAGGATTCGCACCACGGATGAAATCTTTTTCTCGGCATCTTCTTGTAGTCCGCGCACCGCATGGGTCAAGTCCTCGACCGTCGGGTGAGGAGCGGCAACCGAACTGGCGGATGGTTCGAGCGCAGACATCTAGAATCCTCGGACTGCCGCGGCGCCAGCCTAGAATTGGGATATAGGCGTAGGGTGCCTGATCCGCTTGAGACCGCATGTAGGACATCTTCCCGATTAGCCTCCCTGGAATGCGGAAGGCCATCCGCCGCCTCCGCTTCTATCGATGGCTTGTCGGATTATGAAACCGCCGCTCCGTGCGCAGGCCAGTGACGACGCTTCACGATGAGCTCAACGACGCGCCCAGTTGCACGACGCCGAAGATCAGGGTGCCCTATGTGGGGTAGGAAAATACTTACGTTCTCGGACCGAGGATGCAACCAATCCGCCGCATGGTAGGGTATGTGCGCATGGGCCCTGAGACCAGCATCAACACAGACGAGCTGCGGCGAAACGAGGAGCGCCTGAGGCTCCTAGTCGAGCGTCCGGATTATGCGATTTTCATGCTCGATCCCCGCGGTAATGTCCTCACGTGGAACGCTGGCGCCGAGCGCCTCAAGGGATACCGACGCGACGAGATCATCGGGCACCACTTCTCGATCTTTTATCCGGAAGACGCGAGGCAGAAGGGGCGCCCTCGCACGGTAGCTACAGACACGGGCGTATTCGAAGACGAGGGTTGGGCGCGTCAGGAAAGACGGTTCACTCTTCTGGGCGAACGTCGTCATCACCGCGATGCGAAATGCCGACGGTGAGCTGCTTGGATACGCCAAGGTGACGCGCGATCTCACGCAACCGCGCGCCCACGAGCAGGAATCGCGCCGCAGCGAAGAGCGATTGCGCCTCCTGATTGAAGGTGTCAGGGATTACCCAATCTTTATGCTAGATGCCGATGGCCGGGTTGTCACTTGGAACGTCGGGGCTGAGCGAATTAAGGGCTACGCGGCGCATGAGATCATCGGGCGGCACTCTTCGACATTTTATCCGGAGAATGCGAAAGCAAGCGGCTGGCCCGCGCACGAGCTGCAGGTAGCCGCGGAAAAAGGTAGCTTCGTCGATACGGGGTGGCGCGTAAGCTTCGGCTTGACCTACATCAGATCTCTTTTTCGAGTGTCGTAGAAGCTGCAGTCGATTCCGCCAAGCCCTCGGCAGACGCCAAAGGCATTCGCCTGAGAGCTCCCCGCGCATCCATCCGACAGCAGAGACTCAACCCGGAGAGATTCTCTCGCTTCCAAGGCTAGAAGGCGTGCATGTTTTCAGCGTGGACGATGAACCCGATGCACGCGAGCTGATTCGTACGGTGTTGGAAGATCGGGGGGCCAAGGTGACGAGTATCGGCTCGGCGGAGGAAGCGCTTGCCGCATTGAAGACGACGAAGCCTGCGGTCCTCATCTGCGATGTGGGCATGCCAAAGACGGACGGGTATCAGCTCGTCCGGACATTGCGCGCCGAAGCATCTCGAGGCGAGCGAATTCCCGCGTTGGCTCTCACTGCGTTTGCGCGCGCAGAAGACAGCAAGCGCTCCCTTGTCGCCGGTTATCAAGCGCACTTGGCGAAGCCGTTGGATGTGGGCGAACTCATCCTTGTCGTCGCAGACTTGGTGGGAAGATAGCTCAAGCCTGTCGGTCTGCTCAAGCTGCCGAAGCGATGAGCGTGCCCTTTCGGCAGCTCCTTTTAAATGTACGGCACCAGATGAATGGCGTCATACGACAAGAGCCGCCGTAGGCATCGCGGCCGCCGGCGCCACAGGAATGCTTTCTTGAATCGCGCGAAGCGGCGATCATCATGCGGCGCCATCGCATTAATCGCCGCAAGCACTCAGAGGCGATCGACTAATTTGTGTCCATCGCGCGCAGTGCCCACGTAGTGTTCGATTCGTCGCGAACAATAATGAAGCCCGGCGACTGACGCTTGACAGCACATCACGTTTGTCAGCCTCCCAACGTGCGATCCTGCTTGCTCAACCACGACAGCGCGGCGTCAAGATGGGCAGGTTCGAAATCGGGCCATAGCGCGTCGAGTACGAAAATGTCGGCGTACACGGACTGTACCGGTAGAAAGCCACTCAGGCGTCGGCCCCCGCCCCATCGAACAACCAAGTCCAAGCGCGACACGTCGGCCGATCTGAGTCCTCCTTCCTTCAGGCCGGCAAGGTCCCACTCCCAGTCATAATTGATGAGAAAATTGACCTTGATGCCTTCGCCCTGGCGGGTTCGAAAGGGCGCCAGCTCGACAGGAAACTGTACAGATCGTTCATCGCCCAGCACCAGCAACGCGGCGCCGCGGCGGGAAATCTCCTGCGCGAAGAGGACGCACGCGGCGCGGAACATTTCGGCCTGCGCAGAGGGCCGCCGCGTGTTGTCCTGAGTGAATCCATAGACCGAAACTTCTCCAATGCCGAGTGCTTTGCAGGTTTCGAAGAGTGCCAACCCTGGTGCGATGCCGCGTGCGTATCCTTGCTCTTTTGGTAGGCCGTGTTTTACCGCCCAACGCCGATTGCCGTCCGGAATAAATCCGATGTGCTGCGGCAAACGCCGTTGCCCGAGAGATCGTATCGCCGCTGGGAGGGGCTTTAATTGTGCACTCATTTATTGGTCTCGATCAAAATGGTTGGGTGATCATACTGAGCATGAGGACGTTGGTCGGTGCTGTAATTACCTCATCATCTCTTTCGGGCGTCGTCTCTCTCCTACATGATTACTGAGGGCCGAGATGTCCGTCCGTCGCGCATGCACTCCGGGTGCCTCAATTTATGAACCGGGCCGCCCTTAGGGGGCAACCATTGAGATGCCACGACGCCAATTGTTCGTGCGACACCGTACCGACGAGCGGACAAAACTCAGGTCTAATTGAAACGTTACATCGATCGGAGATTCAAATATATATTGGCGGCGGCATACTGGGAACCCTACTCTGACCGTATACAGTGATCGGCAAAGTCCACTACTGGATGGACGTGACATACTGGCGACTCGCAGAATTTGCGATGATGCGTCGCGGATTCAAAGTTGAAAAGTTCTCAGACGAGTTTGGTCAGTATGACCTGATACTTAAGTGCGACGCTTGCGGCCATGAACGGTGCACGCTGCTCGGGCTTTCCCCTTGATGACTCCACGCGGCTACAAAAGTCACTCAGCGGGTCGCGGAACATTACATGGACGCGTCGGCAGGGTTGACCCGAAGTAGCCCGTCGCGAATGGCGGCTCTGGGTCATGCAAAGGACTCCCTCAGCGACCAATTCCTGCAATCAAATGTTGAAATTGGTTCTCCATCTCGTGCTCTTCGAAAGGATAGTGATGGTCCATCCACCAGACCATCAAGGTCATGAGTGTGCCGGCCAACTGTTGCGCAAGAAGCACCGCAGGTATGGTGGCTGCCATTGATCCACCACCGCGGACGGCCAATACCCGCTCTTCGAATACCTCGGCAATGTTGTTATGCCAAACTTTCATGATGAATTCGGCTTTGCGCGCGCGGGCCAATGAGTCGAAAAGCGGCTTCATCTGACGTACGTGTGAGAAAAGCCGCTGTATTGGAAAGTAGTAGCGCCCTAGCGACTCATCCCAGGTGAGCTGCTCGCCGAATGCGCGACCAAATACCACCGTATGACGGATGAAAAGCTCGTCCTTATCTTGGAAATGCGCATAGAACGTGGAGCGCCCGACGCGGGCTCGCTCGCAGATCTCCTGCACACTAATGTCGTCAAAGCCCTTCTCGTGCATCAGCGCAATCAGTGCAGAGGCGAGTTCACTACGTGTGCGCACAGCGCGTGCGTCGTCGGACGCTCCAGGAATTGGAATGAAATTCGGCACAGTGGACCCCTCGGTGTCTTGGAACTCTTCGCCCACGCTGACGAGGACTTAAGCCTCGCATATAGTCGTAGGCCTTGCACGTTGGGAGGTTCAATTGCGACACGGGAAGGCATACGGCGCGATTTTGCTCTCTGGCTCTGCGGTGTTACTGGTAATGGGGTTAATGCACCCTAGCGCCATTCCCTGGGGCGACGATACAGCGCTCGCTAAGCTCGCGGTAATCGACGCCTTTGCACACAGCCTCGCGATCCTAGGCACGTGGCTCGTGCTACTGGGGCTAGTAGGTCTGTCGCGAATGCTGGGAGTGGAGCGCGCCCCAGTGATGGCAGCGCTGATCGCCTTTGCAATGGCGAGTGTGGCCGTAGTCGTAGCGGCAGCACTCGATGGTTTTGTGGTACCCAAACTCGCGCAACAATGGACGGAGGCCGACAATGCCGCAGGCGGCGATATAAAGCGGCTCATCCGGTTTTGCGTGCTTACAGCGAGTGCTCTGACGCGCATCTATCTATTGTTGGGGACCGTCGCGGTATCGCTCTGGTCGTGGGTGATATACCGCGATCGATTAAATTATGGTTTGCCTTGGGTAGGTGCCATGGTTTGTGTTGCGGGCGTTGCAATGCTGATAGGCGGATCTGCATACATAAGTGCGCATGAAGTTCTCGCGTTGGTTGCCGCTCAAACAGTTTGGATGCTTCTTGCGGCATTACTGATGATTCGCAAAGAGCTCACGACCCGGCAAATCGAACGGCCTGCGATGTCACTCTAGCTCTAGCGTAGCGGGGCACCGGGCCGCGCGGTTCCTCCTTGAGCGTCCGCTAAAGCCCACGCATTTGAAAACCGTCAAGGACAGCTTCTGGCCGCCTGCTCCCGGATTGAAGGGTGCCGCGCGGCTTTCGACCCTTTATATCTTGACGGCCATGAGCGGCGGCGATTCGGTTGACTCATCGACAGTCGTTCCATTGCCCGCCCTTGATGGCATCTGGCGTTCATAAACCTATTTCTGGACCAAGAGTCGTCGGCCGGGAAAGTCCATGCACACCACGTGCTTGGCAAAGAAATTGTAGCCCATGAATCCATCGAATCCCGGGGGTAACGTGAGATCCACTACGTCAAACTGCCAAGGCCCGAAATCAATATCCCCGAGCCACAGGTGCTTTGAAAACTGGCAGAGCGCTATTTCGCTGCTATTGGGGCGCCTCACAAAAGATCCTCATAAGCGGAGAACCTTAAGATCTTGTCGATCTCGAACACCCTGCCGTCCGAACGGCGCAACGCCGGAGGACCATATTGACTGCCAATCGCGGCCTCGATGACGTGGGCACCTGTCACATAAGTGTTGCTGCCGAGCGCAAAGGCTGTTCCCATCGAACGGTACGCATCGTTCCTTTCGATGTAGGGTATGAGATCGAGGGGCAAGGGCTTTTCGTACGTGACCGGATCCTTCCCCGGTTTCTTCATGACGACCTCGAAGGTCGCGGCGCGGAGAGTCTTCTGCAACTCGGGCGTCAGCGCCGCATGCGCGAGCGGAGTGAAGCCGACGTATGCGCCAAATACCAGCCCCGACAGCCTTGCCACGTTGATCATCTTGAATCCGTTCCCCGCACCCGACACCAGAGCGTTGTACGAATAATTTACCGCACCCGGGATGATCTATGCTCGAAACTAGCGAAGCTCACCAAAAGAGGCTTATGACAAACGCGCGAGACTGCCCTGTCCGCAGGCGCCCTCCGCGGCGCCGAGCAAACCGAAGCCGCCTGATCCCGATTCTTCGAGTCACTCCGACGATTACCAAAGACCACGCCGGGTCGACTCCTCTAAGGGGTCCGGCAGAAGTGCCAGCTCTCCGCCTACGCAACGTCGAGCAGCGCCCGCGGATTCTTGTCGGCCACGAGCAGCAACGTGCGCGCAGCCCCCGACGGTGCCCGTCGCCCCTGTTCCCAATCCTGCAAAGTGCGCACGGACACGCCGAGCAACGACGCAAACCGGGACTGCGAGAGTCCGGTCTTTTCTCGAATCTTCGCGACCTCGGGCACGTTGATCACACGACCGTACTCGCCACGTTTGATTTCGCGTAGCCCATCCAGGATCTCACGACCCACATTTCTCTTCGTCTTAGCCATCTTCCACTTCCTTCCGGATCTGCCGGAGCACGTGCGCAGGGATGTTGTCGGCAACGTTCTTCGGATACATCGTGAGCATCCAGATCACGCCGTGCGCCCGACGGACGTAGTAAATCACGCGATAACCACCCCGTTTGCCGCGACCCGGCGCCGCCCAGCGAAACTTGCGGACACCGCCCGAGCCCGGGATTACCGGTCCAGCCTCGGGATCGGTCATGAGCGCTATCTGCAGCGCCGAATACTCATCATCGGTCATGTAATCGAGGACGTGCTTCGTGAAGAGGCGCGTCTCGATAAAGCTGAACATCGTTGGATTATACGGCATTGCCGTATGTGGTCAAACCCACCAACGCTGTCCTTCTCAGGTCTGGTTAGTACGGCTAGGCAGAGCCCTGCCTCCAGGACTTTAGATTCGTCATCAGCAACCGCTTCACGTGATCTCTGAGCGCCCCACAGACTTTTAGCATTGCCTTGAGGTCATCTCGGCCGGGACTGGTCACTGGCTGGCCCTGGTTGGCGGCACGGGCAATCTGGTTCAGGTTGCGGCCGATGACCCCGAGTTCCGCGATGGTGCGCTTCAAGGCCAGCAGCTCCTCCTTCGGCATCGGCGCGAGCGATCGCAGGTGAGCCCGCGTTAACACCGACACGTACGTGGCCGGCGCCATCGCTCGGGCCGCAGCGTGCTCCCGCAAGAGAATCTGGTCGTCGGCGCCCAGACGGATCATCAGGCGAGCGTTTCGCGGTGCCTCCGCGCCAATCGGTGACGGCATCACTCTCGGTGCGACGCCGGCAGTCTGCAGCATCAGTTCCACCAGCCGCCGGAGCAGGCCTGACTCGGTGAGCTGTTGCCGCTCAGCAAGTTCGTGAAGGCGTGTCTTCGTCTCTGGCGAGACGCGAGCTGCAATGAATTGATCTGCATTCACGCGAAGAATTGTTCAACAAGAGCAACCGGTCGCCTATCCTGCATTCCGCTTAAAATTCAGCGTAACTGTAACAATCGACCTGTCGCCAAGCAGCACGGACACAGCGTCGAGGTAATGCTACGCATGTACGCCGCGTGGCTAGACGGCGCGACGGAAGCCGCTATTCACGCGATGGAGCGAAGACCCGTGCGCGCTGCAATTCCCGATCAACGCGCCACGATTAACGCTGCAAATGCAGGGACAAATCGCACGAGGTTGATCGTAATCCGTCCCCTCAAGTCCCGGAATTTGGCAGTAGTTTGGCAGTAGGAAATGGCGAGCGGAGCAAGCCATTGAATCGAGAGCAGATAAAGTGGCGGAGAGGGTGGGATTCGAACCCACGTGCCGGAATTACCCGACCATCCGATTTCGAGTCGGCGCCGTTATGACCACTTCGGTACCTCTCCGTCGAATCAAAAATTTATGTGATCTTAATCCCCATTGACTCAAGCCCTGCAGCGTTAACTTAAGCATTTTTCCGCATTAACTTAACCAATCTGCTCATTGTGAAGCACTAAGCGACTCGACCAAAAATCGATTTGTCAAGAGCCCATTGGCCTCCGGAAAGGGTTATTCTAGCGCATCGGCATTTGGCTCGCCTCCAGGACGGAACCGAGCTGCCTTCACGGAATCGAAGTCATACGACCGTGCGTAGCGCAAATAAACGAATCTGGTTCCGGTGGACAAAGCTTGGCGTTGCGGCATCCGCCGTGGTGCTGTTGAACACCTGTTCACCCTTGCCGAGTTTGATCGATCAGGTCAAGACTCTCGGCGAGCTGCGCGTTGCAACACGGAGCAGCCCTTTGTCGTACTACCTCGCGGACGACGGCACTCCCCAGGGTCCCGAGTACGATTTCGCGCGCCGGTTCGCTGGGGAGCTCGGCGTCAAACTCAAGATCACGCCGATGCGCAGCTACGGGGAGATCTACGCGGCATTGAGCTCGGGCCGCGTACATCTGGCTGCTGCCGGCCTCAAGGTGCCGGCACGGTCGATAGCCGGCGTCGAGTTCGGCCCGACGTATCAGCGCGTGCGCGAGCATCTCATCTATCACAGAGGTGCGATGCGCCCCGGATCCCTTGCCGACATCGGCAACGGAGAACTCGAAATTGCCGCCGGCAGCTCTCACGCCAGGGCGTTGAGCGCGGCGCGCGAGCAGCTGCCCGAGCTGGTCTGGGTCGAGGACGCCACCACCAACTCGCAAGCCCTGCTCGAAGGCGTCGCCGACGGCACAATCGACTACACGATCGCAGATTCGACCGAATTTGCGTTCGCCCACGATGAGCATCCGGATCTGCGCATCGCCTTCGACTTTCCCGGCAGCCAGTCTCTTGCGTGGGCTGCGAGCGACCGCTATCCCGAGTTCCGACAGGCCATGGGTGCGTATTTCGCGAGCCTGCACCAGAGCGGCGAGCTGGCCGCGGTCGTGAATCGCTATTACGGGCACTCCGAGGATGCCGAGTTCGCCGAGGCGCCGGACTTCATGCGTCATGTGCAGAGCCGTCTGCCGCTATACAAGAAGTGGTTCGAGGAAGCGGCGGACGAGAGCAGCCAGGATTGGCGCCTGCTTGCGGCCATCGGCTACCAAGAATCGAAATGGAATCCGCGCGCCGCTTCGGGCTCCGGCGCGCTCGGCCTCATGCAATTGACGATGCAATCGGCGACCGCAGTCAAAGTCGCGAACCCGACCGATCCCCGCCAGAGCATCTTCGGCGGCGCACGCTATTTCCGAAGTATCTACCAGAAGATCCCCGCGCACGTGCCCGAGCCTGATCGTACCTGGTTCGCGCTCGCGGCCTACAACATCGGCTACGGCCATGTCGAAGACGCGCGGGTCCTCGCGCAGAGAGCGGGCCGCGATCCGGACTCCTGGGACGACGTGCGTGAGTTCCTGCCGCTGCTCTCCCAGGAACAGTGGTACACGCAGACCGCGAACGGCTTCGCGCGCGGCTCTGAGCCCGTGCGCTACGTCGACAGCGTGCGCAGCTACGTCGACCTGCTCGAATGGGCCGGCACGGGCGGCACGACGGCCCGCAACGGACCTGCGTTGAACTAGCGCCCTAAGCGCCGCGCCTCGAAGAAGCGACGCAAGAGCGCCCGGCTCTCTTCCGCACACACGCCCCCGAACACGTCCACGCGATGCGTGGCGCGCGGCTCGCGCGTCAAGTCGAACAAGCTTCCGCAGGCGCCCGCTTTCGGATCCCAGGCACCGAAAACCACTCGCGCGACGCGCGCATTGATGGCGGCCCCGATGCACATGGCACACGGCTCGAGCGTCACGTACAGCGACGCCGACTCGAGACGGTAATTCGCGTGTGCGGCCGCCGCGGCCCGCAGGGCGGCGATCTCAGCGTGCGCCGTCGGGTCGTGCGCGGCGATCGGCTGATTCCAGCCCTCCCCGATCACCTCGTCCGCGATCACGACCACGGCGCCCACGGGGACCTCCCCGGACTCAGCCGCTCGCTCGGCGAGCGCAAGCGCCCGTCGCATGAGCTCGACGTCGCGGGATGAGCCTTTAGCGGCCATGCGTCAGCGCGACCGATAACGCGCGGCAAGCACCAGCGCGTAGACTGCGAGGAGCGCCGCGGCGCTATAGGCGAGTGAGTTGTGAATCCCGATGCGGGCGCCGAGCAGTCCCACCGATAATCCGCTGAACGTCCGCAGTCCGTTGGCCGACATGGAGAACACCCCGATCACGCGACCCCGTATCTGGTTGGGCGCGTTGATCTGTACCAGGGCCTGTGCCATGGAATTGAAAGCGAGCTCGACGAAGCCTGCGACGAACAGCAGGGCAAGCGCCAGGAGATAATCGTGCGCTCGGGCGAAGCCGCACAGCGCGGCGGCCCAGATCATCGCCAGCACGAAGGCCGTGCGAGGCTCCGGTCTGAGCCAGCCCCGAGTCTCCAGGATCAGGCCGCCGAGCAGCCCGCCGGCCGCGTCGGCGCCGAGCAAGAGCCCGTAAGTGTAGTCCGGCCGCCCATGCTGCAAATCGCGCGCGAGCTCGGGCATCTGCGCTTGGTAGGCATTGCCCACGAAAAACGAGGCGGCGCCGACCAGCACCGTCATGGACAGCAACACCGGGCTGCGCAACACCACGGCCATCGTCGAGGTTATGTCCGCGAAACTCCCGACTGCGGCTCGAGCTGCTCGCCGCTCCTTGGCCGCCGCTCCGTATGGCGCGTTCACCAGCCAGATCAGAAGCGGTGTGTAGATCAACGCATTGACGAGGATACCTCGCGCCGGACCGAGCCCGAGCAAGAGCCCCGCGCCGAGCAGCGGGCCCACGAGGAAGCCGAGGTATCGGCCCGTCGCATTGAGGCGCACTGCGCTCGGCAATTGAGCGGGCCCGACGATCTGGTGAATCAACACCTGCGCGGCCGGCATCCAGATCACGCCGGCGAGGCCGTGGACGATGAGCAACAGCATCGCCGCCCCGAGGTTGACCGTGTCGGTCGCGAACATGATTCCCCAGCTGACGGAGACGCCGATGAACAGCAGCATCCCCGCCTGGATAAGCCTGCGGACATCAAAGCGGTCGGCGAGAGCGCCGGTGAATCCGGCCAGAAAGAGGTATGGCACCCAGTGCGAGATGACCGCGAATCCGGCCAGCGCGGGCGAGTGAAACTTGTCGAACATCACCTTGTAGGAGATGACGTGCTCGATGTTGTCGGCCATCATCGCGGCGGTGCCGCCCAACACATAGATGCGAAAATCGCGATTGGCGAAAGCCGCGAACGCTTGGTGCGCGGGCGCGAGGCCCACACGGGTATCTGGATTCAATGGGGTAAGGACCAGGATTGCGTGGTGCCGCAATTGTAGCGGGTGGAGGCGGCCGCACAAGCGGTAGAATCTGCCTCGAGGCGGGGCAGGATTCGTTGCGAAAAGAGATATGAGGATGCGTGCAATAGGGTTGGTGCTGGCGATCGCCTTGTCCGGACCGGCGTTCTGCGATGAGGGCATGTGGACCTTCGACCATTTTCCCGCCGAGGCGGTCAAGAAGTCGTATGGGGTCGACATCACGGCCGCGTGGCTCGATCACGTGCGTCTCTCCACGGTGCGACTGACCAATTGCACCGCTTCGTTCGTCTCTCCGGACGGACTGATGATCACCAACCATCACTGCCTGGAATCCTGCCTGGGGGAGCTGTCCTCGAAGGAGGACAGCTTGATGGAGCGCGGATTCATTGCCGCAGAGCGCTCCGCGGAACGGCGCTGCGCCACCCAGCTCGGCGATGTGCTGGTCTCGACGGAGAACATCACCGCGGCCGTGGCCAAGGCCGCCGCGGGACTGAGCGATCGCGCGGCCAACGCGGCGCGCAAGAAGGTCCTGACCGAGATCGAGCAAGCCTGCGAACAGGCGAGCGCGAAGAGCCGTTCCGGCCGCTTCACGTGCCAAGCGGTGCCGCTCTATGAGGGCGGACAGTACTTTCTCTACCGGTACAAGCGCTACGACGACGTGCGCCTGGTGTTCACCCCGGAAACCGATATCGCCGACTTCGGAGGGGATCCGGACAACTTTCAGTTTCCGCGCTGGAGCCTCGATTTCGCGATCCTGCGCGCTTACGAGAACGGCAAGCCCGCCGCGACTCCGAACTATCTACGCATCGACTTTGCGGGTCCGAGCGCGAACGAGCTGGTATTCGTCTCTGGGCATCCGGGCTCGACGGCGCGTCTCGATACACGAGCGCAACTCGAGTTCGACCGCGACGTCTTCTTACCGCTGACGCTGCTGCGCAACTCGGAGCTGCGCGGGGGCTACATTCAGTTCAGCCGCAGCAACCAAGCCGATATGCAACTCATCGAGGCGCCGTTGAGCAGCCTCGAGAACTCCATCAAGGTCAGGCGCAAGCTCCTCGATGCCTTGCATCAGGACGATTTGATGGCGCGCAAGCAGGCCGACGAGGACACCTTGAAGGCGCTCGCAAAGACCTCCGGTGGGGCCGAGCCTTGGACGCAAATCGAGACCGCCGTGGCGCACGAGCGCGCGCTGTACCTGCCGTACACCTTCATCGAGGGCGGCGCGGGGTTCAATAGCATTCTCTTCCGCTACGCGCGGCTGCTGCTGCGAGGCACCGACGAGCGCGCAAAGCCGAACGACGCGCGCTTGCGGGAATACACCGATTCCGCTCTGCCCCGCATCGAGCAACAGCTCTATGCGCGCGTGCCGATCTATGCGGAGGTCGAGACGCTGACCATGTCCTTCTCTCTGCAGCGCATGCAAGAATGGCTCGGGCCGGATCAGCCACTGGTGCATCGTTTGCTCGCCAGGGACTCCCCGGAATCGCTGGCGACCCGGGTCGTCGCGGAGACGCGGCTCTACGATGCGGGCGAGCGCAGGCGGCTATGGGAGGGAGGCTCGGCGACCGTCGCCGCCTCCCGCGATCCCATGATCGAGCTGGTCAGATCGATCGACGGCGATGCCCGCGCCTTGCGCAAGCAATTCGATGACGAAGTGGAAGCACCGATCACCGCGGCGTCGGCCACGATCGCGAACGAGCGCTTCAAAGCGTTCGGCACTCAGGTTTACCCGGACGCGACCTTCACGTTGCGGCTCAACTACGGCAGCGTTACAGGCTGGACGCGCGACGGATCTCAAATCGAGCCCTTCACTTACCTCGGCCGCGCCTTTGAGCGCGCTAACGGTGTGCCGCCGTTCAAAATTCCCGATACTTGGATGAAAGTGAAGGACCGCCTGGACATGCGCACGCCGTTCTGCATCTCGACGAACAACGACATCGTCGGCGGCAATTCGGGCAGTCCGCTCATCGACGCCCAAGGCCGCATGGTCGGCCTCATGTTCGACGGCAACATCGATTCGATCGCAGGCACTTACTGGTTCGACCCGGCTAAAAACCGCGCGATCGCGGTCCATCCGGCCATCATCCGCGAGGCGCTCGAGCAGGTGTACGGAGCCAAGGCGCTGCTGGCCGAGCTCGGTGCCTCGTGAGCCAGCACGAGACAGCCAAGATCGGCGGTCTGAGCGAGCCTGGAGAGTATGACGAGAGCATGCTCGCGCTCCTGCAGATCATCTGGGGCGATGGCTTCTTGTCGCCCGGCGGGAGTGAGGAGATCGCTCGATTGCTGGAAGGCAGCTCGGTCGCCGGGTGCAAGGTGCTCGATATCGGCTGCGGCCTGGGCGCAATCGATGCGCTGCTGGTGCGTGAGCATGGCGCGGGCTCGGTGATCGGCGTGGATATCGACCCCCACCTGATCGAGCGCATGCAGGAGCGCGTCGCGCGCGCCGGATTGAGCGATCGCATCGAGGGGCGTCGAGTCGATGGCGGGCCGTTGCCGTTCGCGGCAGCGAGCTTCGATGTCGTCTTTTCCAAAGACTCTCTGGTGCAGATCCCGGACAAGGCAGCCATCTTTGCGGAGATTCTGCGTGTGCTGCGTCCCGGCGGTCGGTTCATTGCGAGCGATTGGCTGCGCGGTGGATCCGGCGACTATTCGCCTGAGATGACGGAGTTCTTTCGCCTCGAAGGCATCGCTTACAACATGGCCTCGCTCGAGGACAGCGCCGCCGCGTTACACGCGGCGGGCTTTCGCGACGTCGAGATACGCGATCGGCACGCCTGGTACCTGCCGCTGGCGCAGCGCGAGCTCGAATCGATGGAAGGCGGGTTGGGGCCCTTGATCGTGAGCCGCATCGGCGAGACGCGAGCGAAGTATTTCATCGACGACTGGCGTCAGATGGTGCTCGTCCTCGAGCGCGGCGAGCTGCGTCCGGGGCACTTGAAGGCCGTGAAACCCGCCTGAGGGCATGAAGCCCGTCTCGGGGGCGCCCCGCCGTCTCACGCAGCCACCGTGCCGCTGCAGTGTCCAAAACCGATGCTCACGAATCCCGGTGCGCGGGCGTACGCCGTCAGCGAAATCTCATCGCCATCCTCGAGGAAGCATCGAGTTTCGCCGGAGGGAAGCGTGATCGGCCGCCGCCCTCCTTCCGTGATCTCGAGCAGGCTCCCGTAGCCCGTGATCACGGGCTCGGATATCGTTCCTGTCCCCAGCAGATCCCCCGGGCGCAGATTGCAGCCGTTCGAGGTGTGGTGCGCGATCAGTTGCGCCACCGTCCAGTAAAGCGCTGTGGTGGAGGCGCGGCTCAACCGATGCGCCGCCATGCCGTTTTCACGCATGGCGGCGCTGCGAATCGATGCCTCGAGCGTGATTGCGTAGGCGCCGCGCGCCTGGTCCTCCGCGCTCCAGAGGTAATCCAGCGGCTTGGGATCTCCCTCGGGGCGCACCGGCTGCGGCACTCGATACGGTGCCAGCGCTTCGGAGGTGACTATCCAGGGCGAGACAGTGGTCGCGAAGCTCTTGGAGAGAAAGGGGCCCAAGGGTTGATATTCCCAGGCCTGGACGTCGCGCGCCGACCAGTCGTTGAGCAGGCACAGGCCCGCGACGTGAGACTGCGCCGCCGCGATGTCGATGGGTTCTCCGAGGGCGTTGCCGTGGCCGATCCACACTCCAAGCTCCACCTCGTAGTCCAGCCGCCGCGTGCGACCGAAGACAGGCGAAGCGTCCGGGGCTTTGGTCTGGCCGTGCGGCCGGCGCACGACGGCGCCCGATGCCCGCACCGAGGAGCTGCGGCCGTGATAGCCGATGGGGATGTACTTGTAGTTCGGTAACAGCGGGTTGTCCGGCCGGAACTGACGGCCGACGTTGGTTGCGTGGTGAATGCCGGCGTAGAAATCCGTGTAATCGCCGACTTCTACCGGCAGATGCAGCATGCACGCCGATGCGTCGTGAACATGCGGCTCGACTCGGGCACGATGCGCTTCCTCGCTCAAGAGCGCTGACAGCGTGCGCCGCAGGGCCTCTCGCGCGGCGGGCGGCAGCGCGAGGATCTCGTTCAGGCGACCGCTCGCGAGCGTCGGCACGATCTCGCGCGGCAGGAGCGCGGCGAGGGCCGATAGGTCCAGAACTCGGTCGCCGATCGCGACGCCGGGGCGCGGCTGCTCGCCCGGGCGCGAGAAGATCCCGAGCGGCAGGTTCTGGATGGGAAACTCGCCATGGCGTTGGGCGGACTCGACCCAGCTGCGCAGCGCGGGATCGTGCGTCGCATCGATGCCAGCCATCAAGGTATCCTCGCACGCGCGAAACCCGACCATATGCGGCCGTAGTCCGCCTGCCGCAACGGGGTCTCCATGGCCCAGCGCGTCGGGCGGATCACGTGACGAGTCTCGAACATGAACGCCATGGTGTGTTCGATCTTCTCGGGCTTGAGCTCGCGGGCGACCGCGCGCTCATAGGTCGCGGCGTCCGGACCATGCCCGTTCATGCAGTTGTGCAACGAGGCACCTGCGGGATTGAACCCGCCCGCCTTCGCATCGTAGCTGCCCTCGATGAGTCCCATGAACTCGCTCATCACGTTGCGGTGAAACCAGGGCGGACGGAACGTATCCTCGGCCACCATCCAGCGGGGCGGAAAGATCACGAAATCGCAATTCGCCGTCCCGGGAGTCTCGGAGGGACTCGTCAACACGGTAAAAATCGAGGGGTCCGGATGGTCGAAGCTCACCGTATTGATGGTATTGAAACGGCGCAGATCATAGCGGTATGGGGCGAGGTTGCCGTGCCATGCGACCACATCGAGGGGCGAATGTTCGAGCCGAGTCGCCCACAGCCGTCCGGCGAACTTTTGCACCAGCTCGCAGCTCTCGGCACGATCCTCGAAATACGCCCCCGGGATCTCGAAGTCGCGCGGAGCGGCAAGGCCGTTGGCGCCGATAGGGCCGAGATCGGGCAGCCGCAGCAGACTGCCGTAATTCTCCAGAACATAGCCGCGCGCCCGCGAGTGCGCGAGCTCCACTCGAAATCGCACGCCGCGCGGAATCACGGCGACCTCGAGCGGCGCAACGGCGAGCACGCCGAGCTCGGTGACGATGCGCAGTGCTCCTTCCTGCGGGACCATCAGGATCTCGCCGTCCGAGAAGGACAACACGCGAGCGCTCATGGAGCGGTTCGCCGCATAGAGGTGAATGGCGCAGCCGCCGACGGGTGGCGCTCCGTTCCCGCCATAGGTGATCAGACCATCGACGAAGTCCGTGGGTTCGCTGGGATAGGCCAGCGGATCCCAGCGCAAGCGATTGGGGCTCGGGTGCACCTCCTCGAACGGACCGGTGCGCAGCAGCGTCGGCCTCGCGTAGGGCTCGAACGGCGGGTGGTTCGCGCTCGGCTGCAGCCGGTACAGCCAGCTGCGGCGGTTTTCATGGCGCGGCGCCGTGAATGCCGTACCCGAAAGCTGCTCGGCATAAAGCCCGTAGGGGACCTTCTGCGGACTGTTGCGGCCGACCGGCAGCGCTCCGGAAACCGCCTCGGACGCGACATAGGACCCGAATCCGCAGAACATCGCGCCGCCCGGCGGGGCCTCAACGGGCCGGCTGGTGGCAGACATGCGACGGCTCCATTGGTAACATTTGCAACTAGTATGGGCGCGGCCCGCAAATGGTGTCAAATGTTACCAATCGCAGCGAGACGCACGACAACGCCCGATGGCCGGCCGAAGACCGCTCGGCCGGCGCCGGACGTGGCCGCCGGTCTGTCGCTCGAGCGATTCATGCCCTACCGCCTGTCCTACGCGGCCAACCTCGTGAGCGAGGCGATCGCGCAGCAATATAGCGCCCTCTTCAACCTGACCATACCGGAGTGGCGCGTGATCGCACATGTTGCCGAGCATTCCGGAATCACTCAGCAAGAGATCGGGCTGCGCACGCGCATGGACAAGGTCACCGTCAGCCGCGCCGCCATCGCGCTTGCCGCACGCGGCTTCGTGGCGCGCAGCAAGAACGCTGCCGATCGCCGGTCGCGCTGGCTCAGTCTGACCCCGGCGGGGCGGCGGCTCTACGCCGCGATCGCACCCAAGGCACTCGAGCTCGAGCGCGCCGTGTTCGGCCAGTTTTCTGCCGCGGAGATGGCGGCGCTCAGGAAATTCTTGCAACGCATCGATGCGGCGGCGGCGGCCGCGATGATGGCCGAGTCCGAAGGCGCCTCGTCCACTCCAGGAGCTTGATCCATGTCCGAGTATTCTGCCTATATCACCTGGCACCGCGGCGCCGGGGAGGCGTTCGTCGACTCGCGCTATAGCCGCGCACATGAATGGCGATTCGACGGCGGAGTCGTCGTGCCGGCATCGAGCGCCGTCGCCTCGGTGCCGCTCCCCTACTCGAAGAGCGAGAATGTCGATCCGGAAGAGGCGCTGGTGGCAGCCGCCTCCTCCTGCCACATGCTCTCGTTTCTCTATGTGGCCTCGAGGTCGCGCTTCATCGTCGATGCGTACGAAGACCACGCGCTCGGCACCATGACCGCCGACGAGCGCGGCCGAAAATCGATCACGCGCATCGTGCTCAATCCGAAGGTCCGATTCTCCGGCCCGCGCTCCCCCGACGCAGCCGCCGTCGAGCGTATGCACCACGAGGCGCACGAGCAGTGCTACATCGCGAATTCCTTGCGTACGGAGATCGCCGTGGTCGGTGAATGGAGTTACACGCCGCCCTGAGCTGTGGCGCTGCCGTGCGGCGCGTGAGCCATCTTGCTCATTGCCGCACGATCGCACTGCCGCGGCCGCGCAGCACGTACTTCTGGATCTTGCCCGTGGCGGTCTTCGGCAGCTCGTTCACCAGACGGAATGCCGTGGGCACCTTGAAATGCGCGAGCCGGGCCCGCGCGAACTCGAGGAGCTCCGCCTCGCTCGCTCGCGCGCCGGGTCGCAGCACCACGAAGGCATGCGGTGTCTCGCCCCACTTCTCGTGCGGCATGCCAACGACCGCCGCCTCGAGCACCGCCTCGTGATGCAGTAGCATCGCCTCGACCTCGATGGAGGAGATATTCTCCCCGCCGCTGATGATCACGTCCTTGAACCGGTCCCGGATCTCGATATATCCATCGGGGTGCACCACCGCGGCGTCGCCGGAATGAAACCACCCGCCTGCGAAGGCCGCGGCGGTTGCGTCCGGGTCGTTATAATAGCCGCGCATCACGACGTTGCCGCGCGCGACGATCTCCCCGAGGGTCGTAGCGTCGCAGGGCACATCGCGCATCTGCTCGTCCACCACGCGCAGCTCGCCCGAGGTGATGAGCTCGACGCCTTGGCGCGCCTTCACGACCGCCCGCTCCGCCGGCGCGAGCCTGCCGTGTTCGGGAAGAGGCTCGCAGATCGAGATGAACGGCGCCGTCTCGGTGAGCCCGTAGACGTGCGTGACCTCCCATCCGAGCTGGCATTCCAGGCACTCGATGGTGGCCGCCGCCGGCGGCGCTCCTGCGGTAAGCAATTTCACGCCGCGCCGCAATCGCCGCCGCTCGAGTTCCGGTCCGTTGGCGATCCCGATGAGCACGGTCGGAGCCGCGCACAGATGCGTGATGCGCTCGGCCTCGACGAGTGCGTACGTATTGACCGCGTCCACCTTGCGCATGCACACGTGCGCGGCAGCGGCGGCGGTCACGGTCCACGTGAATGTCCAGCCGTTGGCATGGAACATCGGCAGCGTCCAGAGGAAGCGATCGCCGGGCGTCATGGGCCAATGCGTCAGCGTCCCCACCGAGTTCATCCAGGCATTGCGATGGGTAATCATGACGCCTTTCGGACGCGAGGTGGTGCCGCTCGTATAGTTGATCGCGAGCAGATCCGTCTCGATGACGGGCTCGCTCCGCGGCGCGCCCGGACCCGACGCGCCTGGATGCTCTGCGAGCAGCGACTCGTATTCCAGCCATCCCGGGCGCTGCCCCTCCAGGGCGACGAAGTGCCGTACCCCCGGCATGCGCGCGCGCACGCCGTCGATCATCGCCAGGTAGTCGCTGTGCGCGCAGAGCACCGTGGCGCCGCTGTGATTTGCCATGTAGACGAAGTCATCCGCAGCGAGCCGGTAATTCATCGGCACGATGACGGCGCCCCGCTGCGGTATCGCGTAGAACTGCTCGAGGTGCTGATGGGTATTGGGCGCGATGGTCGCCACGCGATCGCCCTTGGCGACGCCGAGCGAGGCAAGCGCAGCCGTCCAGGCATCGCAGCGATCGCAAAACTGTGCGTACGTGAAGCGCCGCGGGCCATCGACCACGGCTTCGCGGGCGCCGTGGACCTTGCGGGCACGGCGCATGAAATCCAGGGGCGTTAGAGGTGTTTCCATTAGCGATCTGCCAGCCGGGAAACTTCTTATGGCCTCGAGTGTGCCGCCTGCCTCGACCTTTGTCGAGGGTAGTCGCTCATCTCGCCCCGAGATACGCGTTGATCTGCGCCGCCCATTCCTCGCCGGCCCCCGCGTCCAGTTCCGCCATGCGCGCGACCCAGGCATCCGCTTGGGGCTGTAGAGCGGTGCGCAGATAGGCAACTGCCACGTGCGTGTGCTCGCCGCGCGGCGTGATACGCAACGTGATAAGCGTGCTCATCGCGTTCTCGAGCACGCAAGCGTACTGCACGTGGCCGTCTTGCGGCTCGAAGCGGGTATTGACCCACACTGCGGTCCCGTGCCGGCCGGACACCGTGAAGACCATGCCGGGACGATCCTCGGCGCGCGCGGGCCAGATGAAGCACGGATTCCAGCCGGGCGCCCACACGCGCTCTCTATGCGCGCCGAACAGCGGTGCCACCTCGGACATCGGCCCCTCGGCCAAGAACTCGAATGTGCGCTCGCTGTGGGCGCGCTCGCAGGCGGCGCGCGCGGAAACAGGTGCCTTGGGTTCCACCTCACTTCTCCTTCAGCCGGTGGCTGTCGGTCGCGCGCAGGGAAAGGCCGTAGATCTTCCTGAGCGCGACGATTTGCGCCAGGGTTTCCTTCGCGAACGGCGGCTTTCCCTCGAACGCATGCAGCACGATGCCCTCGAGCAGATCGCCGAGCGAGAGCTCCTTGAGCTCCGCCAGCCCCTTTAGCACCTTCAGCAGCCGCTTCTCCATGCGCACGCCGGTCTGCACACGCTCGATCTCGATCACGCGAATGCCTCTCCTGTTACCTTGTTACCATGGTAACAGTTGCGACGCGGCCTGGGCAATCGGGCGCCCTTCGAAGGGCGCCTGCGGGTTCTCACATGGGGGTACCGGGGCTGCGCGGATCCGGGGGCAGCGGGATGAATTCCTGGTTGTCGAGATCCGGCAGCTTCATGCGTCCGGCGCGCCAATCCGCCTTGGCCTGCTCGATGCGATCCTTGGAGGCAGAGACGAAATTCCATTCGACGAACCGCTCGCCGATCGGTTCGCCGCCGAGGAGCATGACGATCGCGGCCTCGCAGGCGAGGACCGGGACAGCCTTGCCCGGCGCGAAGATCAACATCTGTCCCTTCCCGAAACGGCGACCTTCGATTTCGATCGAACCATCAACCACGTACGCCGCCCGCTCCGAATACTCCGCGGGAAGCTGGGCTTTGGCGCCCGCATCGAGCCTCCAGTGCGCGTAGAACAGGGGCGAAAACGTCTTCACCGGTGTCTTGGCGCCGAACGCCTCGCCGGCGATGAGCCGCGCCCAGAGTCCACTGCCCTGGTAAGTCGGCAGCTCCGCCGCAGGGTGATGGGCGAAGGCGGGCTCCGTTTCCTCCTGGTCTCGCGGCAGAGCGACCCAGGCCTGAATACCGTGCAATTTGCCGCCCTCCGCCCGCGCGCGCTCGAATCGCTCCGAATGTGTGATCCCGCGTCCCGCCGTCATCCAGTTGACCTCGCCCGGTCGGATGGCCTGCTCGGACGCGAGGCTGTCGCGATGCATGACCTCTCCTTCGAGCAGATACGTAACCGTGGAGAGCCCTATGTGCGGATGCGGCCGCACATCGACGGAGCGCGGGATGCCCGGAGGAAATTGAATCGGCCCCATGTGGTCGAAAAAGACGAAGGGCCCTACCATGCGCCGTTGCGCCGAGGGCAAGACGCGACCGACCTCGAATCCGCCGAGATCGCGTCGTCGTTGCTCGATGACGAGATCGATCATGGACATGGACGCCTCCGGACGCGAATCGTGCGCGGTTTCGCCGCGCGGCGCAATGCCCTGGCACGGCATGCGCGAAGCTCAGCGACGCTTTAGACGCAACAGGCTCTCGGCGGTGGCTACAATCGCATCCTCGTTCGAGCGCGGCGCCCATCCGAGCAGGCGCGAGGCCTTCTCGTGGCTGCCGTTCTTGCTCTTGCCGAGTTCCGGTAGCAACTCCCGCACGGTGGGATTGAACAACGCCGTGAGGCGCAGCACCCAGTTCGGCAGCGCTCGAGTCGGTGCCCGTCTCGCGGCAGCGCCCAGGCGCTCGCGCAGCACGCGGGCAATTTCCAGGAGCGACATGAAATCCCCTGCAGCCGCGAGAAAGCGCTCTCCATTGGCGGCGGGATTGCTCATGGCGCGCAGATGCAGATCCGCCACGTCGCGCACGTCGACGACCCCGAACACGAGATGGGGCGCTGCGGGCATGCCGCCGTCGAGCATGCGCCCCACGATTTGGATGGACGAGGAGAGGTCCGTACCCAGGACCGGACCGAGCACCGCGACCGGGTTGACCACCGCGAGCTCCAGCCCGCGGCCCTCTTCGGCGATGAATTGCCAGGCGGCGCGCTCGGCGAGCGTCTTCGACTTCACGTAGGCGGCGGCCGTCCCGTCGATGTTCGACCAGTAGCTCTCGTCGAACGGCGCTTGCTGGGAAGGGTGGCCGTAGCCGATCGCGGCGAACGAGGACGTGATGACGACGCGCCTCACGCCCGCAGCACGCGCGGCACGCAGGACCCGCAGCGTCCCTTCGCGCGCGGGCACGATGAGCTCGTCCTCATGAGCGGGGCTGCGCGCGGGAAAGGGCGAAGCCACGTGCAGCACATACTCGTAGCCGTCAACCGCCTCCTGCCAACCGTCATCCCGTTCGAGATTGGCGGCTGCGAAGGAAAGACCTGGATTCTGCCCTGCGACCTCGAGCAATTTCCGGACGTCGGCGGCGCGGTCCAGACTGCGCACCGTCGCACGCACGCGATGACCCGCCGCGAGCAGACCGAGAATGCAGTGGCTTGCGATGAAGCCGGATCCCCCCGTCACCAGCACCTTGCTCATGTACACGCTCCGCTTTCACGCGCCTTGCGCAGCCCGTCGAGCCAGCGATCGATCGAATCGATGCCCGGCTGGGACAGCCGGCACGGCCGGCGTGTGCCGTTGACTCGGCGCTCGATCAATTGCGCCCGCTCGAGCACCTTGAGATGACGCGAAACGGCCGGTTGCGACATGTTGAACGGCCTTGCGAGCTCCATGACGGTGGCTTCGCCCCGAGCCAGGCGGTGAAGAATCGCGCGGCGCGTAGGATCGGAAAGGGCACCGAAAACCGTATCGAGTGTTTGCATGGGCGGACCTATATAACCACAATATTATATAACTTACTAGTTATATTAAAGGCGGCAGGCGACGAGCAGCCCCGCTCGGCCTGCCAGCTGAGGCCGGCAGGTCCGGGGTCGCCCCGCAGGCGAAATAACCCATCCAGGAGTTCGCTAAGGGCGCAGGCGCCGCTGCGACGTCGGTCGGTGCCAGGGGATCAGGCCGGACCCGCTGGTCGAGCATCGCTTGACAGGTAACCAAATGGTTCCATAATATTCGCATGGACGATGACGCCGTTTTTCGAGCCTTGGCGGACGCGAGCCGCCGGACGCTCCTGGACCGGCTGAATGCACGAAATAGCCAGACGCTGGGTGAGTTATGCCAGGGGCTCGATATGACACGACAGGCCGTAGCGAAGCACCTCGCGATTCTTGCCGAAGCGAACCTCGTCTCATGGAAGCGTCAAGGTCGGGAAAAATTTCATTTCATCAATCCGGTGCCCATCAACGAGATTGCGGAGCGCTGGATCGGCAAGTTCGAGCGGCCACGCTTGCATGCGCTGTCGGAACTCAAACGCAAACTCGAGGGAAACTCCGATGAATAGCCTATCCGCAAACAAGTTCGTATACGTCACCTACATACGCACGACACCCGAGCGGTTGTGGAGCGCACTGACCACCCCCGAATTCACCAAGCAATACTGGTTCGGTATGCATTGCGAGTCGGAGTGGCAAGCCGGCTCGTCGTGGCAGCTGATGTTTCAGGACGGCCGTGTCGCCGATGCCGGCGAGATCGTCGAGGCCGAACGACCCAAGCGCTTGGTGATCAAATGGCGCAACGAGTTCAGGCCGGAAATAAAGGCCGAGGGATATTCGCGATGCACCATCGATCTCGAGCCGACGGGCGAGGCGGTGAAGCTGACCATCACGCACGAGATGGAGCGCGCCGGCACTAAGTTCATCGAGGCGGTGTCGGGGGGTTGGCCGCGCATCATCTCCAATCTCAAGTCGTTGCTGGAGACCGGCGCGGTCGCGCTGAAGGACAAGGTTCCCTGACTGCGCAGCTTCAGTGGATCCCTATGGTCATCGTCGCGGCGTTGAAGATCACAATGCAGCGATCGTCTTCGGTCGAGACCAGCCAGTGCGCACCGATTCGCGCGCGCTTTCGCCGCTATCGCGACAGCTCGCAGATCCAGTTCACTTCCCACGTCTTTCCCTGATCCGCCGAGAACGATTGTTCCATGCGCGCCGATTGCGGCGAAATGTCGGACCAGACGTAAGGCATTGCATGAGAAAGCGCGGCGCGCTACAAAAGGCGTGTCTACATGCTGTGGGAGGTGACGGCCGTGTGCAGAAGCATTAAGACCCTCTTCAATTTCGCGCCGCCCGCAACGGAGCAGGAGATTCGAGCTGCGTCACTGCAGTTCGTCAGGAAGCTCAGCGGATTTAACAGTCCATCAAAGGCCAACCGTGCTGCTTTTGAGCACGCCGTCGATGAAATTGCCGCCTCAGCCCGAGCGCTCATTGACGCACTACAGACCACAGCTGAGCCTCGCGACCGCGCAGTAGAGGCAGAACGGGCGCGAGCAAGGACAGCGGCACGATTCGGCGAGGGGCGCTAGTTACCGGGCCGCACGCGAGATCAACCGTTGGCCTGCAAAAAATCTCGAAGTGCGGTAGCGACCTCTCCGGGGCAATCAAGCGGCGTGAAATGAGCGCCAGGAACCAACACTAACCGCGCGCCCAACAACTCTGCCAGCGGCCTTGCCACTTTATCAACCGACAGAAACTCGTCATGCTCGCCCCACACGACAAGCGCAGGAACGCGGCTGCTGCGCAATGACTGCGCAATTTGCTCAGTCTGCCGCGGATCTAGATCTCGGGCGGCGCGGATCAAGCGCAGGCCTCCTTGGTCGCCCTCATATGCACCAAGCATCTCTCGCACAGCGGGATTTTTACCAAGCCGACGGGCCAGAACCGGAAACAGGCGGCGCGCATCCTTTGGGTTCCAAACCTGAATGCTGACGATGGCTTCCATTGCCCACTCACTGCCATACACACCGTCAAGGACAACCAGGCTGCGAACGCGTCGAGGTGCATTCGCCACCATGATTTGCGCGGCGGCAGAACCCACATCGTGAGCAATCACTGATGCCTGCGCGATACCCAGCACATCCATCATCTCGAGCATCCAGCGAGATTGGCTCGCCATGTCGAGCAGAACGCCGGGCGCCGCAACCGACGCGCCGTAGCCGACGAGGTCGGGCACGAGCAGGCGATACCCCGCTTTCACGAGCGGCGGCACTACCCGCGACCAGAGATAGCGTGTCGCCGGAAAGCCATGCAGGAGGATGACTGGGTGCCCCTCGCCAACGTCATCCATTTCGAGCGTGGCCTGAGAGAGTTCGATTCTCGTTGCCATCATTCCCCCCGAATCCCAGGCGTCGCACGAGCTGCCTAAAGGCGCGTCCATCACCGTGGACTCGGACGCAAATCGTTGCATTAGCATTCTGCGATGCTGGGTCTAGCGTACTTCAGGCGGCAGACATAGTCATATCTTCGTGCGGCAAATCATCGGCGGGATGACCTGAACCGCTTTCGCGACCCCTGGGGCGCCCTGAGCAAGGTAGCCTGCCAATCCGCCGAGAGATGTGATCATCAAGGTAAAATTGCATCCGCGGGCGCGCGTAGTTTCGCATCCGTGTTATCGAAATAGCAGTACACAGCGCGGGGCCGAAGCGCGGGCTTCACCCGTCGACAAACATCTGGACGACAATTTTACCGTCACATTGACCGTCAAAACATTTTGCTTGTTGCCGATAGGTGGCAATAGATTTCGAGCTCCCAAGGTTGCTGTGCTACGGGAAGTATTCGACCACGGCTACGCCGTTCTCGGACGTGAGATAGAGCGACGCGCCGCTGATTGCGATGCCGAGGGGATGGGATATCACCCCGGGCAACGGGCCTGGCGTGAATCCCGAAATGCCCGCGGTGCCTGCCACCGTTGTAACCACACCCTGGGGCGTGACCTTGCGAATGGTATCGTTGTTAGTATCGGCTACATAAATATTTCCCGTGACGTCGGCGGCCAGGCTGGTCGGCCTGTTAAAACTCGCTGTAGACCCCGTACCGTCGGCGCTGCCTGCGATGCCGGCTGTGCCCGCCAGAGTGGTAACGACCCCCGCGGGGGTGATCTGACGGATGGTGTTGTTACCTGTATCAGCCACATACACGTTGGCACCGCTGTCCGTGGCAATACCCTGCGGATCATAAAACTGCGCTGCAGCGCCGGTGCCGTCGGCATTCCCCGTAACTAGCGACGTGCCGGCGAGCGTGGTCACGATCCCGGCGGGCGTGATCTTGCGGATGGTGTCGCTGAAGGTGTCGGCTACATAAACATTCCCCGCGCCATCGGTCGCGACCGCGCCGGCGTACGTCCAGAATTCGCCATTCTCCATAGGCGGCAGGAAGAATGCGAAATCGGCTGTGGCCCCTGCGAACGTGCTCGTCACCCCTGCCGGTGTGACTTTTTGAATCGCGTTGCTCACCGCGGCCACCACGTACAGGTTGCCGGCGCTGTCGGTCGCCACATTCCACGGGTTGGGTCCGACCGTGTCGGTCAGTGTCGTCACGACGCCTGCCGGTGTGATCTTGCGGATCAGGCCATTGCCAAGAGGTATCTGCAAGTAATTGCCGTCAGCCACGTAAACGTTGCGGCTGGCGTCCGTTGCAAGGCCTACCGGATTGGAAAAACTCGCCGCTGCGCCGGTTCCGTCGGCACTTCCACGCTCCACGGCAGCGCCGGCGACCGTGATCACCGCTCCGGCGGATGTGATCTTGCGGACGGTGTTATTACCACTGTCGGCCACGAAGATGTTTCCGGCGCCGTCGATGGCCACACTGGCAGGCGCGTTGAATCTTGCTGCGGCGCCGACGCCGTCGGCACTCCCTGCAGCCCCGTTGCCGGCGAGCGTGGTGACCGCTCCTGTCGGTGCGATGGCATCGATGGTGTTGCTGGTGGAATCGGCGACATAGACGTTGCCGAGCGCATCGGTAGTCACGCCGCCCCCCGAGACGCCGGCCACGGTAGTCACCACGCCTGCAGGCGTGATTTTGCGGAGTGCATCGTTTCCAGCTATTCCCTGGGAGACACTGAAATCGACTACCGCAGTATCGGCCACGTAGATATTACCGGCGGCGTCGGTGGCCAATGCATCCGGGCAGCCGAACAGCGCCGAATTGGGCTGACCCGGGATCGTGTCGGCCCATCCCGGCACACCCGCCTGTCCGGCGATCGTGGTCACGACACCCGCCGGCGAAATCTTCCGCACAATGCTGTTGCCGCAATCCGCTACATACACGTTGCCGGCGTTGTCGGTCGCGACACCACCGTGGCCCTCGGCAGAATCGCCGAGGGTAGGAATTGAGTAATCGTAGATGAGCTTGAAACTCGCCGCCGGGCCGGTTCCGTCGGCGCTCCCGGTAATCCCCGGCGTACCGGCGAACGTGGTCACCGCGCCCGCAGGCGTGATCTTACGGATGGTGTTATTACCACTGTCGGCCACGAAGATGTTTCCGGCGCCGCCGATGGCCACACTGGTTGGATTGTTGAAAAGTGCCGCTGATCCTGAGCCGTCGGCGCTGCCCGCCTTCCCGGGCGTGCCGGCGAGCGTCGTGACCGCACCGGCAGCGGTGATTATGCGGATGGTATTGTTGCCGGCATCGGCCACGTACACATTGCCGAGGCTATCGGTAGCCACCGCGCCCGGGGCGACCGAATAATTTGCAACAATCGAGGTAATATGTGGCGTGACGTTTTGCAGATCGAATCTCGCGGCCGATCCTGTTCCGTCCGCGTTGCCAGCCCCCCCAAAGTTTCCGGCGAGAGACGCCAACGTCGCGATGCCACAAGAAACCGCGATGCTGTTGACTGCGTGGCTGTTGACGCTGCCACTGCCATTCGTCACATGGCAGACTTCGCCTGACGGTTGCATCAACACGGTGACTGCATATCGTGTGCTGCTCGGGAGTGCTTGAGCGAACTCAAACGCCGTTGCGCCGGCCGGAACGGCGACATTCATATCCCCGTTCTGCAGCTCGAGTCCCGCTTCATTCAATCCCGTTACGGTGCCGCCTACCGTATATGCCGGAGGCGCACCGCTGCCACCGCCGCCGCAAGCCGTGAGGACAAGGATCGCGAGCGAGATTGCTGCTCGAGATGCTCCGACGAAGGGCATAGTCATTCGGAATCCTCCCGATTCACGGACGCAACCAAGTCGCTTACGATGCATTCTCTCCTCGTATCCTAACCAGTTGTCGTAAGGTCTGCTTCCAGGCAGCCATTTCGACCGCGTCGAAGGCAGGTGTTGGCCGGGCGATTGTCCGCCATGAAGTTCGGACTTAGGGATTTCCAACGATCTGTAGCCGCTGGATTCGCCGCCGACGGGAAACTCGACGATTTCCCAAACTCCGCGATCCAGTGGTTTAGAAGGCGATGTATCCCGAAAGCCTCAATTCACTCCCACTCGATCGTCGCCGGCGGCTTCCCCGAGACATCGTAAACCACCCGCGAGATTCCCTTCACCTCGTTGACGATGCGCAGCGTGACGCGATCGAGGAAGTCGTACGGCAGCCGTGCCCAGCGCGCCGTCATGAAATCCACGGTCTCCACCGCACGTAGCGCGATGACGTGATCGTAGCGGCGCCCATCGCCCATCACGCCGACCGAGCGCACCGGCAGAAACACCGCGAACGCCTGGCTCACCTTGTCGTAGAGATCTTCGCGGCGCAGCTCCTCGATGAAAATCGCGTCCGCGCGGCGCAACAGGTCGGCATAGGGCTTGTGGATCTCGCCCAGAATGCGCACTCCGAGACCGGGACCGGGAAAGGGATGCCGGCGCACCATCTCGACCGGCAGGCCGAGCGCTACGCCGAGATTGCGAACCTCATCCTTGAATAGATCCCGCAACGGCTCGAGCAGCTTCAGGCGCATGTGTTTCGGCAGGCCGCCCACATTGTGATGAGACTTGATCACGTGCGCCTTGCCGGTCTTGGCGCCGGCGGACTCGATGACGTCCGGATAGATGGTGCCCTGCGCGAGCCAGGTCACATCCTCGAGCTTCGCCGCTTCCTCGTCGAACACCTCGATGAACACGCGGCCGATGATCTTGCGCTTGGCCTCGGGATCCGCTTCTCCGCGCAGGGCGTCGAGAAAGCGCTGCTCGGCATTGACCCGGATCACGCGCACGCCCATGTGCTGCGCGAACGTCGCCATCACCTGGTCGCCCTCGCCGAGCCGCAGCAGTCCGTGATCGACGAATACACAAGTGAGCTGCGCGCCGATCGCACGGTGCAGGAGCGCTGCCAGCACCGACGAGTCGACGCCGCCGGATAGCCCGAGCAGCACCTTGTCCGACCCGACCTGCGCGCGGATGCGTGCCACGCTGTCCTCGATGATGCTGCCTGTTGCCCAGTTGCCCGCACAACCCGCGATCTCGCGCACGAAGCGGCGCAAGATCTCCGTTCCTTGCAAGGTGTGCGTCACCTCGGGATGAAACTGTAGCCCGTACAGGCGCCGACTCTCATCCGCCATGGCAGCAAGAGGCGCGTTATCGGTCGCGCCGATGGCCTTGAATCCGGGTGGCAAGGTCGCAACGCGGTCGCCGTGACTCATCCACACATCGAGCAGTCGCCGCCCGGATGAATCGCGGTTGTCCTCGAGACCGTCGAACAGCGGCGAGGGTTCGGTGGGCCGAACCTGCGCAGCCCCGAATTCTCGATGCGTGGAGGACTGCACCTCGCCGCCGAGCTCGGCGGCCATGGTCTGCATGCCGTAGCAGATGCCGAGCACAGGCACGTGCATCTCGAAGACTCGCCGCGGAGCCGCGGGGCCTTTGGTCTCGTACACCGATTCCGGACCGCCGGACAGGATCACGGCCTTCGGCGCGAAGCTCTCGATCTCCGCGGGGGAAGCATCCCACGGCAGGATCTCCGAATAGACTCCGAGCTCGCGCACGCGCCGCGCGATCAGCTGCGTGTACTGAGCGCCAAAATCGAGAATTAGAACGCGATCGGCATGGATGTCGGGCATCAACCGATCCGATAGTTCGGTGCTTCTTTGGTGATCGTGACGTCGTGCACGTGGCTCTCGCGCACGCCTGCGCTGGTGATGCGCACGAAGTACGGGCGCGTACGCATCTCCGCGACGCTCTTGCTGCCGGTGTAGCCCATCGCGGCACGCAAGCCGCCCGCGAGCTGCTGCAGGATGGAGACCATGCTCCCCTTGTAAGGCACCCTGCCCTCGATGCCTTCCGGCACGAGTTTCTCGAGCTCCGTGGTGGTGTCCTGGAAATACCGGTCGCTCGAGCCGTGGGCTTGCGCCATCGCACCCAGGGACCCCATGCCGCGATAGGCTTTGTACGAGGCGCCCTGATAGAGCTCGACCTCGCCGGGAGACTCTTCCGTGCCCGCGAACATGCCGCCGATCATCACGCAATGCGCGCCCGCCGCGATGGCCTTGGCAATGTCGCCCGAGTAGCGAATGCCGCCGTCGCCGATGAGCGGCACGCCGGTGCCCTCGAGCGCTTTGGATACGCGGGAGATCGCGCTGATCTGCGGCACACCGACGCCCGCAACGATGCGTGTCGTGCAAATTGACCCCGGACCGATGCCCACCTTCACCGCGTCGGCCCCATACTTGACCAGGTCGAGCGCGGCCTCGGCGGTCACGATGTTGCCGCCGATGACCTGCAGATCGGGATATTTCTTCTTGATCCGGGCAACCGTCTCGAGCACGCCGCGCGAGTGGCCGTGCGAGGTATCGACGACCACGACGTCGACGCCCGCTTCGCGCAGCGCCGCGACCCGATCCAGCGTGTCGGGTGTCGTGCCCACCGCCGCGCCGACCCGCAGACTCCCGACGTTGTCCTTGCAGGCGTTCGGAAATTCCGTGGCCTTCTGGAAATCCTTGACGGTGATCATGCCCTTGAGCTCGTGGTCGCCCGTGACCACGAGGACTTTCTCGATGCGGTGCTTGTGCAGGAGCGCGAGCACCTCTTCCTTGGGCGCGTTCTCGCGAACCGTGACGAGGCGCTCTTTGGGCGTCATCACCGAGGACACCGGCGCATCGAGCTTGGTCTCGAAGCGAAGGTCGCGATGCGTGACGATTCCGACGACCTGCCTGCCGGCTACGACCGGCACGCCGGAAATGTTCTTGGCGCGAGTTAGATTGATGACGTCGCGGATCGACATGTCCGGCGTCACGCAGATGGGGTCGGAGATCACGCCGCTCTCGAACTTCTTCACGCGATCGACTTCTCGAGCCTGGTTTTCGATCGACATGTTCTTGTGAACGATGCCGATGCCGCCTTCCTGCGCGATGGTAATGGCGAGCCGTGCCTCGGTGACGGTGTCCATGGCGGCGGAGACCACCGGTAAGTTGACTCGAATGTCGCGGGTCAGCTGGCTGGACAGGGAAACTTCGCGCGGCAGAACTTCCGAGTATGCCGGTACCAGCAGCACGTCATCGAAGGTGAGTGCCTCTTCCAGAATACGCATGAGCGTCCACTAGGTTCGTCTAAGAGGCGGCGCATTGTACCTTGCGAGAGCCCAAACCGCTATTATTTCGCCATGGAGGCAGCACCAGAGTCGGCCACGCGCGTCGGACGCGACATTTACAGTGTTTCGCGGCTCAACCGTGAAGTGCGGATGCTGCTCGAGCGCGGCTTCGGCACTTTGTGGGTCGAGGCCGAGATCTCCAATTTCTCGCGGCCGAGCTCGGGACACTGGTATTTTTCGTTGAAGGACGCGAACGCCCAGGTGCGCTGCGCGATGTTCCGGCAGCGGAACATGCTGTGTACGTTCACCGCTCGCGACGGCCAGAAAGTGATGGTGCGGGCCCGCATCGGGCTCTATGAGCCGCGGGGCGAGTTCCAGCTCATCGTCGAACACATGGAGGATGCGGGTCTCGGCGCTTTGAAGCGCCAGTTCGAGGAGCTCGCCGCGAGGCTCAAGGCCGAGGGCCTGTTCGAGGCCGAACGCAAACGTCCGTTGCCCGCGCTGCCCCGGCGCATCGGCGTCATCACCTCGCCGTCCGGCGCCGCGATCCGCGACATACTGCACGTGCTTGCGCGGCGCTTCCCCGCCGTTGCGGTGATGATCTATCCGGTGGCCGTGCAAGGTGCGCAAGCGCCCGCGGAGATCATTGCGGCGCTCGCGCTCGCCTGCCGCCGGGGCGAGTGCGACGTCCTCATCCTCGCCCGCGGGGGCGGCTCGCTGGAGGATCTGTGGGCATTCAACGATGAGCGTCTCGCGCGGGCCATCGTTGCATCCTCGATTCCCATCGTGAGCGGCGTCGGGCACGAAATAGACTTCACCATTGCCGATTTCGCCGCCGACGTGCGTGCGCCGACGCCCTCGGCCGCCGCCGAGATGGTCGTCCCCGACGCCGCCGAGTGGCTGGCGGCGCTTGCGAGTCTCGGCGCGCGGCTCGGGCGCTGCGCGCGCCGGCGGCTCGGTACAGAGCGCGAGCGGTTGCGATGGCTCGAGCGGCGCACGTCCCTCGTCAGCCCCATCGCGCGCTGCGCCCAGCAGACGCAGCGTCTCGACGAGCTCGAGCAGCGTCTGCACCGCGCCTTGTACCGGGGGTTCGAGAGCCGCCTTCAGCGGCTGCGTTGGCTGCAAGGGCGTGCCGCCGTGGCGAGCCCCGCGGCGCGTGTGCGCCGGCAGCTCATGGCGCTCGCGGACATGGAGCAGCGGCTGTGCCGGTGCCTACGGCACGCCCAGAACGTGCGTGTCGCGCAGTTTCGCGAATGCCAGAGCCGGTTCTGGCAGGCGAGCCCCCTCGCGCGGGTGCGCGATGCCGCCGCGCGGCACGCGGCGCTCGAGGGTCGGCTGCAGGCGGCGGGTCTCGAATGCGTCGGCCGCGGCCGCGAGCGGCTGCTTCCAATCGTGCGCACCTTGCACGCCGTGAGTCCGCTGGCGACGCTCGCGCGCGGCTACGCCATCGTCAAAGACGAGCGCGGCCATATCTTGCGCAACGCCGCCGATGCACCGGCGGGCACCGTGATCGAGGCGCGGCTCGCGCACGGACATATCCGCGCCAAGGTTCAGGATCCGTGACGGCGGCACGCGCGCTGGCTGCGCTGGCTTGTTTGCTGACCGCGGCGGGGGCGGCGCGAGGACTGGAGCTGCCGCGCGAGAGCGCGGTGCCGGGCGGCGTGAAGCTGCTGCGGCTCGAGCCCGCCGGCGATACCGCTCCTCGAGTCGAGGCCGATGGGCATCGGGCCCTGGTCGTTCGCGACGGCGATGCCTGGATCGCCGTGGTCGGGATCCCCTTGTCCGCGCCGGTCGGCGACATGCAGGTCGAAGTTCACGATGCCACCGGCGCGCATCCGGTTGCCTTCAGCGTCGTCGACAAGCGCTATCTCACTCAGTCGCTCAAAGTCGCGCCGGGTCAGGTCAATCTGTCGGCCAAGGATCTCGCGCGAGTGAATCGCGAGCACACGATTCTGAATGCCGCGCTCGAGCATTGGAGCGCTGCCCCGCCCGCCGGCCTGCGATGGTCGCCGCCCGTGCCGGGCGTGCGCTCGAGCTCGTTCGGCATGCGGCGGGTGTTCAACGGCGAAGCGCGCAACCCGCATACCGGCATGGACATCGCCGCCGCGACCGGAACACCGGTGTCGGTCCCGGCGGACGGTATGGTGCTCGAAACCGGGAATTAC
>Ga0302325_10000755_pt1 | contig 86775 bp, 69 predicted proteins | sample Palsa_T0_2_FD_201948 | JGI IMG/M metagenome (GOLD analysis project Ga0302325, IMG submission 201948) | Peat permafrost microbial communities from Stordalen Mire near Abisko, Sweden - Palsa_T0_2 | ecosystem: Environmental > Terrestrial > Soil > Palsa > Peat permafrost | place: Sweden: Abisko...
CGCTCGTCCTCGAGACGGGACGCCTCGCCAAGCAAGCGCACGGCGCGGTTCTCGTCACGTACGGCGAGAGCGTGGTCCTCGTCACCGCGGTCAGCGGCGAGGAGCGACCCGGGCTCGACTTCTTCCCACTCACCTGCGACTACGTCGAAAAGACGTTTGCCGCCGGGAAGATTCCGGGGGGCTTCTTCAAGCGTGAGGGCCGCCAGCGCGACGAGGAGATCCTCACCTCGCGCCTCATCGACCGTCCTTGCCGCCCCCTTTTCCCCGAGGGCTTCAAGAACGACACGCAGATCATTGCCACCGTCCTCTCCAGCGACAAGGAAAACCCGACGGACGTGCTCGCCATGACCGCCGCCTCGGCCGCGCTGCACATCTCGGACATCCCCTGGGGCGGCCCGCTGACCGCCGTTCGCGTGGCCCGCGTCGAGGGTGAGCTCATCGCTTATCCGACCTTCGAGCAGCAGGCGAAGAGCGACATCGACATGGTGGTCGCCGCCTCCAAGGACGCCATCGTGATGGTGGAGGGCGGCGCGGCCGAAGCGAGCGAGGCGGACATCATCGACACGCTGATGTTCGCCCACCGGACGGCGCAGCCCATCCTCGAGCTCATCGAGCGCATGCGCGCGGCGGTGGGCAAGCCCAAGCGCGCCTTCGAGAAGAAGACGCTCCCGGCGGCCGTCGCCGAGACCATCAAGGGCATCGTGGACAAGGACATCCTCGCGTCCTCGCTCATCAAGGACAAGAAGGCCCGCTACGACGGCTACAAGGCCGCCAAGAGCCGGATGGTCGAGGCGGTCCTGGCCCAGGTGGGGCCCGAGGCGTTTCCCCAGATCGAGAAGCTCGTCAAAGAGGAGTTCGAGGAGCGAAAGTACAGCGTCGTCCGCGAGTACGTCCTCAGCGAGAGGAAGCGCATCGACGGTCGCGACATGAAGACCATTCGCGCCATCGTGTGCGAGGTGGGCATCCTCCCGCGGGTTCACGGATCGGCGCTCTTCCAGCGCGGCGAGACGCAGGCCGCCGTGGCCGCGACGCTCGGCACCTCCAGCGACGAGCAGAAGATCGACGCGCTCATCGGGGAGCGCTGGAAGCGCTTCATGCTGCACTACAACTTCCCTCCGTTCTCCACCGGCGAGACCAAGCCGCTGCGCGGCCCGGGCCGGCGCGAGATCGGGCACGGCGCGCTGGCCGAGCGTGCGCTCTCCCGCATGATGCCGGACGAGGACAAGTTCCCCTACACCATCCGCGTCGTGTCCGAGACGCTGGAGTCGAACGGCTCCTCGTCGATGGCCGCGGTCTGCGGCGGGACGCTCTCGCTGATGGACGCCGGCGTGCCCATCAAGGCGCCGGTCGCGGGCATCGCCATGGGTCTCATCTCCGACGGGGCGCTCACCGACCCCAAGACCCGCACCGCCATCCTGAGCGACATCCTCGGCGACGAGGATCACCTCGGCGACATGGACTTCAAGATCTGCGGGACCAAGAAGGGCGTCACCGCGATCCAGATGGACATCAAAATCGCCGGCCTCTCGCGCGAGGTCCTCGCCCAGGCCCTCGAGCAGGCGCGCGAGGGGCGCTTGCACATCCTGGACAAGATGCTGGCGACCCTGGCGCAGCCGCGGACCGAGCTTTCCAAGTGGGCGCCTCGTATCACGCAGATCAAGGTCAAGCCCGACCAGATCCGCCTCATCATCGGACCCGGCGGAAAGACCATCAAGGGCATCATCGATCAGACCGGCGTGGCCATCGACGTGGAGGACGACGGGACGGTGAACGTCGCCTCCAGCGACAGCGACGCGGTCAAGAAGGCGCTCGACATCATCAAGGGCCTCACCACGGAGCCGGAGGTCGGCGCGAACTACAAGGGAACGGTCAGCCGGGTGGTCGACTTCGGCGCGTTCATCGAGATCATGCCGGGCACTGACGGCCTGCTGCACGTCTCGGAGATGGCCCACACCCGGGTGGACAAGGTGACCGACGTGATGAAGGAGGGCGACAGCGTCGAGGTGAAGGTCCTCTCCATCGACCGCGACGGAAAGATTCGCCTGACGCGCCGCGAACTCCTGCCCTTCCCCGAGGGACCCGAGGGCGAAGCCGCCAAGAAGCGCCTGGCCCAGTCGCGCGAGCAGGGAGGACCTCCGCCCCGCAGCGGGGGCGGTGGACGCGATCGGCGCGACGGACCCCCGCGCGATCGGGATCGTCCCCGCCGTCCGTGACGTTCACTCGCCCGGCGCCGCGCGGAGCAGGACATACCCTGCGCCGCGCGCCCCGAGCGGAAGGAAAGTCGCCGCCCCGAAGTGCCTGGCGGTGACCACGTCGTCGGCGAGCCGCGCCTCGACCGCGCGACCGTAGGTGGCCTCCGCCCAGTCCGCCGCGCCGCCGGCAGGGAGGCCGGCGGGAAGGTAGAGGAGCAGCGCGTCGGTGCCTCGCTCCAGGAGAAGTCGCGCGTCGACTCTCTTCGATGTGTGCCCGCCCGGCAGCGCGGCGATCTCGGGATCGGTGACGCCGGCGAGGTCGACGATGTCCGCCTCGGTGGCGGCGCCCACCCAGCCCACGTCCAGCGCCGCCACGCAGTGCGCACCGGCCAGGAGCGGGCGCGCCGCCGCCACCAGCGCGGCCCGATCGGCCCCCACGTGCCGTCCCTCCGCTGCCCCGCGCGCCAGCAGCACCACACCCAGACCGAGCGCCACCAGGGAGCGCGCCGCCGTCGCCACCGGGTGGGCCTGCTCGCTCGCGAGGACGGCGGCCCAGGCCAGCGAGGGGAGGACCGGCACCATCAGGCGGGCGTAGGGCATCCAGTCGCCTCCCACCGCCACCAGCGCGAGGATGTGGGCGCACGCCGCCACCACCAGCGCAAGCGCCATCGGCGCGCGCCGCAGAGCCAGCGGCGCAAGCACCAGGACCGGCACCAGCGTCACCACGCAGGCCGCCCCCGCGTAGGCCACGCCATGCTCCGGGTCGCTCGGTTTGGCCATCAGCGCGAGCGGCGCCGGGTGGCCCCACACCATGGTGCGCACCAGCGCGCAGACCGTGAAGGGAGCCAGCGCGAGGACCCCGCCGACCAGGACCCGCGCGGCACCGGCACGCGCCACGATGGCCGTCCCGATGGCGAGCACGCAGGCCCAGGGCGCCAGCTCCGGCCGCAGCGCCGCCGCCAGCCCGGCGACGACGGCCGCCACCCGAGGTCGCCGCCCGAACAGCGCCGCCGCGGTGGCGAGACCGGTCGCCAGCGACGTCTCCATCCCGCTGACCGCGTACGCCGCGACGGGCACCGACAGCGCCAGCGTGGTCAGCGCCGCCGCACGCCCCCACGCTGGCGATCCGCGCACGCGGCCCATCGCCTCCCCCAGCGCGCACCCCGCCATCCCCCCCACCGCGAGCCCCAGCCCCCTGGCCCGCGCCAGGACCTCCAACCCTTCGCCGTGCGCCAGGGGCGCCAGGATGAGCGGCCAGGGAAGCGGCGTCACCCCGTCGGTGCTCGGCCCCCCCGCATCGAAGCGCCATCCCACGCCGGAGACCAAGTGCCGCGCATACCGCACCGAGATGAGCGCATCGTCCACGGTGAAGCCCCACATGAACATCGCCGGGATCACCGCCCCGAGCGCCCCCGCTATCAGCCAGCTCGCGCGATGTCCAATCGACGGCATCCCGTCGAAAACTACGTGCAAACGCTCTCCCGTTTCTACGATTCGATCCCGTCCGCGCTTCTCCCTCGATCGCCCGAGACAGAAACGACCGAATGCGCTTCGAGATCGTCGTTGCACCCCATCCCCCCGAACCCGACGCCAGCCCTGCCGTGCAGGCCCCGCCCGCCAGCGTCCACCTGCTGCGCCTGGAGCGGCGCCGACCGGCACGCGCGGTGCTCGACGTCTTCATCGACGGCGCGAACGTCACCGCGCGCGTTCGCGAGACCCGCGGCGCCTTCGTGCTCCGGGATCTGGCCCTCGCGCTGATCGATCTTGCCGGCCGCCCACGGGGGAAGGTCAGCGTGCGCTTTTACGACGAGCCCTGGGAGATGTGCGTCGACCGCTTCGGCGACACCGCATGCCTCAGCGTCTATCGCGCCGGGCCGGAGCCGCTGGTGGCCATCTACGACCGCGCCGTTCCCTTCGAGGAGGTGGTCGCCGCCACGCGCGAAGCCATCGAGCGCGTCCTCTCCGACGGCGATGCGCGCCCCGGGACGCCGGCCGATTGCCCCGAGCTGGCCGCGGTCGCCGAGCGCCTGCGCACACTCGTTCCTCTGGGCGGCTGCGAGGACATCGGCGTCCCGATGGCCATCCCCGTCGTCGTCGAGGCCGACCGCGACGTGCCGCTCTCGTTCGGCGCGGAGTTCGCCGTCCGCGAGGTCGCGCCAGAGGTCGGCGCCCGTCACGACGCCGTCGAGCGCTCCGATCTTCACGCCCTCCTCTTTCGAGGACGGGTGCGCGCGGAGATCCGCGGTCGCGCGATCGACCTCGGCGATTGCCATCCCGTCCTGGTGGCCGAGCGTCTGGTCGAGCTGGCGCGCCGCGCCTTCGATGCCTGGGAGCGCGGGTTGCCGCTGAACGCCCGCGGCGCGGCGGCGGGCGTGGTCATCGGCGTTCGCGTGGGGGAGGACGGCCAGCTGGCCCTCACCCTCGGCGGCGTACGCGGCGACGCAGGGCGCCCCATCCACACCTTCCCCGCCCTCGGTGTGGCCGACGTCCTCGAGGCCGCGCTGGCCTTCGGGCGCTCGCTGGTGCGCGCCATCCTCCGCCGCGACCGCTCGCAGGGGGCGAACCTGCGGCTGGCCGCGCTCCGGCGCGCCCTCCGGGAAGCCAGCGAGGTGCTGCGCGAGGCCACGCAGACCGACTGCAAGGTCAACCTCACCCCCGAGCCCTACCGCGCCTTCGCCGCCGCGCTCGACCAGGCCCGCCCTGCGCCCGCTCTGGCTCCCTTCCCCGCCACGCGCCTGCGCTATGCCGCCCGCTGGCGCGCCATCGTGCCCGGGATCGATCTCCGCGCCACCTACCTCTGCGGCGACCGCCTCATCGTCGGCGCCTCCAGCGAGATGTGGGCCCTCGATCGCGCCACCGGTCGCGTCCTCTGGCGCGTCGACGCCCACCGCGGCACCAGCGTGGTCACCCCCGGCGGCATCGCCCGCCTCGCCCCGGACGGCACGCTGTGTGTCTACGACTTCGGCAGCGGCGAGGTGTCGCTGCGCACCCGCATCGCCGCGCGCGTCGGCGGCCCGGTGGCGGGCGCGGTGGTGCATCTGCCCGGCCTGCCCAGGCTCGTCGTGGTGACCGAGGGCGAGCACCACCTCGTCGCCGTCGACCTCAGCAGCGGCGAGCCACGCTGGCGCTGGTCCTGGGGCGGAGCGCGCGGGCGGCCTCGCGACGGGGCGCGCGCCGCTCCCCGCATGAAGCGCGCCGGGCGCCTGGTGTACGTAACCTGCGGCGACGGCTCGCTCAACGCGCTCGACGTCACCACCGGCGCCGTGGTCTGGCGTCACCGCGACCGCCTGCGCTTCTGCACCCCCCCCACCGTCGCGCACGACGCCCTCTTCGTCGTCGCCGGCGGGGCGCACGGCGTCGCCCGCCTCCACTGCATCGACCCGTTCTCCGGCGATGTGCGCTGGTCCACCATCGTGGCCGAGCCGAACTCCCCCTGCACCGTCGAGGGCGCCCCGCTGGTCGCCGCGGGCGCCGTCGCCGTCCCCGTCCGCCAGAAGACCGGGCTGGCGCTGGCGGCCTTCCGCAAGGCCGACGGGACGCCGCTCCCGGCGGGCGCGCGAACGCTCCTCCCCAGCGGGACGTCATGGCTGGCCGTCGACGACGCCTTCATCGGCAACACACCGAGCGGGGAGCTGGTGGCCATCGGCGCCGGCGCTTCGGACGCCGGAGAGCTGCGGTGGCGTCGCGTCCTCGGCCCTCGCCCGCTCGAGGCCGACGTGCCTCGGCGGCTCGAGCCAGTGCTGCGCTGCGGCGCACTGTTCGTGCCGCACACCGACGTGGCGGTGTTCCGCCCGCGGGACGGCGCCCTGCTCGGCACCGTCGCCCCCACCGAGGCCATCCCGGATCTGCTGCGCGTCGACGAGAGCTGCAACGTCTACGTCGCCGAGGAGAGCGGCCACATCGTCTCCTTCGGCGCGCTGCCGCGGCTCTCGCTGGTCTAAGGGGTGGCGCGTTGCGGGGGAGGATCTTCCGTGCAAGGCTTTGGTATCGTGAGGGACCGTCAAACGTGCGTCGGCTGCGCCATGAAGTCGCCGGAGACGGAGACCAACTACACCCTCATCAGCGCGCAGTTCGGCTGGCGGTTGGCGCGCAGCAAGTCGAGCGTCGGTGAGATCGTCGTCGAATGGCGCTGTCCCATCTGCTGGCGGGCATACAAGCTGGCACGCGGAAGCGTCGACGAGCCCAAGAGCTCACGCAGTTTGCAGAGGCCGCGCTCCGAGCTCCCTCGCATCCCGGCGGCGGCCAAGCCGCGCGAGTCCTTTCGTCCGCGCGCGCCGTCCAGGTCGGCCGACCATCCGACCCGGCGCCCCCCGGCCCCCGGCGCCGCTCGACCTTCCGCGGCCCCTACCCGCGAGAGCGCCGATCCTTCGCGTTCCGCCACGCGGATCCCCCCGCGCGGCGCGCGCTGACGACTCAGCCCTTGGCCGGCTCGGCCTCGTCGCGAAGGTGCGTCTTCTCCTTGTAGAAGAAGGCCACCACGATGAAGAGGAGCCCCACGACGCCCATGAGGATGGCGAAGAAGTCGAAGTATTGCGGGCCCACCAGCTTGTAGGTCGACACCTCGGACTTCGTCTCGTCGTAATTCCCGCTGCTGGCCACGGGCCTGCGCTCGACGACGTCCATGAGCCGGACGCGCCTCGCCGCTTCGTCGGTCTGCGCGACCAGGTACGTCCCCTTGAGCGGCTGGGGCTTGCCGTCCTTGCTGACGCTGACGCCGTTGGCGCCGTCGAAGTCGATCTTCTGCCCGGGGACCAGGCCGCGCGCGTCGGCGAACACCACCCAGGTGTCCGCCCCCACCTCGATGGCGCCGGCGTGGAGCGGGCGCACCATGCCGTGATTGACGCCCGCGGTGATCAGGTTGCCGACGCTGGTGGAGAGGAGAAAGAGCGCCATGATGAAGCTCTTCATGCGCAGCGGCGCCTGCTTGTAGCTGAACTCCAGCGCGGTGATGGAAACGAGGATCTCCGACGCGGTGAGCACCATGTACGCGAGGATCTGCCACCAGACGCTCACCATCTCCCCAGCCTGGATGCGCGCCTCGATGCGCCCCACGAGCAAGAACGCGAACACCATCGCCAGAAAGCCCACCGCGATCTTTCGCAGCGGCGTCACCGGGGTGAGCTTGCTCCAAAGCGGATAGACCCCGAAGGTGAAGACCGGCACCAGCGCCAGAATGAAGAGGCCGTTCACCACCTGGATCTGGGCGGGGAGAATGGTGAGGCCAAACCCGAGATTCTTGTCCATCAGCGACGATTCGGCCTGGAGGGTCCAGGTCTGACCGTTGCTCTGGTCCCAAAGCGCCCACCAGACCGCGACGAAGAGATAGATGATGGTGAGGCTGCCGATGGTCTTGAGGCCGGTCGCGGAAAATACGTCGCGCAACCACTCTTTGCCCGCCGGTGGGACCACTGCAAACTTCTTTCGTCCCATCCAGAAGACGCCGGTGGCCACGAACATCATGGCCGCCGGCATCCCGAAGGCGAGCCTCGGCCCGTACTTGGAGAGGAGCACCGGGCAAAAGAAGATGGATATGGACGAGCCGGCGTTGATGGCCAGATAGAAGTAGCTGAACGCGCGCTCGATGAGGTGCTGGTTCTTGCGGGTGAACTGATCGCCCACGTTGGTGGAGACACACGGCTTGATGCCACCGGTCCCCATCGCCACCATCCCCAGACCGATCAGCAGCCCGAAGGTCCCCGGCACGAGGGCGAGGACCGCGCAGCCCGCGCAATAGATGATCGAAAAGGTCATGATGGTGCGGAACTTCCCCCAGAGGACGTCCGACACCACGGCGCCGATGAGCGGCGAGAAGTACGCAGCCGACTTGAAGAGCGAGTGATACGTGGTCGCGTCCGCGTCCCCCACGCGGAGGAACTGCGTCATGTAAATGGTGAGGATGGCGTTGATGCCGTAGTAGCAAAAACGCTCGGCAAACTCGTTGGCGACGATGAACGGGATGCCCCGCGGCATCCGGTCGTCGCGGGCCTGGTCGGTGCCGGCGGTCGATGCGGCGGAGGGGGCAGCGGTCGCGTCCGTCATGGCGGTGAGGCGCACACTACAACAATGCTCGCCCACGGAGTCGGCCTAGGAGACTGTCGGTCAAAGGCCCGACAGACTCCGTCGTGACGTTCCAGGACGGGGACGGCTTCGCCGCCCCTATCGGGCTAGTCTGCGATCCAGCCCATGGACCGTGACGCCGTCGAGCTGGCGCGCTTCGGTTACGCGCAGGAGCTCCTGCGGCGGCTCGGCGGGTTCTCCAGCTTCGCCATCGGGTTCTCGGTCATCAGCGTGCTGACGGGGGTCACGTCGACCTTCGGCGACGCGGTGGCCTCGGGAGGACCGGCCGGGCTGGCCGGGCTGCTCCTGGCGCATCGATCGCACGGCGCGGCCTACCTGGCGGAGACCGGGCACACCACGCGCGCGGACGGCTCGTACGCGCTCGGCTTCGTGCAGTCGCTGGTGCTCGGCGTGTGGACCTTTACCGGCTTCGACGCGGCGGCTCACGTGAGCGAAGAGACGCACGACCCGCAGCGACGCGCGCCTTTCGGCATCGTGTCCTCGGTGGCTGTCAGCGCCGTGGCCGGCTTTGCCCTTGTGGCCGCTTTGACCCTCGCCATTCCCGATCTCTCCGCCATCGCCGGAACGTCCGACGCGGCGCTACGGGTCTTCGCCGGTGCGCTGGGCGAACGCGTGGGTCGCTTCGCCCTGGGGCTCGCCGTTCTGGCCATGTGGTTCGCCGGTCTGTCGAGCGTGACCAGCGCCTCGCGCATGCTCTTCGCCTTCGCGCGCGACGACGGCCTGCCCCTGGCCGGCGCCCTTCGTCGCGTCTCGCCCATCACCCGCACCCCCCTCACCGCCATCGCCGCCTGCGTCCTCGCGGCGCTGGCCCTCGTAGCGGCCACCGCGCCCTTCAGCGACGCGGCCTTCCTCGCCGTCGCGGCGCTCGCCACCGTCGCCCTCTACGCCTCCTACGCCGTCCCCATCGCCCTCGGCGCCGTCGGGCGCCTGAACGGGCGATGGACCCGCCTGGGCCCCTTCTCCCTCGGCCGCGCCGGCCCGGCCATCGCGATCGCCAGTGTGGTCTGGACGGCGGCGGTCTTCGTGATCTGCGCGCTGGCCAACGCGCTGGCCATGGGTCTCTTTGCCGGCATGGGGGTGGTGCTGGCGGCGCTCTGGCTGCTGACGGCGAGAGCGCGCTTCAAGGGACCCAACGTCGACCTCTCGCACTTCGAGGAGGCGGCGCTTCACCCACCGGGCGGCGAGGCGGCCTGAATCAGGAGCCGCCCTCCGTCGATCCGCCAGCGGACGGCTCGGGAACCGGTTCGCCCATTCCCTCGTCCTCCCCTCCCTTCCTGTTCTTACGCTCTGGCGGAGAGGGGACGGGGTGGCGCGGATCGGTCAGGTGCTCGGGAAAGGCTCGCGTGTCGCGCTCGACGGATTCGACGCGTCGGTGCCCTCGGCAAACTCGGTGGCGGCCGCGGTCTCGACGAACGGACCGCCCACTTCTTCCGGGACCTCCGCGTTGAGAACGTCCTCGGCCTTGTACTCGCCACTGGTCGCCTCCTGCACGAATTCTTCCCCCAGCTCCTCGACGAGATCGTCGCGGGAGCGCGATCGCTCGATGAAAGCCAGCGGATCCTGTTCCTTCGGCTCGGACATTCCCAGCAGCTCGGCGGCGTACGTGGGATCGATGTGACCGGCGTGATCGCGGCGTTGCACCGGCACGGCGCGCGCGACGCTCGGCCCGGCAGGCGCGGCCACCTTCACCCCCGGGGTCTTCTTCGTGGCGGGGACCTTGCGCGTCGCTGCGACCGGCGGGGCCGCGGATCGCTTGGGCGCCCGCGTGCGCGCGGGCGCTCCCTTCGCCTTCGCCTTCTTCGCGGCCTGGCGCGCTAGTACGGCCTTCGCCTTCTTCGCGGCCTGGCGCGCCGGTACGGCCTTCGCCTTCTTCGCGGCCTTGGGCGCCGGCGCGGCTTTCACCTTCTTCGCGCCCTTGCGTGTGGCGGTCACCTGGGTCTTCTTCGCGGCCTTCTTCTTCTTCGCCTTCGCGGTCGCCATGGTCATGCGTACCACACGCGCGGGTCAGGCACTTCGTCGTCCGGCCTTCTCAGTGGCTGCCAGGCGGGGCGGGAAGGCACACGCCCATGGTGCAGGCGTTGGGGGCGATACAGTCCGCAGCGCCCTGGCACGGGAAGGCGCACTTTCCGTACTGCATGTTGCAGTGATGAAGCCCGCACACCATGTCGTTCTGGCACGGCAGAGCCAGCGGGCCGGGCGTCGCCATGCCGCTCGATCCCGCGGGGGCGGGCGCCGGTGCCGGGGCGGGCGCCGGATAGCCGGGAGGTGCGGCGGTCGGCGCGGGGTAAGGAGCGGGAGCCGGCGCGGGATAGGGCTGGGGCGGGTACGCGGGGGGCGCCTGCGTGGGGGCTGCGTAGGCGGGCGGCGGCTGGCCCGCGGGGTAGCCTGGCGGCACGTAGCCGGGCGGATAGGCGGCGGGCGGCGCGTAGGTCCCGTACGGCGAGGTGGCGGCGGTGGGCGTCGCCGCCGGCGGGGTGCTATCGGGATTTTCGCAAGCAGCCACGACGAGCGCCGCGGAGACGAGAAGAAAGGCGACGGCCAGAGCGCGCATGGGACGCATGAAATCACGCCTTGGCCGGAGCCACACCACCTTTCGACGAGCCCTCCTCGACCGAGCGTGGCCGCACAGGTATGGAGGCTGAGATGGGTCGAGACGAGGTGGTCGCAGCGGCCCTCTTGCTGGCGTTCGCCGTGCTGATCACGGCGCACGTGACGCTGGTGGTGGGCCTGGCCGCCCGCAGCCCGCGCTGGCGGGCGCTGGTCGCGCTGGTGGTGCCGCCGCTGGCGCCTTACTGGGGATGGAGCGCTCTCCGCGTGCGCTCGGCGGTGTGGATGGCCGGCGCCGTGACCTACGGGGTGATGCTCGTGGTCGCGCAGCACTGAGGACCGGGCGGCGCGGAGCACGCCGTCGTTCCGCCACCACGATGGCGCGTCACACGCCGGCGACGTGAATGACCACCTCGCGCGCATGCCCGGCGCGGCGGTGCTCCCACAAGTAGATGGCCTGCCAGGTGCCCAGCGCGAGACGACCGGCGGTCACCGGGATGGACTCGCTCGAGCGCGTTACCGCCGAGCGAAGGTGGCTCGGCATGTCGTCCGGTCCCTCCGCGTCGTGCTCGTACTCCGCGCTCTCCGGCGTCAGGCGCTCCATCCATCGCGCGAGGTCGCGGAGGACGGCCGGGTCGGCGTTCTCCTGGATGACCAGCGATGCGCTGGTGTGGCGCAGGAACACGGTGCAGAGCCCTGTGGTCACGGCCGACTGTGCCACGACGCGCGCCACGTCACCCGTGATGTCGAGGAAAGAGCGGCCCCGGGTGGAGAGGACGGCGGTCGACTGATGAACGCGGGCCATGATGGTTCCGGCATGGTTTGCACGGGAGCGTGGAGAACGCGACCCCATCGCAAGCGAAGCGCTCCGCCCTCGCAGGAAGCACGCGGTCGCGGGTCGATCAGACTGCCTGAGGCGCGATGGATGCCCGATCGCGACGGATCTGCAGTCGCGCCTGGTTCAGGTCCGCCAGGTGTGCTGGGTGCCCAGGCGGGGGAGCATCCACGCGAGCGGTGGGATCCGCGCTGGACGCCGCGACGCCGCCGGCACAGTGTTCCCCGCCACGATGTACCGCCTCCTGCATATCCCCCTTGGCCTCCTCCTCCTCCCCGCTGCTGGCTGCCGGCGCGAGGCCGTCTACGCGACGACCTTCGCCCCGGACTTCAGCCCCCCCCACCACGTCGTGTCCGTGCTCGGCACGTACAAGGACGGAAGAATGAGCTCGGAGGCGTGGGACGCCATCGCCGAGCGCGTGTCGCGCTCGCTCGGCGCGGCAAGGTGCGAGGCAGCGTACACCGACAGCGCGACGTCGCCGAACCACGCGCTCTGGTCAGCCGTTGACGAGTACACCCTGGCCAACGGCCCCACCGACGATCTGCTTGCGAAGATCGCGCCCGCCGCCACTGGGGATCTCGTCCTCGTGCTGGTCGTAGCCGGCAAGTTGCCGGCGCAGGAGAAGATCCGGGTTCAGGACGAGAATCAGAACCGTCGGGCCGCAGGGAGCTTGGCTCCTGGGGGAGGCATGGGAGCCGCCGGTGGCGTGACGCGCAACAGCGGGGCGACGTTTCGCCCTCACGCTCCCCCCCCGGCGGTCGATCGACTGGACCTCTCGGCAACCCTCTTTTCGGTGCCCAAGGCTGCCTCGGTCGCGCTGGTCGCGCTCGAGTACTCCGGCGACAGCGTCGACGACGCGATCGCCGGATTCACGGCGAAGCTCGCCAGCGCCCTGCCCGGCGCCACGTGCAGCGGCTGGAACTGGGAAGCGAAGATCGATCCCGAAGCCATCCGCTAGGAGACCGTCGGCCAAAGCCCCGACAGACTCCGTCGTGACGTTCCAGGACGGGGACGGCATTCGCCGCCCCGAGGCTCAACTTGCCGCCGCGTGCTCCAAGAACGCGACGGCAGCCCCCGAAAAACCGGCCCGCGAAACCACCGATTCCTCGACGGTTCCGCGTGGTCGGGGCGACTGGATTCGAACCAGCGACCCCTTGACCCCCAGTCAAGTGCGCTAACCAGGCTGCGCTACGCCCCGAAGGAAGGCGTAACGTAGTCGAGCCGCGCGCAGGTGCAAGGACTTCCCCGTGCGACCGCGCTGCTCACGGCGCCAGAACCGCGGCACCGGGGCTCTCCACGGTGGCCGTCGCCGTGCGGCCGGCCTTCACGTCCAGCGGGCCGACGGGGTGCTGACCCTCTAGCGGGGCGATCCAGTAACGCCCCTCGGGGAGCGTGGCCGCGAAGGGCTGCACCAGCGTGAGAGGCGCGCCCGTTCCCTCCGGCGTGAGGAGGAGCGTCGTCCCCGGCGCGCTCCCGGGAACCGTGACCTTGACCTCGCCGACGGCTTGCCCTGCCGCCAGCGCCAGCTCGCCGGCCAGGCTCGCCGTGTCCGCCCGCGCTCCCACCACGAGGATGCGCGCGTAGGCGGTCCGCGCGTGCGCGGCGAGCACCACGTTCTTCTGCTGCGCCGTCTGAGTCCACGACCTCCCGCTCACCGCGTCGATGCGGGCCTCGGCCGAGGTGAGCGCGTAGCTCGCGACCGCGCCCACCGCGCCGACGTAGGCCCCGCTCGACGGCCCTCGGAAGCCGCGCGCCTCGCCGGGAGCCACCGTCGTGGCAACGCCCCAGTCCACGGCGTCGCCCAGCACCGCTACGACGATCGGCACATCGCCGGTGTTCTCGAGCGTCGTCTCCAGGAGCATCGCCCGATCCGGCGCGTGAAGCGTGTAGCGCGTGGTCAGCGCGAGGGCCGCCTGGCCGAGCCGCAGGCCGCTCACCTCGATCCACGCGCTTTCGTCCGCGTCGGCGGCGCTGCGCAGCGACCCGTACACGACCTCGGGACCGCTGCCGCCGAAGGTCGCCACCACCTGCCCCAGCTCGTCCTGGCGAAGGCGCGCGTCGGCGGCGTCGATCACGTTGCCGTCGCTCCCGGCCGCTCCCGCGTCCCCGACGGCCGGGCGGATCCCAGCAATCACGAAGACGACCTGCGCGTTCTCCAGCAGCCAGTCGCCCGGCCGCCCCGTAGCCCCTGGACCGCCGAGTTCCTCGCCGTCCTTCATCGCATGCGCTCGCGCCGGGGTAGCCACCAGCGGCGCCTCCACCGGCGCCGGCCCGCCGAACCAGGCCAGGCGCTGCGCCGCCCGCGGATCGACGTGGATCATCGGCGTCACGTCGCCCGGCGCCGGGCACGCGGCGAGTTCCAGCAGGACGAGGCCCAGCACCGCGCGACGCATGCGAGCGTGCGACACCGTCGGCGCGGACGTCCTTGGCGGCGACCCTCAGCGGTACGCGCGCCCGGCCAGGAACCGGGCCAGCGCCTGCGCCTTGGGCACCAGGCTGGCCACCTCGATGAGCTCGTCCCTGGTGTGGAAGCCCGTCCCCCGAGGACCGAGGCCGTCGATCGACGGGATGCCCAGCGCGCTCGACGTGCTGGCGTCGCTCCCTCCTCCGATGAGCGGCGCCTCGCTGCTTCCCAGACCGTGCGCCCGCGCGCACGCCGCGTATTCGGCGAGGAGCTTGGCGCTCGCTTCGCTGCGCTCGAGCGGGGTGCGTGCGACGCCGCCGTGCAGCTCGATGCGCGTTCCTGGTACGCCAGAGGACGCCTGCTCGGCCACCGCGCGCACGCGCCCGACCAGCGCCTCGCCTTCGGCGCCGGTGCAGAAGCGCAGGTCGAGCTGGGCCTCGGCGCGATCGGGGACGGTGTTCTTGCTGTGCCCCCCCGACACGCGGCCCACGTTCACGGTGACGCCGCGATCGTAGTCGGTGAGCTTCTGCACACCGTCGACGAAACGCGCCAGCGCCCAGACGGCGTTGGCACCCTCCTGGTGAGCGTTGCCCGCGTGCGCGGCCTTGCCCTGGGCGACGGCGGTCATCCCGCCCGTCCCCTTGCGGCGCGTGATGATGGCGTCGCCCTGGCGGCCTGCCTCGAAGACCAGCGCGGCGCTCGACCCGCTGATGGACGCGGCGAGAACGCCCTGCCCTTCCGGGGAGCCGACCTCCTCGTCGCTGACGATGACCACCCGCACCGGAGCCACCGCGTCGAGGCCACCCGTCGCTGCCAGCGCCTTCAGCGCGAAGGCGATGACCACCAGCCCGCCTTTCATGTCGAGCACGCCCGGCCCACGCGCCAGCTCGCCGTCGCGCCGAAAGCCCTCGAACGAGCCCGGCGGGAAGACCGTGTCGAGGTGCCCGATGAGCGCCACCGCGCCTCTGTTGGGGAGGTGCGCGCGTGAGCGAAAGACCAGATGGTCGGCGAAGCGCTCGCTCGGCCGCACGTGGAGCTCGAGGCCCTCCAGGGCGAAGAGCGCGCGGAGGAGGGTGCCCACCTTGCGGCCGCCTTCGGGGTTCTCGGTATAGGAGTTCTGGTGGACGAGCGGTGCGATCGCGTCCTCCATCGCGCGCTGCCTGTCCGACAGCCAGGCCGTGGCTTCCTCGGCGTGCGAGCTCATCGACGGGAGGGCAGCCTAGCCCGGATTATTCACCACCGCAGGAGACATGGCGTGAGTCCGAAGGTGATTTTCGGGCAGATCGGCGTTGGGCGCGCGGAGCAAGACTTGCCGTCTTGCGAGCACGACCGACGTCGAGATGCCCGGAAAGCGCCGAGGAATCGCGCCATGCTCGACAAGGTCGTGAATAATCCGGGCTAGCATCCCTCACCTCGACAGCGGTGGGGACACGCTTAACCTCCCGGGGACCATGGCCAGCAAACGCTTCAAGGCCGCCGTCCTCGGCGGCAGCGGGTACGGCGGCGCCGAGCTCGTCCGCCGCCTGCTGCTCCACCCCGAGGTAGAGCTCGTGCGCGTCGCCTCCATCGACTTCGTGGACGAGCCGCTCTCGGCGGTGCACCCCAACCTCGAGGGGCGGACCGACCTGCGCTTCGAGGGCCTCTCCCCCGCCGAGGCGGCGCGCGGGATGGACGTCGTCCTCCTCGGCCTCCCCCACAAGGTGAGCGCCAGCAAGGCCCAGGAGATCATGCAGACCGGCGCGCACATCGTGGACCTGTCGGGCGACTTCCGGCTGCGCGATCCCGCGGTGTACGAGAGGTATTACGGCGCCAAGCATCCCTGCCCGGAGGAGCTCGTCCGGGGGACCTTCGTCTACGGGCTCCCGGAGCTCCATCGCGAGGCCATCCGCAAGGCGCGTTACGTCGCGTCGCCGGGCTGCTTCGCCACCACCATCGAGCTGGCCCTGCTGCCTCTGGCCAGGGCCGGCCTCCTGACCGGTCCCGTCGAGGTGGTGGGGATCACCGGATCGAGCGGCAGCGGGGTGGCTCCGAGCGCCGGGACGCATCACCCCGTCCGCGCCAGCAACCTGAAGACCTACAAGCCGCTCGAGCACCAGCACGTCCCCGAGATCGCCCAGACGCTGGCCGCGGCCGGGGCCAAGGACGTGACGCTCCGCTTCGTGCCGGTGAGCGCGCCCATCGCCCGTGGGATCTTCGCCACCTGCTTCGCGCACGTCGATCCGCAGGTGGACGCGGGGGCGCTGAAGAAGCTCTACGTGGAGACGTATGCGCGCGAACCCTTCGTTCGCGTTCCGGCCAAGCGATTGCCGGAGGTGGTGGCCGTCAAGGGGACCAACTACGCGGAGGTGGGCTTGCAGTGTGGGGACACGGCGGACGAAAAGCGTGTCGTCGCGTGCTTTGCCGCGACGGACAACCTGGTCAAGGGCGGCGCCGGGCAGGCCATCCAGTCCATGAACCTGATGCTCGGGCTCGACGAGCGAACGACCCTCGAGGATCCGGGCGGCTGGCCTTGAGCGCCTACGTCGTCATCAAGCTCGGGGGGGAGGTGGTGTCCTCCGCCACCATGGCGGCCGTGGCCGCGGACGTCGCCGCGATGCAGGCGCGTCGCGAGCGCGTCGTGGTGGTCCACGGGGGAGGACCGCAGGCCACCGAGCTGCAAAAGAGACTCGGGCAGACTCCGAAGATCGTGGCCGGCAGGCGCATCACCGACGCGGAGACGCTCGACGTGATGAAGATGGTGGTGGCCGGTAAGGTCAACGTGGACGCGTGCGCCGCACTCCTGGCCGCCGGCGCCCGGCCGGTCGGACTGCACGGGGCCAGCGCGCTCACCGTGCAGGCGGTGAAGCGACCCCCGCGCGTGGTCACCGGCGGCGGGCCGGACCCGGTCGACTTCGGTCATGTGGGCGACGTGACGGGAGTGAACGTGGACCTCCTCGCGCAGCTCTCGCTCGCCGGCTACGTGCCCGTCGTCGCCTCGCTCGGCGCCGACGGTGAGGGGAACGTCTACAACATCAACGCCGACGTGGTCGCCAACCGCGTGGCCATCGCGCTCGACGCCAAGGCGCTGGTGCTGGTCAGCGACGTCCCCGGGGTCATGCGCGATCTGTCCGACCCGAGTTCGCGCATCCCGCGCCTCTCGGTCGCCGAAGGAAAGAAGGCCATCGCCGACGGCGTCGTCACCCGCGGGATGATCCCCAAGCTCGAGGAGTCCTTCGCCGCCATCGCCGAAGGGGTAAACGCCGTGCACGTCGTGGGACGCCTGGAGCGCGGCCAGCTCGCGCTCGAGGTGGCTCAGCCCGGAAGCGTGGGAACGGTGCTGGTCGCGTGATCGAATCAGGGATGCGCCAGCACCCCGTTCCGAGCGCGCTAGGAGACCGTCGGGCAAAGCCCCGAGAGACTTGCAGGTCTTCCTCTCGCGAGAAAGCGAGAGGGGTGCGTCCTTTGTCGAGGATGGGTGAGGGAGCCGCGTGGAAGGGGATACGAGTCATCATGGATTCCCCCCTCCATCATGGACCTCTCGGCACCGAGTCATGTGGACCCGGGCGTGAGCCTCCTTCAACCAGGGCACCTTCATCGCCTATCCCCTGCCGTGCCGTGGTCAGCGCCCCCTCCATCATGGCTGATCCGCGCGCGTCCTTCCTTGATCCCCCCAGGATCCACGTGGAGACCCCGGTGAGTCAGCCTGAAGCGCCCGATCCTCATGGATGATCCCTGCTGCCATCCGGCTGACTCGCCGTGCCATGAGCCATGACTCGTGCATGCATCACTGCTGATTCGCCGGACCTTCAGGGTGGATGGTCCGAGCCATGAAGTCTCCTCCTGGGCGCATCATGGACAAAGGCCGTAGCCATGCGGCCTGACTCGCCCTCCCATGAGCCATGACTCATGCCTGCGTCACGCTGACTCGCCGTGCCTTCAGGGTGGATGGTCCGAGCCATGAGGTCTCCTCCTGGGCGCATCATGGACAAAGGCCCCAGCATTGAGCCTCACTCGCCCGACCTTCGCGCTGGACCGGACACCCATCATCGATGGTGGCCGCATCCATCATGCGTGATGGCCCAGGGCATCACCCTTGCTCGCACAACCCTTGCGTCTGACTCCGGCGATCCTCTGCCTGACCCCCGCGCCCATCACGCGCAATCCCGCGTCGATGAGGCTAGCCGACCTTCGGGAGGCTGTGGCGTGTGATTCACACGCTCTAGACGATGACGCCTCCAGCGTGAACTCCGCTCTCCTCTGCCTGACTCACGCGTCCATCCAGGATCATCCGCCTGTCCGTCTGCCTGACTCACGCGACCATCCACGGTCATCCGCCTCTCCGGCTGCGTGCATCATGCGACCGTCCACGGGGATCGCGGCTCCCTCCATGCGAATCGCGCGACCTTCCAGGATGATTCGCGCTCCCCTCCGTCGGACTCGCGCACCCTTCCGCCTCGATTCGCCACGCGGCGTCGCTGACGGCCGAAAGCCGTAGAAAGCCGACGGGATGCGACACGTTCGGCGCTCTAGGGGCGCCGAAGCCGCCGCCCCTAGCCCCCCGCTTTGCCGCTGGCGCTGGCGCTGCCACTCGCGCTGCCGCCCGACGCGCTCGCCTGAACGCTGACCGAGACGCTGACGTTGGCCTGGACGCCGCTCGCCGCCGAGAGGGCGCCGGTGAACGGCGAGGTGACGCAGGCCACGAGCGCCGCGCCGGCCATCTTGTCGCCCCCGCTCGCCGCCGTCTGCACCACGCTCTGCGCGCCCTCCACCACGGTCTTGACGCTGCCGGCAATCTGGCCGATGTTCTTCGCCATACCGATCGACACGTCGAGGACCATAGGCAGATCCTTCTCGAGCGCTCCCTGGAACTTCGCCGCCGCCGCAGCGTCCGCCGCGCCGACGATGCGCACGAGGATGTGCGGCGGCGTGCACGACGCATTCGCCTGCACGTGGGCGTCGCACTTGGCCTTGCAATCGGCGCTCATCGACGGCGGCTTGACGGTGCCGGTGCACTTGGGCGCCTCCATCTTGGCCGAACAGGAGCCGGTGCAGGTGCCCTGACAGCTGGCCGCGCCGCTGAGCTGGCAGCTGCCCCCGCACTTGCCCTTGCAGCTCCCCTTGACGTTGCCCGCGCACTTGCCCACGCACTTGCCCGCGCAGGTGGCGCCGCTGCTGGCCTTGCCGTCGCACTTGCCGGTGCACCCGGCGTCGCAGGTGCCGGTGATCTGCGCGTCGCAGGTGCCGTCGCATTCGCCCGAGCAATCCGCCGCCGCGCTCATCTCGCAGTCGCCGCTGCACTGGGCCCCGCAGCTGCCCTGGAGCTTGCCGCCGTCGCAGGTGATGTCCGCGCTGCCCGGCTTCACCGTGGCGTCGCAGCTCGCGCCGCAGTCGGCGTAGGCGTTGATGTCCACGCCACATTCGGGGGGGCTCACGTCGACCACCACCTTGGCGCTGGCGCCGAGCTTGGCCTTGGCGTCGCCGATGACCTTGGCGGCGGCCTTGCACGCGCTCTGCGCGTCCTTGTAGGTGGTCGGATCCCCCAGGTCCTTGGCCAGGGCGCTGCACCCGGTGGTCAGGTCGGCGTCGATCTTGGCGGCGAGAATGTTCATCTCGACGGCCGCCCCCACGCCTGATTTGACCTTGGCGGCCACCTCCGGCTGCAGCTTGAAGTTGGAGGCGAAGTCGAACTTTGCAATCTCGTCCGGCTTGGACATGTCCGGGCAGCTTCCCACCCCCGGCATTCCCCCCGGGAGCTTGGGCATACTGCCGCAGTTGACCACGAACGGAGCGATGAGCCCCGCGAAGACAATCGGCCAGGAAACTCGTCGCCAGCTTTTGCGAGTCATTGTCGTTCTTCTCCTGAAGTCGTTCAATCACCCCGCGTCGAACGATTCCGCCCGTGCGGTGCCTCGGCCCTGTCGGCGACCGCGGGGATTACCACGTTCGAGACCCGGGAAGCCAGGGCAATTGCCCACGCTCTGCCCACGCTCTGCCCGCGCTCTGCCCGCGCCAGAGACGCGGCGCGAGAGCCATCCCGTGGTAGATGGTTCGCGTGCGCGTCGTGGTGTGCGATGTCGGGTTGGGCAATCTTCGCAGCGTCGAGCGCGCGTTGCGCGAGGCGGGGCGCGGCATGCCCGTCGACGTCGAGGTGACCGGCGATCCGGCGCAGGTCGCGACCGCGGATCGCCTGGTGCTGCCGGGTCAAGGCGGCTTCGGCGACTGCGCCCGCGCGCTGGAGGGCATCCTCGGTGATGCGGTTCGCGAGCACGTGAGGAAGGAGAAGCCCTACCTGGGCATCTGCCTCGGATTCCAGGTGCTCTTCGCCTCGAGCGAAGAGGCGGCGGGGTGCCTGGGGCTGGACGTCCTGGCCGGGGAGGTGGTCCGGCTGCGCGAGGGGGTGGATCCGGCGACGGGCGGCCGGTTGAAGATTCCACACGTGGGCTGGAACGTGGTGGAACCGGAAGCGGGGCACGAGGGGCTGCTGTCCGAGGGACCGCAGCACTTCTCGTTCATGCACAGCTTCGTGGCTGTCCCGCGCGATGCGAGCGTCGTGGCGGGGACGACGGAGTACGGAAGCGAGCGCTTCGTCAGCGCGGTCGCGCGGGGAAACCTCTTCGCCTGCCAGTTTCACCCGGAGAAGAGCCAGCGCGCAGGCATCGCGCTGCTGGAGAGGTTTCTCGGCTCGTGATCGTCGTTCCGGCCATCGACCTGCTGGGCGGCAAGGCCGTACGCCTGCGTCAGGGGCGCTACGACGACGTGACCGTCTACGACGACGATCCGTCGCGACGCGCGCGCGCCTGGCGGGGCAAGGTCCCGCTGCTCCACGTGGTCGATCTCGAGGGGGCGCGGGACGGGGCCCCGGTGCAGCGCGCGACGGTGGCGACCCTTCTCGAGGCGTTCGGCGGCGACGCGCAGGTGGGCGGAGGGGTGCGCACACGCCAGAGCTTCGAGGCGTATCGCGCGCTCGGCGCCGCGCGCGTGGTGCTCGGGTCGGCGGCGGTGAGCGATCCGGACCTGGTGCGCGCGCTGGCCTCCGAGCAGCCGGGGCGGGTCGTGGTCGCCGTGGACGCGCGCGACGGCTTCGTCGCCGTGGACGGCTGGACGCAAGCCACGCGCGTGCGCGCGGTGGATCTGGTGCGCTCGCTGGCCGACGTGCCGCTGGCCGGCGTCCTCTACACCGACGTCGCGCGCGACGGCACCGGCGTGGGGCCCAACCTGGAGGCCACCGCGCAGCTGGCGGCGCTCACCACGGTGCCGGTGATAGCCTCGGGCGGTGTGGGATCGCTCGATCATCTCCGAGCGCTGGCGGCGCGCGGCGTCGCCGCCTGCATCGTGGGCCGCGCTCTCTACGAAGGTGCGTTCACCCTCGACCAGGCCATCGAGGCCGCCCAATAGCCGCACGTCACCTCCCGACCGGATGCCACAGGCTCTTGGTCTCCAGGAAACGCTCGATGAAGGCCAGCCCCTGACCGGCGTCGGACCCCATCTGCCTGGTCTCGTCGGGCCCGTGGGTGCGCACGCGCTTCACGCTCCCGCTCCCCTCGCGCTCCACTTCGGCGCGCAGCGCCGGGTCGTCACTCCAGGCGTCCACGGCGGCGACCTCGCGGTGAGCGGCGAGGTGCAGCGCCAGCTCGCCGGCTCGCCCGGTGAGCACGTTGACGACGCCCCCCGGGAGATCACTGGTCGCGAGGCACTCGCACCACACCATCGCCGTGCGCGCGTCCTCGCTGCCGGCGACGACGACACTTGTGTTTCCCGCCACCACCACGGGCAGCACGGTCGACACCAGGCCGAGGAGGGCCGGCCGCTCCGGGGCGAGAATGGCGACGACGCCCATCGGCCCCGGCATGCTGAAAGCGAAGTAGGGGCCGGCCACGGGATTGAACGAGGCGAGGAGGGCCTGGTACTTGTCGCAGAATCCGGCGTAGTAAACGGTTCGATCGACGGCACGCTCCACCTCGCGCAGGGCCTGCTCCGCCTCCCGACCCGCGCGCTCGAGTGACGCGCAGAGCTCGGCGCGTCGCGACTCCATCACCTCGGCCAGGCGATAGAGGATCTGCCCGCGGTTGTAGGCCGTGCGGGCAGCCCAGCCCTCGCCGACGTTCCGGGCGGCGAGCACTGCGTCACGCACGTCCTTGCGAGACCCTCGCGGGAGGTTGACGACCTCCGGATCCGCGCCGCCCTCGACCTTCGCCTGCTGCGCGCGCGACTGGAAATAGCGCCCGCTCTCCGAGCGCACGAACGCTCCGCCGACGTACATCTTGTAAGCCTTGTTGACCGGCACGCGCGCCGCAGGATCGAAGGCCTCGAGCGCGCCGGGCGCCGGAGTGCGCGCGGGGGCCGCCGGACCCGTGCTCACTCGACCTCCGTGTACTCGAGCAACCCCTGGCGGCCGCCCTCACGCCCGAAGCCGCTCTCCTTGATTCCTCCGAACGGCGACGAGGGGTCGAGCTTCCCGTAGGTGTTGGCCCAGACGACTCCCGCTTTCAGGTGCTGCGCCATCCACAGGATCTTCGCCCCCTTGTCGGTCCACACGCCGGCCGAGAGCCCGTACATGGTGTTGTTGGCTTTCTCGATGGCCTCCTCGGGCGTGCGAAAGGTGGTCACCGCCAGGACGGGGCCGAAGATCTCCTCGCGGGCGATGCGCGACGACGAGGCGACGCCGGTGAAGAACGTGGGCGCGAAGAAGTATCCTCGGGTGGGGAGGGCGCAGGGCGCGGTGTGGCGCTGCGCTCCCTCCTCCTCGCCTGCCGCCACGAGCCGGCGGATCTTGTCGAGCTGCGTCCGCGAATGGATCGCGCCCACGTCGGTGTTCTTGTCGAGCGGGTCGCCCACACGAAGGGTGGCGATGCGGTCCTCGAGCTTGCGGACCACGAGGTCGTGCACGCTCTCCTCCACCAGCAGACGCGACCCCGCGCAGCACACCTGACCCTGGTTGAGATAGATCCCCTGGACGATGCCCTCGATGGCCTGATCGATCGGCGCGTCGGCGAAGACCACGTGCGCCCCTTTGCCTCCGAGCTCCAGGGTGAGCTTCTTTCCAGTCCCGGCCAGCGCCCGCTGGAGGGTTTTCCCCACCGCCGTCGAGCCGGTGAAGGCGACTTTGTCCACCCCGCCGTGGGCGGCCAGCGCAGCGCCTGTCGCTCCCGGGCCGGTCACCACGTTCACGACCCCGGGCGGGAGCTCCGCCTCCTCGACGATGCGTGCCAGGAGCAGCGCGGTCAGCGGCGTCGTCTCCGCCGGCTTGAGGACCACGGTGTTGCCGCAGGCCAGGGCGGGCGCGATTTTCCAGGCCGCCATCAGGAGCGGGAAGTTCCACGGGATGATCTGCCCGGCGACGCCGAGAGGGCGCCAGGCGCGTCCCTGGAAGGCGTGGTCGAGCTTGTCGGCCCAACCCGCGTGATAGAAGAAATGCGCCGCCGCGAGGGGCACGTCCACGTCGCGCGACTCCTTGATGGGCTTGCCGCCATCCATCGATTCGACGATGGCGAGCTCCCGCGCCTTCTCCTGAATGGCCCGCGCGATGCGGAACAGGCACTTGGCGCGATCGCTCGCGCGCATCTTCGACCAGTAGCGATCGTAGGCGAGGCGCGCCGCCTGGACGGCGTCGTCCACGTCACGCGCGTCGGCCTCGGCCACCTCGGCGAGCTTTTCCTCGGTGCCGGGGCTGACCGTGTCGAAGTGCCTTCCGCTGCGCGCGGCCACCCAGCGCCCGCCGACGAAGAGCTGCTGGCGAGGGGCGATGTGGACGTGATCGGTGGCCTCGGGCGCGGGCGCATAATCCCAGGCGCCCCCGAAGTCGAGCGCCGGCGGAGAGGCTGGAGCCTCGGTCAGGGGAGCGCCGGCGTCCTCGTGGGCTACGCCTTTCTCGACCCGGTCGATCTCGCCGCTCATCGCCGATCAATCCTTGGAGAAGTCCTCGGAGGCCTGGTAGACGCCGGTCCGCTCTTTCTCGAGCTGCATGAGGATGTCCTCGAGCAGCGCGCTGGCGCCGAAGCGGAAGAGATCCGGCTTGAGCCAGGCGTCGCCCAGAGTCTCCTTGACGAGGACGAGATAGTGGAGGGACTGCTTCGCGCTGCGCACGCCCCCGGCCGGCTTCATCCCCACGCGGCGACCCGTCGCGTAGTAGTGGTCCCGGATGGCTTCGAGCATGACCAGCGTGACCGCAGGGGTCGCGGCGGGCTGCACCTTGCCGGTCGACGTCTTGATGAAGTCGGCTCCGGCGGCAATCGCCATCTCGCTGGCCTTGCGCACGACGTCGTACGACCCAAGCTCCCCGGTCTCCAGGATCACCTTGAGATGCGCGCCGCCGCACGCGTCCTTGGTGGCGGCGATCTCGTCGAACACCTGGGCGTAGTCTCCGGACAGCATCGCCCCGCGGTCGATTACCATGTCGATCTCGTCGGCGCCGAGCTCGACCGCACGACGCGCATCGGCGAGCTTCACGTCGAGAGGCGATTGCCCGGCAGGAAACGCAGTGGCGACGCTGGCCACCTTGACGGCGGAGCCGGCGAGCGCCCGCTTCGCGACAGCGACGAGGTTGGGGTAGACGCACACCGCGGCGACCGGCCCGATGGATGGATCGTCTGCCCAGGGGACGAGCGCTTTGCAGCACATCGCGCGGACCTTGCCCGGCGTGTCTTTCCCCTCCAGCGTGGTCAGGTCCATCATCCGGACCGCGAGCTTCAGACCGGCGACCTTGGCTTCTCTCTTCAGCGAGCGCGTGCCGAGCGCTGCCGCTCGCTCCTCCACCGCGGTCTGATCGACCGGGGGAGGGGCAGGGTAAAAGAGCGGATATGGCGCACGACGCGCGCTCGAACCATACCGGGCGAGTCGGGACCCATGCGAACTCACGCCCGCGAAGCTAGCCCGCCTGGCAGAGCGGCGCCCGTCGGAAGCCGCGAACACGAAGGCGCCGGTGGCGGCCTCGGACTACGGCTTGGCGGCGACCGTCGCCTCGACCTTGGCGCGCTTCCGGCGACGCCGCGCGGCCTCGGCCTGCTTCTTCCGGCGCTTGACGCTGGGCTTCATGTAGTGACGGCGCATCTTGAGCTCGCGAAGCACGCCTTCGGACGCGAGCTTTCGCTTGAGCATCTTGATGGCGCGCTCGATACCGCGGTCGCTGACGACGACCTCGAGGGGCTTGCACTGAATCGCTTCGCTGGGCATAGGAGAGCGGGCGATCTACCACAGCCCGCGCAAACGCGCCAAGAGGCGAATCACTTCTTCTTTTTCGCCGCTGTCTTCGACCCCGGACGGGGGCGTCGACTCTTCGAGGCCTTGGCGAAGCTGGCCGGACCCGCGGCGGACGGGGCCGCGCCCTTCAGGACGTACGTGGTCGCCCGCTTCGCGCCGGACTTGCCGAGGCGCCCGGCCTGGAATCCCTCCTTGAGGGGTCGCGGGAGCTCCTTGGCCTGCAATCCGAGCCTCTGCCGGATCTGCTCGGCGCGCAGACCCTTGGGGCTTTGCCGGAGCAACGCCGCGATGCGATCGATGACCTTGGCGATGTCGCCGGCCGAACGACGCCCGAGACGCGCCCCGCCCGGCCGGCGCCGGCCGCCCGAGGACGCGGGAGGAGCCGGTGCCCTCCCCGGCGTCTCGGCCAGCTCTTCGATCGACGCTTCGCGTATGGTCCGGAGTACGCTCCGGGCGAACGATGAGGCGAGCTCGCTCAACTTCTGGCGGAGGATCGTCGGCATGCAAGATGGGAGATAACCGGCATTCGTGAAGTCGGTCAATCGCTTTTCCGTGCGAAGAAGTGTACATCCCAGGGTACGAGCCGAAGTGGCGGAATGGCAGACGCAGCGGACTCAAAATCCGCCGTCCGAAAGGGCGTGAGGGTTCGAGTCCCTCCTTCGGTACCGGGCGGACCCTCCCTTCGATCGGGGGGGCCACGCCTTTGATCGGGCGGGTCACTCCTTCGATCGGGCGGGTCACGCCTTCGATTGGCGCAGCGAGCGCGCGGTGCATCGAGCCACCCTTTCGTCCTTTCAAAGGGGGCGCGCGCCGGGCCTCGGGAGCCTGAGGAAGAAGGCATGCCGGTAGGGGGCCGAACGGTACGCCGAGCGACGCCAGCCAACTGCCGTCGCCGTCGACCAGCGTCTCCGTGGATCCCGAGTATTCCTCGGTTTGCGCGATCGTCTCGTGGCCTGCGTGCTTCTTGACGAGAGACAGGTTGTCGCCCCAGGCGACGCGCCACGTAATGCCGCTGTCGCGGAGTTGCCGCAAGGTGATCTGCTTCTCGCGCGTGCTGCCTGCGCCTTCGAAGAGCTCCTTGCGATCGACACGGGCGTGCTCGAGAAAGCGCCGGAACTTGCGTGCAAAGTTCTTGTCGCTGGTCGTCGAGAGTAGCGGCAAGAGGAACGCCTCCCCTTCCCCGGCCCGTTCGCAAAGCGCGTGAAGGAGTGGCAAGAGCGTGTCAGGGACCGGGACCTCGCGCTTGCCTGCCGACGTCTTGGTGTCGCTCGTTTGCTCGCGTTCGTCGTCCCAGGCATTCGTCACGCTGACGCGTTTCGTTGCGAACTTGACTGCGTCGCACGTGAGAACCTTTGCCTCCAGCGGGCGCACGTAGAGATAGGCGAGCACAACGAAGGTGGCCCGCCACATCCACCAGTCCTCGGGAGTGCAGCTGCGCGGGACGCGTTCGCACGAGGCGAGCTTCGAGAGCTCGACGGGCCAGAGGATCTTCTTGCGCGCCTTGGCGCCCTTCCGACTCATCTTCGTCGGCGGGCTCGGCGAGGCGATGCCGAGGGCCGGATTGTCGGTGCGCAGGCGCAGGCCGGATCCGCGCTCGGCTTTCTCCATCTGCTTGCAGGCCGTCGTGAAGACCGACCACGTGTTCATTGCAGTACCGAAAGAGCATCGGCCCGGGCCCTTGCCGTCTCGGTAGTACGCGCGCACGCCGCTGTTCAGATTGTCACGCAGTTGCTCGGCCGCCATTTGCACGGCGTCCGCCGATGCAGTGACGGGAAGCTTGCGGTACACCCGGATCGCCGCATGGGCCCACCCGCGAGACTCCCCGGTGCACCCTGATCACTGGGCGGGCCCATCCGCGAGACTCCGCGCATGCATTCGCGTGCCTGGACGGGCTTACCCGCGAGACTCCGCGCATGCATTCGCGTGCCTGGACGGGCTTACCCGCGAGACTCCGCGCATGCATTCGCGTGCCTGGACGGGCTTACCCGCGAGACTCGGCGCGTGCATTCGCATGCCTGGGCCAGCTCACTCGCGGAAACTCCCGGGCACACCCGGGTGCCTGGGCGGACCCACCCACGAGACTCGCCCGGGCACTCGGGTGCCCGCGCCCGTGCACCCGGAACACGGACGCGGTGCAGCCAGATCGCTCGGCGGACCTATCCGCGGGTGACAGGAGTGCAGCGGGATGGCGGGGCGGACGCGCCATGACACATCGTCGGCACATCGAAGGCGGCTGATCCAGCGCCGTTTGCTGCACCTGTAGACATGGCCGCTGGATTGCCTACCTTGAACCGCCGTGCATCGCCGGGGGTTCGTTTTGCTTGGCTTCGCCCTCGTACGCTGCGGCGGGTCCACGGCAGGCGGGGGGACACGAGACGCCAGCTCGGACGCCATCGCGGTGGCAGCGGGCGACGACGATGCACGCTCCGACGCCATGGGTGGCGGGGACGCAGCCTGTCCCGAGTCGCAGTTTCCCGGTTCGGGTGGGGGGGCCTGCTGGTGCGATCCGTCCAACCCTTGTCAACCGTGCTGCCCCGCGATGACCGACGCCGCCGCATGCTTCATCTTGCCATCGGACTACGACACTTCATGCACCGTCGATTCGGACTGCGTTGCAGTGCAGTACGAACCGAACTGGTGCGTCAGCGAGTGCATGTGCGGTGGCGGCACCATCAACCGGAACTCGGCGACGCAGTACGAGCAAGCTACCGCCGCGACGCCACTGGGCTCCGGTGCGATTGCACCCGCGGAGTGCGGCTGCACAGCCTTTAGCGGTGGACCGTGCTGCGCGCAGGGGCAATGCACGTTCGGCGGCCCTTGTCCGTCGCCACCCGCCGACGGCGGCATCGTCGATGCCGCTCTCGCCGACAGTCCGTCGGGCTCTCTCGACTTCACCGTGCTGTGCGTAGGAGACGCGGGCCCTGTCGACGGCGGCTCGCCCGCCGAAGACCCCGCCGTCCCGGGGGTGAGTCGTTGGTGCAACGGCGCCGAGGTCTGCACCCCGTTCAACGGCGGATGGGAATGCTGCATCTTGATGTCCGCCGGTGTTTCGTTTTGCCTCTCTCCGTAGGACGCTGAGCGTTTCAGCTTGGGGCTTTCAAGACACCGTGGTCGAGCGCCCCCTCACGCCCGGGTGACGAGGACGGCCTTCATGTGCGGCTCCCCCCCGGGCGGGACGGGGTAGTCCGGGGCGGTCGGCAAGTCTTTGACCTGGGCGAGCTCGCACCCGGCGACGCGCCCGGCGTCGAAGAGGATGCGCCGAAAGCGGCTCGGAGAGATGCCGCGGTGGTTGGTGCAGGCGAGCAAGCGCCCTCCCGGAGCGAGCAGCGCGAGAGCTTGCGCGGCGACCTCGGCGTAGTCGGTGTCCGCCACGAAGCGGCCGCGCTTGGTGCTCGAGTAGCTGGGAGGGTCGAGCACGATGAGGTCGAAGCGATCGCCGCGGCGGCCGGCGCGCGCCAGCCAGGAAAAGGCGTCGTCGGCCGCGAAGCTGTGGTCCTTGCCCGCGACGCCGGCGTAGGCCAGGTTCTCGCGCCCGCGCTCGAGCGCCGCGGCAGAGGCGTCGACGCTCACGGTGCGCTTCGCGCCGCCCAGGGCGGCGGCGACCGTGAAGGCGCAGGTGTACGCGAAGAGATTGGCGACCCGGGCGTCTTTCGCCAGCTCCCGCACGCGCCGCCGGTTGCCGCGCTGGTCGAGAAAGAGGCCGGTCGACAGGCCGTCGCCGAGACGAACGAGCAGCGGCGCGCCCTCTTCGAGGATGGGAAGAGGGTCCGGCGCCGGAACACCACGCACCGGAAGCGCCGGGGCCAGATCGTCGCGTCGGGTGTCGACGAGGACGTTCGACTGTCGCGGGCGCACCTTCAAGTAGACCCCGTCGAAGCCGAGCCCGGCGAGGGCATCGAGGAGGCGTCCGCGGCGCGCGCCGTCCGCCCAGGGACCCTCGGACTGCGGCTCTCGACCGCGCGGCTCATCCCCCGCCGCCGCGCCGTCGTAGAGCTGCGCCACCAGCCAGGCGCCGTAGACGTCGACCGCGAGGCGCGGCAGCCCGTCACCCTCCTCGTTCACCAGCCGGAAGGCCGTGGTCGCGCGCGGGCCGCCCTCGGAGCGACCGAGACCCCACCGTCGTTCGACCGCCCGTGCCAGCGCGCGAGCCAGCGCGTCGGGATGATCGTAGATCGTCTCCGACGGAGCCCCGTGCTCGAGCCATTCCTCGAACTCGGCCGGAATGCGCGCGGCAAAGCGCACGGGGGCGCCGGTGACGGGATGGGTGAAGGCCAGCGCGCTGGCGTGCAGCAGCAGGCGCGACGCCAGAGCCCCGCCGTAGAGAGCGTCGCCGGCGATCGGGCAGCCGGCGTGCGCCAGCTGCACGCGCGCCTGGTGGGTGCGGCCCGTCTCCAGCTCGAGCTCGAGAAGGGCGCGGTCCCCGCGTCGTCGAACCACCTTCACCCGCGTGACGGCGAGCTTCACCTTCGGACCGCGCGCCTGGACCACGCGCATGGTGCCGTCCTTGTCGGCGAGGAGCGCGTCGCTCAGAATCGCCTCGCGCTTGCCTTTGGGCCAGCCGGTGACGCACGCCAGGTAGGCCTTGTGCACCGTGCGCCCCTCGAGCTGCGCGGCCAGGCCGGCGTTGGCCTCTTTCCGGCGAGCGAAGACCAGCAGCCCGCTCGTGTCTCGGTCCAGCCGCTGATGCACGCCCAGGTACGCGCCGCCGAGATGCGCGCGGAGACGCGTCACCAGGTCGTCGGGCCGGCTGCTGTCGGCCGCTTGCGAGGACACGCCGGGCGGCTTGTCGACGACGAGGATGTCGCCGTCGTCGTGGACCATCCATGCCGCGCGAAAGTCGGGCCACACCGAACGCCGGTCCAAGCGGGCTCGGTTCTAGCACGTCGCTCCGGCACGAAGGAGACCGGGGGGATGCGAGGGGATGCACGGCGCGGCCCCGGGGCTCGTCCAGTCTCGGTTGACGCGAGGAGAGGCGGAAGTTACGTCCTTCTGGCAGCATGCCCAGCACCGACGCGATGAAGGCGCTCCTCGCCTCGGCCTTCCCCGACGGGCACGTCGAGGTCAGCGATCTGACCGGCACGCAGGATCACTTCCAGGCCACCGTGGTCACCCGCGCCTTTCAGGGAAAGACGCGCATCGAACAGCACCGTATGGTTTACGCTGCCCTGGGTGAGCTGATGGTCCGTGACATTCACGCCCTCGCCCTCACCACGCGGGTGGAGTGAGACGAAGAGGAAACCCATGGCTGACGAAGTTCGCGCGCGCATCGAAGAGCTCATCCACGCCAGCAAGGTCGTCCTGTTCATGAAAGGCACACGGCAGTTCCCGGCGTGCGGCTTCTCGAACACCGTCGTCCAGATCCTGAAGAAGGAGGGCGTCCCCTTCGAAACCTTCAACATCCTGGCGGACTCCGATGTCCGCCAGGGTCTCAAGGAGTACTCGAGCTGGCCCACCTACCCGCAGCTTTACGTCGGCGGAAAGTTCGTCGGCGGCTGCGACATCGTCACCGAGATGCACGAGAACGGGGAGCTCACCGGCGTCCTCAAGTAGCGTTCGCGGGGCCTCGATTCCATGGGGCGCCGCGTCACCAGCGGATCCACCCGAACCGCGTGGCCACGGCCAGCAGCGCGACCGCGACGACCACCTCGACGACGAAGCGCACGCTGCGCTTGAACGCCCGCCAGGAGACCACGATGGCGATGGCGGCCACCAGAATGACCGGGAGGCCGGTGTGCTGCGCTCCCCATTGCAGCGCCGCGCGCACGCTCGTCCCGAGGATGGGAGCGGAGGAGAGTATCCGACGCGGATCGAGCGAGGGGAAGACCACCGGAGACCGGGGCATTGGAGCCCGGCGCCGCCGCCCCGGCCAAGTTCCCGCGGGGCTTCGCCGGAGGCGCGCATGTTCACTGGCGCGCGTAGATCCATATCTCGCGCGAAGTCGAGGCGTGAATGGCGAAGGCCGGCCAGAGACTGCTCTTCCATCGAGCCACGTAGGCGACACGGTAGGGGGCGTACTCGCTGCGCGTCAGCGCCCGGAAGAAGCTGGAGGAGGCCGAGTCGCTCTCCGTCTCGCGCTGCGTCGGCGGGAGCTGGTGGCCTGTGTCCTGCCGCTGGTCCGGGTCGCTGAGGTAGCGCCATGCCCACCCCTCGCTCACGACGATGTACCGGGCGCCACGCGACGACGCGTCCCCGTACGGCGCGAGCACCTCCTCCACCCCGGGCATGGGATTGCGATGGTCACCGGCCTCGGGGCCGACGCGAACCACGTGCACGCCGGGCGGAAAGCGCGGCATGTAGACGTTGAGGCCGTAGGTCTCGATGGTGTCGTGGGGGCCCGCGTGCTCCCGCAGCCATGCCTCGGCGTCGTAGCGGGGATCGAGCAGCAAGTTGGCGTCGACGTCGACCGCCGCGAAGAGCCCGACGGCGAATGCAGCGCCCACGCCGAGGCGCGAAAGCCAGCGCGCCGCTGCCGTGCGCCAGCGAAAGAGGAGCGCATCGATGCCGATGCCACCGTAGACGGCGGCCAGCACGGCCTGCGGGAGGGCGAAGCGCTGATCGGTCCTTCGGGCGACGCAGTTGAAGGCCAGGGTGAAGGACAGGATGGCCAGAAGAGGCAGCAGCCCCCCGACGAGACGTGCTGCCTCGCGCCTCTCGTCCCGCACGAACAAGAGCAGCCCCAGCGGGGCGAGAATCGCCAGGCCCAGCGGGTACTGACGGTCGAAATCGCCGACCAAGTCGCGCACCACCTGCCAGCGTCCGGCCCAGTCGTCGGTGTAGTACGCATAGGCCTGGCTGGCAGGACCGGCGAGGAAGGCCACGCGCGCGCGCAGGCCGGCGGGGTTGTAGAGCGCTCCGTCGATCACCACGAGAAGCCCCAGCCCGATGGCTGCGGCGATGCCGGCCTCGCGCAGCAGCAGGCGCCAGGACCTCCGCGCCCACGGATCGAGCGCCAGCCAGAGGACGAGACCCGCGGGCGCCGCCAGAAGAAAGAGGGCGTAGGCCTGGTCCTTGGTGCCCACGGCGAGAGCGGCGAACGCTCCCCACCCGCGCAAGCGCCGCGCCTCGTGACGGACGACCGCGCGGACCAGAGCCAGGAGCCCCAGACCTCCCCAGAAGAGATAAGGGACGTCGAGGTTGGTGGTGTGCGCGTAGTACGTGAACGGCGCGTTCACGGCCACGAACCCCGCCGCGCACCACCCTGCCCGCTCGCCGCGCAGCTCCTCGGCCATCTTCGCGACGGACCAGACGATGCCCAGCGACATCGCCACCGAGACGCCACGCGCCACGTAGGCGATGGGGGTCATGTAGGCGGCGCCCAGGATTTCGTGGACCACGTCGGCGGCCGCCAGGGAAGGAGCGCGGACGAGCGCCACGACGGTGACCGGCGCGGTCAGCAGCGCGAGAAGCACGAGGTGGACGGGGGGATAGGTGTAGAAGCGCCCCGGAGACACGGTCTCGACCAGGCCCGCCAGGAAGTCGCGCGGCGCGACGCCGTCGTTGTCCCAGCCGTCGGAGGCCGGTAAACCCCAGCCGATGCCGACCAGATGAAGCACCAGCGTGCCGCCGAGGAGCCATGCCAGCGGCGACCGCACCGCCTGCGCGACGGCCCGACGCATCGTCACGTGGCGCGGAAGACCGCGCAGGGAACCCATCCGGCCTGCTGCTTCGTAGCACACCCCATCGCGGCGCTCGTGCCCGCGCTGCCGAGGTCGCCCGGGCGTTCGCGTCAATTGCCGAAGCACGCGACAAAGACTAGGTAAAGCCATGCTTCTCGTGACCTTCGGGGTGGGTTATGTCGGGCTGGTCACAGGGACGGGCCTCGCCGAGCTCGGTCACGACGTCCTCTGCGTGGACATCGATCCGGAACGCGTCCGCCAGCTCAAGGACGGGATCCTCCCCATCTACGAGCCCGGCCTGGGAGACCTGGTGCGCCGCAACGAGCGCGCCGGCCGCCTGCACTTCGACACCCGGGTGACGCCTCCCTTCCACGAGGCGGACGCCTACTTCGTCGCCGTGGGCACTCCCCCGGCGCAGGGCGGCGGGGCGGACGTCAGCGCCGTGCTCGCGGCCGGCGAACGCATCGCCGAGGTGGCCAGGCACAAGGCGCTCATCGTGGTGAAAAGCACCGTCCCCGTCGGGACCTGCGACGCCTTGCAGAGCCGCGTCGACGAGCGCGCCACCGTTCCGCTGGAGGTCGTCTCCAATCCCGAGTTTCTCAAGGAGGGGTCGGCGGTGCAGGACTTCTTCCGGCCGGATCGCATCGTGCTAGGCGCGCGCAGCGACGAGGCGAGAGAGACGTTGCGGGCGCTCTACGCGCCCCTTCAGCTCTCCGGCGAGCGCGTGGTGGTGACCGATCCGCGCTCCAGCGAGCTGACGAAATACGCCGCCAACACCATGCTGGCCATGCGCGTCTCCTTCATGAACGAGCTGGCGCGCCTCTGCCACGCCACCGGCGCCGACGTTCACGCCGTGCGCCTCGGTGTGGGCAGCGATACGCGGATCGGCAAGCGCTTTCTCTATGCCGGCCCCGGCTACGGCGGCTCCTGTTTTCCCAAGGATGTGCAGGCGCTCATGCACCTCGGTCGTGCGCACGGCGTCCCCATGCGCATGGCGGAGGCGACGCACCTCGCCAACGAGGAGCAGGCGCACTTCCTGGCGCGGCTGGTCGAGGACGCCGTCGGCACACTGAAGGGCAAGACCATCGCCTTGTGGGGTCTCGCGTTCAAGCCGGAGACCGACGACATCCGCGAATCGCCGGCGACCAAGCTCGCCGCGGTGCTGCTGGCCAAGGGCGCGAGCATCGCCGGTCACGATCCGGAGGCCTCCAAGAACTTCGCCGCGGCGATGGCTCGGCACGGTGACCGGGTGCGCGTGGTGGACCGCGACTACGACGCGCTCACCGGCGCCCACGCGCTGGTCCTTCTCACCGAATGGCGGAGCTACCGCGCCCCGAACTTCGCCGAGATTCGCAAGCGGTTGCTGGGCGGCGACGACGGCGGACCGCCCGTGGTGGTCGACGCGCGAAACGTCTGGCGTCCCGGCGACGTGGTGCGCGCCGGCCTGCGTTACCAGGGGATCGGCGTCCCGACGGTCTCGGTTCCGGTCAGCGTTCCCCCCGACCGGGCTTCCAAGGCCACGCGGCGCTGAGGGGCCGGCGGTGGCGCGCGTCCTGGTCACGGGGGGGGTGGGATTCATCGGCTACCACCTGAGCCGGGCCGCCCTGGCGCGCGGCGACGACGTGGTGATCGTCGACGACTTCTCCGATGCGCCCTATCCCGCCGCCGAGAAGCGCCGCAACGAGCGCGATCTCCTGGCCGAGTTTCCGCGGGTGGTCATCGCCCGCGCATGCGTCACCGATCGCGCCGCGGTCGCGCCGCTGATCGACGGAGCGGACATCGTGGTGCACCTGGCGGGTCTGGCCGGCGTGCGCCCTTCGTTTGCCGAACCGGCCCGCTACGCGCGCGTGAACGTCGAAGGAACGGCAGTCCTGCACGAGCTGGCGCGCGAGCGCGGGATCCAGCGTTTTCTCTTTGCTTCGAGCTCGTCGGTCTACGGGAACACGACGCCCCTGCCCGCCCGGGAGGAGGCCGCCGCCGTCGTTCCGGAGTCACCCTACGCTGCCAGCAAGCGCGGCGCCGAGCTGCTGGCCAGCGCTCTCTGCCTCCGAACGCCCTCCATGCACTGCGCCGCGCTGCGCTTTTTCACGGTGTACGGGCCGCGCCAGCGACCGGAGATGGCCATCACCCTTTTTGCGCGCACCCTCCTCGCCGGGCGGTCCGTCCCGATGTTCGGCGACGGATCGATGCGCCGCGACTTCACCCATGTCGACGACATCGTCCGGGGCATCCTGGCCGCCGCCGAGCGAGCGCCCGCCGGCTTCCGCGAATATAACCTGGGGTCGAGCGCGCCCATCGAGCTCCGTGCTCTGGTTCGCGCCATCGCGGACGCGGCGGGGGTAAAGCCGGCGGTGGTGCGCGAGCCCGTCCCTCTCGGCGACGTCGAGGCCACCTTCGCGGACATCACGCGCGCCCGCAACGAGCTGGGATGGGCTCCACGCATCCCCCTCGACGAGGGGCTCAAGACGGTCCTTCGCTGGGTTCGCGAGCATCCCGCGAGCCCTTGAACCCGCGCTGGAGATCAGGCGCCCAGGAAGGGGTGAATCCGCTCCCGCCGTCCGCTCTGGGTGGGCCGGAGGTGGCCGCTCAGGTAGATGATCCCGTTATACGCCGTCCAGGGCCGCGCATGCTTCAGGGTGGTCAGCCACTGCATCACCTTCGGGCGCTGCGCCACCGGGCGCAGACCGCAGGCCACGGCGTGATCCTGCGCGTGCTGGAAGGCGTCGGCGATCTTCTGTTCGACGGCCAGCGGCGCCGATCGCTCCCGTGCGCGCTTGGCGGCGGCGGTGCCCAGCCGGGCACGCGCTCGAGGATCGCGAATGAGCTCCACCACCCCGCGGCCGAACGCGGAGTCCGCCGCCTCCTCGGCTTCGTCGCCCTTGCCCGGGGCGAACAGAACGCCGTTCATCCCGTCCTGGATCTGCGACGAGACGCCCATGCCGTCGGCGAAGGCGACGGTGGGCGTGCCGCACCACAGCGACTCGCCCATGACGTTTCCGTAGGTCTCGCTCAGGGAGGCGTGCACGAAGACGTCGGCGTAGCGATAGAAGTCCGGCATGGTCATCCAGGGCACCTCGCCGGTGAAGAACACGCGATGCTCGGCCCCGACCGAGCGCGCCACCCGCCGGTAGAGCTCAGCGTCGGGACCGTCGCCCACCAGGGTCAGCGTGGCGTCGGGCTCCTGGGGCAGGATGTGCCGCGCAAAGATCCGGATGACCCGGTCCTGCGCCTTCTCGCGCGTATGCCGCCCGGCGCAGAGCAACCGCGGCCCTCGCTGCGGAAGTCCCTCGCGCTCGATGAGGTGCGTGTAGGGGTCGGCGCCGAGCGGGCGGTCGAACACCTCCGGCTGGACGGTGCGCGGGATGACGTGAATCGGCGCCGTGACGCCGCGCTCGCGCCAGTACGCCCGCAGCCCCTCGCTGAGCACCACCAGGCCGTCGCTCTGGTTGTAGATGCGCGAGAAGAGCCGCTCGTACGGGCGCGTCAGCGTCATCAGCACGCCGGCCTGCACCAGCTCGTTTCGCGAGAGGCGCTCGGGAAGGAGAACGTCGTAGGCGGCCACGAGGTGGGTGGTGTTGACGCAGAGAAGCGGGATACCCTTCATCTTGCGCAACCAGACGCCGAACTCCAGCAGGAGGGACGTCGTCTGCGCGAAGACCACGTCGAAATTCCAGCGGTTGGGATCGAAGATCCACGAAGCCAGGGGCATCGGCAAATGCAGCCCGGGATAGGTCTTCAGCGGGACGCTGGGCAGCTCCACCGTGCCCGGCGCCAGCTCCTCGGGCGTGGCGTCGGGATCATGGGGACCGATGACTGTGACTTCGTGACCACACCGTCGCAGCTCTTGGTATAGAAATCGCGTCTGGAAGACGGCGCCGTTGGCGTACGTGATCCGCGTGAAGTCGCTGAGTATCGCAACGCGTAAAGGACGACCCTGGCGAGCGGCCAGGGCCGCGAAGGGAGCCAGACTCGGCAGCTGCGGAGCGGCGAGCCCAGCGTTTGCGGGGGTACGGAACCGCGAAGAAGCGTTCGCATCCTTCAATGCGGGAGCAACGGCGTGAAGATCGTGGATGTCACTGAATTCTATTCCGAAAGAGGAGGCGGGGTTCGAAGCCATCTGACAACCAGAGGTCACTTTCTATGCCAGCTCGGGCACGAGCATATGGTGATTGCCCCCGGGCCGGAAAATGTTGAGTCCACCGTTAACGCAAACGCCGCGCCGCCAGGTCGTTCAAGGCTCCTCCGTATCGCCGGACCAGCTCTTCCGTACGACCGGACCTACCACTTGCTGGGCCGGTTCGACAAGATACGAGCTCGGCTGCGGGCCGAGTTCCCGGACATCCTCGAGGCCCATTCGCCCTATCTGGCGGCCGGGGCGGTGGTGGCGGCCGGTCGTGGGGCGAGCCGCGTGAGAACCGCGTTCTGGCATGCCGACCACATCGGGACGTATCTGGAGCCCGTGCTGGGGAGCCTGTCTCGCCCCCTCTTCTGGGCGGTGCGGGGACTCCTGGCGCCTTTCGACGCGACCTTCGTGGGAGGCCTCGCGCAGGCGCGAAAGCTCCGAGGGATCGGCGTCAAGAACGTCGAGCACGTCCCCTTCGGTGTCGACGGAAGCACGTTCCACCCGCGGGCCCGCAGCGAGGCCGTGCGGCGCAGCCTGCTGGGCGATGCCGCCCCGGGGACGGCGTTGCTCGTCGGGGTCGGCCGCTTCGCCTTCGAGAAGCGCTGGGACGTGGTGATCGAGGCCTTCGCGCGCGTGCGGGAGCGTCGGCCGGCGGTCCTCGTGCTGTTCGGCGACGGACCGGAGCGCGCCACGCTCGAGCGCCGCGCGCCGCCGGGGGTCCGGTTCGTCGGCTTCCAGACCGACCGCGACCGCCTTGCCGCCGCCATGGCCAGCGCGGATGCGCTCGTCCACGGGTGCGCGCGCGAGACCTTCGGGCTGAGCGTGGCCGAAGCCGTGGCCTGCGGTCTGCCCGTGGTCGTCCCGGACGGCGGGGGCGCCGTGGAAAGCGCCGACCGCGCTTGCGGGGAGGTCTACGCCAGCGATGACGCCGAAGCGTGTGCGGCGGCCATCCTCCGACTCCTGGCGCGCGACCCGGACGAGATCCGCACCCGGGCCATCGAAGCGTCAGGTCGCGTCCCCACCGCCGCCGCGCACTTCAAGCAGGTGCTCTCGGTCTACGATGCGCTTCTGCGCGGGAGGTAGAGCCCCCCTTGCCCGTCCACGTCTCCATCCACGATGTCTCTCCCTTCGCCTCGGAGGAGGTGGAGGCGGCGCTCGAGGTCTGCCACGCCGCCGGCGTGCGTCCGTCGCTGCTCGTGGTGCCGAACTTTCACGGCAGCTCGCCCCTTCTGGACGACGCGCCCTTCTGCCAGCGACTGCGCAGCTTGCAGGCGGGCGGACACGAGATCTACCTCCACGGCTTGAGGCACCAGAGCGCGGCCCGCTACGCCGGCGAGGCGCGGGGCGTGCGCCGCCTCCGGGATGCCGCGGGATGGCTCTTCGCCCAGCGGGTCGTCTCGGGTGGCGAAGCCGAGATGCGCGACGTGGCGCTCGGGGAGGGACGCGCGCGCATCGAGGAGGGCGAGGGAGTCCTCGCCCGGGCGGGGCTGCGGGTGGACGGCTTCGTGGCGCCCGCCTGGTCCATGCCGGCGTGGCTCCTGCCGCTGCTGGCAGAGCGCGCCTATCGCTACACCGAGGACCACCTCCGCGTCTACGATCCGGCGGCCGGCCAATCGCGGCCCAGCGTGGTTCTCAACTGGGCCAGCCGCTCGCCCGCGCGCCTGCTGTCGACGGTGGCCTGGTGCCGCGCCGCCAAGTACGCGCGGGCCTTCGTGCCGGCGCGCATCGCCATTCATCCCGGAGACATGCGCTGGCGCGTGCTGCGCCGGGAGATCGAGCGACTGCTCGACTGGGCGCGTGGCGACTTCGTCTCCACGGGCGCCGAGCTTCTTCGCGCCGGGCGCCCTTCACCGGGCTGACGTTTCCTGCGTCAGGCCTTCGTTTCGAGGCGCGCGGCGCCAAAGCCACGACGGCGGCCCATCACGTGGAGGAGCGCCGGCAGCATCAGCAGAGCGCCGCACAAGCAGGCGACCTCGCCGCTCACCGCCAGCTGTCCGAAGGACTGGAGCGCCTGAAAATCGGCGAAGAGGAGCGAGCCATAGCCCACCATGGTGGTGTAGCTGCACAGCGCCACCGCCCCACCGACCCGCTTCAACGCCGCCGTGACGTCGCCCCCCAGCAGGCGCGTCCGGTCGTACACGTTGAACGGGTACTCGCAGCCGATCCCGAAGGTGATGGGCAGCGTGATGAAGTTGACGTAGTTGAGCTTCTCGCCCCACCACGCCGCGCCGCCCACCAGCCAGGTCACGCCCATCAGCAGCGCCGCCAGGACGGCCAGCGCCCCCCGCAGGTTGCGCGTGGAGAGGAGCACCACCAGCGACACGGCCAGGAACGAGGTGATGGTCGCGCGCGGACCATCCCGTTCCATCGAGCGGATCATCTCCGCGAAGACGGTGGAGCGGCTGGCGGTCTGGACGACCGCGCCGTCGGGGAGGCGGACGTTGTCCGTCGACTTCGCGATGCGGAGGAGGTTGTGGCCGTCCGAGAGAGAGACGTCGTTCTTGTACTTCACGTAGAACACCGTGCCGACCCGCCCGTCGTTCTCCTCGAACCGGCGGCGCAGCAGCGCCGGAAGATCCCGGGGCACCAGGACATGCAGCGTCTCCGGCGGCGTCAGCGCCTCGACGCGTGCCCGCTCGTCCGGCGGCAAAGCCGCCAGCACGCCCGGCGTCAGGCGGTCGCGGATGCGCGCCAGGATGTCGAGCTTCTTGGCCTGCGCCGCCGGGGTGCCGGGCAGAAGATCGTAGGCCGTCGCGACGTCGGCGATGAGCGTGCCCTGCGGGTCGGCCGCGTCGTTGGCCAGGATCTGCGCTTTCAGGGAGGGCACCTGCTCGGCGCTGTCCGCCAGCATGAGGGCGCCGGCCACGTTCATCTTGCCGCCGAAGACCCGTTCCGCCTTGTTCGACCATTCCCCCGCCCCGCCCTGCTTGCTCCCGCGCGAGCCGAGGTGGTCGAAGTTATACTCCCAGGGGTCGCGGAGAAAGTCGGGGACCTTCCACGCCGCCAGCGCGGTGATGGCCGCAGCGCCGGCGAGAAACGCCCAGGGCGCGCGCTCGGTCGCCGCCGCCACCCATCGGACCACCACGCCGCGGCTCCCGTCGGGACGGAACCGCAGCTCGGGATCGCGCATCCACGGCGGCACGCGCGCCTGCACTTGCTCGATGATGACCAGCAGCGCCGGAACGCAGGGGATCATGCTGATCCACACCAGGAGCATTCCCACGAAGCCAATCCACCCGAACTGGTTGAACCCGCGGAAGCTGGTCACCGTCAGCGATCCGTAGGCGATGGACGCCACGCAGGCGCCGACCAGCTCGGCCCGCAGCGCGTTCTGTACGGCTTCGCGGCGGGCCTCCGCCGGCGCCTGACCGCGAGCGCGGAACTCGCGGTACCTGGAGAGGAGCACGATGGGATAGTTGATGCCGTTGCCGAGGATGATGGCGCCGAGGAACATCCCCGTCGTGTTCACGTAGCCGAAGCGAAAGTAAGCGAACGCGTAGGCCGCCCCGACGCCCATCATCGCCGGCAGCGCGATGACCGCCAGCGACCACGGCGACCGGTAGAACCAGACCACCCCGGCGACGATGAGGACGAGGGCGATGCCGCTGGCCCAGGCCGCCTCGCTGACGATGGACTCCTTCTCTGCCGCCGCATTGGGGATGTCGCCCGCAAACCCGACCTTCATCGCGGGCTGGTACGAGGCCGGGTTCATCTGCGCGACCAGGCGCTGGACCCGCCCCAGCAACGTGTCGCCCCCGGCGTCCCCCATTCCCGTCGTCGACGACACGATGCGGATGCCGACCATCGTCCCGTCGTCGGTCTCGAAGTAGCCGCTGGGGAAGTCGTCGTGCTCGCGGGCTTTGGCGTCCCAGCGCTCGCGGTACTGGTCCAGCCCCAGCGCGGGCTTCTTCTCCGTGGGCGGCGAGAGACGGTCGAGCGATGGACCCTTTCCGGAAGAGGAGGCGGGAGCGGCCGGGGGCGGAGCGGCGTCGTCACCGAGGTCTTCGACCAGGCCGCTGCGGATGGCGATCTGGCGATCGAGGGTCTCGTAGGCGTCCTCCAGATCCGCCGGATCGGCGTAGAGCCACTTGTTGTCTTCGAAGAACTGGCGCACGTCCCGCGAGCCGCTCTCCAGGTAGGCGATGAGCGGCGGGCTGCGGTCCGGGCCACTCGCCGCCACTGCGTCGGCGGCCATGGCCTGGAGGCGCGCATCGAGCGCGTCGATGAACCGCTCATTGTCGTGCCGGCTGGGCGACTCGGCGATCACGATGAGCGTCGCCCCTCCGCCGACGCGTCCCAGCTGGTGCTCGAAGGCGCGCAGACCGGGGCTGTCGCGGGGCAGAAGCTCGCGCAGATCGGTGTGAGGGTCGCCGAGGACCTTCCAGGCGAAGTGCCAGGTCACCCCCAGCGTGCACAGGGCGAGGCCGAGCACCAGCCACGCGTGGCGACCGCTCGCGTCGACCAGGGCGCCGACGAGTCTCCTCACGGGGCCTCGATGCGCGGCCCCGCCGCTCGAAGGATCTCCCCCTGAATCCGGAGCGCGTGGGCGCGCGCGTCGAAGTCGCGCAGCACCCTCAGGCGCGCCGCCTGTCCTTGCCGCGCACGCAAGCCCGCATCCCGCACGTACCGCAACATGGCCCGCGCCAGGCGCGCCACGGCGGCGTCACTCGCCCCCTCCCCGGCGGCCTCGAAGGGCACCAGCTCGCCCACCGTCTCGTCCAGCATCTCGGCAACACCGCCGACGTCGAAGGCGATCACCGGCCTGGCCATGGCCATCGACTCGATGACCGACCGCGGCAAGGGATCCGCGTAGACGCTGGGAACCACCGCGACGTCGAAGTCGGCCAGCGACGAGCGCACGTCCGCGCGGAATCCCGGCATGTGAAACTGGCCCGCCATCCCCGTCGCCGCCGCCAGGGCGCGGCACTCGGCCAGGTGATCCGGCCGGAAATCCTCCGGCGTGTCCCCCACCACGACGAAGGCCACACGCGCGCGCTCGGCTCCGGTCATGGCGTCGAGCGCCCGCCGCGCGGCGAGGATCATCTCGACGTACCCCTTGCGACGGAGGACGCGGCCGTGGCTGCCGAGGACCAGGGTGTCCGGAGCGATCCCCAGCTCGGCGCGCAGCGAGGGCGTGACACGCTGGGGATCGAAGTCCCCCACGTCGAGCGCGTTGTGAATGACCTGCACCTTGTCCGGGCAATGCGGGAAGAGCGCCGCCGCCGCATGCGAGACGCACACGATCCGGCGGACCCCCCGGCTCGCGCTCAGCCGCCGGTGCAATCCCCCGACCGCCGCGGGCACCGAGGTGTACCGCACGTGCCAGAGCGCGGGAACGCCGGTAAGGGTCGCCAGCGCCCCTCCCGCGAAGTCCGCGTTGGTCCCGTTGCAGTAGACGAGCTGGTAGCGCCCGCGCCGTATCAGGGTCGCCAGCCGGCCCATCCCACGCGTCGCCTTGACCATGTTTCCCACCAGGCGCGCGGCCTTGAGGAGCGCAGGGGCGTCGAAGTCCCGGCGCTCCATCGCGCGACCCCAGGGCTCGATGGGGTTTTCCACCAGGTCGGGCTCGAACACCAGCTCATCGGCGACGCCATCGCGCGTCAGGAGCTCGGCAATGGCCCCGTTCCGCGGGAGGACCACGGCGCGATGCACGGCCGAGGGATCGAGGAAGCGAAGGATGGAATGGAGGCTCCGCCCCGGACCGCCGTTTCTGGCCGTGTCGTTGACGAAGAGCACGCGCACCGGTCCCCCCGCGAGAACGTCGGCGGGAAGCGGTGCCGGCGCGGACGGTACGGCGGCGGGGGACGAGGAAGCCGTCATCGAGCGAATCATCCGGGCTAGGAAAGCAAGGGCGGGATCGGTGGGCCGAAGGAGGTGTGGAGGGACGCATGATATAGCGGCGCGACCCTTCCGGCGGACGCAACGTGGACTGCACCCTGACTTCTCGCCTGAGCGACGCGGACGCGCGCGAGTATGACCGGTTCGTCCTCGCGTCGCCGGCCGGCCACGCGGCCCAGACACGAGCCTGGCTGGACATCGCTCGCGCCGGGGCGCACGTGGGGGCGTCCCTGGCCCTGTTCCGGCAGGGCGGGAGCGTGATCGGCGCCGCGCTGGTGTTGCGGCCCGTCGTCCTCGGACTGCCTCTGCCCTGGGCCTGGAGCGAGCGCGGCCCCGTCGTCGCCGACGTCGGCTCGCTGGGTGAGGTCACCCGCGCGCTGATCCGAGCCCTGCGCCGTCGCGGCGTGGCGCGACTGCGGGTCATGCCGTACTGGTCCGGCCCGGACGTCGAACGCGCGGAGAGCGTCCTTCGCTCCGCCGGTCTTCACCCGGTGCAGACCCCCGACGGACCGCATGCCAGCACCTTGCGTGTCGCGCTCGATGGGAGCGCCGCCGATCTCTTCGGCGGCAAGAGCAAGGAGCAGGTGCGCTGGCGCTCCCGGCAGGCCGAGAAAGCGGGCGCCCGCGCGCGACGTGGCGGCGCGCGTGACTGGGAACGGCTGCGCGAGCTCCACCGCGCCCTCATGAAGGGACAAGGCCGGCGCGACAAGCCCGACCGCTGGTGGAACGCCGTTCGCTCCTTTGCTTCCGACGATGCGCGCGGCGCCCTCTTTGCGTGTGACTACGAAGGCCGAACGATCGCGGCCTGCGTGGTCTTGCGGCACGGCGCGCTGGCCACCTACGCCTGGGGCGCCTCGGTTCCCGACAAGCTCCCCTTCTCCAAGGCCATCCTGGCGCTGGTGGCGGGCATTCGCTGGGCGCGCGAGACGGGCGCGACCACCTTCGACCTGGGCGGTATCCCCGAAGAAAACGACCACGACCCCAAACGCGCCGCCATCGCCACCTTCAAGCACGACTTCGACCGGAAGCGCGTCCGCCTCGTGCGAGAGCACGCTTGTTGGTGCTAGGAGCACCACGTGTCCGCGCGCGCCTTCCTTTGCGTGTCGATCGACTGCGAGTGCGACAAGGGGCCGGCCTGGCGTACGCGCCGTCCACTCCGCTTCGAGGGGGTGCACCAGGGAATCGCCGAGCGGCTGCAGCCCCTTTTCCAGCACTTCGGCGGCAAGCCGACCTACCTGCTGTCGCCCGAGCTACTTCGCAACGCGGAATGCGTCGAGCGCCTGGCGTCGTTCGGCGGGTGCGAGCTGGGGACGCACCTCCACGGTGAGCTGGCGGAGCCGGGAGCGTTCGAGCCGGAGGTCACCCGCGCGGTCCAGCGCGACTACCCGCCCGAGGTGGAGCGCGCGAAGCTCGCGTGGTTGACCCAGGCCTTCCGCGGCGCCTTCGGTCGCGCGCCGCAAAGCTTCCGCGCCGGCCGCTTCGGGATCGGGGCGAGCACCATCTCGATCCTGGACGACCTGGGGTATGCCGTGGAGACGAGCGTCACCCCGCACGTGGACTGGTCGCAGGTGTCGCCCGGACTCTCCTTCGTCGGCGCTCCCACCCAGCCGTACCATCCCGACCCGTGCAACCCCGGACGGCCAGGCCCCGGACGCGTGCTCGAAGTCCCGGTGACCGTTCGCCCGAGCGCGCTGTCGCGTGTCCCGCTCCTCGGCAAGCACGTCGAGCCTCGCTGGCTGAGACCGACCCGCACGCGCGGCGAAGCGCTGGTGGCCCTTGCCCGCGAGACGCTGCAGGCCGAGCGCCTTCTCTTCCCGGAGCGTCCGGTGGTCCTCAACGCCATGTTTCACAATGTCGAAGTCGTCGCCGGGGCGAGCCCCTACGCCGCCACCGACGACGAGGCGCGACGCATCGTCCAGCGCCTGGGAGCGCTGCTGGAGTTCGCGCGACGCGAAGACGTGGCCTGCGTCGGTCTGGCGGACGTTCCCGGGCTCCTCGCCTGACGTGAGCGCTCAGGGCGCCAGACCGGTTCGCTACCGCGGGGTAGCGGTGTGCATCGGAGCGTGCAACGAGACTCGCCGAGGAACGCGATGAACCGGGCCTACTCTCTCGCCGTTCGTGCCGTTCCCGCCGCGCTCGGCCTGTGGACGGCAGGTTGCTCGCGCGAATCGCACGCCGGCGTGGAGGTCAAGCCGGCCGCCGCCATCCACGTGCAGAGCGCGCTGGTCACCGAGCAGCCGGTGCCCCGGCTCCTCCGCCTGACGGGTGTCCTGTCCTCCGACGAGCGCACCGATCTGGCGGCCAACGCCGTCGGCCGGGTGACCCGCACCTTCGTCGAGCGTGGCGACCACGTCGTCAAAGGGGCGCTCCTCGCCCAGCTCGATGCGCGCTCCGCCGCTCTCTCGCGCGCCGAGGCGGAGGCCAACGTGACCAGCGCCTCCGAGCAGCTGGCCAACCTCCAGGCCGATTGCCAGCGCTACGTGAACCTGCTGGCCAAGGGCGCCATCAGCCAGGCCGAGTACGACAAGCAAAGCACCAGCTGCCAGACCCAGGCCGCCACCCAGGAGGCCGCCCGTGTACGCGCCGCCGAGGCCAGCCAGACGCTCACGGACGCGTCCATCCGCGCCCCGTTCAGCGGCGTCATCGCCGAGCGCTTCGTGCACGTCGGCGATTACGTGCACGCCGACACGCACGTGGTCACCTTGCTGGTCGACGATCCGCTGCGCCTCGAGCTGACCGTCCCCGAGGCCAACGTCGGCAGCGTTCACCCGGGGCTCGTCGTGGCCTTCGAGACGGTGGCCCTTCCCGGCCGCCGCTTCTCCGCCACCGTGAAGTACCTGGGCGGCGAGATCCGCCCGACCACGCGCGATCTCGTGGTGGAGGCGGTGACCGACAACCCCGATCACCTGCTGCTGCCGGGCATGTTCGTGACCGCCGACCTCCCCGTGGGAACGGTGACGTTGCCGGTCGTGCCGCTGAAGGCCATCGTCCACCACGATGAGAACGACAGCGTCTTCGTGGTGGTCGACGGGCACCTCGTCGAGCGCGTGGTGCAGCTCGGTCCCAAGGCGGGCGAGGTGATCGCCGTCGCCGACGGGGTGAAGGCGGGGGCGCAGGTCGTAGTCTCGCCCCCCGCCGAGGCGGTCGACGGCGTTCGGGTCGAGTGAGCCGCGAGAGGAGCGAGAGGAAACCATGCAGTGGCTCGCGTCGCTGTGCATCCGGCAGCCGGTCCTCACCTGGGTGCTCATGCTGGTCTTCATCGTAGTCGGGGCCTTCGGCTATTTCTCGCTGGGGGTCGACCAGTTCCCCAAGATCGATTTTCCCGCCATCGTGGTGACGACCACCGAGAACGGCGCCGCCCCGGAGGAAATCGAGACCGAGGTGACCGACAAGATCGAGGGCGCCGTCAACACCATCAGCGGCATCGACGAGCTGCGCTCGACCTCCAGCCAGGGCGTCTCTCTCGTCGTCATCACCTTCACCCTCGACAAGGACCCCGACGTCGCGGCGCAGGACGTGCGGGACCACATCAACAACGTCTTGCCCGACCTTCCCAAGGGCATCGACCAGCCGGTCGTCTCCAAGGTCGACCCCGATGCCTCACCCATCCTCTACGTCACGCTCAGCACACCGGGGTCCATCCGCGACATCACCGAGCTGGCCGACAAGCGCGTGCGCCGTCAGATCGAGAGCATCAACGGCGTCGGCCAGGTGAACATCCTCGGCGGCAAGAAGCGGCAGATCAACGTCCTCCTCGACCCGGTCAAGCTCCAGGCCGCCGGTCTCACCGCCGTCGACGTGGAGGTCGCGCTGGCGGCGCAGAACCTCAGCGTCCCGGGCGGGCAGATCGAGACCGGCCCCCGCAGCCTCTCCCTCCGGGTGGAGGGGCGCGTGGACGACGCGGCCAAGATCGACCGCATCATCATCAAGGAGAGCCTGGATCACCCGACGCGCATCGGCGACGTCGCACGCGTCGAGGACGGCGTCGAGGAGCCCAAGACCTCTGCCACCGAGGACGGTAAGGAGAGCGTGGTCCTCTCGGTCCGCAAGCAGTCGGGCCAGAACACCGTGGCCGTCGTCGACGCGGTCCGCGCGCGACTCGACGAGGTCCAGAAGTCGCTTCCGCCCGGCTCCGAGCTGCGCATCGTGCGCGACGAGTCGGCGTCGATCCGCACCAGCGTCAACGCCGTCAAGGAGCACCTCGTCCTGGGAGCCTTCTTCGCGGCGGTGATCGTGCTCGTCTTTCTCGGCAACTGGCGGACCACCATCATCGCCGCCATGGCCATCCCGGTGTCCATCGTCGGCACCTTCGGGCTGATGTGGGCGATGGGCTTCACGCTCAACATCATCACGCTCCTCGCGCTCGCGCTGGCTGTCGGCATCGTCATCGACGACGCCATCGTGGTCCTGGAGAACATCGTTCGCTTCATCGAGGTGAAGAAGGAGAAGCCCTTCGTGGCCGCCGTGCTGGCAACGCGGGACATCGGCCTGGCGGTGCTGGCGACCACGCTCTCCCTGATGGCGGTGTTCCTACCCGTGGCCTTCATGAGCGGAATCGTGGGTCGTTTCTTGAAGAGCTTCGGCCTGACCATGGCCTTCGCCATCCTGGTCTCCCTGGTGGTGAGCTTTTCGCTCACGCCCATGCTCGCGGCCCGCTGGCTGGAGGGCCCTCCGGGAGAGGGGCGGCCGGTGGCGAAATCCTGGCTCGAGCGCAGCGTCGACCGTTTCTATCGTCCCATCGAGTCGTTCTACATGGTCGTCCTCACCTGGGTGATGCGACACCGCTGGGTGGTCGTGGTCGTCGCCTGCGCCGCGCTCGGTTCCTGCGTTCCTCTGGCCACGGCCATCCCCAAGGGCTTCACCCCGCGCAACGACGTGGCCGAGTTCGACGTCAACGTGCGGGCGCCGGAGGGGACGAGCCTGGTGGAGACGCGCCTCCAGGCCGAGCGCGTCGCGCGCGACATCCGCACCATCCCCGGGGTCGACCACACGCTGGTCACCATCGGCAACGACTCCTCGGTGACCCGCAACCTGGCCAACGTGTTCGTCCACCTGGTCGACCCGCGCTTTCGCAAGGAAGACCAGTTCGCCATCATGGACCGGGTGCGCAAGGAGGTCGTCCCCCGCCAGCCCGGGGACCTCCGCATCGACGTGTCGCAGACCGCGCAGATCTCCAGCGGGCAGTCGCAGGCGCAGGTCCAGTACACCTTGACCGGGCCCGACTTCAACCAGCTGTCCCTCTACACCGGCAAGATCCTGGAGCGCTTCCGCAAGGCCCGCGGCGCGGTGGACGTCGACTCGAACCTCGTGGTCGGCAACCCCGAGGTCCACGTCGAGATCGACCGCGACCGCGCGGGAAACCTCGGCGTCAACGTGGCGGACATCGCCAACGCGCTGGAGCTCCTGGTCGGCGGCCTCAAGGTGTCGACCTACGAGGAGGGGGGCAACGACTACGACGTGCGCGCGCGGGCAGATGCGGCGTACCGCGCGGACGCCTCGGGGATCGAGGCCATGACCGTGCAGACCAAGACCGGGACGACGGTGCCGCTCTCCTCGGTGGTGAAGCTCGTTCCCACCACCGGTCCGTCGCAGATCAACCGTCTGGCCCGGCAGCGTCAGGTGACCATCACCGCCAACGTGGCCCCCGGCATCGGCCAGAGCGAGGTCTCCGACGCCCTGGTGAAGATCATCAAGGACCAGCATTTGCCCGCCGAGTACCACGCCGTGCCGGCGGGGCTGACCAAGGAGACCGGACGCGCGGTGCACGGATTCCTGGTGGCCATCGGCCTCTCGTTCATCTTCATGTACCTGGTCCTGGCGGCGCAGTTCGGATCGTGGCTGCACCCCATCACCATCATGCTGTCGCTTCCGCTGACCGTCCCTTTCGCCCTCCTGTCGCTGCTGCTCTTCGGGCAGGAGCTTTCGCTGCTCTCGATGCTGGGCATCATCGTGCTCTTCGGCGTGGTGAAGAAGAACGCCATCCTCCAGGTGGACCACACCAACCACCTGCGCGCCGAGGGGAGACCGCGGCTCGAGGCCATTCTCGAGGCCAACCGCGACCGTCTCCGTCCCATCTTGATGACGACACTGGCCTTCGTGGCCGGGATGATTCCGCTCATCACGTCGCGCGGCATCGGCGCGGGATTCAATCGCGCGACCGCCGGCGTCGTGGTCGGCGGGCAGACCATGTCGCTCGCCCTGACGCTGCTGGCGACCCCGGTGGCGTATTCGTTCTTCGACGACGTCACGGTGTGGGTCAAGAGGCGCTTCGGCTCGGGCCGCGCCGTCGACCGAGGGGAGCGCGAGCTCGACGAGCTCGACGTCGGTCGGGCTCCTCCTCGACCCACGGGCTTGCCGCAGCCCGGGGCCGCCGTTCCCGGAGAATAGGCGCGGTTTGCTCGCGCGCCGCGCGCGGCTCCTCGGCGCGGCGCGCACCCGGGCGGTTGCGACGCATGGCGGCGGGTGGTAGCGGATCGGGCACCGGTGATGTCCGTGTCTGACCGAGGAGCGGGAGCGAAGAGGCGGGCGGCCGGCGTCCTCCGTCGGGTCTTCGGTGGGCTCCTGGTGCTCGCGCTGGTGTGCGGAACGGAGCAGGCGGGTGCCCGCTACTTCTACTGTGAAGCGCTGGGTCTCTCGGCGTCGGACCCCTGCTGCCGGAGGGCCGGCGAAGGCGCCGCATGCCCACTGCGTTCGCTGGAGCGGTCCACGGTGGACTGCTGCACGGTCATCACCCTGGCCTCGATGCCGGTCGGCGACCACGCCGAGCTGTGCGCCGTGCACCCCGCCGGCGTCACCGCGGTGATGCCGGCCGGCGAGTACGTGGAGGTGCGGCCCGCCGCCGGCCTCGAGGGCCTCGCCAGGAGAATGGCGCGCTGGCACAAGCCGCCACGCCCCTTCAGCGAGCTGCGCGCGACGTTGATGGTCTTCCTGACCTGAGCAGGCCGGCGGGGCTCCCCCCGGGGGGGGCCTCGCTCGCGGAGAGCGGCTGCGCGCACGGGGCGCACGGTCGTCACTCGAGGCTCGCGCTCTCGCGGCGGCGCGCACGCAAAGGAAGACTGCCATGGACAGGCGACTCGCGGGACGGATCGGATGGTCCGTACCTCTGCTTCTCATGATTGGTTGCGGGGCGGCCGGGCGCGGCGCCGAGGCTCCCCGCGAAGGGACCCTCGATCGCGGGGGAACCGACGACGGTCCGAGCTCCTCCGCCGAGGACGACGGCGCCCTGGGCGGAGCGGTGCTCGACCGCGCCGCGTACGTCCGGGCGGTCCTGCATCGCAATCGATCGATCGAGTCGGCGCGGCAAGGGTGGCGCGCCGCGATCGGCCGCGCCCGGCAAGCGGGCTCGCTGGAAGATCCCATGGCAAACGTGGACGTCGCGCCGCTGTCCATCGGCTCGCCCACCGCGCGCCTCGGATGGACCGCCATGGTGAGCCAGCGCTTGCCCTGGCCGGGAAAGCTCGTGCTCGATGCGTCTATCGCCCACGCCGAGGCGGACGCGGCGAGAAGCGACTTCGAGGCCTCGCGGCGCGAGCTCGCTCTGACGGCGGCGCTTCTTTACGACCAGTACTTCGTCGCCGCCCGGTCCATCGCCATCAACGCGCATCACGTGGACCTGATGCGCAGCATGCAGGTGGCCGCCCGGACCCAGTACGAGGCCGGCCGCGGCTCGGCGCAGGACCCCCTGCAGGCGGAGTTCGAGCTCACCCACATGGAGCACGACACCGTCATCCTGGCCTCGCAGCGCGACGTCACCGTGGCCCAGATGAACGAGCTCCTCCATCGAGCGCCCGAGCTGCCCTTGCCGCCTCCCCCCGAGGACCTCCCCTCCCCCCCCTTGCTCGAGGTGACCGACGCGCACCGCCTGGAAGCCGAAGCGGTGGAGCGCCGGCCGGACATCGCCGCCGCTCGCGAGCACGCGCGGGCCGAGCAGGCGCGCGCGGACCGTGCTTCACGCGAATCCTTCCCCGACGTGACCGTCTCGACCTCCTTCAACTCGATGTGGGACACCCCCGAGCACCGCTGGATGGTGGGCCTCGGCTTCAACCTGCCCCTGCAGACCGGCCGGCGCGGCGGCTCCGTCGACGAAGCCCAGGCCATGCGCGCACGATACGAGGCCGACGTGGCGCGTCTGAGCGATGCCGCGCGAACGCAGGTGGTCGTCGCCATCGCGCAGCTCGACGAATCGGAGCACGTGCTGCACCTCTTCGAGACGCGGCTCTTGCCGGTGGCGCGGGACGAAGTCGACGCGGCGCGCGCGGCGTTCACGGCGTCGCAGACCCCCTTCGTGGCGGTGGTCGACGCCGAGAAGAACCTTCGCAGCGTCGAGCTCGACCAGCAGATAGCGCAGGCCGACCACGACCGGAGGCGCGCCGAGCTCGAACGCGCCCTCGGCCGCATTCCCGGCCTGGCGGAAAGCGCGGTGACGCCGTGAGCGGCCTCCCCCACCCCTCGAAGCGACGCTCGCAGGTCACCACCCTGGTAGCCGTCGCGCTCGCCGTCGTGGCCACGCTGGTCCTCCGGCGGCCGCTCGTCGCCTGGTTCACCTCCCGAGGAGAGGCGCCGCTCGCCGGAGCGATCGATCACTACACCTGTTCGATGCACCCCTCGGTGAAGCAATCCGGGCCGGGGAGGTGCCCGATCTGCGGCATGGTCCTCATCCCGGTCACCCGCGAGCAGCAGCAGGAAGGCGTGGTGATGATCGACGAGGTTCGGCGGCAGCTCATCGGCGTCCGCACGGAACCGGTGATTGCGGCGCCGATGCGCGACACCTTTCGCGCGGTCGGCCACGTCACCTACGACGAGGCGTCGCTGGCGGACGTGAACCTCAAGGTGCACGGCTGGATCACCCGGCTCTACGTGAACGAGACCGGCCAGCGCGTCCGCAAAGGCCAGAACCTCTTCACCCTGTACAGCCCGGATCTCTATACGGCCGAGCAAGACTTTTTGCTCGGCATGCAAGGAGCCGCGACGAGCGTCTCCGCCCGCGAGGCGGGCCCCCCCCGGACCGAACTCCTCGCCCGCGCGTCGCGCCAGCGCCTTCACCTGCTGGGTCTGTCCGACGCGCAGATCGACAGCCTGGCGCGCGACGGCAAACCCTCGGAAGACGTCGCCGTCCCGTCGCCGGCGAGCGGCTTCGTCATCGAGAAGAACGTGGTGGAGGGCGCGTCGGTGGACGCCGGAATGCGTCTTTACCGCATCGCTGCGCTGACCAAGGTCTGGGTCGACGCGGACGTGTACGAAGGCGATCTCGCGCACGTGCGGGTCGGGCAGCCCGCGGCGGTCACCGTCGATTACCAGCCGGGGCGCACGTACGAGGCGAAAGTCGCCTACGTGTATCCTTATCTCGACCCGACGGCTCGAACCGGACGGGTGCGCGTCGAGCTCGCCAACGAGGATCTCGAGCTCCGTCCCGGCATGTACGCCAGCGTGGCGCTCGCCTACGAGCTCGGCAGCCGCCTCCAGGTCCCTGCGTCCGCCGTGGTGTACACCGGCCCCCGGCGTCTGGTCTTCGTGGACCTGGGCAGCGGCCGGTTTCGTCCGACCGAGGTGCACGTCGGAACGGAGTCGAATGGCATGTACGAGGTGCTGGCCGGCCTCGCCCCGGGCGACCTGGTCGCCACCAGCGGGGTGTTTCTCATCGCCGCGGAGGCGCGGATCCGTACCGCAGCACGATACTGGGAGACGACCGGCGAACCGCCGCCCTCGGGCGACACGTCCGCGACCGTTCCCGCAGATTCCGCCCCCCTCGTCCCCAGGCCCGCGAAGCCGTGAGCCACCCCACCGGCGCTTCCGGCCCCCACCGCATCGGCCTCATCGCGCGCCTCATCGCGGCGAGCGCCCACCGGCCGCTTCTCACCCTCCTGCTCGTCGCCGCCTTCTCGGCGTGGGGCTGGGTCTCGCTGCGGCACGCTCCGCTCGACGCCATCCCGGACCTGTCCGACGTCCAGGTGATCGTGTTCACCGAGTGGATGGGGCAAAGCCCCGACCTCGTCGAGGACCAGATCACCTACCCGATCTCCAGCGCCCTCGTCTCTGCCCCGAAAGTGCAGGCGGTGCGCGGGCAATCGATGTTCGGGATGTCGTTCGTCAACGTCATCTTCGACGAAGGGACGGATATCTACTGGGCGCGCAGCCGGGTGCTGGAGTACCTGAGCTCCGTTCGCGACAAGCTGCCGCGGGGGGTCAACCCCGTCTTGGGACCCGACGCCACCGGCGTGGGCTGGGTGTTCGAGTACGCCGTCGTGGATACCAGCGGCAAGCATGATCTGGCCGAGCTGCGCTCGCTGCAGGACTGGAATCTCCGCTACGCCCTCGGCAGCGTCCCGGGGGTCGCCGAGGTCGCCAGCGTGGGCGGCTTCGTCAAGCAGTTCCAGGTCAACGTCGATCCCAACCGGCTCCTCGGCCGCGAGGTGACCATAGACGACGTCGTGCGCGCGGTGCGCGCGGCCAACGAAGAGGTGGGCGGGCGCGTCCTCGAGATGGGGGGCCACGAGCAGATCATCCGTGGCCGCGGGTACGTCAAGACGCCGGAGGACATCGGCCTCGCGCCGGTCAAGGTGGTCCGGGGAACCCCGGTCCGCGTGAAGGACGTGGCCACGGTGAGCATCGGGCCGGACATCCGACGCGGGCTCACCGAGCTCGATGGCGAGGGCGAGGCGCCGGGGGGGATCGTCATCATGCGCTATGGCGAGAACGCCCTCACGGTGATCGAGGCGGTCAAGGAGCGACTGAGGCGGATCGCGCCGAACCTGCCGGACGGCGTCCGCATCGTTCCGACCTACGATCGCTCGCAGCTCATCGAGGACGCGGTGCACACCCTGCGGCACACGCTGCTGGAAGAGATGGTCGTGGTCAGCCTCGTCATCTTCGTATTCCTCCTGCACCTGCGCAGCGCGCTCATTCCCATTCTGACCTTGCCCATCGGCGTCCTTCTGGCTTTCATCCCCATGGCCGAACAACACCTCACGGCCAACATCATGTCGCTGGGCGGCATCGCCGTGGCCATCGGCGCCATGGTCGACGCGTCGATCATCATCATCGAGAACATCCACAAGAAGCTCGCCGAGCAGGACCGCCAGAGCCAGGCGGTCGAGGCAGAATCCCTGGGGGTTCCCTATCGCGGCCGGCGTTCGCCGACCCCCGAGCAGCGACGCGCCCGCACGGAGGCCATCATCCAGGCCATGCAGGAGGTGGGGCCGTCGATCTTCTTCTCCATGCTGGTCATCACCGTGTCGTTTCTGCCGGTCTTCACCCTCGAGGCCGCCGAGGGACGGCTCTTCAAGCCGCTCGCCTTCACCAAGACGTACTCCATCGGCTTTGCCGCTGTCCTGGCGGTCACGCTGACGCCGGCGCTGGCGGTGCTGCTCATTCGCGGCAAGGTGCACGAGGAGGACACCAACCCCATCAACCGCTGGCTCACTGCGGCGTACGCGCCGGTGGTGCGCTTCGTCGTCGCGCACCGCGGGTGGGTGGTGGGCGCGGCGGTCCTGGTCATGGCCTTCACCGCCCCCGCCGTTCTCCGACTGGGAAACGAGTTCATGCCGCCGCTCAACGAAGGCGTGATCCTGTACATGCCCACCGCCCCGCCGGGCATGAGCGAGAACGAGGCGGCGATGATCCTGCAATCGATGGATCGCGAGCTGAAGAAGTTTCCCGAAGTGGTCAGCGTGTTCGGCAAAGAGGGAAGGGCAGAGACGCCGACCGATCCGGCTCCGCTGGGCATGGCGGAGGTCACCGTGGTGCTCGCGCCGCGCGAGCGATGGCGGCCGGGGCTGACCTGGGACGGCCTCTTGAAGCAGCTGGACGAGAAGCTGCGCTTCCCGGGAATGCCCAACGTGTGGTGGATGCCCATCCAGACGCGGACCGAGATGCTTGCCACCGGCGTGCGCAGCCCCCTCGGCATCCAGGTCTTCGGGGACGACCTGGACGCCATCGAGCAGACGGCCATCTCCGTCGAGCACGCCGTGGGCCAGGTCCCCGGAACGCGCAGCGCATTCGCCGAGCGCTCCACCGGCGGCTTCTACATCGACGTCGACGTCGACCGCGAGGAGGCGGCACGGCACGGCCTCAGCGCGCTCGACGTGAACACGGTGGTCGCCCAGTCCATCGGCGGCGAGAACGTCTCCGAGGTGGTCGACGGCCGGGCGCGGTATCCCGTCAATGTTCGCTACGCCCGGGAGTACCGGGACGATCCCGCGCTGCTCGGTCGAACGCTCATCGCCACGCCGTCCGGCGGCCAGATTCCCCTCTCGCAGGTCGCCACGCTGAAGAGCGTGCTCGGTCCTCCCATGATCCGGAGCGAGGCGGGGAAACTGGTGGGGTTCGTCTTCGTCGACACCGACCGTCCGATCGCGGACTACGTGGCCGAGGCGAGGGGGGCCGTCGCCCGCGACGCCCGGATCGCGCCGGGGACGCGCCTCGAGTGGGTGGGTCAGTTCAAGTACTTCGAACGGGCCAAGGAGCGCCTCCACTGGGTCATCCCGCTCACCCTGGGCATCGTCCTGGTGCTGCTCTACTTCAACACGCAGTCCATCGTGGAGACGGTGATCGTCATGCTCGCGGTTCCGTTCTCGCTCGTCGGCGCGTTCTGGCTCCTTTACCTCCTCCACTACAACATGAGCGTGGCGGTGTGGGTCGGCATCATCGCGCTGGCAGGTCTCGACGCCGAGACCGGCGTGGTCATGCTGCTCTACCTGACGCTCGCGCACGACGCGCGAGAGAGAGAGGGCCGGCTGATCACGCCGGCCGACCTTGGCGACGCCATCGTCGAAGGAGCGGCCAAGCGCCTTCGACCCAAGCTGATGACCGTGGCCACGATGGTCATCGGGCTCGTGCCGGTCCTGTGGAACACCGGCACCGGGGCGGACGTCATGAAGCGAATCGCCGCGCCCATGATCGGCGGGCTGGTGACCTCGTTCCTGCTCGAGCTCACGGTGTACCCGGCCATCTTTGCGCTGTGGAAAGGGCGAGGGCTGCCGCGCGTGGGGGGATAGGCTGGCGCGGAGTCGGCTGGGGGTATAGCGCGCGTCATTCGGTGGGCCCAGCGGGACTTGAACCCGCGACCTACGGATTAAAAGTCCGCAGCTCTACCGACTGAGCTATAGGCCCCGAAGCTTCGTAGTCACTATCAGTTGCGCTGCGTTTTGGAAGACCCTTCCTCGCGGTTGCCGCCGCATTTGCCGCCGTGCACGTAGCGGCAAGTTCGGGGATCGCGAGGTGTAGCGGGACCGGAGACCCAAGGCCAGCCTCAGCAACGGTGCGGGCGACGCGACGGCAACGATTCACCATGACGCTCGGGCCGGTGCGATCCATCACCCAGGTCTCGGTGCGACCCCCCGCGAGCGCGTAGGTGATGAAAAATCCGCGGAGGTCGTGCACCCGGAGCGGAGCAGGTCGGCGAGGCCGGCCGCGCCAAGAGTGAAGGCGACTCACCCTTATCTCCCGACGAGGACGGGTCGTAGCACCGGCATGCTCCGCTTCGCCTCCAGCGACGACCACTTCGTCCTCGTCGGAGTGAACTCCGGCGCCGGCGCGGACTTTTCGCGCGCCGAGGAGCGCATCCTCCATCTGGCGACGCTCGCCAATGGCGCCGGCGCGGTCGCCACGCTCATCATAGTCGTCGATCCGGACGCCGAGCTCCCGGAGGCGGTCTGGCGCAAGCGCCTGGCCGAGGCGCGCGCGCGCATTCTTCGATTGCGATTTGCCCTGGTCACCAGGTCCAGCGCGGCGCGCGTGATCTTCCACATCATGGAGTGGCTGACGCCGGCGCAGGTCGGTAAGACGGGCACGACCGTCGCGACCTTTGCCGATGCCGTGGAGTGGGCCGAGAAGGACGCAGGCCATGGTCTGCCGTTTCTCGTCGAGGTGTATCGTCAGGCTCGTCTAGCGATCGAGGACGGTTCGGGGTCCGCCCAGCGGCTGCGGTCGGCGCAACCGACCTGAGGGTACTCCCACCCCGTGCGTGCAGCGCTCGCCATCGCGCGGGCTGCCACCTTGTCACCGCGAAGGGGCGAGCCTCTCTCCGCCGCTGCCACGTTGGCCGGGAACCCTCGCCGAGCCCTGGCAAACCGCTGTTCTCACGCCGGCCGCCCGATGGCACGGGCCATGCTGAACCTCTGCCCGATGTTCCGCCGCATGTCTCTCGTCGTGGCCGTCGCGGGGACGCTCGCCTCCTCGACCGCGCGCGCGCAGACGACGACGTCCGGCCCGACGGTGTCGCAGAGCGGCCAGGCCGTCCCGCTGCGTCTCACGCCTTCGGGGGCCAGCTTCTGCGGGCCCGCTACGCCCGCCGCCAACTGCGTCAGCACGCGCCCGGAGAACCTCAACCCGCTCGGCATCAGCTACGCCGACTGCATCGCCGACATGGTGCTCTCCTTCAGCGTCACGCTGGACGGTTTCACCGGCAGCGACAGCCTGGAGGTCTGGGCCAGCCTCGGCTCGGACTGCACGTCCCTGTCCGACCGCGGCCGCGAGTCCAACGCCGCGGTCTGCTGGGGCCTGCGGACCGGCAGCCTGGTCGACCAGACCATCAGCACCCCGCAGACCTTCACCTTCAACGTCCGTGTGCAGGACCTCGTCGGCTGGCAAGAGAGCCCACCGGCCCCGCCGGTGAACGCCAATCCGCCCGCCAAGGGAGCCGAAGCGTGCTCCGCGCAGGCCACCTTCGCCGCCGTCCCGATGAACATCAATTTCATCCCCGTCGATCCCGATGGCAACGCCGAGGGGACGCTGTATAAGTACCAGATCAACACCGACATGGTGGGACCGCCCGCGCCGAGCGGGGTCGGCGAGAGCGTCGGCGACACCATCTTCAACGTCACCTGGACGGCCAACAGCGACTCCGACACCGCCGGGTACGACCTCTTCGTCGATCCCATCCCCGGCCAGGAAGGGAGCGACTCCAGCGCTTCGCTGGAAGCCGGCCAGGAGCTCATCTGCCCGGAGGCCGGCGAGGTCTCTCTCGACGCAGCGAGCGCCGACGGCGCCGCGGACAGCTCCGCCGACACCGCCGAAGCCACTGCGCCGGCGCCGCTTCCCTTCGACGGAGGCTGCTACGTCCTCACCACCGGCGGCGCGCGGCCCACGCCCGACGGCGGCTCGGCGTGCAACGACTCCAACCTCGCGGGGGCGATCACCGAGGATGCAGGCAGCGTCGCGGAGGCCAGCAGCGAGCCGGTCCTCGACGAAGCAGGGGACCTGCTCGACGCGGGCGTGGAGGAAGGCGCGGGCGGCATCTCCACCGTTCCCCTGCAGTACCTGTACAAGGCCACCTCGGGCTTCACCATCGCCGACAAGTCGGTCGGGCAATACACCCTCGAGGGGCTTGTCGACGGCGTGACTTACACCGTCGTCGTAGCGTCGGTGGACGGGACGGGAAACGTCGGGCCGCCGTCGTCCGAGGTGTGCGACTACCCGGCCCCGGTGAAGGACTTCTGGCAGAACTACGAGCAAGACGGGGGTGGCGCGGGCGGCTTCTGCGCGCTGGAGACCGCCGGGACGGGTGGGTCGTCGCTGGCGGGCGTGGCGGGCGTCTTCGCGCTGGCCGCGATGGCGCGACGCCGTCGGCGGAACGGGCCGTGAACGAGAGTCGCCAGTCACGCACTCCGCTGCGCCAGGAAAGGGCGGCTCGGCGCCTGCCCCCTACCCTCGGATCCCTACCAGCTCCTCTTTGTGCGCGCGCGTCACCAGCAGCTTCATCGCGTCGAGGAGCGGACGCCGCTCGTGCAGCACGTGGTGGACCTGTTCGGTGATGGGCATGTCCACCCCGCGCGCCGTCGCCAGCGCCCATGCCGCGGCGGAGGTGCGGAAGCCCTCGGCCACCGACCGGTGGGCCTTCACGTACTCCTGCGGATCGTCCCCGTGCGCGACCGCCATCCCCAGCTGGCGATTGCGCGAGAGCTCGCCCCCGCACGTCAGGAAGAGGTCTCCCACGCCCGCCAGGCCCAAAAACGTCAGCGGGTCGGCCCCCAGCGCCACCCCCAGACGGCTCATCTCGGCCAGTCCCCGCGTGGTCAGCGCCGCCCGCGCGTTGAGCCCCAGCGACAGCCCGTCGCAGGCGCCCGCGGCCACGGCGATGACGTTCTTCACCGCCCCACCCACCTGCACGCCCACCAGGTCGCGGCTGGCGTAGACCCGGAACATCGGCGCGTGCAGCGCCTCTTGCACGGCGCGCGCGGCCGCCATGTCCGAGGAGGCCGCCACCACGTCGGTCGGCAGCCCCAAGGCCACCTCGCGCGCGAAGCTCGGCCCCGAGAGCGCCGCCAGGCGATGCGACGCGATGCGCGGAAGAACCTCCCGGACCACGTCGGTCATCAGCGCGTGGGTTCCCTCCTCCATGCCCTTGGTGGCCACCAGCACCAGCGCGTCGTCGCGCAACGACGGCGCGACGCGCTCCGTGACCGAGCGCAGATGCTCCGACGGGGGGACCAGGAGGACCAGCCGCGCATCGGCCACGACGGCATCGAGGTCCGTCGACGCGCGCAGCCCGACCGGGAGCGCGACCCCGGGGAGATAGGTGACGTTCTCGTGCCGGAGGGTCACGTCCTCGGCCACCTGCCGCTCGATGGCCCACAGCGCGACGTCGTGATCGAGCCGCGCCGCGTGGCACGCCAGCGCCGTACCCCACGCGCCACCGCCCACCACCGCCACGCGCACGGCTCAGATGCTCCCGGAGCTGCGCGCCGGGGCCGGGGACGGCGCGGGGGCGGGCGGCGGCCAGACCGGGAAGGCGGTGGGAAAGCCCGGCGGCAGGCCGAAGCTGCTGGGGAAGGCGGTGGGAAGGGTGGACGGCAGAAGGAACGGCGGGAGCGGGTTCCCGGCGTCCGGGACGTCGTGCGGCGGGGGGTGACTGGAGGGCGCGGGCCTCGGCGCCGGCGTCGGGCCATGCGGCGGGCCGACCGTCGCGCCGAGCGGAGGCACCGCCGTCGGGGGCGTGACCGTCTCGACGATGGGCGGCGTCGCAGCCGGCGGCGCGCTGGCCTCCAGGTCGGCGGATGGCGCCGTCGCGGTCGCCGGCGGCGTCGTCTCCGAGAACGACGGCGACCACGTCCCGGTGGCCATCAGCACCATCACCACGCCTGCGCCGAAGACGATGGGGAGCGCCACCAGAGCGAGGATGCGTCCCGTTCCACCGCCACGCGGCCGGCTCGCTCCGTGGGGGGGCGGCGACAGGGCCACGCCCGCGTAGGCCGGCGTCGGCGGCGTCATGGCCGTCGGAATGGGCGGCGCGCGCTCGGTGTTGGGAGCGCCGTCGCGATCCGGGCCCGGCGCGGACGGACCGGCGACCGCCACCGGGATGGGCGCGGTCCCCGGGCGCCCTGCTCCGACGAGCATCGGCGGCCCGGTGGGGTGGGGCGGGACGGTGGACGTCGCGTCCGGCGCGCTCGTCGCCGCCGCGGGCAAGGACGCCGTGGCGGGGCGCTTCGCCGTCGCGGCCTTCTCCAGCGCCAGACGCATCTCGGTCGCGGTCGCAAAGCGAAGCTCCGGTCGCGCGGCCATGGCCCGGTGCACCAGTCCGGCCAGCTCTCGCGGCGCTTCCGGCGCGACTCGCACGAGGGGCACCACGTCGCCACGCTCCACCCGGAGGGCGATGACGCGCGCGTCGTCGCCGTTCACCGGGCGCGCGCCGGCGATCATCTCGTAGAGGAGGACCCCGACGGCGTAGAGGTCGGAGCGCGCGTCGACCTTGTCCGCGCTGCGCGCCTGTTCGGGCGCCATGTACTCGGCCGTCCCCATGACCACGCCGGCCACGGTGAGGTTCTTCTGCTGCGGATCGGTGCGCCTCGCCTTGGCGATGCCGAAGTCGATGAGCTTGAGCAGCGCCTTGCTGCCGGGGAAGGTGAGAAACACGTTCTCCGGCTTGAGGTCGCGGTGAATGACGCCGAGGGCGTGCGCCGCCTCCAGCGCCTCGAGGATCTGCAGCGTGTAGTCGCATGCCGTCGCCACCGGCAGCTTCCTCTGCCGCTCCATCACCGCGGAGAGCGACTCCCCTTCCAGCAGCTCCATCACGATGTAGGCGTCGCCTTCGGGCGTGCGGTCGACGTCGGTCACCTGCACCACGTGAGGGCTGCGGATCTGCGCGGCCACGCGCGCCTCCTGAAGGAAGCGCTCGACCAGTCCCGTCCTGCGCGCGAGCTCCGGATGCAGCACCTTGATGGCGACGCGCGTCCCCAGCACGGTGTGCCGTCCCTCGTAGACGGAGCCCATGCCGCCGTCGCCAAGGGGGCGCACGATCTGGTATTTTCCGTTGACGAGGCTGCCGATGCCAATCATCCGGTGGCCGCCAGCCTAGCACCGCACACCCCTACTTGAGGATGGCCCCCACCGTGTCGGCGTCGGCGATCGCCGCGAAGACCGGGCGCAGGGCGTCGTCACGGTCCTCCGTGCCGAAGGCCCCGCTGGGGGCCAGCGCGCGCGCCTGGGGCCCGTCGAGCACGAGAAACACGTCGTGAAGCTTCTTCCAGGGCGCGTCGATGACGTAGGCGATGCGCGACCGGTCAAGGGAGAGCTCCTCGTTGCCGCGCCGGATGAGCACGCGGGTGTCGGTCACGAAGTAGCGCGTGGCGCGCGCGAGGCGGGCCGGGCGCAGCACCGCCGCGTAGGCCACGCCCACGGACACGGCGAGCAAGAGGAGCATGCCCAGCGCGGCGCCTCCGACGAGCACCGCGGCGAGCCACGGCGGCAGGGCGTGTAGCCGCAGGACGCGTCCGAGCGTCGGCACCGAGCGCACGAGAGAACGCACGAAGAGCAGTGCCAGCGCGCCGCCCACCGCGGCCGTAGCCCCGCGCCGCGCAGTCCAGGCCGAACCCTCGGGCGAGCCCGACCACAGGACCCGCTCGCCGGGATCGAGCCGCTGCGCCAGCGGCCGATCGCCGTGGCCGAGCGGGACGCCGGCTTCCACGCGCCGAATGAGGGCCCACAGGCGATCCGGCACGTCGACGTCGTGCAGCGTGAGCGACAGCGTGCGCCGCAGCGCTCCCGTCGGCACCGCGCGGATGAGCACCAGGTCGCCCAGCGAGGGGTCGCGCTGGTTCCAGCGCACCAGTGCGTAGCTGATGGCGCGCGTCTCGATGGATCGCCGCAGCCGCCCGCGCCGCCAGATGACGTGCTTGTCGGTGACCATGTACTCGACCTGCGAGCGCCACCAGAGCGGTCCGCGCCAGGCCCCCAGCGCGAGCGTCGCGCACCAGGCGGCGAAGAGGACCATCCCCCCGACGGGGACGCCGAGCGACTTGGCGACGACGAGGGCGTAGCTGAGCGTGACCGCCGAAACGACGGCGGCCATGACGGACACGACCTTGTGGGTGAACGGCACGGTCACCGCCCGGCAACGACCCTGCCAGACGATTCGCTCGCCGTAGAGCGAGTCGCGAGCCAAATGAAACCTCTTCTCTCCCACCAAGAGTGGGCCGCCCGCCGACGCATGTCCAGCCTGCCCGGCCGTTGAACGCGTAGAGCGGGGAAAAGTGGGCTCGAGGATCGGTCTCCGGGCTTTCGCGAGTGGTCGCGAACCACGCGATCAGACCGGCAGCGGGAGGGCCGTCTGGCGCTTGGTCGGGCCACGCGCATGTGCGCGCACGACCAGCCCGTCGCACCACCGCGGCATGGGCAGGCCGCGGGCGGCGGCGGCCTCGGGATACAGGCTGCTCGGCGTCATCCCGGGGAGCGTGTTCACCTCGAGCAAGGTCAGAACGTCGGCCGCGTCGCCGTCGCCGACGACGAAGTCGACGCGCGAGAGATCCCGGCACCCCAGCGCGACGTGCGCGGCCACGGCCACCTGCTGGATGCGCGAGACGACGTCCGCGGGCACTTCGACAGGGCAGACGTGGACGCTGCGACCCGGCGTGTAGCGCGCCTGGTAGGTATAGAAGGGATCGCGCGGGGAGAGGATCTCCGTCGGTGGCAGAGCCTCCGGGTGGGGCGCCTCCAGGACGCCGCAGGTCACCTCGCGTCCGCGCGCGAAGTGCTCCACCACGGCGAAATCGTCGAGCGTCCACACCGCCTCGATGGCGCGCGCCACGTCGCCCAGCGACGCCCCGGGCTCGACGCGCTCCACGCCGATGGCCGAGCCGTGCGCCGACGGCTTGACGACGAGGGGCGTTCCCACGTCCCGCAGGACGCGCTCGGCGGCGGACCGCGCATCGCCGCGCTCCACCGCCACCCCCTTCGCCACCGGCAGCCCGGCGTGCGCGAAGATGACGCGCGCCACCCGCTTGTGCATGGCCAGTGCGCTGGCGAGGACGCCCGAGCCCACGTACGGCAGCTCGAGCACCTCGAGCAGACCTTGGAGCGCACCGTCCTCTCCCACCGCGCCGTGCACGACGGGGAAGACCACGTCGTATCCACCGGTCCGCAGCGACTCGGGAAGAAACGGGTCGAGCTCCAGACGCACCACGTGATGGCCGGCCTCCTCCAGCGCGCGCGCCACTCCACGCGCCGAGGCGCGACTGACCTCGGCCTCGGTCGACGGGCCGCCCTGCACCACCGCCACGCTGAGCGCCGGCGACTTCGCGCCCGCGGGCGTCATGCCGGGGCCTTGGCGAGCGCGAGCGCGGACATGTCGACCAGCTCGAGCCCGAGGCGGCTGGCGACGTCGAAGATGCGCGTGTCGCGGTAAAGCTCCCCGAAGCCGATGCGCCCGATGCCGGCGTTGGCGATGAGACGGAAGCACCCCCAGCACGGGCTGGCGGTCACGTAGATGTGCGCGCCGTCGACGCGTACGCCGTTGCGGGCGGCCTGGACGATGGCGTTGGCCTCGGCGTGGACGGTCCGCACACAGTGCCCGTCCTCCATGAGGTGCCCGTCCTCGTCGCAGTGCGGCAGGCCGCGAATGCTGCCGTTATACCCGGTGGCCAGAATGCACTTGTCACGCACGATGACGGCGCCCACGAACTTGCGGTCGCAGGTGGAGCGCGTGGAGACCTCCCGCGCGATGTTCATGAAGTACTCGTCCCAGGAGACACGGTCGCGCGGCATGATGGCGGAACCGAGGCTTAGAGCGTGCTCGCCGGGGCCGCAAGGAAGCCCGGGGAGGAAAGGAGGCGCGGCACGCGATTGACAACGGCGGCGCCTCGCGGCATCGAGGGGCTCGATGCATCTGCAGGTCTGGCGAGGATGGGGATGGCGAGGATGGGGGGCCCGGGCGGGGGCGGCCGTGGTTGCGGTCGGGCTGACGGCGACCGTCCCGGCGAGGGCTCAGGCGGGCGGGGATCACGCCGCGGCCGAAGCGCTGGTCCTCCAGCTCGATCACGACGCTGCGCACGCCGCGTTGACCGCGGAGGCGCTGGCCGGCGCGAGAAATGCGCTGGAGCGAGCCACGCGCCTGCGCGCGGCCGGGGACGAGACACACGCCCGCGCGGCCGATGGTCTGGCGCTGGAGTACGCGCAGACCGCGCGCGACGTGGCCAGGGCGGCGGACGCCGAGGCCAAGGCGGCGGAGCTGCGGCACAAGGCGGTGGAAACCCAGGCGCAGCTGGAAAGGACCCGCGCGCAGATCGAGGAGGGGATCGCGCACGTGGGGCGGCTGCGGGCGCAGATCGAGGAAGCGGACCAGGCGGGAAAGGTGGACCGCGTGGCGGTGGAGGTGCACGAGGGCGATGGACGGAAGAAGGGCGGAGCGAAAAAGGGCGCGCCGCTCGAGGGACGCAAGGCGACCAAGGCGACGGGAGAGGCGCCGTGAGCGGCGTCCGGGCGAACGGGGCGAACCGAGGGATGCGAGCGGGGCTGGCCGGGGGCATCGCGCTCGCCCTGTCGACGGGGTGCGGGAGCGCGACGCTCCAGGTGGCCGCGCTGGACACCATGGAACGCGTGCGCGAACGGCCCGGCATGCGAGAAGGCGCGACGCTCGCCCCGGAGGCCTACGCGCGCGCCGAGCAAGAGCGACGGATCGCCCTCGACGAGCACGGCGCGGGCGACGACGTGGGGGCGGTGCTCCACGCCCAGCGCGCGGTGGCGGCCTACGATCACGCGCTGACCGTGGTGCGTCTGGCGCGCGCGACCGCCGAGCTGGCCGAGTCGCAGAAGGCGCTGGACGACGCGACGACGCAGCTGGAGAGCATCGAGAGCTCGCGCGTGCAGCTCGAGCGCGAGGCGGCGGAGCTCGAAGTGCGCCTGCACGTGTCGCGCGAGCGCCTGCTCCCCGCTTCCAGCGCGCACGCATCGCCGGAGCGCGAGGCGGCGCGTCGGGTGGCGGCGCGGTCGCTGGCGCTGGAGGCGCGGCTCCTGTGCAACGCGGCGCGCCTGGTGGCCACCGACGCGTCGGGGCTGCCCGATGCGCTGGGGGAGCTGGCCAAGCTGGAGGGACGGCTCGGCTCGAGCCCGCCGCCGATCGACGACGCGGCGCGCCTCCGCGCGCGCTGCCTGGACGTGCTGACGCGCGCTCGTCGCGCCACGGGGGACGACACGGGGGCGTCGGACGCGCTGCTTTCCGAGCTCTCGGCGGCGGGCGGATGGGATCCCGTGCGCGACGAGCGCGGGGTGGTAGTGACCCTGCACGACTCGTTTCGCGGGCGCGAGCTCACCGGCGATGCGGCGAAGAAGCTGAAGGACCTCGGGCGCGTGGCCGCCGCTCACCCGGGCTTCGCCTTGCAGGTGGTGGTGCACGACGCCCAGCCGCCCAAGGCCCCGGACGAGACCGACGCGCGGCGGGCGGCGGTGGCCATCGAGGCGCTGGTGGCGGGCGGGGCGATGGCGGCCCGCACGGCGCCCGAGCTGGCCGGCGCCCGCGCTCCGCTGGTGGCCGCGCGCGATGGGCGGGAGCAGGCGCGAAACGAGCGCCTCGACGTCGTGTTCGTCGCCTCGGGCCAGTGAAGGCGGCGCGGAGACGCACAGCCGTCAGGGAGGCGCGGCCGTGGCCAGCTTGTAGCCGAAACCGTAGACGGTGAGGATGTGCTGCGGCTTCTCCGGGCTGCGCTCGATCTTCCTGCGGAGCTTCACGATGAAGTTGTCGACGGTGCGGTTGGTCGAAGCCCCCTCCAGCCCCCAGATCTTGGTGAGGATCTCGTCGCGCGCGACCGGCTGCCCGGCGCGCTCGGCCAGCATGCGCAGGAGCTCGACCTCGTAGAAGGACAGGGAGTGCTCCCGCCCACGCGCGTTCACCGTCTGCGCGGTGAAGTTCACCGTGGCCTCGCCGAGGGCCAGCGTCTCCGGCACCGACGCCGCGCCGCGCGCCGCGCGAACGCGCCGGAAGATGGCGCGCATGCGGGCGATGAGCTCGTTCACACCGAAGGGCTTGGTCACGTAGTCGTCCGCCCCGGAGTCCAGGCCGCGGATCTTGTCGGTCTCCTGCGACCGGGCGGTGAGCATGACGATGGGAACGAGCGCGTTGATCTTTCGCAGCTCCTCGCACACCGCGTACCCGTTCACGTCGGGGAGCATCAGGTCGAGGATGATGGCGTCCGGCGCCTCGGTCCGCGCCAGGGCGATGCCTTCCTTCCCCTTGCCGGCCGCGATCACCCGGAACCCTTCGAACTCCAGCGCGTCGCGCAGCCCCATGATGATGTGCGGCTCGTCGTCGATGACGAGGATGGTCCTCTTCGACGGCGGCATGGGTCGTCATGCCCTCGGGGGTACCGCCTCGATCAGCCGCCGTCGCCGATCACCGTGACCGAGTTCTCGATGCACTGCAGGCTCACCGTCGCGCCCGGCGGCGGCTCGCCGGTGGTGAACAAGATGGCCTGCGGACAGCCCTTGGCAGCCGCGCCCGTTACGTAGCACCACCCGGAATCCTTCGTCGCCGCCGCGCACGACCCGTTCGTATCGAAATCCGTCGGGTTCAGCACCGTCGTCAGCTGCTGGAGCGCGCAGACCGGGTACGTGTCGGGATCCCCGACTGCACCCGCCGGGCCCTTGTACGTCGCCTCTTGTGCCGCGCAGAACTTGTTCAGGATGTCCTGCGTCAGCGTGGCCGTCGTCCCGCCCGCCGGAATGTCGCCCGGCGCGAGTAAGCCATTCGCGTTGACGCATGCGGCGCCCGGGTTGGTGCACGCGCCTACTCCCATTTGAGTCGCTGACTTCACGAGGATGAGGCAGGGCACGTCGCCCGTCGCGCCCGCCCCGGTGTCCTTGGTAAGCTGCTGCGGCAGGCACTGGTTGCTGAGCGAGTTCTTGAGGCGATTGATGATGGCGTTGACCGCTGGATTGTAGCCGTACAGCGGATCGGACTGCGGGGTCTGCCCGGCCGCCGCCGTCACGTGGATCGGGCAGAGACTGGAGACGATTCCCTGGTTGGTCTTCCCCGTGGACATGGCCTTGGCGATGACCATCTCGCGGATGGAGGGATACGCCTTTCCGTACACCTGAAGGGTCGGGGTCACGGAGTCGCAGAGCTGCGTGGCGGAGTTGATTCCCCCCGGTGCGCAGTCGCAGGCACCCATGTAATCGGGATTGGTGCAATCCTTCCCAGTGCCGCCGTACTGGGGCTTCAGGTCGAAGATGCACGAGAACTCCAGGTCCTCCTTGTTCGTACTCCACTCCCGCCCGTTGATGGGGTCGCAGAGCGGCTGACCGGCGACGGTCCCGGTGTTCTGTCCGGCGGCGGGCGGTGGGCAGTTCGACGCGTTGACCATGACGTTGGCCTGGAGGGGTCCCTTCTCCTCGGCGCTCAGCACCGACCCCTGCGTCAAGCGCGGATCCCAGTTCTCCACCATGTGGAAGTCGGCCCCGCTGAAGTCGTAGTTCTCCGGGTCGTTGCCCATGATGAGCGTCCAGTCCGCGGCGGTCAGCGTGTCTTTCTGCGGGCAATCCGCTTGCGCAGTCCCGGTCGGGCAAAGTCCGTCGGGCGCGCCCGGCGTGGTCTGGAGGAGCTCGTGGGGCACGCCGGCGATGGCGGCATAGTAGACGAGGTCCGACGTACGGGTGCCGCGCGCCAGGTTGCACAGAGCGGGATCGGTCGGCCCGGTCGCGCTGGTGGGAAGAGCCGCCGCGTAGATGGGGTTCGTGCAGTTCGCGTTGGCGTCCTGGTCGCCGATGTAGTTGCCGTTGCCGTCGACCTCGTGGTGCGAGTCGGGCGCCGAGGCCTGCTGCAGTCCCCGGATATAGCGCGACGTCGGATACATGGAGGTGATGCCAAAGCGCGACGTCTGGTGATAGAAGCGATTGTTCAGCGCGTCGTTGGCGGGATCGAGGAAGCCATTCTCGCCGGCGTTGCCGTCCTTCGGGCAACGCGTCGCAAAGGTCGGGTCACTCGTGGAGACGAACGCGCAGGTGGTGCAGTTGGGATCGTTCGGGCCTGTCGTCTCCGGGTTGTTCGGGTCGAGCTCGTCGCACTCGATCGTCCCCTGCGGTGACGCGCCGTTGGGCGAGCCGGGAAAGAGCTGGTTGTCGAAGGCCCAGCCCTGCCCCCCGATGGAGAGCGGGTCGGCCGCCGCCTCGTTCTCGTCGGTCACCACGATGACCGCGAGCAGCGAGTCGCTGCGCAGGAAGTCGTGGCGCTGTTGGAGGAGGGTGCCGTCGAGCCCGGAGTACGAGGCGCGGTTGTTGGTCACGACGATCGAGTCGAAGGGATCGGGCTGAACGAGGAAGCGGTACCAGGCTTCGTTCTGGGCCTCGAAGCCGCATCCGTGCTCGTGCACGCCCTCGACGAGGGTGGTGAAGTCGCTGACCAGCGTCGCCGCCACGGTGATGGCGGGGGGTAGAGGCATCGTCACCCCGGTCCCCGTGTTCTGCATGACAGCGGGAAACCAGGAGAGAAAGTTGCTGGTGTTGGTGTCCGTCGACGGCACGTTCTCCACCGTCGGGTTGCCGGCCACGCCCCCGCGGTTGAGCAGCTCCCCGCGGTCGTCGTTGTGCGCGTTGAGCGCGGTGTTGGCCGGGTTGGTCGCGCTGGCGGGACACTGATCGCCGCCGCGTCCGCCCAGGGAAGACGAGACGACGCCGATGTGCATGTCGTGGACGGGCGGGAACTCGGCCGTGTCGGCGGTGTTGGTGCAGGTGCCGTCCGGGTTGGCGGTCGTCCCGTCGGGGTTGTTATTGGCATCCACGCAGTTCGGGGAGACCAGGCGGTTGATCATGATCGGCACGGCCTGCGCGAGCAGGTTCTGCTTGTCGCCCATCGACGCCGAGTTATCGATCATGAACAGCAGGTCGACCTTCTCGACGGTCTCGTTGTGCACGACCGTCGTGAAGTTCGTCTGCGTGGTCGGGCTGGCGTTCGTGACCGGCCGCGAGAGGCACCCCGCGCCGAGGACGCCCATGCTTCCGAGGACGCTGAGGGCTGTGGATCCGAGCTTGAACGTACGGGTCATGATCGCTCTCTCCCCGCGAGAACTCGCAGGGCGACGGACATTTAGCATGCTGGGTGCGTCTCCCCGCAAGAGAGAGTGATCCCCGGAAGCCGGTGATCCGCGCGGACGAGTCTCCGCCCGCGTCGTAAGCAGGCCGCGTGCCGCGCGAAATGTCCGGGAAACGTGCGATCGCACCCCGCGGAAAGGGTCAACCGGGTTGGCGTTCGGGCTCCGGTGTTGGCAGCTCGGCGCCTTCGGTCCGGCCCGGCTCGGTGGAGGTAGGCGGGGGTGGGAACGCGAGGCGCAAGGCCCGGACGTGCCGGGCGGTGACCCCGGGAACGGCGAGCAGGGTCGCGTCGTCCACGGCGCCGATGGCAGCCACATTTCCTACGTGCAAGAGGAGCGCCTTCTTGGTCTTCGGTCCCAGCCCTTTCACGTCGTCGAGCGGCGAGTGGAAGCGGCGCTTCTTGCCGATGCGCATGCGCGCCCGGTTGGAGAAGCGATGCGCCTCGTCGCGGAGACGGGCCAGGAGAAAGAGCGAGGTGGTGGTGCTGCGCAGCGGAATGGGGTTCTTCTGTCCCGGCACGTACACGCGATCGGTCAGCGCCTCGCCGGCCAGGTTCTCGCGCTCCTTGGCCAGCGCCACGATGGCCAGATCGTGGAGGCCGAGATCGTGCGCCGCCGCCTGCGCCACCGCCAGCTGACCGCGGCCGCCGTCCACCACGAAGAGGTCGGGAGCGTCCCAGGTGGCGTCGCTCTCGCGCTCGTGGCTCCCTTCGGCCAGCGATTGCGGCAGCTCCTCCGCCTTCAGCGCGCGGCGAAAGCGCCGGGCCAGAACCTCGTACATGGCCCCGTAGTCGTCGTTCACGCCGGGTCCCACGTCCGGACGCGCCACGGCATCGCCGCGGACGTTGAAGGTGCGGTAGCGCTTCTTGTCGAGCTCCCCGTCGCACATGGCCACGATGGCCCCCACGGTGTCGCCGCCGCCGAGGTGCGAGATGTCGCAGCACTCGATGCGACGGGGCAGCGTGGGGAGTCGCAGGCGCTCTTGCAGATCGCGCAGCCGCTGCTGCACGTCGTCGCTCTGCCGCTGCTTCTCCACGAAGGAGTGGCGGGCGTTGTCGTTGGCCATGGCCAGCAGATCCACCCGGTGGCCCCGCCGCGGCAGGACGAGCGTCACCTTGTGCCCGGCGCGATCCGAGAGCCACTCGGCGATGCCGGCCACGCCCTCCGGCTCGCAGGGCAGGATGATCTCGTCCGGAACCAGGGTGGGCGGCGCGACGTCGTCGTCGGCAGGCTCCGCCGTCCCTTCGCCGGCGCCGGCATCGTCCGACGCCGCGCTGGACCGGCCGGACGGGGCGGCCAGCGAGGCGCCGAAGTGCTGCGCGATGAAGGCCGCCACGATCTCCTCGTCGGGGATCTCCGCCTGCCGGATGGAGTAGGTGCCCACGTCCTGGAGCTTGCCGGCGCGCACGTGCAGAAGCGCGATCTCCACCAGCTCGCCCTCGCGGTAGAAGCCGACGACGTCGCGGTCGATGTCGTCGATGGTGACGACGCGCTGCTCTTGACGCACCTTCTCGATGGCGCGCAGCTGGTCGCGGTACACGGCGGCGAGCTCGAAGCGCATGGCCCGCGCCGCCTCCTTCATGCGCACGTCGAGCTCGCGCGACAGCTCGTCGTGCCGCCCTTCGAGGAACTTGGCGACGGCGTCCACCTGCTCGGCGTAAAAGGCGCGGTCCACCGGCAGGACGCAGGGGGCCGGACAGCGCTTGATCTGGTGCTGGAGGCAGGGTCGCTTGCGGCTGGCGAACTCCACGTCGCTGCACGTACGCAGCTGAAAGTGCTTGTTCACCAGGTGCAACGTGCGCCGCGCCGCGGTGGCCGAGTGATACGGGCCGAAGTAGCGAGCTCGGTCGGGCGTCGGCCGCCGCACCACCTGCAAGCGCGGCCACGGCTCGCCCACGCCGGGATCCCCCACCCGGCCGACGCGCAGCGTGATGAAGTCCTTGTCGTCGCGGAGCTTGATGTTGTAGCGCGGTCGGTGCTCCTTGATGAGGTTGTTCTCGAGGATCGTCGCCTCCTTTTCGTTGGCGGTGACGAGCGTCTCGAGGTCCCCGATGGTGCGCTGGAGAAAGGGAATGAATGCCCGCCCGTCGCTCTGCGCGTCCTGAAAGTAGCTGCGCACGCGGGCGCGCAGACTCTTGGCCTTGCCGACGTAGACGACCGTCCCCTTCTTGTCCTTGAAGAGGTAGACCCCCGGCTGGGGCGGCAGCCCCTCGAGCTTCTGGAGGACGGCGTCGGGAAGCATGGGGTCTCCGGGCAGTCTGTCGCTACGCCCCCGGCTAGTCGGTACGGAGTCGCGGGGGCAGAAGGCCGGCGTCGAGGACCTTGGCCTTGGGCTTGGGCGTGTAGGTCAGGGCGAGGTCGACCTTCTGCACCACGCCCGCCACGACGTCGACCGGCGACTCGGCATCGGCGTCCACGGTGGGGTGATGCACGCCAACCTTCAGCTTGCCGACCGGGAGACCGTCGATACGGTAATGACCCAGGGCGTCGCTGACGGTGTGGAGCGGGTGCCGGAAGACGTAAAGGTCCTCGTGCACGAAGAGCTGCAACTGGTCCGCGAGCGCGAAGTGGCCGGCCTTGATCGGGTAGATCTTCACCGGCTCTCCGTTCTCGTGCGGCGGGGCCACCATGACCGCAGACGAGTTGCCCTGCTCGAGGAGCGGTGCGAAGAGAAGGGCGGTCTGGTTGGAGATCTCCAGCCTCTGGCCATAGGTGATGGCGATGGTGCGCGACGGGTAGGCGCACTGGGGGCCGATGGTGAGGTGCACCGCATCGTTCTTCTCGGGCAGATAAAAGCCGGTGTAGCCGGTGACGACCACGACGGCGTCGGCGAGGGGGCGCGGACCGTTGGGCGCCTCGGACGACCCGGACCGGAACAGCTTGCCGTAGACATCGAGGGCGGCGGGGCACGGGCTCACGTTCTTGAGCGCGACGTCCGGCGCGGGGGGCCCCTGGACGGTGATGGTCCCCTCCACGCTCCCGGTCGGGCCCTCGTAGGCCGGCAGGCCGCCGGGGTTGAGCACGAGATCGACGCTGGCGCGAGGGATGGGAAACGACGCCGTGGTCGCGGCGGCATCGGCGGACGGCGCCGCGGAAGACCCGCTGGCCACCGGTCCGCTCGAGGACCCGGGCGCCGCGCTCGATTCGACGCTGGTTCGGCAGCCGAGGGAGGCCACGGCCACGGCCGCAGCGCCCACCGAGATGGCGAACCGGACGAAGAGAGTCGGCATGGCGAGGGTCCTCACAGCAAGCCCCGCACCTACCATCGGCCTTCGCCGGTGCGCAAGCCGCCTGCTCGGTCTCGCCTCTTCGCCTACCTGGCGCTGGGGTCCTATCGGGCGCCCTCTACGCCTAGTGTACGCACGGTGACGGCGCGCGGCGCTCTCAGCGCTCCGCCCAGTACGACGCCGGGACCTCTCCCAGACGCTCGGCGATCTCGGCCCGCAGCTCGGCGTCGACGACGCGTGGCAGCGCCTGCCGCAGCAAGGGCTCGAGCTTCGGCGACTTGAGCCAGGCCACCACGCCTTGCATGCGTTCGGTCACGCCAGGGTCCGACGACGTGAGCAGCGGCTCGAGGTGCGGGGCGACGGACGCGAAGGTGGCCCCGCGCACGCACATCACGGACAGGAGCTCGGCCCGCTCCCGCGGCGGCGCGGAGGCGAGAACCGACGACAGACGACGGTCGCGCGGGCTCCACGGAGGCTCGCTGGCGAGAAGCGCGATGGCCGCTTCGGCGGCCGAGGCGCCGTTGCGCGCCGGCGAGGCCAGCGCGGCCTCGAGCTGCGCTCGAACCGTGGGGCTCCCGCGCCAGGTGCGGGCGACCGCTACGAAGAGAGGCGACCCGGGCCGGGCCAGTGCCGCTCGCGCCCACGCGTCGTCGAGCGCGCCGAGCTCGCGCAGGCCGCGCGCGCAGGCCACCGCGGCGCCGATGGCGTCCTCGTCCTTCTCCACCACCTCGAGTACGCGCGCGGCGATGACCCGGGCCGCGGCCGCCCCGCGCCCCAGCGCCATCCATGCCGCGTTCTCCAGGCGCGGCCAGTCGTGCTCGGCCAGCGCCAGCGCCATGTCCGAGGTCAGCCGCGTGTCGCTCGATCGGTCCGGCCAGGACACGATGAGCTTGCGGGCCTCCCAGGACCCGAGGTCGTCGTCGAGCGCGAGCGCCATCACGCGATCGAGAAGCTCGGCGGGAGCGCCGACCAGAGCGAGCAGACGGAGCGAGTCGTCGATCTGTCCGGCGTCCTCCGACAGGACATGCCTGGCAGCGAGCTCCCGCAGCGGCGCCGCGTGTTCACGGGCGATGACCCCGCTCTCCACGAGATCGCCCAGGCGCCGCGTCCAGGCGAAGCTCTCCGGCTCCGGAAAGCGCGCCGCCAGCGCGCACAGACCCTCCACTCCGACGGCCCCGAATCGTTCCACCAGGGTTGCCGACCAGCCACCCTCGCGTCCTGGCGACTGGGGCTCGCCGGACTCGGCGTCGTCACCGACCAGCTGGAGGAGAAGGACCAGGGCTTCGCGATCCGGGGCCTCCGCCAGCAGCGCGCGTGCCATGACCCGACGGGCGTCCGCCACCCGTCCGTGCATCACGGCAAGCCCTGCCACGAAGCGATCGCTCGGCGGGCTGATCAGGAGCCGGCCGCCGACCAGATCCTCCGTGGGCACCACCAGCGCCTGCCCGAAGCGCTCGAGCCACTGGCGGCGCGCCACCTCCCGCACCGACGCCGCAGGATCGGCTGCCGCCAGACGCAGGCGCGGCTCGGCCAGCTCGCTCGGGAGGCGCTCCAGCGCCGAGAGCGCCTTCATGCGGTCGTGGGCGTGGGCGCAGCGCAGCCAGTGGTCTGCCATGACCGCGCCGGTGTCGGGAAAGCCGACCGCGAGCGCCTCGGTCGCCCATCCCGCGTCGAGCCAGAGCGCATCGTGCTCCGCGTCGATCCAGTCGAGCAGCGCTTCCCCGGCGGAGTCGGGCTGGACGTGAGCCAGGGCGGCAAGCACGGCGTCGGCGAAGATGCGCTCGTCCTCCTCGCGCTCCTCGCCGCCGAACGGATCCGGCGGAGCGTGGGTGACCAGATCCCGCAGGACGTGCACCAGATCGTCCGGCGCCAGCATGGGCGGCTGGGCGGTCGCAAGCGCCTGGAGCGCCCGGGCTCGCACCGAGAAGCTCGGCAGGTGGAGCGCGCGGCGAAGGGCCGCCACCGCGGGGTCGCGCGCCGAGAAGCGCGTAATGAGCTCGATGGCGACGGCGCGTGACGCATGCGACGGCCCGTCGTCGACCACGTCCGCCAAGCGGGCCACGAGAGCGTCTTCGTCGCCCACCTCGGGCGTCCACTCCTCGTCGGCGAAGAGCGCATCGGCCATCTCCTCGTCGCCGGCCCGCGCCATCTCGACGAGGAGCTCGGCCGTCTCCGGATGATCGAGCGGCATCAGCGACGCCACTCCCGCCGCGCGCTCGCGCTGGCGCTGCGTCATGCGCGGCGCGTGCCGCACGAGAAGACGCAGAAGGCGCACCGACTCCACCGGCCACTCCTGCATGCCTACGATCTCCACGCCGAGCCGGTGGCTTCGGGCGAGCAGCCGCTTGACGGTCTGAAAGCTCTGCTCGTCGTCCCTCTCGCTCCAGGCCTCGGCCGCCGCGAGAGCGACCGGTTTGCAGGCGGCGCGGGACCGCGCGCGGAACTCTTCCAGCGCTTGCTCGTCCCGCGGCTCGCGCGCAACCTCCTCCACGGGGGCGACGGGCGACCGCTGCGCCGCGGCGACGGCGACCTCGGCGGCGCGCAACTTCTCGTCCACCTGGGCGGTCTGTGCAGGGGGCACGAAGCTCCACGCGAAGTGCTTCGCGAGGGTGGCGTCGATCTCGTCGTGGCGAGGCATGGCGGCGACTACTTAGGTAGGCACCAGGAGGCCATGCCGTCAATTCCGTCGGGGCCTCGAAGCACTGAACAAGGTCGCACGTCGACCGGCAACGCGCCTGAGCCGTGACCACCCCTCACGGAACGAGGCTCTGCGTGCGGAAGGTGAGCGTCTTGTCGCTGGTGGCGATCTGCCGCACGAAGAGCTGAACGAAGTTCCCGAAGAGCGCATCGGCCGGGCCGATCTCGGTGCTCCCGGTCGGGCGCGACATCCACCGGCGCATCTGCTCGACCACCTCGGCCGAGACGGGGTTGACGTCGACCACGACGCCGAGAAAGTAGGGCTGAGCGGCGGTGAGAGCCGCTCGACGCACCACGGGCAGATCGCGCGCCTCGGTGCACAGGCGCAGGACGCCGTCGAGCACCGCCGCCTGGTCGCGCTCGCGCTCCGCCTCGCTCACCCTCACACGGAAGACCTCGTCCCAGAGATCGTAGACCACGCGGCAGACGCGCGTGGCGAGCGCCAGCGGCACGTCCTCGCCCTGGCGGTAGACGTAGGCGCGCATGGCGATGAACATCGGCAGCCCGCTGGAGAGCTTCTTCATCAGGACCGGGTCGGCGAGCACGTCGCGGTAGGAGAAGCTCGCGCGCAGGAGCTCGCCGTCCCACGCGTAGTTGGCTTGACGATGCGGAAGCGCCGCGGGGTGCGCGGGCTGCTGGGGTGGCGCGGACGGCTGGGCGCGCGCCCCCAGCGGGGAAAGAGCGGCGATCGCCGTGACCAGGGCGATCCAGGGGGGGAACCTCACGGGCGAGCCGCCCCGGCCTGCTGCCCGCGCACCGGGATGAGGCCGACGAGGTTGGAGATCCCGAAGACGAAGCCGCCCGCTTGCGTGTCGATGCGCAAACCGGCGTTGAAGGTGAGGTCGACCGGCCAGGTGGCGAAGCCGGTGTAGCCGCGCGCATGGTCGACCAGGTCCTCCTCGTTGGCCAGGCCGTAGAAGCCAAAACTACCGAAGAAGTCCACTCCGTAGATGGATCGCGTGCCGCGGTAGAGCGGGATGCGGTACTCGGCATCGACCCGCGCGGCGTAGGTGCCGTAGCGGATCTCCACGATGTCGGTGCTGAGAAAGTTCGGCGCAGGGCGGCGGTCGAAGGCGAGGTCGAGCGCGCGGTCGGGCAGGAGGTCGCTCAGATCGCCGACGTAGAAGCGCTCGAAGAGCGGCGCGGTGCCGACGATGCTCCCCGCGAAGGCCTCCAGCGCGAGGACGTGACCCCAGGGAAGCGCGAACCACTGGGCGCCGCGCACGGTGAGCTTGGCGTAGGGGTAGTCGCTGCCGAGAGGGCTCAACCCGGCGTCGATGCTGGCCACCAGGCGATGACCTCGGGTGGGGAGAAAGGGCTCGTTGCGCGTGTCGTTCACCAACGTCGCGCGGAGCGTCGAGAGCGTGCTCGAGCCGCGGATGAGCATGAAGTCGATGGGCTCGACGTCCTCGCCGCGATGGTCGCTGGCGGCCAAGGGAAAGGACGCGTCGATCTTCTCCAGGCGGTAGTCGAGGAAGATCTGCGAGGACACGCCGAGGTCGTGGCCTCCTCCGACACGACCCCCGAAGCGCTTGTACTGCACGACGGCGAAGTCCTCTTGCGGCTGGGTGGGGTCCTCCACCAGGACGTCGCTGTTGCCGAAGAAGTCGCGCGCGGAGCTGTAGAGGAGCTCGGTCTCGGCGATCCAGGTCGAGCGCAAGAACTGCGGGTCGGCCAGGCGCACACGCAAGGCGAGCTGCTGATCGGCCACGGCGAAGGCGCCGCCGAGGGCGATACCAGTGCCGGCCAGGTTGGTCTCGGTGACCTTGGCGCCGCCGTAGGCGCTCAAAGGGCGGGCATTGCCGCTGGGGTCGACGTCGGACGCGATGCCGAGCCACACGTCGTCGACGACGATGGTGTTCCGCTCGAAGACGTCGACCACCAGGATGACTCGGCCGCGCTGCGTCCCTCGGCGCAGCGAGAGCTGCACGTCGCGAAAGAAACCGGTGCCGAGAAGGCGAAAGCGCGTCAGCTCGAGCTGGGGATCGTCGACATCGAGGACGTCGCCGGCACGAAAGGGGACGTAGCGGAGGACGACGCGGGCGAGCGTGGTGGTGTTGCCGCGGACTTCGAGCCCCTCCAGCGTGTAGCGCGGGCCGATGGCGTCCGGCGCCCGGACGATGGTCGCCGCGGCTTCGGTGACGGGCGGGCTGGAAGGACCCGAGGTCGAACCGGGGACCGGCGTGCCGAGCGTCGTGGGGGGTGGCTCGGGAGGGGGCGACGGCGTCGGTGGCTCGGCGGCCGGTGGCCCCTCGGGTTCGGCGCCCCAGGTTCGCACGGCCTGGGCGCGTGCGAGGGCCGGCCCGAAAAGGATGCCGATGGCGAGAAGGAGCGGGCCGCGGCGCACGCAGCCGGCGATGCTACACGCATTATCTCATGGTCACGGCGTCGGGCTGGCCCGAGGATGAGCTCTCGCATCGCGATGCGGCTTACGCGATGTGGCGCGACACTGGATTCTCGCAGGACGCGAAATTCGATTCACATGCGAGCGCCTCGCCCCCGCCGTTCTCGCGAGGAATCGGGACGAGCCCTTGAAGGCACGGAGCTTGCGTACAGGTTCGCATCATGTCGAATGTCACGAAGCCCCTGGTTCAGCACCACGAAACGCATGACGCGTCGCACACCTTGCCCCCCACCCGCGAGGAGATGGCCGTGCGCCAGGTTCCGCTGGATCCCGAGGCCCTGGACGTGCTGCTCGACAATCCGTACGACAACATGGCTTGCACCGACTGAGCTGGGAAAACCCGTGGGCGGGGGTGTCGATCGAATCGCTGCACGCGCGGCCCCTGTCCGTTCCGCTCATCGAACCGTTCGTCATCGCCAGCGGTCGTCTGAATGTGACCCGAGCCGTGGAGGTGGAGGCTCGGGTGCGGTGGCAGGGGGTGAGCGCGGCGGGCCTGGGTGAAGCGGCCTGCCTTCCCCCGGTCACACGCGAAGACCAGGGGGACGTCCTTCGAGAGCTGACGAATCGGGGCCGGCTGGACGGATCCGTCCTGGCGGAGCTCGGGCCGGTGGCGCGCGCCGCGGTCGAGACGGCTGTCCTCGACGCCATCGGCCGCATCGAAGGCGTGCCGGTGCGCACGCTCCTGGCCGCCGACGGCCCGGATTCCAGCGTCGAGACGTTCGAGACGGACGTGACCATTGGCATCGCCGAGCCTGCAAGGATGGCGGAGCTGGCGCGAGACTGGATCGCCCGGGGCTTTCGCACGCTCAAGGTGAAGGTCGGCAAGGATCTGGATGCGGATGTGCTCGCGCTCGAAGCCATCGGGCGCGCCGTGCCTGCGGCCGCGCTCCGCGTCGACGCCAACGCCGGGTACACGGCCAGCGAGGCCATCGCGCTCGCGCGGGCGTGCGAGCGGCTGGGGCTGCGCATCGAGTGCTGGGAGCAGCCGTGCGCGGCGGACGATCTGGACGGAATGGCGGAGGTCTCCGCGGCCCTCGAGGCGCCGGTGATCGCGGACGAATCGGTGAAAACGCTGGACGACGTGGAGGTGCTGGCGAAGCGCCGCTATGCCGACGGTCTCAACCTGAAGCTCGCCAAGTCCGGCGGACCGCTCGCCTGTCACGCCATGGGACGCGCCGCGCACGCCGCGGGGTTGAAGATCATGGTCGGCGGCATGGTGGAAACCCGGCTGGGGATGACCGCGGCGGCCCATGTCGCCTGCGCGCTCGGGGGCGTCGACTTCGTCGATCTCGACACGGCGTGGCTGCTGGCGGAGGATCCTTACGAAGGCGGCTACGTAGCCGAGGGTGCGCGTTATCGCCTTCCGTATGCTCCTGGTCTCGACGTCCGCCGGCGGTGATCGCTCCCGCCGGGCGAATCGTCCGGCCGGGAGGCGCGGGGGACGTCACGCGGCGAGGTGGATGGCCAGCCGCGTGGTCTGCCGCGCCTCGACGATGAACCCGTAGTGGCTCGCCCTTCGATCACGCTCTGGACGTACCAACGTGAGCTTGTGGTGCCCAGCGCGAAGCGGAATGGTCTGGGGGGTCCACAGACCCGTCGGCTTGCCGTCGATGAGGATCTCCGCCCGCGGCTCCGAGGACACGTCGAGGTAGCCGAGGTCGCGTGGTTGCGCGCGCCCATGCGAGCCACCGAGGAGCAGGGCCGCCAGCGCGCCGATCGCCAGGAGCCTCTTGCTCATACCCTTCGGCCTCGTTTCGACCGGCTCGTGGTCGCGCTCATTGGACTGGCGAGCCGGGCCGCGGCGACTGAGGCTTGCGGGAGGGCGACTGAGGTCCGCGGCCCTCGACCTCGGCGTGGCCGGGGGGAGCCGCCTCGTGACGGGGCGCAGTGGACGGCTCGCAACAAGGGCGGTCCCACGGGCATCGTATTCGGGGCCGTCGCGCCGAGGTTCGTCGCGCCCGCCCACGACCCCCCTCGTGCCGGTGTGGCGAGCTTGCGGTGCGGCGGCGCTGTCCTGCGGCAGCATGCTCCATGCCTCCCGACAGGGGTGGGCTCACGTCGCGATCGTCCCGCGCCCGGCGACGGGGCGTCGGCTTGACTTCCTTCGGAGGCAGCGTAGGTCATTCGCCATCGCCCTCGCTACCCAGCACGGGCTTGCGGGAATGTTGGCACGGCTCTTCGGTGCAAAGTTCTGCTCCGGCGGTGTCCCGAGGCGTGCGTGCCAGGCAACGCAAGTCTCTAACTTCTTTACTGAGCCGCGCGCCGACCGACATAACGTCCATAGACCACGGTACGCTGATTTCCGCGATCCGGCGAACGGCTTCGGCCCCGGGCAGCAGGAGGACTCACGTGTGGATTTCAAGACTTAGATCGTCACTCGTTTTCAGTGTCGCGGGCGTCGTGGTGCTCGTGGGAGCGTGTTCTTCCAACCCGGGGGGTGGCGGCAACTTCGGCGACGACAGCTCCTCGTCCGGCTCGTCCGGCGGCGGTGGCTCCGGCGGAAGCGGCAGCAGCGGCAACGGGAGCACCAGCAGCAGCGGGACCGGAAGCACCAGCAGCAGCAGCGGGACCGGAAGCACCAGCAGCAGCAGCGGGACCGGAAGCACCAGCAGCAGCAGCGGGACTGGAAGTACCAGCAGCAGCAGCGGGACCGGAAGCACCAGCAGCAGCAGCGGGACCGGAAGCACCAGCAGCAGCAGCGGGACCGGAAGCACCAGCAGCAGCAGCGGGACCGGAAGTACCAGCAGCAGCGGTAGCAGCAGCGGAGTCGTCGACGCTGGACCGCCTTGCGGAGCTACCGTGACGGCTGGAGCCATCCCGCTTACCGCGAACTACCTGGCGAAGACCGTGGTGGGCGATGGCGGTTACGCTTTTGCGTACAGCGACGGGGTCAGCACCGGGTGCCTCGACGCCACGGCGCTCTGCACCACCGGGACGACGGCCGCGGCGACGGCCCTGAATTCGGCCACGGTCTACGGATCGGGGATCGGCTTCAACCTGAACCAGGCCATGGCCGTCGGCGCCGCCAGCCCGCCCATCGATGCCTTCACCGCCACGGGCCTGGGCCTCTCCTACACGCTGAGCTCTTTGCCCGCCCAGGGAGTCCGGATCGCCATCGACAGCAGCGGCACCGTCTTCTGCGCGGTCCTCTCCTCGGCGTCGGGCTCGGTCGCCTGGGCCAAGTTCAACTCGAAGTGCTGGGACGACAGCGGGACCTTCTTGGCCGGCGCGCCTACCGGCTCGACCCACATCGAGTTCCAGGTGCCAGCCGTCGCCGCGCCCACGCCGTTCAACTTCTGCGTCGACGCGGTGGGATTTGCCTCGACCATCACCGCCCCGGACGCCGGCGCCACCGCCTCCTGCAACGGGAACGCGTGCTGCGAGCCGAGCGGAGGGCCCGACGCGAACGGCGACGGGGAGTTCACTTGCTACACCTTCAAGCAAGGGACCGTGAACAACAAGACCTTCTGCGGCTATCAGGGCAGCGAAGCGGGCGGCCCGGGAGGGAGCGGGGCCTGCCAGGCAGGAGTCCTCGACTACAACGACACGGTCCCCAACATCGCGGGAAATTCGGGATACTTCGCGGCCTTCCCGAGCGGCTCTTTCGGGCAGGGAACCTACTGCGGCATGTGCGTGAACGTCACCTACGGGGGACAGACGCTCCTGGGAACCATCGTGGACGAGTGCGCGACTTGCGGAGACTCCGCCGAGCACATCGACCTCAGCGCCAACCTCGCTCGCGCCCTCGGCATCGGGGTCGGGGGCGTCATCGGCAATCCGACGGGGGTCACCTGGAAAGCCGTAGCCTGCCCCATCACCTCGCACATCATGGCCGTCTGGAACAACGGCAACGCCGCCGGCGGCCAGGTCTACTTCCAGAACGTGGTCTTCCCGGTCAAGAGCGTGTCCGGCGCGAGCCAGAGCAACGGCATCTGGTCGACCATCAGCAACGGCTCGACGCACACCCTCACGGACATGCTCGGGCACACCGTCACCGCGGCCATCGTGACCGGGGACATCGGGGTGCAGTTCCCCGCCACCTGCCCCTGAGCCACGCCTAGCCGCGTATTCTTCGTCGTCCCAGGGGAGGGCCGTCGGTCACGCCACGGTGGAGAAGGTCGGCTGGAGCGGCTACACGGTCGCGGGCTCCGGTGGAAACATCGGGGTCTCGGTGGGGGCGACCGTCTGTTCCTTCACGCCGCAATCTGCCAGCCGTGATCCTTGGAGCGGATCTCCACCTGGCGCGGGGGTCCCTGCACGTCGGCGATCTTCGTCAGCTCGTCGAGTGAGTAGTCCTCAACGGGCGCCTGCCGCGCGACCATGAGGCGCAGCAGGCGGTCCGAAGAGGTGCCGAACGGCTTGCGCTCGTTCTCCCAGGCCGAGACCGTCGTGGGGTCCACCCCCACGTGCGCGGCGAAGTCGGCTCCGCTCCAGCCGAGATGCTTTCGGAGGAACTTCACCTCGGCGCCGCTCAGGCGGGCAGGCTTGTGGATCACGGCCTTGCGAGTCAGGCCTGCCCAACGTCGTGCTCGTCGGGGTGTCAAGTAGTAGCCTTTTGACATCTCGCAGAGGCCGAACGCTGCCTTCTCCGGCGCGATCATCCCGGCCACGTGCGGCCCGTCCTTGTGGCGCGAGGTGTTCGCCACGTTGGATACCTCCGCGTGCCCGGCATTCATGCAGCGGTGGTTCACACGGTTCGCGTAGGCTACGGAACTTCCTGAACGCCAAGACGGTTAGCGTCTCGTCGCTGGCATCGTCTTCAACAAGCAAGATCGCTCTATTCATGTCCTTACTGCCAACGGATGTGGCGGCAGCGTGAAGTAGAAAGTTGCGCCGCCATCGACGATCCCCTCCGCCCACACCCGACCCCCGTGGCGCTGAACGATGCGTTGAACGGTTGCGAGGCCGATCCCGGTGCCAGGGAACTCGTCGACGGTGTGGAGTCTCTGAAAGGGAGCGAAAAGCTTGTTGGCGAAGGCCATGTCGAATCCGGCGCCGTTGTCGCGTACATAGCAGACTGGGGCTCCGTCCTTGTCGGTCGCGCCGAACTCGATACGAGCAGAGGGCACCTTGCCCGTGAACTTCCAGGCGTTTTCGAGGAGATTTTCAAAGAGAGCACGTGCCAAGCGAAGGTCCACGTCCGCGCGAATACCGTCTTGAACGGTAATGTCCACCGTACGATCCGGTGCAGCGGCATGGAGACGCGCGGCAGCCTCTCGAACGATCGCTGAGAGGTCCGCGCTCTCGGCCTTCAGGTCGCTGCGCGTCACGCGCGCCAAGGACAGCAGACCGTCGATGAGGTCCGCCATCTTCTGTGCGTTGAGCAGGATCTCTTGGAGCCAATCCTGACCTTCGGCGTCGAGCTTGTCGCTGTAGGTATCGAGGAGAACTCGCGCGAAACCGTTCATCCCCCGAAGGGGTGCGCGAAGGTCGTGCGCTACCGAGTAACTGAACGCTTCGAGCTCGCGATTTGCGGCCTCCGCGGCGTCCTTCGCTCGGGCGAGGGTCACCTCCGCACGGCGGCGCTCGGTGATGTCCCGAACGACCTTGGAGGCGCCAATCAGAATGCCGGCCGCATTGCGCACCGGAGAGCTGGTAACGGACACGTCGATCTGTCCGCCGTCCTTACGCATCCGAACGGTGTCGGAGCGCACGACGTGGCCGCTTGCCAACTGCTTGAGAATTTCGGACTCCTCATTCTCGCGGCCGGGAGGGATGAGGCGCGAGATGGATCGCCCGATCATCTCCGCGGCCGAGTAGCCGAAAATGCGATGCGCGCCCCAGTTCCAGCTGGTAACGACCCCCTCCAAGGTCTTGCCAATGATGGCGTCATCGGAGGAATCTACCATCGCGGCCACTCGCAGGGCCTCCTGCGCGATTCGGCGCTCCGTGACATCGATCACGGCTGCGAACGATCCAGTTCGCCCTCCAGACGCGTCGACTACTGGAGTGGCGTCCACGATGGTCCAGCGTTCACTCCCATCCTTGGCGCGAAATAGCATCTCGGATTGCGTTGAACGTCCCCCTCGGTGACTCTCCAAATGCTCCCCGAAGAGGGCGCGTCCCGGCGCGTCGAGAAATTCTAGTGGCGACACGCCGGTCAATTCGTCGACCGAACACGCCAGCATCTGAGCCATTTTTGCGTTGGCGAACGTCGTGCGGCCGTCAAGATCTACGATCCAGATACCTTGATTGGCAGTTTCGACAATTCGCTTGTAGCGGACCTCGCTCGCGCGAACGGCCTCTTCGGCCCGGTGACGCTCGGTGATGTCGGTGGCGATACCGAGCACACCTTCGTACCGACCCTGCGCGTCGTACAATGGGCTCGAATCCACCGAGAGGACGCCCACGGCACCGTCCGCTCTGCGGAACCGCTGCTCAAACGGGCCCGCTAGGCCGTGTCTTCGCTTCGCAAGCCGCTCGGCCATCGCGGGCCGGTCCTCAGCGAAGAAGAACTCTGTCGTCGGCATGGTGACCGCTACGGCGGCATCGCGGCCAAGAATGTCGGCCATGCGGGCGTTCATGAACGTAGTGCGCCCGTCGGCGCCGACCGTCCACATGCCGACCGTCGCGGACTCGACCATCCGTTGCGCCCGTCGTTCCGCCTCTCGCCGCCCGCGCTCCGCCTCCTTGCGCTCCGTGAGATCGAGGACGAACGAGATGCACTCGGTGGTCCCGCTGCTGAGCATGGCTGAACCCGCCAGAACCGGGACCCGTGTGCCGTCCTTGCGGGTGAACTCCTTCTCGCGCAGGCCCGCTACGCCCGTCGTCGTGAGCTGCTCGATGGCACGAGCATCCACGTCGCTCCACTCGGGAGCCGTGAGACTCGCCCAGGGGACGCGTCCAGACACGAGCTCGTCGCGCGAGTACCCGACCAGGTGAAGGAGCGTGTCGTTGACATCCACGACGCGCTTGTCGTCGAGGTTGATCACGAGGGTCCCGATGATTCCAGCCTCGCTGAGGCGGCTGAAGCGCTCCGTCGCCTTCTCCGCCGCGTCTCGAGCCGATCGCTCGGCAACGTAGGAGCGGGCGTTCCCGATGGCCAGCGCGGCGTGGTCGGCGAGGGCCTGCGCCATCTCCTGATCGGCGGCGTCGAAGGATGGCGACTCAGGGTCGAAGCGAAACAGCGTGAGCGTCCCGATCGACTCGCCCCGCAAGCGGAGCACCACCACGAGCATGCTGTGGATGCCGATGGTCTCGTAGACCTTTGCGACCTCGGGCGTGACCACGGTGCGAAATTGCGCGATGTCCAGGCGGGGAAGCATGAACGCTTCGCCCGTCTCGATGAGGCGCTGTCCCCATACGTACTCCGCCACGTTGCGCGGAGCTGTCATGAACGTGCGCGCCTCGGCGGCCGCGTGGGCGTCGGCGACATTGGCCTCCAGAGGGAAATGGAAGGCTACGGGCGTCAACCATCCGCCATCCGAGAGCAGGCGCACGATGCACCCGTCCGCGACCACATCGGACACCGTGTGGGCGACCACTGTGAGCAGGCGCTCGTAGTCGGTCGTCGCTTCCGCGAATGCCCGCAGCGCCCCGGAGAGGACGTGGAGCCGATCGTCGACGCGCTTGTCTCGCTCTGCGGCCCCCATAGCGGCGAGCGTAGCCCATCGTCGCGGCCGCGTGGCCGACCCCCGGCCTGGCCTGGCGAGCAGGTCCACGCCGCCCCCCGTCGCCCCACCCCTCCACTTTCATCTCGGACATCTTCGCGATCTGGAAGGGGCACTGCATGCCTGTCGGGACAACGGCCTCTCTGGAGACTAGCCGCTGATGGGGGCTACCAGCAGTCGCAACCTGACCTCGACATCCACACATTCGACTTCCGTGCTGGCGCCGCCTCGGGGGCCCACGGTCCGCACCTGGACCGTAGCCGCACATCCTGACGGCGGCCGACGCGAGCGCCCCAGCGTCAGCCTCCGCCGTCGTCAACCTCGATATCGAAGCTGCGAGGCCGACGGCACATCAGCAAGTGCTCGGCAGCGAATCCGGCCAGGTAAACCTGCGCGAGGGAGGTGCGGCGACCGACCGATATTTTGGGTGCTTTGGCCTTGGGTCCCCTTGCGCCCTGGGAATGCTGAGGTGCTCAGGACCATCGTGGATGGCCGATCGCGAGGGGTCCGGCGGCCCGATGGCCACAGCGATCGAGGAGTAGGATGATGTCCCATGCCCCGCACCCTTCACGGCCAGTGCCTCTGCCGCGCCGTGCACTACGTCGTTCCGGACGAATTTCTCTACGCCGCGAACTGCCACTGCTCGAACTGCCGCCGCGCCACGGGCTCCGCGTTCAAGCCGTTCGCCGGCATCGAGCGCAGCAAGCTTCGCGTCAGCCGGGGGGAGCACTCGCTCCACGTTTTCGGAGATGCCGCTGCAGGCGACGACGCCCATTGCCGGGCGTGCGGCTCGCTCCTCTATTCGGTCGTCCGCGACGGGGCGTTCGTCCACATCCCGCTCGGGACGCTGATCGACGCACCGACGCTCCGCCCGACGAAGCACATCTTTGTCGGGTCGAAGGCGCCCTGGTTCACTATCACCGACGACCTGCCGCAGCACGACGAGCTGTAGAGCGGGCGCTCGCGCGGCCCCTCAACCCGTGCCCTGTACCGGTTACTCGTGCGCTCCTCCCAACGAGCGGTGCGTACAAAAGCTCACTGGCCTTCCTCCGAGCCCTGTCCCCTCTCCGGTCGTACCTGCTCGTCGTTATGGCGATGCGTGCCCGGCGAGCCCTTGCACGCTCACCAAGTCGGCGCCGCTGTCGAGGAGGTCAGAGATGAAGGAGCGTCGGCAGTCATGCGGCGAGAAGGCGGCGACCTTCGCAGCCTTGGCGAGCCTCTTCAAAAGTTCCGCGATGGCGCCGTCGGTCATGCGGTGCCGCGCCACCGTGCCAGCCTTGGTGACCGGGTAGAAGAGCGGGCCGTCGTCGGCGCCCCGGACAGCGAGCCAGGCGTCGAGGGCTTCGCGAGGGCCACTCGGTCGTCGGCGTTGGCTGGAAGCCTGTGGATCCGCTCATCCTTCGATCGGCCACCCTCGATCCGCGCGCACACGACCATCCCGCTCATCGGATGCCGAAGGCGCACCTTCCGACCACCGCGAACGACGGGTGCCGCACGCACGGGTTGATCGCCGAAAGTGGGCACGCGGAGTCCGCGAAACAAGCGGCGCCGCCGCCGCGCGCGAGTGACATCACCGCCGGGACCACGACGAACAGCACGAGGATTGCCCCGAGGATCGCGACGACGAGGGCTCTTCGGGGCTTCATGCTCGTCCGAGCATACGCGTCATGGCAACGTCAAGACCGCTCACGACCGGGCCTGGCCAGGTTCATGGGACCCTTTCGTGCTACTTCACCAAGAACGA
>Ga0302325_10000756_pt1 | contig 86618 bp, 92 predicted proteins | sample Palsa_T0_2_FD_201948 | JGI IMG/M metagenome (GOLD analysis project Ga0302325, IMG submission 201948) | Peat permafrost microbial communities from Stordalen Mire near Abisko, Sweden - Palsa_T0_2 | ecosystem: Environmental > Terrestrial > Soil > Palsa > Peat permafrost | place: Sweden: Abisko...
CTACTGTTCCAGCCCCTATTCAAGTGCTGGACCGGCCGCTGCTCCACCTGCCACCAAAACATCGACCTCGACGACCTACACCTCCCACCCCCACAACGCGAGTAAAAAGCTAACAAAGCACTACTAAGTGTCTGAGGCCTCCATCAGCCCCAAGGTCGGGCCGCTGTTGCTCGACCCATCGCGGCACGCAAGCGCGAGCGGTTCTGAGGATGCTCGGAGCAGACGGCCATGCTGGCGCGGGAAAAGATTGGAAGCTCGCCGGGAAGGAATCCCGCGATGGCGGAGTCCATACAGGAAGCGCGCGAAAGGCGGGCCGTGCGTTGATCGCTGCCGCAGAGCCACGAAGGGATCGCAAGATTTCGGTCGGGGGGCGGCCATGGTCAGGAAACCGTCTCGTCCGACCCCGATCCACAGGAGACACCTCAGTGCCTAGAACGTCGATCCTTGCTCTAATTGGTGTTGCGTTCGCCGTCGCCGGCTGCGGCAGCTCCAGCAGCACCAGCAGCTCGTCCAGCACCAACTCCGCAGCGAGCGCCAGCACGCCTGCTGAATCGACACCAAGCTCCGGCCCGTTCCTGGCCAAGTTTACAAGCGTCAGCAAGGTCGCCTCGACGGTCCCAGCCAACGGCGATATCAACCCTTACGGGATCGTGTTCGTTCCCACCAGCGTGGGCAAGCTTCAGGCAGGCCAGATGCTGATCAGCAACTTCAACGCCAAGGAAAGTGCAAAGGAGAACGGTCAGGGCACCGGCACGACGATCGTGCAGGTCTCCACCGCCGGGAAGGTCTCTCCATTCGCAACGATCGATGCCAAGGCGCTCCCCGGCCCATGCCCAGGAGGCCTCGGGCTAACGACGGCGCTCAGCATCCTCCCCGGCGGCTACGTCGTCGTGGGCAGCCTGCCAACGACCAACGGCAAGACAGCGACCGCGAAGTACGGCTGCCTGATCGTGCTCGACAGCGAAGGCAAGCCGGTCGAGACGATCGCCAGCAAGAACATCCAGGGCCCCTGGGACTCGACCGCCAAGAGCGAAGGCTCCAAGACCAGCCTGTTCGTCAGCAACGCGCTCAACGGCGGTGCCGCGAAGGGCATCCACACGATCGACAACTCGACCGTGCTGCGGATCGAACTGGAATCCGGCGAAGGACAGACGCCGAAGGTGCTCGGCGAAACTGTGATCGCCAACGGCATCCCCTGGGTCGATTCAGAAGAAGCCCTCGTGCTCGGCCCGACCGGACTCGCACTCGCCTCCAACGGAACACTGTACGTGGCCTCGACCGAAGACAACAAGATCCTCGCGATCTCCGAAGCAATGACGCGCACGACGCCCGCCGCGAAAGGCGGCACCGTCCTCACCGAAGGCGGCCACCTCAAGGAACCGCTCGGCATGGTGCTCGCACCGAACGGCAACATCATCACGAGCAACGGCGGTGACGGCAACATGGTCGAAACGACACCCGCCGGCCAGCAGGTAGCCGTGCAGACGGCCGACAAGAAGACCGGAGCCGGATCGCTATTCGGCCTGGCCATAGCTCCAGAAGGCAAGGGCATCTACTTCGTAGACGACGGCGAAAACACGCTCAATCTCTTGCACGAAGGCCAGCCGACCACGTCGACGACATCGAGCACGGCGGCGTCCCCGACGGCGACGACCCCGTCTGCTCCTGCGACGAAGTCGATCAGCCTCTCCGTCCGCACCCTGCCAACCGTGGGGGCGGTGCTCGTGAACGCCGAAGGCCACACGCTCTACACCTTCGCGCCCGACCAGCACTCCAAGGTCACGTGCGTGTCCTCGTGTGCTGCGCTGTGGCCGCCATTGAAGCTCGAAAGCGGTGAAACCGCCGCCGGGCGACCCCAGCTGAAGGCCTCGCTGCTGGGCAGCGACCCTGACCCCGAAGGCGGCCATGTCGTCACCTACGCGGGCTGGCCGCTTTACACCTACGCGGCCGACTCGGCGGCCGGCCAGGACAACGGACAGGCGCTCGAAGCCAACGGCGGCCGGTGGTACGTGATCTCACCGTCCGGCAAGGTCATCACGATGAACTGAGACCGTCCCTGCCAGCAGCCCGGACCTCCCAACAAGCTGGAGGGGCGGCCGTGACCGTGATGAAGTCGATCAGGCCTGGCTCGCCTCAGGGACGAGCGGGAAGGGAAGGCGCCTGCGCGGAGTCTGCCTAAGGACAGGAGGCTCACGCGACAGTGCGGTGCCCCGACTTATCCATAGGAGTGAACACATGCGCCATCTACTGAAGCTGTCCCTCCCAGCAATCGCCGCGTCGCTGCTGCTTGCCGCCTGCGGCAGCAGCTCATCCAGCAACACGACCAGCTCGGCTGCCAGCACACAGTCCGCCGCACAGACAAGCAACAGCAGCTCGTCAAGCGTCGTCGTCGTGAAGACCGCCTCCAACTCGCTCGGCACGATCCTGGTCGACAGCCAGGGCATGACGCTGTATCACCTCAGCGGCGAGGTCAACGGTAAGTTCATCTGCACGAGTTCCGCCTGTGTCGGTATCTGGCACCCTCTGATCGCGCCGTCCAGCGGCGCTCCCAGCGGCGTCGGCTCGCTCGGCACCGTGAAGCGCCCCGAAGGCACCGTGCAGGTCACCTACAAGGGCACGCCGCTCTACACGTTCACAGGGGATCAGCAGCCGGGTGAAACCAAGGGTCAGGGAATCAAAGACGTAGGCACGTGGAGTGTCGTCACGACCAGCTCCACCAGCACCCCCGCGGCGAGCACAAGCAGTTCCTCGGAATCCTCCGGCGGCTACGGATACTGAGCCCTGCGGCAGATGCGCGGCGCAGCGCGCGGGGTTTGACACGACGCCCCCGCGCGCTGGCGGCCAGTTATCTGTGTGTGGTCGCGCTCGGCGGCTGCGGGAGCCAAACCGGGTCGCCGGTCACGACGCAACGTGCGCAACGCTCAGCGATCGAGCGCTATGTGGGCGAGGTCGAGCCGATCAGGCTCGCGGTCAACCAGCTCCTGGGTGGGGCCGACCCGATCCTCGAGGCGTTCCACGACCGACGCATCACGCCCAGTGAGGCCGCCCGGCGCATGGGCCGGCTGGAGCAGCGGTTTGCGGCCTACGCAGTCGATATCGCGGCAGTCGATCCGCCAACCGCCCAGCTACGTGCTCTCAACGCCCCCTACGCCAACACCTACGTGTTCGAGGACACCTACCTGAGCGCGCTCGTTGCCGGCCTCACCGACAGTGAACTCACCAACTTGCCCAACACGCAGGCAGCTCAGCGCGCGGCGATCATCCGCTGGCGCATCGGCCTGACCGTCCTCGCTCGCGCCGCCGACGCGCCGCTGCCGGCCGACCTCCAACAGGCAGGCCGCGGTGAGATCGCACCGTCTCCCAACGGCAGCTAGACCTGGCGCGAGCCAACACCCGCAGCGGCGTTTGAGCCCGCGCGGACTGTGGCGAGGATTCAAGCGTCTGACCCAGCTCGGATGGCCCAGAGACTTCCCGATCGTGCAGTTCCCCAACGCACCACTCATCATCGCGTTCCTCGCCGGCGCCGCGGCTGCGCGCACGCATGACCCAGGCCACGCCTATCTCGCCGCGATCTCCTTCCTGGCATTCGGCATATGGGCTTACGAGGAGCTACTACACGGCGTCAACTGGTTCCGCCACCTGCTCGGCCTCGGATCCGCGATCTCTACCGTTGTGCATCTTGCGCTCGCGCTAGGAAGCTAAACCACCAATCGAAGCTCACTGTTAAAACCAGACGAACGCCAACCAGCACCGACGGCGGGCGCCGCCCGGCGCCTAAGCATACCGGCGCCGGGTCCTCTGCGCCAGGGCTACTTGACCGTGCCTCCAGAGGCGTTGATTGCGTACCACGTGCCGCCGAACTCCTTTACGCCGACGTAGGAGGTCTGGCCTGGACCGCTGTCGCCGCTGTATGTGTAGAGCGGATGACCGGCATAGGTCACCTGATTGCCGCTGGTCGTGGACAGAAGCGAAGCCTTGATGCCCGAGCCGGCCATCGGGCGACCGCTTGCCTTCAGCGAAGGCCATACCGCTGAGCACCCGCTGATCGCCGCGCAACTGTTCTTCTTGGCGTGATCCCGCGTGAACTCATACAGCGTGTGACCCGAGCTGCTGACGAGGATGCTGCCGAGGCTAGTGTGGCGTAGCTGCACCGTGGCAGCGCGGCTTGAGTGAGCGGCCGGATGGTTACTCTGTGCGCTGGCGACCGTCGCGGCACTCGCCGCGGTCGCCAAGGCGACGGCCAAGAAAAAGTGGGTTCGCTTCATTATTCCTCCAAATGTCGGGGTGCTCGGATGCGTGACTGTCATCTCTACCTATAGACACCGCCACGCCGCGAACCTTCCCGGACACCAGCGCAGCTGTAGCCCTCTCGCCGTGATCAGACCGGCGGTCGAGCGCGCTCAGGAGGCAGTCGCGTCGCGCTCGCTCCAGCTTGCCAGCCGCAGCAGCGTGGCACTGGAGACGCCGCGGCCGGATACCACGCACAGGTGGCCGTCACGCAGCCATGTCACGACCGCAGCGCCGTTCTCGGTGAGCAGCCGGTAGGACACGCCACCGCGCCACGCGACCACGCCACCGCCGACCCTGGGGGCTGGGGTGCCGGCGAGGATCGCGTAGCCGATCCGCCGGCCGCTTGAGTCGTCATAGAAGACCGTCGTGACCAGGCGGCCGTCAACGCGATTGGTGCGCGATCCCGTGCTGCGCCACCCGAAGCGGTCCTCCCAGTAGGGGAACGGCACGCCGTTGACGGCGACGGCAAGCTGCGCGTGGTGCGCCTGGCTCTCGGGGGGTGCAGGGAGCGTCGCCGCACGCAGGGTTGACGCGGCTGCCTGGCTGAAGCTGACGGTTGGAGCGCTGCCACCACCGCCCAGGCCGACCGCGATCGCAACCGCCACGACTGCGGCTGCCACAGCACCAGCGCCGGCGAGGCCCAAGGGAGAGAACCGGCGCACGCCCCGACGGGGAGAGCGCGGCGCGGACTGACTCTGGTGTGAGGCCACCAAAGACTCGATCCGTCGGTGCAGCGACTCCGGCGCTGGCGCGTCGAAGGAGCGCAACAGCTCGGCGATGCGCCGCTGCTCGTCCTCGATATGGGGCGTCTCAGTCATGGTGTTCCTCTACTAGACAAGACTCCGGTGGGCAGCGTCTCATTCCCGCGCACTGTCGGGCTTGGTGGGTGCTGCGGCGTGGAAGCGTCCGTTAAATCGGGCGAATCTGGCTCGGGAGACGCTGGCGTGAGCGCGTCCAGCGCGGGCGCGAGCTGCTCGGCGAGCTGCTTGCGCGCACGGAACAGCCTCGTTGTGATCGTGCCCTTCCGGCATGCGCAGCGCACGGGCGGCTTCCCGGTAGGAAAGGCTGAGCACGTCCACCGCCACCAGCGCAAGACGACGATCCTTGGGCAGCGCCGCGGACAGCGAAGCGCGGCGGGAAGGATATCGGCGCACGGGAGTCCTAGGGAATGACGGTCGGGATGCCGCTGTGCCACGCTCGGCGCCCAGCGATTGCCATATGGACATCCAGCACGAGAAAGGTGGGTTCACGATGAGGCCGCGCACGCTATTGCTTTTCGCCCTCGCTGCGCTGCTGGGAGCGGCGGTGGCCGTGCTGCCCGCGCTCGCCGCCACCCCATCCGAAGCGAAGCTCGAAATCAACGAAAACTGCGTCGAGCCTGACTGGCCGTGCTGGGCGACCCCGGGATCTAGCCAGCCGGCCTCGAAGGTCACGATCGCCAGCGGCGGCTCGGTCGCCTTTGCCGATAGCAAGACCGCCGCGAACATTGCGTGGACCGGCACCGCACCGACGTGCGAATCGGCAGTGCCCGTCGCACCAGCGTCGCCGAAGACGGGCTGGGAAGGAAAGTGCACGTTCGCAACGCCGGGCACCTACAAGTTCGAAAGCTCCACCCTGTGGCCCGAATACACCAAATACGAAGTCGTGGTCGAAGGTTCGGCCACCGCGCCCTCCACTCCCATCACCGGCGAAGGCGGCTCAAAAGGCGGCTCGACCCCTGGCACCACCACATCGGGTCCCGCCCCAGCAGGCGGAAGCCCGACGGGATCTCCGCTATCCGGTGCTCCGAGGATCAGCTCGAGCCAACGGGGTAGCACCGTCAAGGGCTCTCTCGAGGTATCAAAGGCCGGTGCCGGAGACCGCCTCGAGGTCGACCTCCTCGCCACCACCGCGTCGCTGGCGAAGGCCGGGCACGCAACGCAGGTGGTCGGACGATTCGTGAGCGCTTCGGTTAGCGCCGGTCAACGGTCCTTCTCGGTGAAGCTCAACACCAAGGCAAGGCGAGCGCTCAAACGCCACCATCACCTGGCGTTGAAGGTGAAGATCACGCTCACCCCGGTCAACGGGGAAGCGACGAACATCACCAGATCCGTGACCCTGCACGCGTGAGCGACAATGCGGCTCGCGGTCATGAGCATCGGGAAGGATCGGCACCAGTCGGGGTCTGTAAGAGACAGGTGCTCCAGCACCGGGACTACGGGATGACGAGAGAAAGGCGGCTGAGACCGTGAGACCACGCACGCTGTTGCTTTTTGCCTTTGTTGCTCTGCTGGGAGCGGCGACTGCCGTTCCGGCGCTGGCCACCGCCTCGGAAGCAAAGCTCGAAGTCAACGAAAATTGTGTCGAGCCGAACTGGCCATGCTGGGCGACGCCGGGGTCGAGCCAGCCAGCCTCGAAGGTCACCATCGCAAGCGGCGGCTCGGTCACCTTTGCCGACGACAAGACTGCCGCGAACATCGCGTGGACCGGTACCGCGCCCATGTGCGAATCGGAAGTGCCCGTCGCACCAGCGTCGCCGAAGACGGGCTGGGAAGGAAAGTGCACGTTCGACAAAGCGGGCACCTACCACTTCGAAAGCTCGACCCTCTTCAACGACGGAGTCGACAACTACACCAAATATGAAGTCGTGGTAGGAGGGACCCCCAAGACCAAAACGACGCCCACCAGTCCTCGGCACCAGACCGAAGCGACGCTCACGGGGAGCATCGAACCTGAAGGCAACCCGACCGAATATCATTTCGACTACGGCAGCGCGAGTATCACCGAACACTCGAGCGCCCCAACCAGCCTCGGCGCCGCCGACTTCACAAGCCACTCGGTATCGCTCCCTGTGAATGGCCTGCTGCCAGGCACCGAATATCACTTCGAACTGATCGTGAGCTACGGCGCCAGTCAGACCGTTTCCGGCGGTCCACAGACATTCACGACCCCGCCGGCCGCAGAGCCGGCTGTGAGCACGCTCGCGGTCTCCGCCCTGGAGGCAACCGAAGCCACGCTCAATGGCAAAGTCGATCCGGAGGGCGGCGCTGAAGCCGAATACTTCTTCGAATGGGGCGCCGGCTCCAGTGGAGTCTACGAACACACCACCAAAGTGGTGAGCCTGCCATCCGACGGTGCAGAACACCAGGTCTCCGCGACCGTGACCGGCCTGACGCCCGGCAGCGAATACCACTTCCGCCTCGTCGCGAAAAATGAACTGGGATCGGTCCAGGGCAATGACCTCACATTCATGGTCGCCTCGACCCTACCGGCGAAAGAACCAACCAAAGAACCGCCCGCGAAAGAACCTTCACCAACGCCGACCTCCACCAGTGGCAATCCCACGGCCACAACCTCCAGCTCACCGTCTTCTGGGCAACCAAAGGCCGAACCTGCTTCCGGCCCGCTGCTTGGGTCGGTCAAGCTGGCATCCACTCAGCACGGCGGAGTGGTGCATGGGTCTCTGGTCGTGTCCTCGGCCGGTTCTGAAGGCCAGCTTCAGATCGAGCTGCTCACCAAGGGCGCCGCTGCTCCCGTCGGCAAGCTCCTGCGTTCCTCGCTGCATCCGGGCAAGCTCACATTCGCGCTGCCCCTGAGCGCCAAGGGCAAGGCCGCGCTGCGCCGCCACCGGCGCCTGACGCTGACGGTGAAGATCACGCTCACACCACAACACGGCGCGGCGGTGACGGTCACCCGTGGCGTCGTCCTGCACGCCTGAGCTGAGAGGGAGCGCCGAACGTCCACGACTATTGTTCGAGTAGCTCCGGATGACGGTTGGTGGATGGGGCGGCCCATACGAGCATCGGACCGCGGGCGAGGAGTCTGACTTGCGAGCCGGTCGAGAGGTTCGTGTCTCCGGGGGTGCGGACGATCAAGATCTGCTCGCTGCTGTGCCCTTGGTGGATGGATATGTATGCGACGGCATCGTGGCCGTGGTAGCCGGACCGTGCTATCTCGCCCATGAGACCGCGCTCGCTATCGCCGGGTTGCAATTCGATCTGCTCGGGACGGATCAGAACGCTCACTGGGCACTTTCTCGGTGGCGCCTCGCCGTGCCAGTGGGCGGGAAGCCTTCCCAGTGGCGTGTCGACGAACGCGCCGTCCAGGACGCCATCGAGAATGTTGGCCTCCCCGATGAAGCGCGCGAGCTCGTCGTCGATCGGACGGGCGTACAGATCCTGTGGTGGGCCGCATTGCGCGATCTTGCCGTCCCTCAGCACCGCGACGAGATTGGCGAGTGAGAGCGCCTCATCCTGATCGTGGGTGACGAGCAGCGCTGTGGTCGAGGACTGGCGGAGGATGCGCGCGACCTCCTCGCGGACGGAAGCGCGCAGATGTACGTCGAGCGAGGCGAACGGCTCGTCCAGGAGCAAGATCTCGGGTTTGATCGCGAGCGCCCGAGCCAGGGCTACGCGTTGCTGCTGGCCGCCGGAGAGCTGATGGGGGTAGCGGCGCTCGAGGCCGGTGAGCCCGACCATCTCGAGCAGGTCGCCGACTCCTTGACGTCGTGCTGCGCGGGGAAGCCCAAAAGCTACGTTCGCCTGCACCGTGAGGTGGGGAAACAGGCCACCCTCCTGGGGGACATAGCCGATCCGGCGCTGCTCGGGACGGACGTGCGTGCCCTCGCCGTCGACGAGCTTCCCGGCGATCCCGATGGTGCCACGATCGGGTCTCTCGAAGCCGGCGAGCAGGCGTAGCAGCGTCGTCTTGCCGCTGCCGGACGGGCCCAGGATCGCCGTGAGTGACCCGGCTGGCACGTCCAGGTCCAGGCCGGCGAGAACGGGGTACGCTCCGAAGCCCTTGTACAGGTCGCTGATCTGAACGCCGCTCATGTCGAGGGCGAAGTCCGCGATGGGAGCCTGTCGAAGAAGCGGCCGAGCACATAGCTCGGCACGGCCGCGAGCGCGATGATCGCGAGCGCGAAGGGCGCGGCCTGCCCGTAGGCGAGATTCTGCTGGTAGGCCCAGAACTGGGTTGCGAGCGTCTGCACGCCGGTCGGGATCAGGATCAGCGTCGCGGTCAGCTCGGTCACCGCCGAGAGGAACACCAGGCTGAAGGCCGCCGCCAGCCCGGGGGCGATCAGCGGCAGCGTCACACGCCACAGCACCGCCGCACGCCGCCGGCCGAGTGAGCGGGCGATCTCTTCGAGGCTGGGCGGCGCTTGCATGACCGACGCGCGCACGCCAACCAGGGCGAGCGGGAAGAACAGGATCGCGTAGGCGAGGATCAAGAGCGGGGCGCTCTGATACAGGAACCCGTCGGCGTAGCGCTCGGTGAAGTAGGAGAACGCGAGCGCGATCACCAGCCCGGGCATCGCGAGCACGAGGTAGGTGCTGCGCTCCAGCAGCTGGTAGACCCGGCCTCTGTGACGGACGGCGAGCAGAGCGACCGGCAGCGCCATCAGCGTCGCGATCGCGGCGGCGGCGCCGCTGTAGAGAGCAGTGTGCCAAGCGGCGTCCAGGAGCGAGACGCCGGTGAGATAGCCGTGCCCAGCCTCAAGCATCCAGTAGACACTTGCGCCGACCGGCATACCGAGCGCGAGCGCGGCGAGCAGCAAAAAGCCGGCGAGCACCGGCACTCTCGCACGGCCCAAGCGGTGGCGTGCCGTGACGCGTTGCGTTAGCGGCCCCGAGCGGCTGACGCGTCCCCTACCCCGTGTCAGTCCCTCACCGCAGAGCACCAGCAGGCTGAGCAGCACGAGCACAAGCGACAGGGCCGAGGCTGTCGGGACGTTGAAGGAGACGTTGAACTCGGTGAAGATCTCGGTCGTGAACGTCTGGTAGCCGAGGATCTCAAACGCGCCGTACTCGGCCAGCAGCACCAGCGCGACGAGCAGGCAGCCGCCGAGGATCGCCGTGCGGGCCTGTCCGAGCGTGATCCGCCAGAACGTTTGCAGGCGCCCGACGCCGAGACTGCGCGCCACCTCCTCCTGGCCGGGGTCCGCGTTACGGAAGCTCGCGGCAACCGGCAAATAAACCAGCGGGTAGATCGCGAGAGTCATCACGAGCACCGCGCCGCGGAACCCCTCCACCCAGGTACTCAGCGAAGCCCAGCCGAAGCTCACCACGAAGTCCGGGATCGCGAGCGGAACCACGACCAACACGGCCCACACGCTTCGGCCCGGCAGATCGGTCCGCTCGACGAACCACGCCGCCGAGGTCCCGATCACCGCGCACAGGACCGTCACCACCAGGGTCAACCTGATCGTGTTCCACAAAAGGCTCGCCGTCAACGACCGGAAGATCAGGTTCACGATCGTCGAGGTCCCCGCACCGTGCGCCTCGATCAGCAGAAAGCACAACGGCGCCACCAGCACGACCGCAACCGCCAGGCTGAGCATCAGTAGCCCCCAGGGCCGCAGAGCACGGCGGGTCGGCACGACCCCGCCGTGCGGTGCCGTCGCCGGCGGAGCGTCAACGACGGCCGGTGCGGGCACCGTGCTCACCAGCAGCTGCGGGATTGAGCATCGTGCCTCACAGCAGCCCCGCCTTGCGCAGCAGCGCGATCGCGGTCGACCCATCCCCGAGCTCGGGGATCGTGATCGGATTGGGCTGAAGTTCATCGAATGGTGTCTCCGGCGCGGCGGTCCTGACACCGGAGGCGATCGGGTACTCGAAGCTGATCGAGTGCGCGATGATTTCCTGACCCTGCTTTGAGACGAGGAACGCGAGAAACTTCTGCGCGTCCTCCTTGTGCCTGGAGGACTTCAATATCCCAGCGCTCGATACGTCAAGCACATAGCCAGGGTCGCGCGGGGCGAAGTAGGCGATCTTCGACGGCACGTTCGACGTGCCGAGCTCGGCGCGCATCCGATACCAGTAGTACTGGTTCACGACCCCGAACGCGACCGCACCGCGGTTGACCTCATCCGCGATCGTCTCGTTGTCGGGATACACGTGGCTGCCGGCGTTTGACTTGAGCGCTTCCAGCCACTTCAGCGCGGCCGCTTCGCCGTAGGTGCGGGCGTAGGAGGTCACGATCGGCTGGAAGTCGGTCTCCCCGGCCGCAAACGCCAGCTTGCCGCTGTACTTCGGATCGGCCAGTTCGGTGACGCTGCGCGGCAGTTCGCTCGCGCTGATCAGGCTGGGGTTGTAGATCAGCACGCTGACCCTCGCTGAGACGCCGAGCCAGTCGCCCTGCGGTGAGTTGTACTTGCTCGGAGTCTTTGCGAGCGTTGACGGCTCGACGGGCGCGAGCAGCCCCTTGCCCTGCAGGTACTCCAGCGCGGGCGAGTTCTCGGTATAGACGACGTCTGCGGGCGAGTTGGAGCCCTCAGTCACGATCTCATCCGCGAGCGTGTCCTCGTCGTCGTTGCGGACATTCACCTTGATGCCCGTCTGCTTTTCAAATCCTTCAACCAACGAGTCGGTTGTCTGCTCGTGCTGGCCGTTATACAACGTGATCGACTGCCCCGACCCCGACGAGGAGGCGCTCCCGCAGCCGGCCAGCAAGCCGGCTGTGAGCGCGAGCGCCGCCAGGAGAGAAGCGATGCGTCGTGTGCTGACCATGAGTGTCCTCGGTCGGCCGGCGGTGGTCACGATTCGATTCCCGGGCAGAGATGTTCGATCGTCTTACTCGCCGCGCTCACGGCGCTCTTGGCAGCGCTAGACCCGTCAGTGGACGAGAACGACTGATACGCGGCGGCGAGCGTCTCGATCGCACGATGCAGGGCTCCGTCAGCCGTGTGGATCTCGCGCAGTGGCAGGATCTGCGCCTGCGCATGACCGACCGGGTCCGCTTCCGGGTCGGGGCCGTCGCTGAGCGCCGCTTGCACCTGCTCGCAAGTCTGCTTCTTGACCTGTGCGCTGGACAGCGCTGGCTTGGAGGACCCGCAGGCGCCCAGCAGCAGCGCCATCGCGATCGCGACAGCGACCGACCATCGGCATTGCGCTGTAATGCCCAAACTCGACCTCCTGGCAGAGAAGTCCGACTGCAGAACTCGGGTATGACGGCGCGGACACTACCACAACTTAGGCAACCCTAACTACGAGCCGGCGACGCTCGAACGCTCGAGATATCGGCGCTCGGGCTGGCGTAAGCAGGTCCCTTGTGTCGCTCGAACGACGATCAGACACATCCGCTCATGCTTGACAGTTCTTGGGACGTGGGCCGCTGACAGCGCGAGCTGCTGAGAACCGTCAGCCGGCCTCCACCTCGGCCGCGTCGAGCAGGCCGCTCAGGTCGTACCCGCCCAGCGCCTCGATGCCCGGAAGATAGGTGAGATCGAAGTGCATCGGGGTGACCGCGATGCGGCCCGCCGCCACGGCGGCGAGGTCGGTGCCGGGCTCGTCGTGGAAGCCGGGGTCGTCGCCGTAGATCCAGTAGCGCCGGCGTGCCGGGGGGCCGACGTCCTCGCGCTCCAGCTTCAGCTCGTCGCGGTAGATGCGCTTGCCGAGGCGTGCCACCTCCACGCCGTCGGGGCGCCCGGCGGGGACGTTGACGTTGAGCAGCGTGTTGGGGGGCAGCGGCAGCGACTCCAGGCGCTCGACCAAGCGCGCGACGAAGCCGGCGGCCACGTCGAAGTTGAAGCCGCCGTGGAAGCGGTAGTCGAGGGAGCGCGCACCGGACTGCTGGGAGACCGCGATCGAGGGCAGCCCCAGCACGACGCCCTCCAGCGCCGCCGCGACGGTGCCCGAGTAGGTGATGTCGTCGCCGAGGTTGGCGCCGTGGTTGATGCCCGCCACCACCACGTCGACGTCGAAGCCCTCAACCACGCCGAGGCGGGCGAGGCGCACGCAGTCCACGGGGGTGCCGTCGGTGGCATACCCCGGACTGCCGTCGGGCATCTCCACCTCTTCGACCCACAGCGGCCGGCGCGTGGTGATCGAGCGGGCCATCGCGGAGCGGTTGCCGTCGGGCGCGATCACCGCAAGGCGCACGTCGGGCAGCGCCGCGAGCGCGGCGTGCATCGCGCGCAAGCCGTCGGCCTCGATCCCGTCGTCGTTGGTCAGCAGTACGTTGAGCATCCCTCTCCAGCATAGGGGCCGGCGAGCGGGCTTCGATCGCCGTGTGGCCTCCGCGTGATCGGCTCCCCACCCACGCTCCGGCTGGCATGTTGCCAGCACGGTCTCCCTGCCCACCCAAGACCGCTCCGACGGCCGGCTTCCTGGTGGGCCTACGGGTAGGCCACCGACGCCAGCGCCAGCCCGTGCGCTGGCGCGGTGGGGCCCGCCTCGGGGCGGGGCCGGCCCTCCAGCAGGCGCGTGAACTCCTCCACCGTGTACCGTCCGGCGGCGACCTCCAGCATCGTGCCCACCAGCACGCGGTTCATGTGGCGCATGAACGTGTTGGCCTCGATCCAGAACTCCAGCAGGTCACCCTTCTCGAGAGCGTGCGCGTGCTCGTTGGGTGCCAGGGCGGGCGACGCTGGCCACGACTCTCCGCCGCCCGACCCCCTCTCGCCAGCCGGGGCGGGGAGGGCGCGCCACTCGGCGGCCCACACGTCGCGCTCGAAGCGCACGTGGTCGGTCTCGGTGGGCGTGAACGCGGTGAAGTCGTGCGTGCCCGTGAGCGCCTCCGCGCACGCGTCGAGCGCGTCGCGGTCGACCGGCTGCGGCCACCACAGCACGTGCGCGCGCGTGAACACCCCGCGCGCGCGGCGGTTCAACACGCGGTAGCAGTAGGTGCGGCTGCGCGCGTCGCGGCGCGCGTCGAAGCCCTCGGCGGCCGGTTCGGCGGCGAGCACCGCCACGTCGGGGGGCAGCAGCGCGTTCAGGCGCGCGGGGTCCACCGCCTCGTGCGCGTAGCTCGCCACCTGCCCCCACGCATGCACGCCGCGGTCGGTGCGCCCCGCCACCGTCAGCGTCAGCTGCTCACCGTCAACGCCGCGCTCGCCGAGGATCGTGCGCAGCGCGCGCTCCAACTCCTCCTGCACGGTGCGCAGCCCCGGCTGGCGTGCCCATCCGGCATACTCGCCGCCATCGTACTCCAGCGTCAGCTTGCTAACCATCGTCAGCAATCTTGCCCACCATCGTCTGGCAATGCTATGCGCCCGCTGGTCGCTGGGCATGGAGGACCGAAGCCGGGAGACACTCGCCTTCGGCTCGCATCCCCGTTTCGGCCAGCGCCCGGGCGGCTGTGACACGCGCGCGGCACGCGGACGATCCCCTGCCCCCTTCGTCTGCGCGCCGCCCGCGCCGGAACTGTTTACACCAGCTCGAGGAACACCATCTCGGTCGAGTCCGAGCGGCGCGGGCCGAGCTTGAGGATGCGGGTGTAGCCGCCAGGGCGGTCGACGTAGCGGGGGGCGACCTCGACAAACAGGCGGTGCACCGCGAACTTGTCCTGCGCCAGCGCCGAGAGCGCCTGGCGGCGGTTGTGCAGGTCGTCGCGCTTGGCCAGCGTGATCAGCTTCTCGATCTCCGGCTTCACGGCCTTCGCCTTGGCTTCGGTCGTCTTGATCCGCTCGTGCTCGAGCACCTCCTTGGTGAGGTTCATGAGCAGCGCCTTGCGGTGCGCCGAGTCGCGGCTGAGCTTGTTGCGGGTCTTCTGGTGTCGCATGGTCTTGGAGAGTTTAGTCCTGGCGCAGGTGCAGCCCGCGCCCTTCGAGCGTCTCGATCACCTCGTCGATCGACTTCTTGCCGAAGTTGGGGATCGCGTTCAGCTCCGCCTCCGACTTGGAGATGAGGTCGCCCACGGTTTGGATACCCGCGCGCTTGAGGCAGTTGTAGGAGCGCACCCCCAGCTCCAGCTCCTCGATCAGGATGCCCCACTCCTCGCCCTGCAATGCAGCCTGGCCGCCGGCGCCCGCCACCGCGAGGCCGTGCCCGTCCAGCTGCCCACCGGGGGAGGCACGCAGCTCCTGGATGCGGTCGGCGTCGGTGAAGATCGCCAGCTGTGAGATCAGCAGCTCCGCGGCCTCGCGCAGCGCCGCCTGCGGCTCGATCGAGCCGTCGGTCTCGATGTCGAGCGTGAGCTTGTCGAAGTCGGTCTTCTGTCCCACACGCGCCTGCTCCACTGCGTAGGCAACACGCCTCACCGGCGAGAAGATCGAGTCGATCGGGATCACCCCGATCGGCTGGTCGGGGGACTTGTTCTCCTCGGCCGGCCTATACCCGCGGCCGCGGCCGATCGTCATGTACAGCTCCAGCTTGGTTTTTTTCTCCAGCGTGGCGATGTGCACGTCGGGGTTGAGAATCTCCACGCCCGCCGGCAGGTCGATGTCCTTGGCGGTGATCTCACCGGGGCCGGTGACCACCAGTGGGGCCTCCACCTCGGAGGCGTCGGAGTGCATCCGGCACACGATCCCCTTGAGGTTGAGCACGATGTCGGTTACGTCCTCCTTGACGCCGGGGATCGTGGAGAACTCATGAGCCACCCCCTCGATGCGCACGCTGGTGACGGCTGCGCCCGCCAGCGAGGAGAGCAGCACGCGGCGCAGCGAGTTCCCGAAGGTGTAGCCGAACCCGCGGTCGAGCGGCTCGATGGTGAAGGTGCCGCGGTTCTGCTCCACGGACTCGCTTGTGATCCGGGGGATTTGGAAGTCGAGCATCAGCGTCCTAACGTCGTGGTGTTCTGACTAATAGAAGAGGAACCCGACCGAAGCCGGGGGAACACGCGCCTCCGGCGCGAGTTCCCGTTTCGGCCAGCCAGCCTCCGGCTGGCTGCGAGACCCTCTTTGACCGGCGCCTATTGGGCGCCGGCTCCTAGGCATCTTTCCCGCGCGAGCGGGGGCAATGCCCGTGAAACTCTCCAAGCCCGCGTGCACGAGCCCTTACTTCGAGTACAGCTCGACGATGAGCTGCTCCTGCACCGGCGCCGCCACCTCGCGCCGCTCGGGCCTGCGCAGCACCTTCGCGGTCAACGACTCGTGATCGGCCTGCAGCCACGCCGGGATCTGCCCGGTGAGCTCCGTCGCATCCCTGATCACCTGGGTGGCGGGAGTGCCAGCCTTGATCGCGATCACCTCGCCCGGGCGCACCTGGTAGCTGGGGATGTTCACGCGCCTGCCGTTGATCGTCCAGTGGCCGTGGAGGATCAGCTGCCGCGCCTGGCGGCGGGAGGCGGCGAAGCCGAGGCGCACAAGCACGTTGTCGAAACGGCACTCCAGCAGCGCCAGCAGGTTCTCGCCGGTGATCCCCGGCTGGCGCGAAGCCTTCTCGTAGTAGCCGTGGAACTGCTTCTCCAGCACCCCGTAGTAGCGGCGCGCCTTCTGCTTCTCGCGCAGCTGCAATCGGTACTCGCTCTGTTTCTGGCGACCCCTGCCGTGCTCGCCGGGCGGGTAGGAGCGGCGCTCGACGCCGCATTTGTCGGTCAGGCAGCGCTCGCCCTTGAGGAACAGCTTCTGTCCCTCGCGACGGCACTGCTTGCACTGGGGGCTGGTGTCTCGTGCCATCTCTACACCCTTCGGCGCTTACGTGGGCGACATCCGTTGTGGGCTTGGGGCGTCACGTCCTTGACGCCCGTCACTTCGAGGCCCGCCGCGGAGAGCGAGCGGATCGCGGTCTCGCGGCCGCTTCCGGGACCCTTGACGTACACCTCCACCTTCTGCAGCCCCTGCTCGAGGCCCTTGCGCGCGGCGGCGTCGGCGGTCACCTGGGCGGCGAACGGCGTGGACTTGCGCGAGCCCTTGAAGCCGGCTCCGCCCGCCGACTCCCAGGCGATCACGTTGCCCTGCACGTCGGTGAGCGAGACGATCGTGTTGTTGAACGACGTCTTGATGTGGGCCTGTCCCACGGGGATGTTCTTCTTCGGCTTGCGTTTGCCGCGTGCGCGTTTGGGTGCCGCCATTACTTCTTACCGGCTTTCTTCTTGCCGGCGACCTGCATCCGCTTGGGACCCTTGCGGGTGCGCGCGTTGGTCTTCGTCTTCTGGCCCCTCACCGGCAGGCCGCGGCGATGGCGCAGGCCGCGGTAGCAGGCGATCTCCTGCAGGCGCTTGATGTCCTGGGAGCGCTCCCTGCGCAGATCGCCCTCGACCGTGAGATCGGCGTCGATCGCGTCACGCAGCTTGGACACCTCGTCCTCGGTCAGGTCGCGCACGTAGGTGTCGGGGCTCACCCCCACCTCGGCCAGCAGCTTGTTGGCGGTCGAGCGCCCAATGCCGAAGATGTAGGTCAGCCCGATCTCCGAGCGCTTGTTGAGGGGCAGGTTGACCCCGGCGATGCGTGCCACTGCCTAGCCCTGCCTCTGCTTATGGCGCTTGTTCTGGCATATCACCAGCACCGCCCCATGGCGGCGGATGATCTTGCATTTTTCGCACATCGGCTTCACCGACGGTCGTACCTTCATGATCCCTTTCGGCTGGTCCAGCGGCCGGGCTCTGGCTGCCGGGACGGCCGCCGCTACCTGGACGAGGATAAGTTCGCAGCACGGAACGCTTTCGCGTGCGCGCGGACAGTCGATAGTAGCAGCTACCCCGTGCTCGCTACCTGCTCGCCCACCGGCGGGGCGGCTGCGGCAGTGTGGCCGTTGGCCGAGTGCTCGCCGGCCCCCTCCCGCTGATGCCACGGCGTGAGCACGCGCGGACCGTTGGCGGTGATCGCGACTGTGAACTCGAAGTGCGCCGCCGGCGAGTCGTCCTGGGAGAACACCCCCCACCCATCACCCCCCACGCGCACCGCGGGGCGCCCCGCGGTGGTCATCGGCTCGATCGCCAGCACCATCCCCTCTTCCAGCAGCGGGCCCTTGCCCGGCCGGCCGTAGTTGGGGACCTGCGGGTCCTCGTGCATGCTGCGACCCACGCCGTGCCCCACCAACGAGCGGACGATCGAAAGGCCGGCATCCTGCGCCACGCGCTCGATCGCGTACGAGACGTCGCCCATGCGGTTGCCGGCGCGGCACTGCTCCACCCCAGCGAACAGCGCCTCGCGGGTGGCGCGCAGCAGGTTCTGCTCCACGGCGCCGATCTCCCCGACGGGGAAAGTGCGGGCGGCGTCCGCCACCCAGCCGTCGAGCGTGACGCCCACGTCGATCGAGATGATGTCGCCCTGGTCGAGCCGGTAGCGCCCTGGGATGCCGTGCACCACCATCGCGTTGGGGGAGGCGCAGATCGAGCCGGGGAAGCCGCGAAAGCCCTTGAAGGTGGGGGTCGCCCCGTGAGAGCGGATGAAGCGCTCGGCGGCTGTGTCCAGCTCCTCGGTTCGCACGCCCGGACGGATCCTGCTCTCGAGCAGCGCCAGCGTCTGCACGAGGATCTCGCCCGCCGCCGCCATCTTCTCGATCTCCGCGGGGGTCTTCTTGATGATCATCTGATCTGAGCTTAGCCTCCCTCCGCCGACGATGGCACCGGCGCTGGGCGATACGGGATCCTCCTGCCGCCGGGTAGCGGGACGCTTCCGTCCGCCGGCGGCTGGGACGTCTCTGTCAGAGCTTGTCCTCTAACCGGAGCGTCGCCAGCGTCGCGCGGATGTGGTCATGCACCTCGTTCGGGCTGCGGCTGCCATCGAAGCGGCGCAGCAAGCCCTGCTCCTCGTAGTAGCCGATCAGCGGCTTGGTCTGGGCGTGGTACACCTCCAGGCGCGTGCGGATCGTCTCCTCCTTGTCGTCATCGCGCTGGATCAGCCGCGAGCCGTCCTGATCGCACACGCCCTCGCGCTTGGGCGGGTCGAACTCCATGTGGTAGATGTGGGCGGGGTTCTTCACGCACACCCTCCTGCCGGCGAGGCGACGCACCACCTCCTGGTCGGGCACGTCGATCAGCAGCGCCGCGGTCAGCCTCCGTTGCAGGCCGTCGAGCGCCTCCCCGAGCGCCTCTGCCTGCGCCTCGTTGCGCGGGAAGCCATCCAGCAGGAAACCGTCGCGGGCGTTGTCGGTGCCGATCCGCGCGGTGATCATGCCGACGATCACCTCGTCTGGCACCAGCTTGCCGGCGTTCATGTACTGCTGCGCCTCCCTGCCCAGCTCGGTGCCCTCTTGCACCTGCGCGCGCAGCATGTCGCCCGTCGAGATATGCGCGAGCGCGAAATCGCTCTGCAGACGGTCCGCTTGGGTACCCTTGCCCGCGCCGGGCGGGCCAAGGAGGATCAGGTTCAGCTCTGACACTCCCCTTCAGCCTACCTGGTGGGGCTACTTCAAGAAACCCCGCACTCGAGCGGGAAGGGGGCAGGCCCCCCTCCCGACCTCCCCCCAACAGAGCGCCACTTCAAGAAGCCCTCGCACTCAAGCGGGAAGGGGGCAGGCCCCCCTCCCGACCTCCCCCCAACAGAGCGCTACTTCAAGAAGCCCTCGTAACTTCGCATCATCAACTGTGCCTCGAGCTGCTTCATCGTTTCCAGCGCCACCCCGATCACGATCAGGATCGACGTGCCCCCCAACTGCAGTTCCACATGTGTGCGGTCGAACAGAATCGTCGGCAGCGCCGCCACCGCCGCGAGGAAGAGCGCGCCGGGAAACGTCAGGCGGGCGAGGATGCGGTCGAGGAATTCGGCCGTCGGGCGCCCCGGGCGCACGCCGGGGATGAAGCCGCCGTACTTCTTGAGGTTGTCCGCCTGGTCCACCGGGTTGAAGGTCACCGCCGTGTAGAAGTACGTGAAGATCACGATGAAGATCGACTCTCCCACGATGTAGTGCCAACCTTTGGGGTTGAAGAAGTCGGACACTTCCTGGCCGGTGTGGCTTTTGATCAGCTGCCCGATCGTCGGCGGGAAGGCCATGATGCTGGCCGCGAAGATCACGGGGATCACCCCCGCCATGTTCACGCGCAGCGGCAGGTAGGTCTGGCCGCCCTCGCTCATCCGCCGCCCGATCACGCGCTTGGCGTACTGCACCGGGATCCGCCGCTGGCCCTCCATCACGAACACGACCGCCGCCACCACCACCAGCACGAGGAACGGCATCATCACCTTGAACACCTGGTTCTGGGTCGTCCACCAGGCCTGGATCCCCGTCGGCAGGCGCGAGACGATCGAGGCGAAGATCAGCAGCGAGATACCGTTGCTGATGCCTTTCTGGGTGATCAGCTCGCCGATCCACATCAGCAGCACGCAGCCCGCCGTCAGGCACACCACGATCAGGAAGATGTGGGGGAAGTCGAACTTCGTGATGACCGATTCGCCGGCGCTCGCCTGCAGCGAGTGGAACAGGAAGACGTAGCCCACCGACTGCGCGAACGCCAGGCCCACGGTCAGGTAGCGGGTGTACTGCGTGATCCGCGCCTGCCCCACTTCGCCTTCCTTGGAGAGCTTCTCCAGGGAGGGCACCACCACCTGCAGCAGCTGCAGGATGATCGAGGCGGTGATGTACGGCATGATCCCCAGCGCGAAGATCGCGATTCGTGAGAGGCTCCCGCCCGAGAAGAGGTTCAGTAGCCCCAGGATGTTGGAGCCGCCCAGCTGCTTCTGGATGCTGTTGACCGCGGTCAGGTTGACCCCGGGCACCGGCAGGTGCGACCCCAGGCGGTAGAGCAGCAGCATCGCCGCCGTGAAGCCGATCTTCTTCCGGATGTCCGGCACCTGGAAGGCGTTAAGGATCGTCGCGAGCATCGCCTGGCGATTCTGACAGAAAAAGAGGAGCCCGGCAGGAGCCCAACCGCCGTGGGACGTGGCCCTCTACCAGAAGCAGGGGGAGCTAAGCAGCTGGCTTCTCGTCGAGCACGACGCAGCTGCCGCCGGCCGTCTCGATGCGCTCGCGCGCGCTGGCGCTGAAGGCGTGTGCGTGGATCGTCAGCGCCTTGCCGAGCTCGCCCTTCGCCAGCACCTTCACGGGAATCTGCTTGCGGGTGCCGAGGCCCTTGCCGCGCATCAGCTCCAGCGTGACCTCCGCGCCCGCCTCGAAGCGCGCGTCGAGGTCGCCGATGTTGACCGCCTGCGTGTGGGTGCGGAACGGCTCGAACGGCATCGACTTCTTCATGTGCGGGCCCCTGAGCTTGCGCATCCGCATATGAATCGGCATCTGCCCACCCTCGAAGCGATCCCGGCTCTTGGCACCTGAGCGCGAGCCGTACCCCTTCTGGCCTCTGCCGGCGGTCTTGCCCGTGCCCGAGCCTTCGCCGCGCCCCACGCGCTTGCGCGGCCGGCGGCTTCCCGGGGCCGGGGCGAGGCTGTGCAGGCCGATGCGGGGCTCCTGCTCGCTCACTTGCCCTGCTCCCGCACTTCCACGAGGTGGCGCACCGCGTGCAGCATCCCGCGCGCCTGGGGGGAGTCGTCGACCTTGACGGTGTGGCCGATCCTGCGCAAGCCCAGCGAGCGCAACGTGTCCAGCTGGCGCTTGTTGGAGCCGTTGCTCGATCGGCGCTGAACGACGGTGATGGCAGCCATCAGGCCGGCGCCTCCTCGGTGGGCTCCGCCTCCGGCGATGTCTCCGTCTCGGCCTCCGGTGCCGCCGCGGGCTCGTTGGCCTCGGCCGACGGCGCGGCCGCAGTCGGCGACCCGGCGGCGGACGGCGAGGCCTCGGCCGGCGCCCCCTCGATGGATGCCCCGTTCGGCGCGGTCTCCAACGTCTCACCCTCCGGCGGCTTGTCGGCGAGGCCCAGCACCTGGTTGATCGTCAAACCGCGCAAACGCGCAACCTCCTCGGGGGTGTTCAGCCCGCGCAGGCCGGTGATCGTGGCCTTCACGAGGTTGATCGGGTTCTGGGTGCCGAGGCTCTTGGAGAGGATGTCGTGGATCCCCGCCAGCTCCAGCACGGCGCGCACGCCTCCGCCGGCGATCACGCCGGTGCCGGGGGCGGCGGGCTTCAGCAGCACGCGGCCGGCGCCGAAGATCCCGGTGGTCTGGTGGGTGATCGTGCTCCCATGCTTGGGGACGCGGAAGAGGTCCTTCTTGGCGCGCTCCACGCCCTTCTGGATCGCCAGCGGCACCTCGGTCGCCTTGCCGTAGCCGACGCCCACCACTTCCCGTTCGTCGCCCACCACCACAAGGGCGGTGAAGGAGAAGCGCCTGCCGCCCTTGACAACCTTGGCGACGCGGTTGATCTCGACGACCCGCTCCTGGAGGTCCAGGCCGGCGGCGTTTACGGAGCGATCTGTGGGGATGGTGGACATGGGTGGAGTCGAGAGGGTAGCGGGCTGGTGGAAGAGGGAGGTGGCAGAGTGGGAGTCGAGGAGAGCGGTAAGGGGGTGGGGAAGCGGTCGTTGGCTGGAAGAGTGGTAGGAGTGAGGAGGGTCTTTAGACGACGATGCCCGCCTCGCGCAGCGCTTCTGCGAAGTCCTTGACGTGTCCGTGGTAGCGGTAGCCGCCGCGGTCAAACACCGCTTCGGTGACCCCCGCCGCTTTTACGCGCTCCGCCAGCAGCGCGCCCTCACGAGCGGTGCGCTCCGCCTTGGCGAGCGTCCGCAGCTCGGGCTCATACCAGTTGACCGCCGCCAGCGTGCGGCCGGAGAGGTCGTCGATCGCCTGCGCCGAGAGGCCCTTATTGGAGCGGAACACGGAGATCCGCGGCCGCGTGGGCGTGCCCGCGATCTTCGCGCGCACCCGGCGGCGCCGTTTCAAGCGGCGTTCTGGCTTGGTCATGAGGCTCATGTCAGGCCCAACTCCATTCGCATGAGCTCGCAGAGCAAGCTGGGCAAGGACGCAAGGAGCGTGGCCTGCTTTGGCACGCGAGCGACCGAGGACGCAGATCCAGCGCAGCTATGCGGGCTCATGCGCGCTTGCCCACCTTGCGGGCCACGTACTCGCCCTCGTAGCGGATGCCCTTGCCCTTGTAGGGCTCCGGCGGGCGCTGCTTGCGGATGATCGCGGCGGTCTCTCCCACCAGCTGCTTGGAGATGCCTTTCACGACGATCCTCGTGGGCGCGGGCACTTCGAATTCGATCCCGCTCGGTGCCGGGATCGGAACGGGATGGGAGTAACCGACCGCCAGCTCGAGGTCTTTGCCCTTCAGCTGTGCGCGATAGCCCACGCCCTGGATCTCCAGGCGCTTTTCGTAGCCCGCGGTGACGCCCTGCACCATGTTTGCCACCAGCGTGCGGGTGAGACCGTGCAGCGCGCGATGCTCGCCGCGGTCGGTGGGGCGGGTGACGAGCAGCTGCTCGCCTTCCTGCACGACCTGGATGTCGCGGTGTACGCGCTCCTGCAGCTCGCCTTTGGGCCCGCTCACGCGCACCGTCTCCGGCTCGATCGCGACGGTCACGCCGCTCGGTACGGGGATTGGCTGTCTTCCGATCCTGGACATCGTGGTGGGTCTCCAGCTCTCTCTCTCGCTCGCTCTGTGTGCTCTCGCCCGCGCGCTTGCGCTACCAGACCTGCGCCAGGACCTCGCCGCCGATGCCGGCCGCGCGTGCGTCGTGGCCGGTCATCACGCCCCGCGAGGTGGAGACGATCGACGTGCCCATCCCGCCCAGCACCTTGGGGATCCCGCCGGCCTGCACGTAGCTACGCTGACCAGGCCTCGAGATGCGCTTCAGGCCGGCGATCGCCGAGCGGCGGTCGGCGGTGTACTTGAGGCGGATCTCGATTACCTGCCCGGCGGCGCCATCCGGCGCCGGCGCCACCGACCAGCTCTCGATGTAGCCCTGCTCGGCGAGGATTCTTGCGAGCTCGGTCTTCAGTTTGGACGCGGGGATCTGCACCGTCTCGTGGGCGGCGTGGATCGCGTTGCGGATCCTCGTGAGGAAGTCCGCTATCGGGTCGGTCATCGGCATGGCTACTGGTTATGCACCAAATGCAATCTTCGAGGTGGCGTGCGAGATGTGATGTACATGGCGGCGTAGGATGGGAGGTGGGAGATGTTGTTTTAAATCGGGCCCTACCAGGAGGACTTTGTCATCCCGGGGATCTGTCCGTTGTGGGCCAGCTCGCGCAGACAGATGCGGCAGAGCCCGAACTTGCGATACACCGCCTTCGGTCGTCCGCAGCGGTTGCAGCGAGTATAGGCGCGCGTCTTGTACTTGGGCGTCCGCGCCTGCTTGACGCGCAGCGAGGTCTTGGCCATCAGTCGGTCGTCTCCTGGTCGGTGGTGCTCTCGGAGTCGGTGTCGGCGCTCTCCCCGAGGGCCTGCGCGAACTCCGCCGGTCGCCCGTACGTGGAGAAGGGCATCCCCAGCGCAGAGAGCAGCGCGAATGCCTCCACGTCCGTGCGCGCACTGGTGGTGATCGTGATGTCCAGCCCGCGCACTTGGTCGATCGCGTCGTAGTCGATCTCGGGGAAGATGATCTGTTCGCGCACTCCCATCGAGTAGTTGCCGCGGCCGTCGAACGAACGGGCGCGCAGGCCGCGGAAGTCGCGGATACGGGGGATCGCGATCGAGATCAGGCGGTCGAGGAACTCGTAGGAGCGCTCCCGGCGCAGCGTCACCGAGACGCCCACCGGCATCCCCTCGCGCAGTTTGAAGGCGGCGATCGACTTGCGTGCGCGGCGCACGCTGGGCTGCTGACCGGCGATCGTGGCAAGCTGGTCCTGGGCGGCCTTCAGCGCCTTAGAGTCCTGCTTGGCCTCGCCGATGCCCATGTTGAGCGTGATCTTCTCTAGGCGCGGAGTCTGCATCGAGGAGCTGTAGCCGAAGCGCTCGATCAACTGCGGGCGGATCTCCTCCATGTAGCGGACTTTCATGCGTGCGGGGGCTTCTGTGCTCATCAGTCGATCCTCGCTCCCGAGCGACGGGCGACGCGGAAGGGCCGGCCGTTCTCGCGCTCGACTCCCACGCGCGTGGGCTTGCCGCCTTTGGGGTCCAGCAGCATCACGTTGGAGACGTGGATCGGTCCCTCGCGCTCGATCACGCCGCCGACGGTCTGCCCGCGCATGGTGTCGGCCACCTGCTGAGGGCGGGTATGGCGCTTGATCATGTTCAGGCCCTCCACATACACGCGCTCCTTGCCGGGCTCCACGCGCAGCACGCGACCGCTCTTGCCACGGTCCTTGCCCGCGATCACCTGCACGCGATCGTCCGAGCGGATCCGCAGCGTGCGCCGTGACACCTTCGCCGGCGCTTTGGAGCGCTTCGTGCCGGTGCGCTTGGCGCCCGTGCCCTTGGCGCCGCTCGCCCGCGATCCGCCCTTGCTCGATCCACCGGTCTGCGCGCGAGCGCGTGCCATCTCAGATGACCTCCGGCGCGAGCGAGACGATCTTCATGAAGTTGCGCTCGCGCAGTTCCCGTGCGACCGGCCCGAACACGCGCGTGCCGCGCGGGTTGTTCTGCTCGTCGATGATCACCGCGGCGTTCTCGTCGAAGGAGATGTAGGTGCCGTCCTCGCGGCCGAACGGCTTCTTCGTGCGCACCACCACCGCCGTCACCACGTCGCCCTTTTTGACGGTGCCGTGGGGAGTGGCCTGCTTGACGGTGGCGGTGATCACGTCGCCCACGTGCGCATACCGGCGGCGCGAGCCGCCCTTGACGCGGATGCAGAGGATCTCGCGTGCCCCGGTGTTGTCGGCCACGCGCAGCCTGGTCTCGTTCTGGATCATGCCGTCGCCCTCTCCGTCATCGTGCCCTCTCCAAGACGTCCACCAGCCGCCAGCGCTTGGTGCGCGACAGCGGGCGGCTCTCGATCACGCGTACCACGTCGCCCTCGTGGGCGTCGTTGCTCTCGTCGTGCGCATGCAGCGTGGAGGAGCTGCGCACGATCTTCTCGTAGCGCCGATGCCGGCGGGCAACGTCGATGCGCACGGTGATCGTTTTGTCGGCCTTGTTGGACACAACCACGCCCTGGCGCACGCGCCCCGCACCCTCGCGCGGCGGATGCACAGGTGCGAGCGGCTGCGCAGCGGGCGTCGAGGCGCGATGCTCGGCACGTTTGGCGCGTTCCTGCAGGCGCCGCGCGCGGCGCTTGACTGCCTTTGTGCGACGCGTTGCATCCCGCTCGGCCTGGCGCTCCTCCGGCGTGCGCGGCTCACGAGCGCTGCCAGCGTGCGTCGAGCGCGTCTTGCGACGGCGCTCCTTCGGCGAAAGCTGCTCGACGGGCTCGGCGGGGGTGGCGGCCCGCGCTGCCGCGGGGGCCTGCTCGGCCTGTGCCTCACGCTCGGGGGCCTCCACCACCGGCTCCGGGGCAGCCTCCACCGAAGCGGGCGTCTGCTCGGGTGCCACGGCCTGCCCGGCCGCGGCCTCCTCGGGCTGCTGCTCGTCGCTCATCTCTTTGTCCTGTTCGTTGGCCATCGCCTCGTCACATCCCCAGTTCCCGCTCGTGCCGCACGGTGAGCGCGCGCGCGAGGTCGCGCTTGGCGCGGCTCACGCCGGCGGTGTTCTCAAGCTCCCCGGTCGCGTTGGCGAAGCGCAGCCCGAAGAGGTCCTTGCGCAGCGTGCCGATCTGCTCGGCCAGCTCGTCGTCCGGCATGTCACGCATCTCCTTGGCCATCATCGCTCTATCTCCCCAGCACTCGCCCGGGTGCGGCGGCCCTCATCGGCATTGTCAAGCCTCGCGCTCACCCTCACTCCTCCCGCATGACGAACTTGGACTTGACGGGAAGCTTGTGTGCGGCCAGCCGGATCGCGTCGCGGGCGAGCGGCTCTGGCACGCCGGCGAGCTCGAACATCACACGTCCGGGCTTGACCACGGCGACCCAGCCCTCGGGCGAGCCCTTGCCCGAGCCCATGCGGGTCTCGGCCGGCTTCTTGGTGACCGGCTTGTCGGGGAAGACGTTGATCCACACCTTGCCGCCACGCTTGATCTTGCGCGTCATCGCGATACGAGCGGCCTCGATCTGGCGGTTGGTGAGCCAGCCCTGCTCGAGCGACTTCAGGCCGTACTCGCCGAACTGCACCTTCACCTGGCCGCGTGACATCCCGCCGCGCCGGCCGCGGTGCTGCTTGCGATGCTTGACACGCTTGGGGGAGAGCATCAGCGAGTCACCTCGGGACTGCCGCCGCCGCGACCGCCGCCGCCCGGTCCACGACCGCCACCAGGACCACCAGGACCACGCCCGCCGCCGAAGCCGCCACGGCCACCGCCCGGACCACCGGGTCCACGTCCGCCGCCACCACCGCCGCCGGGGCCACCCGGCCCACGACCGCCGCCCGGACCGCCGGAGCCACGCCCGCCACCGGGGCCGCCCCTGCCACCGCCCGGACCACCCGGCCCACGGCCACCACCGCCAGATCCAGACCCGCCCGCCCCACGACCACCACCTGGGCCGCCGGGCCCCCCACGTCCGCCGCCACGCCCGCCGCCACCGGGGCCGCCTGGGCCGCCGCGGCCCCGGCCGCCGCCGCGCCCTTCACGGCCGTCGCGCCCACCACCGCGGCCGTCGCGGCCGTCGCTCGGCGGAGGCGGAGCGGTCATGTCGGTGAGATCGGCGCCGGTGTAGCCCTCGGGCATGATCTCGCCCTTGTTGACCCAGCACTTCACGCCGATGCGCCCGAACGTGGTGGCCGCCTCGTAGAAGCCGTAGTCGATGTCGGCGCGCATCGTGTGGAGCGGCACGCGCCCGTCGGAGTAGCTCTCGGTGCGCGCCATCTCGGCGCCGCCGAGGCGTCCGGCGACCTGCACCTTGACGCCCTTGGCGCCCGAGCGCATCGCACTGGTAAGCGCGCGCTTCATCGCACGGCGGAAGGCAACGCGGTTTTGCAACTGCTCGGCGATCGACTGCGCGACCAGCTTCGCGTCGAGCTCGGGGCGCTTGATCTCGAGGATGTTGACCTTGATCTGCTTCTGGGTCATGCGGTGCAGGTCGCGCCGCAGGGCGTCCACTTCGGTGCCCGACTTGCCGATCACGATGCCGGGGCGGGCGGTGTGGATGTTGACCTCCAATTCACCGGCGTCCTTGCGGATCGTGATATCGGAGAGGCCCGCGTGGGCGAGGCGGTCGGTGATGTGCCGGCGCACGCGAATGTCCTCCGCAAGGTACTCCGCGAAGTGGCGCTCATTGAACCAATTGGACTTCCAGTCGTGGATGTAGCCCACGCGCATGGCCTCTGGATGAACCTTCTGTCCCATCTTCTCTCGTCTCGATCCTCTTCTCTCGGTGTCTCGCCTCTACGACCGCGGGGTGAGCGTGATCGTGAGATGACTGGTGCGCTTGCGGATCGGCGTCGCCCTGCCCATGGCGCGCGGCCGAAAGCGCTTGATTGTGGGCCCCTCGTCGGCGTAGGCCTCGCGGACGACCAAGTCGTCCTCGAGCAGCTCGTGGTTGTTCTCCGCGTTGGCCACCGCAGACTCGAGCAGCTTGCTCCAGTCGCGCGCCACGTCGCGGGGCGTGAACGCGAGGATAGCGCGTGCCTCCGGCACAGACTTCCCCCGGATGTGCCCGCACACCATGCGAGCCTTGCGTGCGGAGGTGCGCACGTAGCGTGCCCGCGCACTCACCAGCTGCCGGCGCTCGGCCGGTTTGCGTTTGCCGGCGACCGCCGGTTGGCGCTCGGGGGCAGCCTCTTTCGCCGGGGCCCCCTCCTCCGGAGCCTCCTCAGCGACGGGCTCCGCGACCGGCTGCTCATCCGCGGCGGCGGCTTTTTTGGCGCGCCTCGCTTTGGCGGGCTTCTTCGCCTCGGGCTCGGCCTCAGCGGTCGGCTCCCCAGCGTCCGCACTCGGCTCATCCGCCTCCGGGGTCGGCTCAGCAGCGTCCGCACTCGCCTCCTCGGCCTCAGCGGCCTTCTCAACTTTTGCGGCCGGTTTTTTCACGGCAGCTTTTTTGGCCGTAGGTTTTTTCGCAGCCGGCTTTTCGGCAGCCGGCTCCACCGGGGTGTCGCCCGGCGTCTCGTTCTCTTTCTCGTCCTCGGCGCTCATCTCAACGGACCTTCCCGGACCCCGCATGACCACGGAAGTGGCGGGTGGGGGCAAACTCTCCAAGCTTGTGACCCACCATCGACTCCGACACGAACACGGGGATGTGCTTCTTGCCGTCGTGCACCGCGATCGTGTGGCCCACCATGTCGGGGAAGATCGTGGAGGTCCGCGACCAGGTGCGGATCATCTGTTTGCGATTCTCGGCGTTGAGCGCTTCGATGCGCTTCATCAGCCGCTCTTCCACCCACGGCCCCTTCTTGCTGGAGCGACTCATCGACAACCATCCCTTCCAGATACACAGTTCCACGGGCCCGCAGGTGAATCAAGTCCCGCCCGCCCAGGACGCACCGAGCGAAGTGTGCTGGCCGAAACGGGGATGCGAGCGAAGCGAGTGTCTCCCGGCTTCGGTACACGAGCAAGGGAGGACGCCGATCCAGCGCCGCCATGCGGGTTCGTGGGGCTCATCGCTGCTTGCCCTTTCCTCGACGCCGCCCGCGCACGATATAGCGGTTGGAGGTCTTGTTCTTCTTGCGGGTGCGATACCCGAGCGTCGGCACGCCCCACGGGGTGACGGGGTGCCGGCCGGCGGTAGTCGAGCCCTCGCCGCCGCCGTGCGGGTGGTCGACCGGGTTCATCGCCACGCCGCGGGTTTGGGGGCGCACGCCCATGTGGCGCTTGCGCCCGGCCTTGCCCACCTTGATGTTCTGGTGGTCGGAGTTGCCGATCGTGCCCACGGTGGCGCGGCACTCGGCCCTGACCAAGCGCATCTCCCCGGAGGGCAGGCGCAGGGTGGCCATATCGCCATCCTTGGCCATCAGCTGCACGCCGGCTCCAGCGGAGCGCGCCAGCTGCCCGCCGCGGCCGGGGTGGAGCTCGACGTTGTGCACCACCGTGCCGACCGGCATGCGCGCCAGCGGTAGGCAGTTGCCCACGGCGATGTCGGCATCCTCGCCAGAACTGACGGTCATTCCGACGGTCAGCCGCTGGGGCGCGAGGATGTAGCGCTTCTCGCCGTCGAGGTAGTGCAGCAGCGCGATGTAGGAGGAGCGGTTGGGGTCGTACTCGATCGCGGCCACCTTGGCGGGCACGCCGTCCTTGCGCCGCTTGAAATCGATCCGGCGGTACAGCCGCTTGGCGCCGCCGCCGCGGTGGCGGGCGGTCTTGCGGCCATGGGCGTTGCGCCCGCCGCTCTTCTTCAGGCCCTCGACCAGCGTCTTCTCGGGCTCACTCTTGGTGATCTCCGCGAAGTCGGCGTAGGAGGTGAAGCGGCGGCCGGGGGAGGTTGGCTTTGGTTTGCGAATCGGCATTGTGTCTCGGTTGCTCTCTCTCTACACGCTTTTTCGGCTTGCCTATACGCCCTCGAGCGACTGGAAGACGGGGATCGTCTCGCCCTCGCGCACCTGCACGATCGCCTTCTTCCAGGTGCGGGTGCGCCCGCTGATGGCGCCGCGGCGCTTGGGCTTGGACTTCACGCTCTGGGTGCGCACATTGACGACATGCACATCGAACAGCGATTCCACCGCCTGGCGGATCAGGGTCTTGTGCGCGTCTGGGTGCACGCGGAAGGTGTAGCGGCCGAACGCCGAGAGCGCGTAGCTCTTCTCGGAAATGACCGGGCGGATGATGACCTGGTAGTGCTCCATCACTCCTCACCCTTCCCGCCGCCGGCGCGCGCGGTGAGCGCGTCGAGCGCGGCCTGCGAGAGCACCAGCGATGCGGCGCCCACGAGGTCGGCGACGCCCACATCCTCATGCGGGCGCACCGCCACGCGTGCGAGGTTGCGGAACGACAGCGCCGCGTCCGACTCCTCGGGCGCGAGCGCCACGAGTGTGGGACGGGGCTGGTTCCAGTCATCGAGCAGATCCATCGCCTGGCTGGTCTTGGGCGCGGTGAAGACCGTTGCATCCAGAACCGCGAGCGACCCGCGCGAGGCGTGCAGCGAGAGCGCGCTGCGCAGTGCGGCACGCTGCTCCTTGCGATTGACCTTGAAGGTGTAGGAGCGCGGATGGGGACCGAACACGATGCCGCCTCCGGTCCAGATCGGCGAGCGGCTGGAGCCGGCGCGGGCTCGCCCGGTGCCCTTCTGACGCCATGGCTTGGCCGAGCCGCCGGAGACCATTGCGCGGGTCTTGGTGGCGGCGGTGCCGCGGCGGCGGGCCGCCTGCTCGGCGCGCACGCTCTGATGCACGAGCGGCATGTGGAAGCCGGCGGAGAAGGCGGCGGCGTCCAACCCGACGGTCTTGCTGGCGGCGCCCCCCAACACAGGAGCTTTGAGCGCGGCGTCAGCCATCGGCACGCACCTCCGTCGCTTGGCCGTCGGCGGTCGCGGTAGGACGAACCACGGAGCAACTCACGGTCTCAGTCATCGGCGCGCACCTCCACAACCCCACCGCGCGGGCCGGGCACCGAGCCTCGCACCATCAAGAGGTTCTGGGCGGCGTCCACGGCGATGATCTCCAGGCCGGGTTGTGTGACGCGACGGTTGCCCATCTGGCCGGGCCCGCGGATGCCCTTCATCACGCGCGCGGGCGTGGCGGAGGCGCCGATCGAGCCGGGGGCGCGGACGTTGTGCGAGCCGTGGGACTTGGGGCCGCTCTTGAAGCCGTGGCGGCGAATCGTGCCCTGAAAGCCCTTGCCCTTGGAGACCCCGGCGATCTTCACGCGTCCACCAACCTCGAAGGAGGCGACGGTGACGCTCCCGCCGAGCTTCAGCTCACCGAGCGCCGCGGGGGGATCCCTGAACTCCACGAGGTGGCGCAGCGGGGGGGCGTCGGCCTTCTTCAGATGCCCCAGCTCCGCTTTGGTCAGGTGCTTCTCGCGGGTGGCGCCAAACGCCAGTTGCACCGCGTCATACCCGTCGCGCTCGGAACTACGCAAGGCGGTGATTGGGCAGGGCCCGGCCTCCAGCACAGTGACGCGCGCGACCGAACCGTCCTCCCTGAAGAGCTGAGTCATTCCGAGCTTCTTGGCGAGAATCGCGGACATTGAACTCAAGTGGCGAGGCGGATCTCGATGTCGACGCCGGCGGGCAGATGGTCGAGGCGCTGCAGCGAGTCGACGGTCTTGGGAGTGGGCTGGTGGATGTCGATCAGGCGCTTGTGGGTGCGGATCTCGAAGTGCTCGCGCGAGTCCTTGTCCTTGAAGGGGGAGCGGATCACGCAGTACACGTTCTTCTCCGTGGGCAGCGGCACCGGCCCGGAGACGGTGGCACCGGTGCGTGTGGCGGTCTCTACGATCTCCTTCGCGGCGGACTCGATCGCTCGAGTGTCGTACGCCTTCAGGCGAATACGTATCTTGTTCTGGGCGGCTGGTGCCATGGGAAAAAGTCAGTCTTCTATCTGGGGAAGGAATCGGTTGTCTGGATTGCCCAGCGGGGCGCGCGAACGTTCTTCGCCGCACCGCGCTGGGCGGAGCTGCATCGTCGTATCTGTCTGGCAATAAAAAAGCGCCCCCGGATGGTTCCGGGAGCGCCTTTTGGTACTACTCGATGATCTCGCTGACCACGCCCGAGCCCACCGTGCGACCGCCCTCTCGGATCGCGAAGCGCAGGCCCTGGTCCATGGCGATCGGCTGGATCAGCTCGATCTCCATCTGGACGTTGTCTCCGGGCATCACCATCTCCACGCCCTCGGGCAGCTTGGCCACGCCGGTGACGTCGGTGGTGCGGAAGTAGAACTGCGGCCGGTACCCGGAGAAGAACGGGGTGTGGCGCCCGCCCTCCTCCTTCTTGAGCACGTAGACCTCTGACTTGAACTTGGTGTGGGGGGTGATCGAGCCGGGTTTGCACAACACCTGCCCGCGCTCGATCTCCTCGCGCTTGGTGCCGCGCAGCAGGCAGCCGACGTTGTCGCCCGCGCGACCCTCGTCGAGGATCTTGCGGAACATCTCGACGCCCGTCACCACCGTGGAGGTGGAGTCGTGGACGCCCACGATTTCGACGGTGTCGCCGGTTTTGACGATCCCCTGCTCGATGCGCCCGGTCGCGACGGTGCCGCGGCCGGTGATCGAGAAGACGTCCTCGACCGGCATCAGGAAGGGCTTGTCGAGCTCGCGCACCGGCACGGGGATGTAGTCGTCGAGCGCCGCGGCAAGGTCGAGGATCTTCTGCTTGTATGCCTCGTCGCCTTCCAGCGCCTTCAGCGCCGAGCCGATCACGAACGGGATGTCGTCGCCGGGGAAGTCGTACTCGGAGAGCAGCTCGCGCACCTCGACCTCAACCAGTTCGAGCAGCTCCTCGTCGTCGACCATGTCTGCCTTGTTGAGGAACACCACGATGTAGGGGACGCCCACCTGGCGGGCCAGCAGGATGTGCTCGCGTGTCTGGGGCATCGGGCCGTCGGCGGCGCTCACCACCAGGATCGCGCCATCCATCTGCGCGGCGCCGGTGATCATGTTCTTGACGTAGTCGGCGTGACCGGGACAGTCCACGTGCGCGTAGTGGCGGTTGTCGGTCTGGTACTCCACGTGTGAGGTGGCGATCGTGATCCCGCGTTCCTTCTCCTCGGGAGCGTTGTCGATCTCCTCGAAGCTGCGGGCTTCGGCGCCTCCCTTCTCGGCCAGCACCGTGGTGATGGCGGCAGTCAGCGTCGTCTTGCCGTGATCGATGTGACCGATGGTGCCGACGTTGACGTGCGGCTTGTCGCGCTCGAACTTCTCCTTCGCCACTTTGCTCTGCTCCTCTGGAATCGACTGGTTGTGCTCACCCGTGTGAGGGCGAACCCGAGAAATCTATCTAAATGCCACGTTTCGTGATCGCCGGTCCAATTTATGCCGGAACCGGCTCCCCCGTCCGCTGTTCGATGATCTTCTCCGCGATGTTGGGGGGTACCTCCTCGTAGCCCTCGAACTGCATCGTGTAGGTGGCGCGTCCCTGCGTGTTGGAGCGCAGGTCGGTCGCATACCCAAACATCTCGGAGAGCGGAACGAGCGCGTGGATCGCATGCGCGTTTCCCTGCTGCTCGGAGCCGTGTAGATGTCCGCGCCGGCGCGAGAGGTCGCCCATCACTTCGCCCATGAACTCCTCGGGGGTGACGACCTCCACCGCGAAGATCGGCTCCAGCAGCACTGGCTTGGCGCGCCGCGCGGCCTCCTTGAAGGCGAGCGAGCCGGCGACCTTGTAAGCAATCTCCGAGGAGTCCACCTCGTGGTACTTGCCGTCGACCAGCGTCACGCGTATGTCCACCATCGGGTAGCCCGCCTTGACGCCGTTCTCCAGCGCCTCCTCGACGCCCTTCTCGACGGCGGGAATGAACTCCGAGGGGATCGCGCCGCCCTTGATCTTGTTGACGAAGTCGAAGCCCTCGCCGGGCGCGGGCTCGATGTTGATGTAGACCACACCGTACTGGCCCGAGCCGCCGGTCTGGCGCACGAACTTGCCTTCGACCTTCTCGGCGGTGCCGCGCACAGTCTCGCGGTAGGAAACCTGGGGGCGCCCGACGTTGGCCTCCACGCCGAACTCGCGCTTCATGCGGTCCACGAGCACTTCCAGGTGCAGCTCGCCCATCCCGGAGATCTCGATCTGCCCGGTCTCTTCGTTGGTGCGAACCTGGAAGGTGGGGTCCTCCTCCGCGAGGCGCCCCAGCGCAACCGACATCTTCTCCTGATCGACCTTGGTCTTGGGCTCGACCGCGACCTTGATCACGGGCTCGGGGAACACGATCGTCTCCAAGCGCACGGGAGCATCGGGGGCGGCGAGCGTGTCGCCGGTCATAACCTGCTTGATCCCCACCGCAGCGGCGATGTCCCCGGAGTAGACCTCGGGGACCTCCTCGCGGTCGTTGGCGTGCATCATCAGGATCCGCCCGATGCGCTCGGTGCGACCGCTGTTGACGTTGAGCACGCGCGAGCCGGCCTCCACGCGCCCCGAGTAGACGCGGAAGTAGGTGAGCTTGCCAACGTAGGGGTCGGCCATGATCTTGAAGGCGAGCGCGGTGAAGGGTTCTGAGTCATCGGGCTTGCGCTCGACCTCACGCTCGCCCTCCTCGCCCTTGACAAGTTCGGTGCCGGTCATCGGGGGCACGTCCAGCGGCGATGGCAGGTAGTCGATCACCGCGTCGAGCAAAGGCTGCACGCCCTTGTTCTTGAAGGACGAGCCGCACAGGACCGGTGTCAGCTTGGTCGAGAGCGTCGCCTTGCGGATCGCCCGCTTGAGCTGCTCTTCGGAGATCTCGGCCTCCTCGAGGATCAGCTCCACGAGTTCGTCGTCGTAGTGGGACACCTCCTCCAGCAGGTACTCACGCGCAGCGGCGGCCGCGTCGGCGAGCGCGGCGGGAATCTCGATGATGTCCTGCTCCTTGCCGAGCTCGTCCTTGTAGACGATCGCCTTCATCGTCACGAGGTCGACCACGCCCTCGAAGTCCGCCTCGGCGCCAATCGGCAGCTGGATCGGGACGGGGTGCGCTGCCAGGCGATCGACCATCGTCTGCACGCCGCGCTCGAAGTCGGCGCCGATGCGATCCATCTTGTTGATGTAGGCGATCCGTGGGACGTGGTACTTGTCCGCCTGGCGCCACACGGTCTCCGACTGCGGCTCCACGCCGGCGACGGAGTCAAACAGCGCGATCGCCCCGTCGAGCACGCGCAGCGAGCGCTCGACCTCGACGGTGAAGTCGACGTGCCCGGGGGTGTCGATGATGTTGATGCGGTTGCCCTTCCACTCCGCGGTGGTCGCGGCCGAGGTGATCGTGATGCCACGCTCCTGCTCCTGTTCCATCCAGTCCATCGTGGCGGCGCCGTCGTGGACCTCGCCGATCTTGTAGGTGCGCCCCGTGTAGTAGAGGATGCGCTCGGTCGTGGTCGTCTTGCCCGCGTCGATGTGGGCCATGATCCCGATGTTGCGGGTGTTCTCGAGTGTGAACTTGCGTGGCATGGCTTGGAGTCTTGGAAGGAGGAAGGGAGGTGGCGGTGGCGTGGCGGGGCGGTATGAAATGGAGTGTGCGTTGCTGAGCGGTGGTCGTCTACGGGTGAGTGGTCGAAATCGAGGCAGGGATGTGGCGCTGCGCTGCGTTGGTCGTCAGATGCGTCAGAGCAAAAAAATCGGGCCCCCTGGGCCCGCGCGCGCTACTACGGTGAGGCCGGTTCGCGTCGCTATGTGCTCAGAGTCTTCATGTTGTCGTTACGCCCCACGAGCGGCGCTGTTCGCACACCTAAGCCGTCCGCCGAGCGGAGGCCGACTATAGCAGAGGATTCGATGCCTGCACGCTGGCTGAATCGACCTCTGCAACACCGTCTTGCACGCCGGTCGAGGCATGGCCTGAATCGGCCTCCGGGACACCGTCCTGCACGCCGGCCGCGGCACGGCCCGAATCGGTCTCTGCGACGCCGTCCTCGAAGATGGCCTGCAGGCGGGTAAGCACGCGCGTGGCGGCGCGCAGCTCATCGGCGTCGACGTCGGCGAGCGCCTGCTCCCAGCGGCTCTGCCACTTCGCGCGCTTGGCTTCGATCTCGCACCGGCCCAGCGGGGTGAGGCGGGAGACGACCACGCGCCGGTCGCGCTCCAGGCGCGCGCGCTCCACATGGCCGCCCTCGGCGAGGTGATCGAGCATCTGCGTGACCGTCGCCGGCGTCAGCTGTGCCGCGAGCGCCAGCTCCCCGGCGGAGAGCTCGCCGCGCTCCTCCAGCTCGAACAGCAGCTCGCACTGCGCGTGGCTGAGCTCGCCGGCGCCGAGGTGGGTGTCGCGCCCGCGCAGACGGCTGAGGCTGCGGAAGGTACGACGAAACGCCTTGCCGAGCTCCACCAGCTCCGCCGCCCACCGCTTCTCCTCCTGCGCAACCTCCACCGATACCGCCATGCTTCCCTCCGCTTTCAGACCCCCACCGGCTCCGCGACCCGCTCGGGCTGGGCAGCGACGCTGTCCGCATCGGGAGCGGCGGCACTGTCCCCGTCGGCGGCCAGCCCCTCTCCCGCTCTGGCGCGTGGCCGCTCGGCGCGCAGCAGCATCGTGCAGGGGATCAGCGTCAGCGCCGCGATCCCCAGCGCCCACCAGTAGGCGGTGTCGAACGCGCTGGCCCGTGCCTCGGCCGTGAGGGCGTCCACGCCGGCGCGCTGCAGCACGACCGCGAGCACCGCCGTGCCGATCGCCCCGCCGGTGCGCTGCAGCACGGTGAGCTGGGGCGTCGCGTCGGACACCTGCTCGGGGCGCATCGACGCGAACGCCGCGGTCATCGCCGGCATGAAGCACATCCCGATGCTGAGGCCGCGCACCACCAGGATCCCGGAGATCGCCACGATCGAGGTGTGCGCGCCGATGAATGTGAGCGGGATCGTGCTGATGCACAGCAGCGAGACGCCCGCGAGCGCCACGCGCCCGCCGCCGAAGCGTTCGGTGAGGCGGCTCGCCAGTGGCATCGCCACCAGCGCCCCGATCCCCTGCGGCCCGGTGAGCAGCCCCGTGCTGATCACGTCCTGCCCGCGCACCGATTGGTAGTAGTAGGGCACCAGGATCATCGCCCCGAACAGCGCCGCCCCGAGGCCGAAGTTCACGAACGCCGCCCCCGCGAACACGCGGTTGGCGTACATGCGGATGTCGAGCAACGGGCGCTCCACGCGCAGCGCGTGCAGGCAGAAGAGAACGATCAACGCCAGTCCCGCGACAGCCGGCACGATCACCTTGCCCGAGCCAAACGCTTCGCCAGTGCCGAGCTCGCTGATGCCGTAGATCAGCGCAGCGCACCCCGCCGGCAGCAGCGCCAAGCCCAGCAGGTCCAGTCGTTCAGCTTCTCCGGGCACGGTACGGGGCAACATCCGCCAGCCGAGCGTGAACGCGATCGCACCGATCGGGACGTTTACGAAGAAGATCCACGACCAGTGCAGGTTCTGCAGGATCAGGCCACCCACCACCGGGCCGAGGATCGGCGCGATCATCGCCGGCATCGAGACGATCCCCATCACCTTGCCCATCTGCTGGGGGCCCGCCACCTGCGCCATGATCATCATCGCGACCGGCATGATCATGCCGCCGCCGGCACCCTGCAGCACGCGGAACACAACCAGCGAGGTGAGCGAGCCCGCCAGGCCGCACAGCGCCGAGCCGGCGGTGAACAGCACCAGCGACACCATGTACACCTGCTTGGCGCCGAAGCGCCGTGCCGCCCAGCCGGTCACCGGGATCACCGCCGCCAGCGAGAGCAGGTAGCCGGTGATCACCCACTGCACCTGCGAGAGCGGGCTGTGCAGATCCTTCGAGAGCGTGTCCAGCGCCACGTTGACGATCGTGGTGTCGAGGATCGACATCATCATCCCGAGGATCACCACACCGCACACCACCCACACGTGGCGCGGGATGTGGCCGGCCTCGTAGCTCATGCGGCCGTCGGCCGTCTGTGTCGATCCAGGCGAAGACATTCGGTACCTAAAGGTTAGGTACCGAAGCGTTATCTGTCAAGCCCTACCAGCGATAATGCGCAAAAGCCTTGTTGGCCTGCGCCATGCGGAAGATGTCGTCCTTGCGCTTGTACGCGCCGCCCTGCTGGGACTGGGCGTCGAGCAACTCATGCGCGAGGCGCTGAGCCATTGTCTTCTCGCGGCGCTGGCGCGCGAACTCGACCAGCCAGCGCACCGCTAGCGTGCGCGCGCGGCGGGCAGGCACCTCTACGGGCACCTGGTAGGTGGCCCCGCCCACGCGGCGCGAGCGCACCTCGAGGTTGGGTGTGAGCGCCTTGATCGACGCCTCCAGCGTCTCCAGCGGGTCTTTCTCGCTGCGCTCCCCGAGAATCGCGAGGGCGTCGTAGACGATCCGCTCGGCGACCGACTTCTTGCCGTCCAGCATCACCTTGTTGATGACCTGCTGCACCAGTTTCGAGCGGTGCACGGAGTCGGGCTCGACCGTGCGTACGTGGGCGGCTGCGCGGCGGGGCATCAGTGGTTCCGTTCGTGGGCGCAGTGCGCTATCCGACGGATGACTCGTCGTTCCTGGCAAGAATTAGAATGCCCGCCCGCCCAGCCCTTGCTGGAGGCAAGGGCAAGCCCGAGGACAAGGGGTCGCCTGCTGGGCAGGCGACCGAAGGCGGCGAGGCGCCGTCGGGAGCGTGCTGTGTCTGCGAACGGGGCCACAGCTACTTTTTCTTCACGCCGTACTGCGAGCGGGCCTTTTTGCGGTCGTTGACGCCGGCCGCGTCGAGCGTGCCGCGCACGACCTTGTAGCGCACGCCCGGGAGGTCCTTCACGCGGCCCCCCCTCACCAGCACCACGGAGTGCTCCTGCAGGTTGTGACCCTCGCCGGGGATGTACGCAGTGACTTCGATCGAGCCCGAGATGCGCACGCGCGCGACCTTGCGCAGTGCGGAGTTGGGCTTCTTCGGGGTCGTCGTGTACACGCGCGTGCACACCCCGCGTCGCTGCGGCGCGACGACCTTCTTCTTGCGGCCCTTCCCCGACTTCAGTCCCGGGGTGGCCAGCTTCTTCTTCGGGGCTTCGCGGCCCTTGCGTACCAGTTGCGAGGTGGTTGGCATCGCGCGAGATGCTAGCAGCGTGGATGAGTAAGCGAGGGGCCCAACCGAAGCCGGGTGACACGCGCCTTCGGCGCGAGTCCCCGTTTCGGCCAGCCGGGAGCCGGCTGCGCCACCCTCTAGGCCGCTTCGGGCGCGATGCCCGCCGCGCGCATCGGCGCGGGCATCAATGCCGCGGCCACGATCACCAGCACGAACGCCAGCGCCTGGAAGACGATCCCCACCGCGCTGCCCGGCATCGGGTCGCCGAAGACGATGATCCCGCCGGCGATCCCGGCGATGTTGGCGGCCGTGCCGGTGATCGCGATCACCGGCACCGCCTCGCCGTCCTGCAGGCCGCGCGCGGAGGCGTAGAAGGCGACGACCGACGCCGCCAGCGCCACCGCCAGCCACGGGCTGAGCAGCACCCCGAGCACGCCGTGCGCGCCGACGATCCCCGTCAGCGCCTTGATCGATGTGTCCGACACCCCGAACAGGATCCCCGCCGCGGCGCCCAGCATCACGCCGTGGTGCTCGGTGCGGCCGCCCATGCGGGGGCCCATGATCAGCAGGCCGCCCACACCGAACAGGCCGGCCTCGAAGGAGATCATCGCGGGATCGGAGAAGCGCGCGTCCGCCCCGTGCATCGCCGGCAGCGTCAAGCCCAGCATCACCAGACCAGCCGCCATCAGCCACAGCCCCGCCCACTGCCGGGGGCCAACCTTGAAGCCGAACATGCGATCGGCCATCACCGCGATCAGCACCACGCCGCCCGCGAGCGACACTTGCACGACCGACATGGGCGCCAGCGCCAGCGCGCCCACGTGAAGGATCCATGAGGCGACCGCCACAAGCATCCCCACCGCAAACCACTTCGATGAGAACAGCCCCTTCGCCGAGCGCAACGGGTGGCGCACGTCCACCGCGCCCACCTCGTTGGCACCCCGGTACTTGTAGAAGAAGCCCAGGTTCGCCACGAAGGCGCAGGCGAGCGATAGCAGGATGCCTAGATCAAGAGTCATATTGGATGGGAGAGGCGGTCGGGGACAAGGTGCAGCTCCATCGGCACCCGTTGCTGGATGCTTTACTGCGCCGAGTCGATCCGGGCAGATTAGCCGTGGCGACCTGTGCGCAACCTAAAGTGCCACGGGTTTGGCGCCCGGCTAACGTCCGGCTAACAGTACATGCAAGGCCCCTTTCAACAGTCGAGCCCACCGCCCACCGCCGCTCCTCGCATGTGGCTCCGCTGACAGCTGCTGAAGCCAAACCGGGGGAAAGTCCCCTGCTGCTGGTGGACATCGACGGGGTGCTCTCGCTGTTCGGCTTCCCGGCCCACGACCCTCCCGAGGGGTCTTGGCATTCGATCGACGGCATACCCCACTTCCTTTCGGCCACCGCCGCCCGGAACCTGCTCGCGCTTGTGTCTCTCTTCGAGCTGGTGTGGTGCAGCGGCTGGGAGGAGAAGGCCGACGAGTACCTTCCGCACCTGCTTGGCCTCCCCCGTGGGCTCCCCCACCTGAGCTTCGAGCGTTGCGCAGGAGCGGGCCGGTCGCTGCACGGCCACTGGAAGCTCGCGGCGATCGACGCCTACGCAGGCCAGCGCCCGCTGGCCTGGGTCGATGACTGCCTCGACGACTCCTGCCACAGCTGGGCTGGCGCGCGAAAGGCGCCAACGCTGCTGGTGCAGACCTCCCCCTCACGGGGGCTCACCGAGCAAGAGTCCGCACAGCTGCGCGCTTGGTCCGTGCTGCGCGGCCGTTGATCTAATAACCGGGGCGGCCGGCCGCCCCGGGGCCGGCCCCGCCAAGGCGAGGGAACAAATGCCGGCGCGCGGTGAGCCGCACTCGCCGGCATCGTCACTTTGGTTACTCCTCGACCACCTCGGGCACTTCCAGCTCGGCCAGTTCCTCGACGAACCCGGGGTCGGACTCGCCGGCGCCGATCCGCTCCAGCGAGGCTAGGTCGGCGTCGAACTCCTGGCCGTAGGTGCCGCCGAGCGGGTCGCCGCTCTGCAGACCGAGCTCCGCGGCGATCTCCTCGTGGTCGAGCAACCCAACCTCGTCGATCGCCCGCGGCAGCGGTTCGGAGGGCTCGATCTCGATCCGCCGGTAGCGCTTCAGACCGGTGGCCGCCGGGATCAGCTTGCCGATGATCACGTTCTCCTTGAGCCCCACCAGGCGGTCGGTCTTGCCCTCCAGCGAGGCGTCGGTGAGCACCTTGGTGGTCTCCTGGAAGGAGGCCGCGGAGAGGAAGGAGTCGGTGTTCAGCGACGCCTTGGTGATGCCGAGGATGATGTCCTCGAACTGCGCCGTCTCCTTCTTGGCGGCGTCGAGCTCGTCGTTGACACGCGCGAATTCGAAGCGGTCCACGAACTGGCCCGGCAGGTAGTCGGTGTCGCCCTTCTGGTCGACCCTCACCTTCTTGAGCATCTGGCGCACGATCAGCTCGATGTGCTTGTCGTTGATGTCCACGCCCTGGGACACGTAGACCTCCTGCACCTCGTTGACGAGGTAGCGCTCGGTCTCGGTGCGCCCGCGCAGTTTCAGCAGGTCATGCGGGTACAGCGAGCCCTCGTTGAGCTGCTTGCCCGCCGCGATCTGCTCGCCCTGGCGCACGAACAGGCGCGTGCGCCGCGGGAACGCGTGGCGATGCTCCTCCCCCGCGGCGTCGATGATAACCACGGTGAGCGCCTTCTCGGACTCTTCGATCCCCACGGTCCCGTCCTGCTCGGCGATCTGCGCGAGGCCCTTGGGCTTGCGCGCCTCGAACAGCTCCACCACGCGCGGCAGGCCGTGCGTGATGTCGGCGCCCGCGACGCCCCCGGTGTGGAAGGTGCGCATCGTCAGCTGCGTGCCGGGCTCGCCGATCGACTGCGCCGCGATGATCCCCACCGCGTCCCCGATCTGAGCCATCTGGCCGGTCGCCATCGCCCGCCCGTAGCAAGCCTGGCAGACCCCGCTCGTCGCGCGGCACTTGAGCACCGAGCGCACAGGCACCGTCACCTGGGCGCCGCGGTCGTGGTCGTCCTGGTTGGCCTTGACGATCTCGGCAAACTCCTCGCGGCCGATTTCGACGCCCTGCTCGGCCAGCACGCGGCCGCGTTTGGTCGCGATCTCCTGGGCGGCGAAGCGCCCCACGAGGTTGTCGTTGGGGTCGCCCCCATCCTTGAAGATCGCCATCTCGATGTGCTCCTCCGTGCCGCAATCCGGCTCGCGGATGATCACGTCCTGGGCGACGTCCACCAGGCGGCGCGTCAGGTAGCCGGAGTCGGCGGTGCGCAGCGCGGTGTCGGCGAGGCCCTTTCGCGCCCCGTGGGTGGAGATGAAGTACTCGAGCACCGACAGGCCCTCCATGAAGTTGGCCTTGATCGGGCGCTCGATGATTTCACCCTTTGGGTTGGCCATCAGGCCGCGCATCCCCGCCAGCTGGCGGATCTGCTTGAACGACCCGCGCGCCCCGGAGTTGGCCATCATGAAGATCGGGTTGAGCGTGTCGAGGTTCGCGATCATCGCGTCCGCGACCTCGTCGGTGGCGGCGTTCCACTTCTCCACGACCGCCTCGTGGCGCTCCTCCTGGGTGATCAGGCCGTCGTCGTACTGGTCGGTGATGTCTCCCACCAGCTTGTCGTACTTGTCGAGGATCGACTGCTTCTCTGGAGGGATCACCACGTCGTTCTTGGAGATCGTGATGCCCGCCTGTGTGGAGTACTTGAAGCCGAGGTCCTTGAAGGCGTCGAGCACCAGCGAGATCGTCGTGGCGCCGTAGGCCTGAACGAGGGCGTCCACCAGCCGCGTGGTGTCGCGCTTCTTCATCGACTGGTTGACGAACGTGTACTTGGAGGCGTCGAACTCCTCGCCCAGCGCCTCCGCCAGCGCGCGCTCGATGCGGTCGTTGTAGACGATCCGCCCAACCGTGGTGAGCAGGTGGCCGCCCTCGCGGCCGAAGGGCCGGAACTCGGCGACGTCGTGCAGCGTCACCACGCCCGCCTCGTAGGAGAGCTCGGCCTCCTGCGCGGTGCGGAAGACGTGGGGGCGTTGCTCGCTAGCGGGCCACTTGCCTCCCGCCAGCAGCTCCTGCTTCGCGGCGAGCTCGTCGGCTTCGGGGCCGTAGGTGAGGTAGTAGGCGCCGAGGATCATGTCCTGCGTCGGCGTTGCCAGCGGCGCGCCGTGCGCCGGGGAGAGGATGTTGTTGGAGGAGAGCATCAGGATCCGCGCCTCCGCCTGCGCCTCCGCGGAGAGCGGCAGGTGCACGGCCATCTGGTCGCCGTCGAAGTCGGCGTTGAAGGCATGGCACACCAGCGGGTGCACCTGGATCGCCTTGCCCTCGACCAGTAGCGGTTCGAACGCCTGGATGCCCAGACGGTGCAGTGTCGGCGCGCGGTTGAGCAGCACCGGGTGCTCGTGGATGACCTCCTCGAGCACGTCCCACACCTCGCCGATCATCGAGTCCACCATCTTCTTGGCGGCCTTGATGTTCTGCGCGGACTTGCGCTCCACGAGGCGCGCCATGATGAACGGCTTGAACAGCTCCAGCGCCATGATCTTCGGCAGCCCGCACTGGTGCAGCTTCAGGTAGGGGCCGGCGACGATCACCGAGCGCCCGGAGTAGTCCACGCGCTTGCCCAGCAGGTTCTGGCGGAAGCGGCCCTGCTTGCCCTTGAGCATGTCCGAGAGGCTCTTCAGCGGGCGGTTGCCGGGCCCGGTCACGGGCCGACCGCGGCGGCCGTTGTCGAACAGCGCATCGACGGCCTCCTGCAGCATCCGCTTCTCGTTGTTGACGATGATCTCGGGCGCGCCGAGGTCGAGCAGCCGCTTGAGGCGGTTGTTGCGGTTGATCACGCGCCGGTAGAGGTCGTTGAGGTCGGAGGTTGCGAAGCGCCCGCCATCGAGCTGCACCATCGGGCGCAGCTCCGGCGGGATCACCGGGACGGCATCCAGCACCATCTGCTCTGGCCTGTTGCCCGACTGCAAGAAGGCGCTGACGACCTTCAGGCGCTTGACCGCACGTGCCTGCTTCTGACCTTTGGCGGTCTTCACCTGATCCTCGAGCTCGACCCGTTCGGCCTCGAGGTCCACCTGCTGGAGCAGGTCGCGGATCGCTTCCGCACCCATCCCGCCGCGGAAGTACTCGCCGAAGCCGTAGGGCGAGCCGAAGCGCTCCTTGAGCTCGCGGAAGGTGGTCTCGTCGTGCTCGATCTGCTTGGGTTCCATCGTCTTGAAGAGCTCCCACACATTGCGCATCCGCTCGGCTGCATCCTCGATGTAGGCTTCGGTGTCGGCGATGTCCGCCTCGAAGGCCTTGCGCAGCTCCTTGAGCAGCTTCTCGCGCTCCTCGTCGGAGAGCTTGTTGAGGTTGATGTCCAGCGAGTCGGCCCACAGGTGGTCTTCATCGGAGAAGCCGGTCTGCTTGCCGCTCTCCAGGTACTTCTCGCGGCGCTCCAGCGACTCGCGCAGCTCCAACACTCGCTCCTCGCGCTCGGCGGTGTAGGAGTCGAGCACCTTGTTGACCTCCACCTCGAGCGTCTCGAGGTCCTTCGTGCGCGCCTCGTCGTCGACCCAGGTGACGATCGAGGCGGCGAAGTACAAGACCTTCTCCAGCTCCTTGGGGGCCATGTCGAGCAGGTAGCCGATCCGCGAGGGGACGCCCTTGAAGAACCAGATGTGGCTGACGGGCGCGGCCAGGTCGACGTGGCCCATGCGCTCGCGGCGCACCTTCGAGCGCGTGACCTCCACGCCGCAGCGCTCGCACACGATGCCCTTGTAACGGACACGCTTGTACTTGCCGCAGTAGCACTCCCAGTCCTTGGTGGGGCCGAAGATGCGCTCGCAGAAGAGACCGTCCTTCTCGGGCTTGAGCGTGCGGTAGTTGATCGTCTCGGGCTTGGTCACCTCGCCGGAGCTCCAGCCGCGAATCTGCTTCGAAGAGGCGAGTCCGATCTCGATGGCGTCGAAATTGTTGATGTCGATCATGCTTTAGCGCTTTCGCTCGCGGGTGTAACTACTACGTTCTCCACTGCTTGTGGCTCACTGCCTAAGGCCCGTCGCTCGTTGCTCAACTCTCCTCGACCTCCTCGACGAGCCCGCCCTCCTCGGCCAGGTCGACCTCGAGCGCTCCGTCGCCCAGCACCGCCTCGAGGTCGATGCCCGCCCCGTCGGCGAGCAGCTCCTCGACCCCGAGATCCTCCTCGACCTCCGCCACCTCCTCGAGCTCGTCGGCGGAGTCGCCGTCCACGACCTCGGCGCCCTCGACCGCCACGGGCTCTACGCCCGCCTCGCCGGCATCGGTGTCGTCCTCGCCCTCGACCGCCTCGTCGGCGGCGTCGGGGGCCGGCGCGCGCACCCCCGATAGATCGATTCCGAGCTCCTCGGCGGCGCGCAGCAGGTCGTCGTCCTCGTCGCGCATCTCCGCGCGCTGGCCCTCTTCGGAGACGACATTGACGTCGAGCGCCAGCGATTGCATCTCCTTGAGCAGCACCTTGAAGGACTCGGGGATCGAGGGCTCGGCGATGTTCTCGCCCTTGACGATCGCCTCGTACGCCTTCACACGACCGACGGTGTCGTCGGACTTGATCGTGAGCATCTCCTGCAGCGTGTAGGCAGCGCCGAACGCCTCCAGCGCCCACACCTCCATCTCGCCGAAGCGCTGGCCGCCAAACTGCGCCTTGCCGCCCAGCGGCTGCTGGGTGACGAGCGAGTAGGGGCCGGTGGAGCGCGCGTGGATCTTGTCGTCGACGAGGTGCAGCAGCTTCAGGATGTACATGTAGCCAACCGTCACCTGCTGGGCGAACGGCTCCCCGGAGCGCCCGTTGAAGAGCGTCATCTTGCCCGAGGCCTGCTCGCCGGCGCGGCGGCTCTTGTCGACGTCCATGCGGATCCGGCCGGTGTGCTCGTCCTGCCATTTGACGAGCGCTTGGTCGACGTCTTCGACGGTGGCGCCGTCGAAGACGGGCGTGGATACGTACACGCGCGCGGGATCGCCGTTCTTGCGTTCGCCGCTGGCTTCCTGGTAGGCGGGGGTGCCGTCGTCATACCAGCCCTTGGCCGCAACCCAGCCGAGGTGGGTCTCGAGGATCTGACCCACGTTCATGCGGCTCGGCACGCCGAGCGGGTTGAGGATCACGTCCACGGGCGTGCCGTCCTCCAGGAACGGCATGTCCTGGACATCGACGATCTTCGAGATCACACCCTTGTTGCCGTGGCGGCCCGCGAGCTTGTCGCCCTCGGAGATCTTGCGCTTCTTGGCGACGAACACGCGCACGAGGTCGTTGACCCCCGGCGGCAGATCGTCGCCGGCGTCGCGACTGAAGGTCTTCACGTCGATCACCACGCCACCCTCGCCGTGGGGCACCTTTAGCGAGGTGTCCCTGACCTCGCGCGCCTTCTCCTTGAAGATCGCGCGGATCAGCTTCTCCTCGGCGGTCAGCTCGGTCTCGCCCTTGGGCGTGACCTTGCCGACGAGCAGATCGCCGGAGAGCACCTCGGCGCCGACACGCACGATCCCGCGGTCGTCGAGGTTGCGCAGCGACTCCTCCGAGCGGTTGGGGATGTCGCGGGTGATCTCCTCCTCGCCGAGCTTCGTGGTGCGGGCGTCGATCTCGTACTCCTCGATGTGGATCGAGGTGAGCTCGTCGTCCTGCACGAGGCGCTTGGAGAGGATGATGGCGTCCTCGAAGTTGTAGCCCTCCCAGGACATGAAGGCGACCATCAGGTTCTTGCCGAGCGCCATCTCGCCCTTGTCGGTGGAGGACCCGTCGGCGAGCACGTTGCCGGCCTTGATCTTCTCGCCCGCGTTCACGCGGGGCTTCTGATGGATCAGGGTGCCCTGGTTGGAGCGCATGAACTTCTGCAGCTCGTACTCGTCCTTCTTGCCGTCGCTGGTCTCGACGACGATCTGGTTGGCGTCGACGAACTCGATCGTGCCGCCGTTCTTGGCCAGCAGCACGTCGCCGGTGTCCAGGGCGGCGCGGCGCTCCATCCCGGTGCCGACCAGCGGCGCGTCGGCCTTCAACAGCGGCACCGCCTGGCGCTGCATGTTGGAGCCCATCAACGCGCGGTTGGCGTCGTCGTGCTCGAGGAAGGGGATCATCGCCGTGGCGACCGACCAGATCTGCTCGGGCGAGACATCGACCAGATCGACGTCCTTCGGGCCGACCGTGACGTACTGGCCGGCCTGCGTGCGGCAGAGGATTTCGCTGCCCTTCAGCTTGCCGGTCTTCTCGTCCACCGGCGTGTTGGCCTGCGCGATCACCCGCTCCTCCTCCTGGGTGGCGTCGAGGTGCACGACCTCCTCGGTGACGACGCCATCCTTGACGACCCGGTAGGGAGTCGTGACGAAGCCGTGCTCGGAGACCTCGGCGAACGAGGAGAGCGAGCCGATCAGGCCGATGTTGGGACCCTCGGGAGTCTCGATCGGGCACATGCGCCCGTAGTGGGTGGGGTGCACGTCGCGCACCTCGATCGGCGCGCGCTCGCGCGTGAGCCCGCCCGCCCCCAGCGCGGAGAGACGGCGGCGGTGCGTGAGGCCGGCGAGCGAGTTGGTCTGGTCCATGAACTGCGAGAGCTGGGAGGAGCCGAAGAACTCCTTCAGCGCCGCCACCACGGGGCGGATGTTGATGATCGTCTGCGGCGTGATGGTGTCCGCGTCCTCGGTCGTGAGGCGCTCGCGCACGACGCGCTCCATGCGGTAGAGGCCGATGCGGAAGGCCTCCTGGATCAGCTCGCCGACGGTGCGCAGGCGGCGGTTGCCGAAGTGCTCGTACTCATCGAGGTGATCGGCGACGGGCTCGCGCGGCATCGAGAGCGCCTCGGCCGCGTAGTCCTTGATTTCCAGTTCCGGTTTCTCGGGCATCCCGAGGCGCTTGGGCAGCGACACCAGCTCCTTGATCAGCGCGACGATGTCATCCTTGGTGAGCGTGCGCACGTCGAGGTCGGTCTGCTGGCTCAGGCGCGAGTTGAGCTTGTAGCGCCCCACGCGCGTGAGGTCGTAGCGCTTGGGGTCGAAGAACAGCTGGTTGAGCAGCGCCTTGGCGTTCTCGACCGACGGCGGCTCGCCGGGGCGCTGCTTCTTGAACAGCTCGATCAGCGCACCCTCTTCGGTGCGCGTCGCCTCCGTGTCGGAGTCCAGCGTGTTGGCGATGTAGTGCGAGTTCTCGAAGAGCCGCATGATCTCCTCGTCCGCGGCGTAGCCCATCGCGCGCAGCAGCACGGTGACGGGGAGCTTGCGCTTGCGGTCGATGCGGACGTAGACCTTGCCCTTCTTGTCGATCTCGAGCTCCAGCCACGAGCCGCGGGCGGGCATCAGGTTGGCGATGAACACCTGCTTCTCGCGATCCTTGGGCTCCATCAGGTAGGCCCCGGGGGAGCGCACCAGCTGGGTGACGACCACGCGCTCGGTGCCGTTGATCACGAACGTGCCGCGCTCGGTCATCCACGGGAAGTCGCCCATGAACACCGACTGCTCCCGAATCTCACCGGTCTCGCGGTTGATGAAGGCGACCGTGACCGTGAGGGGACGCGCAAACGTCAAATCCTTCTCGCGGCACTGTTCGAGGTTGGCGACGGGCTCGTCGAAGGCGATCTCGCCGAACTGGACGGCGAGGTTGCCGGTGTAGTCCTCGATCGGCGAGATGTCGTCGATCGTCTCCCGCAGACCACCCTTCTGCGGGTCGGTGAGCCACTCGAACGAGCGGCGCTGGATATCGATCAGGTTGGGTACGTCGCACGACTTGTTCAGACGCGCGAAGGTCCGGCGCGTCCGGAGGGCATCAGCAGCAGCCAAGGAAGACTCCTTCGAGGAGAGAGACGACACAACGAGTGCACAACAGCGCAAGGCGAGCGCGACCCGTCAAGATAGCACACGCCACCGCCACCCTCAAGTGGGCAGCCAGCGCTCACGGACCCTGTCTTCTCAAGAACCGCGTATGTAAGCGCGATCTCGTGCGTCCAAGACAGCTTCGACTATCGGCCAGCGGGGCGATTCTACCGGAAAATCCGCCGATTTGTTAGGCGCGGGTAAAGACGCCCAAGGGCGCCGTCGAGCCTACTTCAGCTCGACGGACGCCCCGGCCTCCTCAAGTTCCTGCTTGAGCTTGTCGGCCTCGTCCTTCTCGATGCCCTCCTTGACCGGCTTGGGGGCCTCGTCGACGAGCGCCTTGGCCTCCTTCAGGCCGAGCCCGGTGGCCGCCCGCACGACCTTGATCACCTGGATCTTCTTGTCGCCGGCCCCGGTCAGCATGACGTCGACTGTGCTGGGGCCTTCCTCCTCGGCCGCCGCCTCGCCGCCGCCACCGGCGGCTGCCGCGACGGGCGCCGCCACGGCCGCGGCGGAGACGCCGAACTCCTCCTCGAGCGCTTTGATGCGCTCGGCGAGCTCGAGCACGGAGATGCCCTTGAGCTCCTCGATCCAAACCTGGGTGTCTGTGGTTGCCATCTCGATCAATCCTCCTTGGGATTCGCCTCGGCGGTGTCGGCCTCGGCCGAGGCGTCCGCCTGGTTGTCATCTGTTGCCGCCTCGGGGGCCGGCTCAGCTTGGTTCTCGATATCGGCCTCGGGGGCGGGGGACTCTGCCTCGGGGGCCGGGGCCTCTGTCTCCGCGGCGGGGGTCTCTGCCTCAGGAGCGGGCGTCTCCGCGGCAGCGGGGGGCTCGCCCGCGGGAATCTCGCCGGACTCCTTCTTCTCGCGCACCTGGCCGAGCGCCACGGCGAGGCCGCCGACGAGCGCCCCGAGGGTGCGTACGAGTCCTGATATGGGCGAGGCGACGACGCCGACGAGCTGCCCGTAGAGCACTTCGCGCGAGGGCAGCCGCGAGATCGCCCGCAGCTGGTCGGGGTCGAGCGCGGCGCCGTCCATCACGCCGCCCTTGAAGGGGAGCAGCTGCGTGAGGCGCGCGTAGTCGGCAATCGCCTTGGCGGCCAGCGCGGCGTCGCCGCGCACGAACGTCAGCGCGGTGGGGCCCTGCAACAGCGGCTTCAGATCCTCCGCCCCCGTCTGGTCCGCAGCACGCTCGGTGAGCGAGTTCTTGACGACGCGAAAGACCGCGTCGGCCTCGCGCAGCTTGGCGCGCAGCTCGGCCGCCTGGGGCACGGAGATGCCGCGGTAGTCGACGGCGAATACCGCCTGGGAGCTCTCGATGTCGGCGGCGATCTCGGCGATCGCCGCGGCCTTTTGGTCTCGGTTCACTGTGGCTCCTGTCCCGGGCTTCTGCTGCGACAGCGGCCGGGGGTCTTAGGTTGCCGTTGGGAAGGACAAGCTCAGGCGGCGACTGCCGCGGGCGAGCCCTCCTCAACGATATCGCGGGTACGGGAAGGGTCGACTTTCACGCCGGGCCCCATCGTCGAGGCGAGCGTGATCGTGTACAGGTAGCGGCCTTTGGCGGCGGAGGGCTTGGCGCGGATCAGCTCTTCGACGACGGCGGCGTAGTTCTCCAGCAGCGCGCGCTCCTCGAAGGAGGCCTTGCCGATCACGAGGTGGACGATCGCGGTGCGGTCGGTGCGGTACTCGATCTTGCCCGACTTCGACTCCTGCACCGCTTTGGCGACGTCCATCGTGACCGTGCCTACTTTCGGGTTGGGCATCTTACCGGCGGGTCCGAGGATCCGCCCGAGGCGCCCGACGACGGCCATCAGGTCGGGGGTGGCGATCGCCACGTCGAACTCGTCGAAGCCATCCTGGATCCGCTGCGCGAGGTCCTCGCCACCGACCACGTCGGCGCCGGCCGCTTCGGCCTCGGCGACCTTCGCACCCTGTGCGAAGACCACCACTTTGACGTCCTTGCCGAGGCCGTTGGGCAGTGCGATCGTGCCGCGCAGCTGCTCGTCGGCGTGGCGGACGTTGAGGCCGGTGCGGATGTGCACCTCGACCGACTCGTCGAACTTCGCGGAGGAGAGGCTCTTGACGATCGCGATCGCCTCCGCCGGCTGGTAGTCGTGCTCGCGATCGACTTTCGCGCGGGCCTCGGCGTGGCGGCGGGAGTGGTGAGTGGCCATCTACGCCTCCACCTCCACGCCCATCGACCTGGCGGTCCCCGCGATGATCCGCGAGGCGTGCTCCACGTCGTGGGCGTTGAGATCGGGCAGCTTGCGCTCGGCGATCGCCTCCAGCTGCGCACGGGTCAACTTGCCCACCTTGAGCCGATGCGGCTCGCCGGAGCCCTTCTCGAGCCGCAGCGCTTCGCGGATCAGCACGGCGGCGGGCGGGGTCTTCGTGACGAACGTGAACGAGCGATCCTCGTACACGGTGATCACGACCGGCACGATCGTCCCCGTTTCGCTCTGCGTCTGGGCGTTGAAGGCCTTGCAGAACTCCATGATGTTGATGCCGTGCTGACCCAGGGCAGGGCCCACCGGCGGGGCAGGGGATGCCTGCCCGGCGCGCGCCTGCAGCTTGATCGTCGTCAGAACCTTCTTGGCCATTTTGTGAAGAGTACCTTGGTAATGCTTCTTATATCGCTGTTGACCACGGCGCATGCGCCGTGGTCCGGAAGGGCGCATGCGCCCTTCCGCGGGTCGGCGCATGCGCCGACCCGGACCTGAACTCTTGGATCAGAGCTTTTTAACCTGGTCGAAGCCTACCTCGACGGGCGTCTCCCGGCCGAAGATCGATACCAGGACCTTGAGCTTGGCGGCGTCGTCGTTGATCTCGGAGATCTCACCGGAGAAGTCAGAGAGCGGCCCGGAGACCACCTTGACGGTCTCGCCGATCGCGAACTGGGCGCGGGTGCGCGGCGCCGTGGCGACCTCCTTGTGCAATAGCCGATCGACCTCGACCTGGGTCAGCGGCACCGGCTCCTGGGCAGCACCGACGAAGCCGGTGACACCGGGGGTGCCCTTGACGACGCCCCACGAGTCCTCGTTGAGCTCCATGTTGACGAGCACGTAGCCGGGCATCGTGCGCTTCTCGACCGTGATTTTCTGGTTGTCCTTCATCTCCGAAACGGCTTCGGTGGGGACAACGACGTTGCGCACGGCGCGCTGCTGACCGAGCGAGACGATCCGATGTTCGAGGTTGTGCTTGACCTTGTTCTCGTGACCGGAGTATGTGTTGACGACGTACCAGCGAAACATTCAGAGGGCTCCTAGGAGGGCCTTTCAGAGGGATTGATATACATGGGCGCTAGAGGATGAAATTGACTATCTTCTGCGCCACCCAGTCGGCGGCGCCAAGATAGACGCCGGCGACCGCGACGAAGCCGAGCACCACCGCCGTGGCCTGCGAGACCTGGGGGCGATCGGGCCACTGTACGCGCTGCAGCTCCGCCCACGAGGCGCGCAGGAAGGCAACGGCGCGGGCCGGCAGCGAGCGTTTGTGTTCGCGGCGCTCGGCGACCCGCTCGATCTCGTCGCCACCACTGCCTTCGCTCTCCGGCTCCAGCGCGACCCCGCCGCCCCGGCCCGAGCCTCCGCCGCCCCCACCCGGGGCGCTCTCGATGTGGGCGCCGCCGATGAGGTAATCGGGCAGCGTCCGCTCGGGCTCGATGTTGGCAGCGGCCTCGGCCTCGGACTCGGTGACGAGCGCCTTGGGCTCCCCGGGACCGGAGCCGTTCCCGTCCTCGGCCTCCTCGGAGACCCCGTCGTCGGGCATCGGCACGCCGCCGGCGCCGGCAATGAGCGCGGCGTCGAACTCGTCCACCTCTCCGGAGGCGTGCTCGAGCGCACCGGGCAGATCGGCGCGGTGGATCTCGGCATGCGCGGCCGTGGGCGCGCCCCGTGGGGCACGCCGCTCCCGGCGCTGCTTGGCGCGTTTACGGTCACGGGCCACAGCGCGCTCCCGCGCTAGCGGGTCTCCCGGTGCCCGGTGTGCCGGCGGCACCAGCGGCAGTACTTGCGCAGGGCGATCCGGTCGGGGTTGTTGCGCTTGCTCTTATTCGTCTGGTAGTTACGCTGCTTGCACTCCTCGCAAGCGAGCGTGACTGCGATGCGTACGTCTCCGCGGGCCATGTGGGTCCCAGTCTTCCAAGCGTGGTGGTGTACAAAAGGTTTGCCCCAGGCGAAGAAAAACCCCGCCTGGCGCGAGGTCCAGCAAGTCTAGCGCGGTTTGCACCTCGCGGTCGCGTTCCCACCCGTTGCTTACACGCGAGGCGCGCGGGCGGCGGGGCAACGGGGGCCCACGACGCAGCGGGCCGGCCGCCGGAGTCCCCGGGCGCTGTCTCCGACGGTACTACGCGCCCCTGGGCGATGGGAGTGGGGCTGGGGGAGCATCCGCGCGCGGGGCCGGCGATCACATCCGCGTGGGCGCCGGGCCTCCATGCCCGGCGACGGGGCGCGCCGTTGCGGCTACGGCAGTCGCTTGATCCCGCTCAGCTCGTCGAATCCCCGGTCGAAGGTGACGATCTCCGCGATCTTCCGGCGCCGCATGACGGCGGCGTGCAGCGCGTCACGCGCGGATAAAGATGAGTGGGCATGCACCAGGTCCTTCGCGAGGAAGACGTCCTGCTCCTCGACTGGCAGCACGTCATCTACGAGACTTTGCAGAACCTCGAACGCGGGCTCGATCCTGTCGCGGCGGTCGGTCGAGACATAGCGGTGGAGGACCTCCTGGAAGACCTCGCTGCTCGTGAGGAGCCGCCGTCGCTCAGCGGCCAGCCGCTCGAGCGCGAGCTGAGCGTCGACCTTGTGCCGATGCGGTCGCCCCACCAGGTACATCGGGACGTTCGCGTCAACGAAGATCACAGGTCATCGGCGCCCGCGCACCCCGCCTCGATCTCGGCGAGGCGTCCAGCTTCGGTCTCGGCCAGCATCGTATCGATGTCGACTTCGCGCCCCCCGGTCTCTCCATAGCTCGCGGCCTTGCGAATCGCGGCCAGCTTGGCCTCGACATCGCCGCTCGAGGTCTCGCGCTCGGCAGCCCTGAGCGCTTGACGTACCCACTCGGACACAGTCAGCCCGGACGTACGAGCGGTCTTCTCGTAGCGGGCCATGTCCGCGTCACCGACCACCACTTGCAGGCGCTTACTCATCTGGGTAGTATAGCGTACTGTCGGCGTTAGGTTCGGCGATCAGAGAAACGTCATGCCGAGTGAGGGCGCGCGCCGCAGAGGTCCGTCAACCGTCAGGAGTGGGCAGCCAAGCGCTCGTGCGAGCGCGACGTAGCAGGCGTCGTACGCCGACAGGTTGAAGCGCAGCGACCACGCGTCGGTGAGCAGGCCGGTCGTGGGCACCCGCGCGATCGGGCTGTGCACCAGCCGCGCGACGGCCGTCGCAGCGCGCTCGCTGGAGACCTTGCCCGCCCGCTCGAGGCCCCGCAGGCTCTGCATGACCTCCGGATTGACGATGTCGGGGGCGACCAGCCGCGCTCCATCGACCCTCCTGGCGATCGCGCGCCCGGTGGGCGTCTCCAACAGGAGCTCGACGAGGGCAGAGGCGTCAATCGCGATCCGCGAGGGCTCGGCGGATCTGGGCATCGCGCTCCTCGCGGCCGGAGTGGATAGTCGCGACGATCTCCTCAGAAGAGATATTCGACACGGGCTCGTCCCGGGCGAGGCTATCGAGCCATTCGCGCATGCTCGGCACCAGCAGGTCGCGTTCGAGTACGTCACGCACATAGTCGCTCAGATTCCTGCCCTCCGTGCGTGCGCGTGCGCGCAGGCGCTCATGCAGCTCCGGCGGGACGTTCTTTACCTGGATCGCGCTCACGGGATGAGCGTAGCATGCCATCAGCATGCCAGCCGTACCCACGCGGCCGCAACGACCTGCCGACCACTTCTATTCTTCGCTCAATACGACAAATTCGACCCCTGACAGGTCGAGTACCCCGATGTCGAGGATCGCGGTGTTGCGTCCCGCCTTGGACGGCAGACCACCGAGTTTCGCGTCCACCATCGGATCGACGAGCGATGAGAACGTCCCGCCGCAGCCTTCGGCCACAGGCACCGCAAAGGCGTTGTCCACAAGCATGCCCGGAGGGAGCGTAGCCACTAGCCAGTTGTTTTCTTCCTCCGTCACGAAGCCGCCGGGGAGATGTCCGCTGATCGGTTTGTTGGGCGCCGGCGGGCTGGTCGTCCAACCCGTCATCTCAAGCATGATCGGGTGCGACCCAGATCCTATGTAACAGCTGCTCCCCAGGAAGGCATTGCTCAGATGCACCCGAGTCGGCAACCGCATCAACGGTTCTTCCACATCCGAATGCATGCCCGGACATGAAAGCCGGGTCGCTGCTGCTGGCCACGACTTCGATCGTCGCCGTCACTTCGGTGCCCTCCGCCGCGCCACACGACGCCTCCGCCAAACGGCCGCCGATCGCGCCGCACTGGAGCACGCCGCTCAGGCCCCCGGGCACCTCGAGCGGCGTCCTGGACATGATCGTGCCACCACTCGGCGGCACCAGATCCCACCCTATGGCGCCTCCTTCCACGAAGCGCAGCCCGCCGGCCTGGATCGTGATCGTCCGGTCGATCGGCACCGTTGTGCGGCCAATCGTCAGCGCGCCGCCCGCCGTCTGCACATAGAAGCAGTTCCCGTTTTCTTCGTTTGCGGGGTGGCTGAGTACCTCAGCCACCGGGCAGTTCCGGAACACACTCCAGATGCCTTTCGGCGTAGCGCCCGCCGGGGAGGCGATCGCGAGCGCGGCCACCAGCGCCGCCACCGCTACCCACATGACCACACCAAACGCCTTCACGACGTACTCACGACTCATCTCTTTCCTCCTGTCGTCTCGTTGACCTGGCTAGCGCCCGGCGGTCTTACCGTCTCCGTGCCTTCCTCTCCGCTCTGTCTGCCCACGGATCGCCCGCTGGACCTCCTGGCCCTTGGCGGTGAGACGCCAGGCATTGGGCTCGCCGCTCGCGGTGCTCGTATCGTCGGGCGTCAGATCGCGGTTGCTCGTGAACACCAGGAAGCGACCATCGGGCGTCACATCCACGGGAGCGCCCCCGGTAGGCCCGTCGGTGGACAGGGTGACGCCCCTTATCCACTTTTCCAGATCCTGCGAGGAGAGCCGCGCGACGAACGTGGTACGGCCCGCCGGGTATTCTCTGTCGCGCTCGAACATATACAGGTTTGGCGCACCCGCTTCGGCCGTTTCGCCCTCGCCGTTCGGCGTCTTCGTCAACACCCCCCCCCGCGATGAAGTAGACATGCGACCCATCCTCGGAGATCGCCGACCATTTTGTCTCGGCGACTTCGGCCACAGGATGGGAGACGGTCGAGTCCCCACCGGATACCCGTACGATCCTTTCCCCCGCGGGCGCATCGAAGTCGTACTCGTAGATGTTCCTGCTGGTGTCACCGCCCAGCAGCGGCTGGGTGGTCGAGAAGAACACCTTCGACCCATCCTCCGACGCGCCTTCGAAATACGCGTTCGCCTGCACCCCCGCTTCGGTATCGCACGCCGCGCAATCTTCCTTGGACGGCTCGGAGATCGCGACCGTGTGCGCGCTCGCCGTCCCATAGCCGGTCCGCGCGAAGACCTCCGCGACCGCCGGCCCCCTCTTGCTACAGCTTAGTTCTTTCGGCACCGCAGTGACAAATACGGTGCGGCCATCCATCGACACCGCATTGTGCTCAGAGCCCGGTTCTGCAACGGTGCTCGCGCTGTTGTTGTTTGTGCCGCCGAGCACAACGCCGCATGCGCTGAGCACCTCGCTGGCAGCGAGCGTCTGGCCGTTGACCGTCGTGGTGCCATCGCTGACCCCGACGAGCGTCGGGGTCGTGTTATTTGTTCCCGAATACTCATACAAACTGGGGAATCTCGGCGGGACATCGTCTGTTGGGTCGAACGGCCAGAAGGAGTCCTCGAGACTGAAGAAGACCTCTGATGCGTCGGCCGATGTGCCAACCACGTGCAGTTCCGAATAAACGGCTGTTTCTTTTGGGCTCGGATATGTCGGGGCCATCGGCGGCAGCGCGGGGCCGACATACGCGATCGAGTGATCGGGGAGGCGCTCATAGATCCCCATGCTGTTCGCGGGCGCCGACGCCCCCTGGCCCTCCCACACAGTCGTCTGGGAATCCAGACCGCTCGCGCCTGAAAATTCATACTGCCACGAATTGAATTCCGAGGCTGACAGCGAATCCGCCACAGGCACCCAGCCCGAGGCGGTACGCCGTATCGTGTAGTCCTCCCGCGGAGGAGCTTCCTCGAGGCTTTCAACTTCCGCGCCGGGGACCGCCCCGGCCCCGTAGAGCTGCATCAGGACCGAGGTGCCTTCGGGATCGTAACGCAGCCGCTGCGGTTCCGGCTGGCTGCCGTCCGTGAACTCCGGCGACACCAGCTCGTACGCGCGGCAGTCCGGCAGATGCGACGAAGGCCCCGTGCGGAACGCCGCGTTCGGGCATTCTTCGGCCGCGGCGGTCGCCGGTAGGAGCGCGAGCGCGCCCGTACCTCCGAGCGCCGCTGCACATACGAGGATGCCCGCGCGGACGACGTTGCCCAATACGAGGCGCGTGATGAACGACGGCCGGTGAACACGTCGTGAATGCCTGTGAACTCTCATGACCCCATCCCTCTCCTGCAAGCTTGTGTGTGAGACGCGATGGCCCGCGTGGTGTGTCCGACCCGACAAGCGTTGAATACCGTGGCCGAGCGCAGCGACTCCCGGCACGTATGTCCCTCTCGACTCACGCGAAGACAGCTCCCTATTGAGTGACCCGGTTCCCTCTCCCAAGCAGAACCACCGCGGGTGTTGGTAAACTGGCCCGCTGCTTTAAGGCAGACCCCAACCAGACCCTATGTTTGCCCGAAACAGGCCCCGTCAGCTGTTGCTCGGCCGCCGGTAGAGACCACTATACGCACACTGCGGGGTAGTTGTCAAGTCCCCCTCGGTTAGCGCGCCCAATCACCCACGGGACGGGCCGCGCGCGACGCGCTTCATACACGCACCCCGGGCGTCCACCAAGAGACAGCCCCCTCCTGACCCGCCCGCTCGGCGGGCGGGGTCCTCATCCAAACTCCCCCACCGGCCGATACATCAATCCAGCCGGGGGCCGCGCCATGATTTGTGCACAACCCGCGCCCACCCACCACTTTTTTTGAAGCCAGCCCAAGGAGGCCATGCGATGCAGCTGCCCGAGCCGATTCCGACGATGATCCGCGACGAGAGCTTCGCGGACGTGACCTATCACATCCGCGGGGAGCTGGTACCCGAGCTGCAGGTCGTGCTCGGGCCCGGCTCGGTTATGTTCGAGCACCACGTGCTGCTGTGGAAGGAAACGCGCGTGGAGATCGAGCTGAAGAAGCTGCCGGGCGGGGTCAAACGGAAGATCGCGGGCCTCGACTACTTCGTCACGCGCACCTTCGGCGCCGGGCACATCGCCTTCTCGCGCGACGCGCCCGGGCAGTGCATCCCGATGCACCTGTCGATCGGCGAAGGGCTCGACGTGCGCGAGCACCAGTTCATCGCCGCCACCGACAACCTCGACTACAGCTACGAACGGGTGAAGGGCATCCAGAACATGCTGCTCGGCGGGACGGGCTTCTTCGTCGACAAGTTCCGCGCCACCACGGGCGACGCGATCGTGTGGCTGCACGGCAACGGCAACGTCTTCCTCGTCGAGCTCGGCGCCGGCGAGCAGCTCGACGTCGAGGCCGGCGCCTGGCTCTACAAGGACCCCACGGTCACGATGGAGTCGGTCACGATGGGGCTCAAGACGGGGCTCATGGGCGGCGGCGGCAAGCTCACGTGGAACCGCTTCACCGGCCCCGGGCGCCTCGCGATCCAGACGATGTTCATCGCCCCGGCCGAGGCCGTGGATGGCGGCAACGTACAGGCCGCGACCGCCGGGGGGTTGGCGGGGGCCTTGATCGGGGGGCTTACTCGGGGGTAGGGTGGACCCGTTCGCGCCAGCTTTGGTCGATTTGCTAGGTCGCGGGGCACGCAGCATGTAGGGTCGGCAGCAGTCGTCTCACGGCAGGATCGCCTGATCGCCACCCGCCGAAGGTTGGCGATTGCAGATGTCCGACCCCTCCATGAGAATTGCTTGGTTGACTCCCTGACACCCGATGCGAGCCGATGACGGACCCGACAGCGCTGCTTGAGCGCGCCTATGAGGATCTCGACCTCATCGGCGGGAAGCTGCTCGATGCAACCGATCGGCCTCCCCTCGGCGGCGACCCGGACGATTGGCGCAGGCTCGGCGACTGGCTGATGCTCGCGCGACGCGTCGGAGCCGAGCGCGTCTTCTTCGTCGGCGAGGACCCGGTTCTGGTCTTCTCGGCGCTGCCGCCTCACGCGTCGGAGCGCGACGTCGTGCGCGCCTACCGGCAGGCGTGGTGCCTTGCCAGACCCCGCTGCCTGTTCCTCGCTAAAGACGACGAGCTGCGGGTCTACGCCCTCTCCACTCCACCGGCCATCGGCGAGAACGGCGAGGTCGAGGTCGAGCCCCTCGCGATCGTCGAGCGTGCCGGCGACGTGGCACATGTGCTTCAGCGCTTCCACCGAGAGCGGCTGGAGGCCGGCGTCGCCTTCGAATCCTCCGAGCTCATCTCGCGGGATGGGCGCGCCGACGGGCAACTGATCCGCGACGTGCGCGCCGCGACCGGCGCTCTGGCAGACGAGGGCCTTACCAGGACGGCCGCGCACGCCCTGATCGAGCGGGTGATCCTGGTCCGCTACCTGGAGGACCGCGAGATCATCGTTCCGTCCTACATCGAGGAAGTGGCGCAGGGGCATCCAAGGTGGGAGGCGCTCCTCGCGGCCCCCTCCGCGACCCCCAACCTCGGCTCGGAGAGCACCTTTGCGAGGTGCCTTGGAGACAAGTCGCTGACCTATGCGGTATTCGCCCGACTCGCCGAGGACTTCAACGGGGATCTGTTCGTCGATCTGCCCGCGGAGCGGAGGGCTGTCAAGCCGAAGCACCTCTCGCTCATCGAGGGATTCCTTCAGGGAACGGCCAGCACCATGCAGGAGCCGCTGTTTCTGTGGGCGTATGACTTCAGCATCGTGCCGACCAGTCTGATCAGCACTATGTATGAAATCTTTCATCAAGAGGACATCGGCGCGAAAGACTCCCACTACACGCCCACCGAGCTGGTTGAGTACGTCCTTGCGGGAACGCTCACCGACGAGGTGCTGGCGCGCCGTCCACGGATCTGCGATCCGGCCTGCGGCTCGGGGCTGTTTCTGGTCGAGGCCTATCGCTTCCTGGTCCGTTACGAGATGGCGCGCACCGGCAGGTCACTCAGCCCTGCACGCCTGCGCAAGCTCTTGGTGGAGCGGATTGCCGGGATCGACATAAACGAGGAGGCGATCCGCCTCGCCGCGTTCAGCCTCTACCTTGCATACCTAAACTACCAGTCTCCGCAGGACGTGCGTAGAGCCGTTCCGCTCCCACGGTTGATCTGGCGTGCCGACCAACCGCAGCCAAGCCCTCTGGTCGTCGCCGATGCCTTCACGGAGAACCGGCCAAGGCAGCGCTCCGACACGGAGGCGGCCAATACGGCGCTGCCGTGGCCCGAGAAGTCGTTCGACGTGATCGTCGGCAACCCGCCCTGGACGGAGCCGCAGCGCGGAGCCAGCCGCCTTCCCGATGCGTGGGCCGAGCGGCGAGAGCTGGCGGTCGGCAACCGCAGCCGCTCGCAGCTGTTCCTCTGGCGTGCACTGTCGCTACTAAAGGATCGGGGGACGGGGGCACTGCTCGTCGCCGCAACCACCTTTCTGACCGCACGCTCCAAAGACTTTCGCGGCAGCTGGCTGCAGCGGGCCCGCGTCGAGCGGGTGGTGAACTTCACCAACGGGCGCCACGTGTTCTTCACCGGCAGCGTCGCGCCCTTCATGCTCGTTAGGTTCACAACGTCGAGCAAGCCGCCGCCGCCCGACCATCGTTTCGTATACGAGACGGTGATGCCGTCGGAAGCGCTCCGGCGGACGAGGTCGATGGGCGTCGGCCGGCTTGAACGCAGGGTCGTCGCACAATCCTCGCTGCAGGCTCACGATTACCTCTGGAAGGCATACGCCTGGGGCGGCCACTACGACGCGGCGCTGCTCAGCCGCCTCGATCTCGAGCCGCAGCTGGGGGATCTCCTCCCGCGCGATCCCGGGCCGGGCTGGGGCTATCAGTGGGGCGATAAAAAGCCCAGCAGGTCGCTCCGCGAGCTGCGCTCGCTGCAGGCCGTCAGGCCGTGGGGCCCGATCAGGCCCGAGTGGCTGGAGCCATCGCCGACGGGGGTCAAGCGTCGGCCCGACGAGCGCCGCTACGACGGTTCGCGGCTACTGGTCAGCAGCTTCGTGAAGGCGGGATTCGGGCCGTACGTGCGGCTCGAGGAAGAGCCTCTCTCCTTCCGGCACACCATCTACTGCATACCGCTGAACGGGGTGGAGAGCTGGGAGGCGAAGGTGATGCTGGGAACGCTGCTCTCCTCCCTAGGACGCTACCGCCTGTTCATGCTCTCCGCCGGTTGGGGAGTGTGGAAAGACAAACTCAATGCCGATGACTTGCAACGGATCCCCGTGCGGCTCATTCCCAAACATCCCGCCACAGACCGGCTGATCGAGGCAGTCGACGCGCTCAGGGCAGCCGAGCCGCCGGGGGATAGCGAGCTCGATGGGCTCTGGGGGCAGAGCCTGGCGAGAGAGCAGCGCCCGGCGCCCGGACGCACCGCACCCGCGACGCTCTGGGAGGAGCAGACCACCGTAGCTGGGCAAACACTGTCGGCCACCGAGGCGCTCGAAGACATCAACGACGCGATCGCCGAGCTGTTCGAGCTCTCCCCCGCCGAGCGCGATCTCGTGTCCGACTTCGGACTGCGCTTGGAGCAGGCGCGCCGGCGCAAGCCACCGCCATCGCCGCCGCTGCCCCGCCGCCGCTTCGGCCGCGCCAAGGATCTCTCACGGGACGACCCGTCCCCGTTCGAGCGGTACCTGGCGACGTTCCTGACACAGTGGAATCATGAGCTGAAGCCTCACCACGGCGAGTTGAACTGGCGGTTGCAGGGAGACGAGCGCCTGTCGGTCGTCGCGGCGATCTTCGAAACTCAGGAACGCGGCGCGGCCGCTCGCAGGGAAGCCGAGGCACCGGTGGAGGGCTGGCGTCACGCGCTGGATCGACTGGGATCGGGGCTGCTCGATGCCGAGGAGCTTAGACACCGGCTGTATCGCGACTGCATGCTTCGCGCCGTCTCCGACACCGCGATCGTGATCGTCAAGCGCAACGAGGAGCGACTGTGGACCGCCACCGCCGCGCGCGAGGACGCGGAGGCCACCCTGATGCAGGCGATGGCGTTGCCGAACACGTGATGGCCAGACCACGGCTGTCCAGCATTCGGTGGGCCGAGCACGAGCGGCGGTGCCTGATCGTGCTGCGCGCCGCGCTGACGCTGCTCTCCGAGCAGACGACCGGGCCGGGGGAGGACGACATCAACCGCGACCTCTACTGCTGTATTCGCGCGGCCCACGCCGCATCCCGTGACGGGGCGACCCTTCCGCCGGTCGTCTACGAGTGTAGGAACGCGCCCTCCCCCCGGGATCAGAAGCGAGCAACACGGGAGTTCAAGAGGCCAGATTTCCAGTGGGGCCTGTTCGACGACCAGGCAAGGCCGGAGGATGCGTACAAGCATTTCGTGATCGAGTGCAAGCGGCTTGCTCCAAGCCCGCGCGGGCGACGGATGTACGCCAAGCTCTATATCTCGGATGGCGTCCTGCGCTTTGTCTCACCGAAACACGCGTACGGCAAGGACGCGGAGAGCGGCACGATGGTCGGGTACCTCCAACAAGACCTTTCCGTTGACGACGCCCTCACCGGTGTCAACGCCCGCGCCGCCGGACGCAAGGTGCCCGCTCTGGCGCTCTCCCACCGAGACGGCGATCGGGCGGCCCATCTCGAGCATCGACTCGCGCGCGACTTCGCGGTGTCCCCATACCGGCTCTCCCATCTCTGGGTGCGCGTGAGCGATCAGGCACCGACTGGCGCGAAGGGTGCTACTGGTAAGCAGCCACGACGGCCACGATCGCGTAGATCGCCGCCAGCGCCCAGCCCTCGAAGGCGGCCGCCTCGCCGTCGGCCGTGACCTGCCACACAGCGATGGTCATCAGACCGAGCGCGCCGACGTAGATCGGCTGCAGCGCGAATGTCAGCTGGGTGGGGAGCGCGAGCGAGATCAGCACGAGCGCCGGGTATAGGAACGCGGCGATCTGCGCCACCGAGCTCTTGACGACCGCGATCGCCAGGTCGGCCTTGCCGCGCGCCGCCAGCGAGATGCCCGCGAAGTGCTCGACCGCGTTGCCGGCGATCGCCACGATCACAAGGCCGGCGAACGCGGTGGAGATGTGCAGGATCGCGATCGCCGGGCGCAGCGCGCTGACAAACCACTCCGAGACAAAGGCCGCGCCGATGCCCGCCGCCACCAGCAGCACGACCGCCGTGCGCAGCGATATGCGCGCCGGCTCGCCCGGCGGCGGCTGCGGCGCGCGATCGCCCGTGGCGGTCGCTTTGGGCCGCAGATAGGGCACCAGCCACGTCGCGTACACCCCGAGCAGGCAGCAGGCGCCAACGACCGAGATCGTGTCCACGTGCGCGCCGGCCGAGCTGCCCGAGCTGAGCGCGAGGCCGATCAGCACGATCAGGAAGACCGTCACCAGCAGCAGCGTCGTCGCGTCGTTGGGGAGGCGCGAGGAGAAGCGCATGATCCCGTCCGGCGCCTGCCGCGCGCCCGCCACGATCGTCAGCCCCAGCACCAGCAGCGCGCTCGCCAGCAGCGAGCCCACCAGCGCGGTCTGCGCCACCACGATGTCGCCCGCTTTCAGGGCGAAGATCACGACCAGCAGCTCCGGCAGGTTGCCGAGCGTCGCCTGCAGCACACCGGTCGCCGCCGCGCCGATGTGCTCCCCCAGCTGCTCGGTTCCCAGCGCCACCGCCCACGCGAGGCCCGCCAGCGCCACCGTCGCCAGCGCGAAGCGGGGCACAGCGGCCCACTCCCCATAGTTCGCCGCGCCCGCCAGCGCCACCGTCACGGCCACCGCCGCCAGCAGGAGGCGCTCCAGTTTGCTCAGGCCGGCCATCGGGCCGGGCGAGCATAAACCCCGCGGGGGCGGCATCGCGGCTTGCCGCCCGTGCCTGCCCACCGCGCGTAGGGCGGGTCGCCTACATACGGGCGCCGGGGCAAGCGGGTACGCTGCCGCAAGTGCGCCTCGCCACGTTCAAGCCTCCGGGGAGCGAGGCCCCGCGCGCGGGCATGGTCGCCGACGGCCACATCACGGCGTTCGCCGACGAGCGCCTCACGGTGCTCGACGTGCTGGGGAGCCCAGCGCTCGCGCAGAGCACCGCCGCGGTCGGTAGGTCCGACGGGCCCGGGCCCACCTGGCCACTCGAGGAGGTGACGCTGCTCGCGCCCGTGCCCGCGCCACGGGCCATCTTCGGGATCGGGCTCAACTACGCCGACCATGTCTCCGAGACCGGCGGTGAGCGGCCCGCCCAGCCGCTCGTGTTCATGAAGCTGCCGGCCTCCGCAGCCCCGCCGAACGCGCCGGTACACTGCCCCGAGGTGGTGCACCGCCTCGACTACGAGGGCGAGCTCGCCGTGGTGATGGGCTCCGGCGGACGCGTCGCCGGCTACACGGTCGCCGACGACGTCAGCGCGCGCGACCTGCAGGGCCGCGAGCCGCAGTGGACGCGCGCCAAGGGAGCCGACGGCTTCTGCCCCTACGGGCCCTGGATCACCACCGCCGAGGAGATCCCCAACCCGCACGCGCTGCGCTTGCGCACCTGGGTCAACGGCTCGCTGCGCCAGGACTCCAACACCTCCAACCTGATCTTCACGGTCCCCGAGCTGGTCGCCTTCATCTCCGAGACCTGCACGCTCTTCCCCGGCGACCTGATCCTCACGGGGACGCCGTCGGGCGTCGGCCTAGGGCAGGACCCACCGGCCTTCCTGTCAGCGGGCGATGTCGTGCGGATCGAGATCGAGGGGCTCGGGGCTATCGAGCATGGGGTGGGGTGAGTATTAACTTTTCGGGCCCCAACCCTTCATTTTGTGAAGTGGTAGGGCCCGTTGAATGGCTTGTTTTTTGGCACCCAAACCCTTCACTTTGTGAAGTGGCCTGGCGGGGCGGACGTCCGTTCTGGGACCCAAGCCCTTTATTTTGTGAAGCGGTATGGAGCGTTTTGGGAGAGTGGCCGCGACGGAGGCAGGCCGCCCCCTCAGTGACTCTCCAACACGCGGTCGATCATCCCGTACTCCAAGGCCTGCTCGGCGGTGAAGAAGCGGTCGCGCTCCATGTCGTGGCGGACCTCCTCCTGTGAGCGGCCGGTGCACTCGGCGTAGATCTCGTCGATGCGCTCGCGTACCTTGAGGATCTCGCGGGCGTGGATCTCGATGTCGGTGGACTGCCCTTCGAAGCCGGCGGAGGGCTGGTGGATCAGGATGCGGCTGTTGGGCAGGCAGGCCCGCTTGCCCTTGGTGCCGCCCGCCAGCAGCAGCGAGCCCATCGACATCGCCACGCCCACGCACATCGTCGCGATGTCGGGCTTGACGAAGTTCATCGTGTCGTAAATCGCCAAGCCCGAGTAGATCGAGCCGCCGGGGGAGTTGATGTAGATCGCGATGTCCTTTTCGGGGTCCTCGGCCTCGAGGTGCAGAAGCTGCGCCACCACGAGGTTGGCGACCTGGTCTTCGATCGGCGTGCCGAGGAAAATGATCCGCTCGTTGAGCAGCCGCGAGTAGATGTCGAATTCCCGTTCGCCACGCGCGGTGCGCTCGACCACCATCGGCACGAGTTGCATGTCCATGGGGGCCACCCTAGCGGTTCACGGTGTGCGCCCCTGCGCGTACTCGTTCATCCGCGCCCATTCCTCCTGCCTACTTGCCCGGATGCCGACATAATGCCGCGTAGTCCCACACGTGGCCCGGCCGAGTGCCCCCAGCGCGTACCCACCACCTACCCAACCATGTTCCCCCTGAACCTACCGAACATCCTGACCGTGCTGCGGATCATGCTGGTCCCGGTGCTGGTTGTCGCCCTGCTCGGCAACACACCGTCCGGCGATGTGCTCGCGGCGGTGGTGTTCGCACTGGCCTCGCTCACCGACTTCGCCGACGGCTATCTCGCGCGCACGCGGGGGTCCATCACGACCTTTGGCAAGCTGATGGACCCGCTCGCCGACAAGCTGCTGATCATCGCCGCGCTGCTCTCGCTCGTCTCGCTCGGGCGGCTGGCGGCGTGGGTGGCGATGGTGATCATCACCCGCGAGCTGGCGGTCACCGTGCTGCGGATGGGCGCCACCCAGGCGGGCGTGGTGATGGGGGCGAGCATGTTCGGCAAGGTCAAGACCTGCATGCAGATCGCCGCGATCCTCGCCGTGATCGCCGTGCCCGGCAAACCGCTGTGGGTGGCGCTGCTGCTGTATGCGACCGTGCTCGTGACAATACTCTCGGGCCTCGACTTCTTCTTTGGCCTGCGTCGGCGGATGGCTCAGGCGCAGTCGCAGAGCTGAAACGTGTGCGCAACTTGTGGGGGTGAGCGGGCGGGCGGGCCACGGGTGAGCGGGTGAGCGGACAACGGGTAAGCGGGCAGGCGGGCGGGCCACTAATCAAAGGCTCGGCGCTGGTGGGCGACGAGACGCCTACGCGCCCGGCGCCCTTGCGGCCCCGTCATTGAGCCACTCCTCCAGAGTGGTCTGGTGCGAGGCGGGGTGGCCGGAGTCGATCTCGCCCCGCAGCTCCGAGAGCAGGCCGTGGCGTTCGGCCACGACATTGTGCTGGTGGATCGTCTCGAGGTTCTCCTGGCGCGCGGAGACGAAGCTGGCGCCGTCCAACCCGGAGAAGGTGGCGACGACGCCCGCGACCATCTCGCGCACGCAGTCCTCCACGAAGCGCGGACGGCGGTGGGCCTTCTCGACGACCTCGACCTCGTCGGAGCGCTTCATCAGCTCGTAGATCTCCGAGGACATCGAGCCCTCGACGATCTCCAGCAGCGTCTTGGCGTCGATCGCGGCCTCGCAACCCTCCAGGCAGCCGATCTGAAGCGTGCCGAGGCCGCGCTGGTTGTGGGTGGCGACCGGTACCGAGGCGAGGATGCGCTCGATCTGTACCTCGGAGAAGCCCTCTCGCGCAGACAAGCGCTCACGCGCGCGTGCGGCGACGAGCTCCTGAGCGCAGGGGCAGGCGGTGATCCCCGTGGCCGACACCCCCACCATGTGACGCGTACCGCCCTCCAGCGCCACGGCGCGGCCGTGGAGCATGTAGATCTCCTGCGTGGAGACGCCGGAGACGGGGGCCGGCTTGTGCTCGGGGTAGCGCGCTTGAACGGTCACCTCCGCCCGCGCGGCCCCTTGGCGCTCGCGCACCAGCTCGGCGATGTTGCGCGCGAGCGTCTCCGCGCGAAACTGCGACTGAGTGAGCACCACCTCGCCGATCGCCTCGTTGACGACCTCCTCAAAGCGCGACATGTGCGCGCCCTTCTGGTCGTGGCTCAGGTCGACGAAGCACTCCAAGCGTGCGAAGAACAGCTCGTCGCGGATGCGCACCACCTTCTCCACGCCGGTCACTCCCACGCGCGAGAGGCCGACGCGCACCGCGGGCACGCGCGCCTGTACGTCCTCCGGCGCCGGCTGGGCGAGCGAGGGTGTTGGTCGCGTCGTGGTGGGCACCGCCAGTCAAGCGTAGTACACAAATCCAGCCCGATCCCAGCCGGCCAGACGTATGCCAATCGGTGGAAGCTGCGCACGGGTCCCTTGATATCTGGTATCACTCCGCAGATCATTTGGGGCAAGGCCGCAACGTAAAGGGTCGTGGCGGGTTTGGGCAGGCAGAGCCAGCACTGAAAGATCGCTGGGAGGAGAAGGAGCAGAGCCGGTGGCAGTCATCACCGAAGAGACGCGTAGGAGGCGCGTAGCAGCAGGCTGGTAGGGGAGGCGTGGCGAGCGCGGCTCGCCGCGATGGGTGCAGCATGGATCCTGGGGGTCCACAGAGGTGAGCAAAAAGGTGTTTGAGTTCGCAGGGTTGGAGGGCCGGGGGGTTGGTCGCGCTCCCGTGGAGCCGCCCGCGACCGCCGGAGCGGAGGTCGCAGTGGTCGAAATCGAGGAGCTGCAGACGTTGATCGCCGACGGCCAGGAACGGGGGTTCGTGGCCTCCGATGTGCTGGCGACTGCGCTCGAGGAGGCGGAGGTCGCGCTCGAGCAGGCGCAGGACCTGCTCAGCTATCTGGAGGAGCACGGGATCGAAATCGTGGGCGAGCCCGTGCCGGAGCGGGTGGAGCGCGAGCTGAGCGAGGAGCCGGACGAACCGCGGCCGATCCCACTGCACCGCGATGAGGCGCCCGAACCGGAGGACGAGGGACCGGAGGAGCAGGTGGACCTCGACCAGGTCGTCGAGCTGCGCCCCACCGAGCTCGATCTCGATGGTGCCGAGTCGAGCCTCGACTCGCTGCGCCTCTACCTGCGCTCGATCGGCCGTGTACCGCTGCTGAGCGCCGCCGAGGAGGTGTTCCTGGCGAAGCGGATCGAGCGCGGCGACGTGGCCGCCAAGCAGCAGATGGTCGAGGCCAACCTGCGCCTCGTGGTCTCCATAGCCAAGGGCTACATGGGCCGCGGCCTCACCTTCCTCGACCTGATTCAGGAGGGCTCGCTGGGGTTGATAAGGGCCGTGGAGAAGTTCGACTACAGACGCGGCTACAAGTTCTCGACCTACGCCACCTGGTGGATCCGCCAAGCGGTGACCAGGGCGATCGCCGACAAGGGCCGCACGATCCGGATCCCCGTGCACATGGCGGAAAAGCTCAACAAGGTGCTGCATGCCGAACGCATGCTGATCCAGTCGCTGGGGCGCGACCCCAGCCCTGCAGAGCTCGCCACCGAGCTCGACTATCCGATCGCGGAAGTGCGCGAGATCTTGCGCATGGCTCAGCAGCCGATCTCCCTGGAGAAGCCGGTGGGTGAGGAGGACGACTCGGCGCTCGCAGACTTCATCGAGGACATCGCCGCCGAATCCCCGTTCGAGACCGCTTCGGAGTCACTGCGGCGCGAGAGCGTGGTGCGTGTGCTGGCTGTGCTCCCCCGCCGCGAGCGGGAGGTGCTGGAGATGCGCTACGGCATCACCGGCGGGCGCTCCCGCACGCTGGAGGAGGTCGGGCGCGCTTTCAACATCACCCGCGAGCGTGTCCGCCAGATCGAGAACCGCACGCTGAAGAAGCTGCAGACGCTGCCCGAGGCGCAGCTGCTGCGCGAGGCGTCCTGAGGCTCTCGACGGCTTCGACGACCCGGCCCCTCTAAACTGCGTCGGCACCCACGGCGGGGTGTCCGAGTGGTTAAAGGAGACCGGCTGTAAACCGGTTGGCTCAGCCTACGCAGGTTCGAATCCTGCCCCCGCCATCACCTGTGCGTCGCCTCCGGGGGCCGGAGCATGAGCCGCAGCGGCGGGCTGCCCCACACGCGCAGCTCCTCGATGAGCTGAAATCCGAGGCGCGAGTAGAGAGCGGCGCTGCGCTCGCTGGAGGCCTCTATGTAGGCGGACAGACCGTCCCGATCGCAGCGGTCCAGCGTGGGGCGCATCAGCGTGCTGCCCAGCCCTCGTCCCTGTGTGTCCGGGTGCACGCCGATGTCGCGAACGTAGTAGTGGGGCCCGCTTGCGAGACGCATGTGGCGCCATTCCATAGTGGCCCCCAAGCTCGCCGCCTTGGGCACCCTGACTCCGAACACCGTGCCGTGCAAGAGCGTTGCGTGCAGTGGCACACGCCACCTGCCGGGCGGCAGGCACAGCATCGCGCCGGCGAGCTCGTCCGTCGTCTCCACGTGCCCGTGCGGCAGAGCGAAGTGGAGCAGCTCGATCCCGAAGTAGTGGCGCAAGCGCGCTTGCCTCCTGGCGTCATTTGGGATCAACCAACCAAATATCGGGTCCTCCATAAACGCCTCCGCCAGCACCGTTCGCAAGCGTTGGACGTCATCTGCGGTTGCTCGCCGCAGCCCGGGAGTAGTGGTTGACGAGCTCTCACCCATGTTTGGCGCCTTTCCTTTTCGCGGTTGCCGGCTCCTGCGAGCGCGGTGTGGCACCCGGGCCGGCCATGCTCGGGCTCTCGCGCATGAGCGCCTCCAGAGCCTGGAAGATGAGCATGAGCAAGTCCCCGAACAGCGCGTCGGGCACGGCCTCCGGATCGGCGAGCTTCTCCAACGCCAGACCATTGCCCAGGGCGTTGATGAGCAGCCCCACCAGCTCGCCCGCCTCACTGCTCAGCGAGACACCCTGCCGCTCGGCTCCCTCCAAGAACAGGCGCGCACTGGATGAACGCAGAGCCGCGAACTGGCCCGCCAGGCGGTCGCGCAGCGGTGGCTGACGGATCGCGTATGCCCAGAACTCGATGAATAGCGGAAAGTAGTCGGGACGCTCGCGCAGGATCTCCATCCAATGGTCTGCCGCCCCCCGCGCCCGCTCCTCGGCAGTCGCTCCGTCGGCGACGATCTGGGAGTAGTCGCGCACGTCGGTGGCGATCCGCCCCTCGAACAGCGCGAGGAACAGATCCTCCTTGCCCGCGAAGTTCGAGTACAGCGCCCCCGTCGTCGCCCCGGCCTCACGCGCGATCTCCTCGACCGAGGAGCCGTGATACCCGCTTCGGGCGAACACGGCTTCGGCGCCATCGAGCAGGCGCCGGCGAGTGAGTGCCCGCTGCTCGTCCCGCAGGGACGGACGGTGAAGGGCGCTGGTCATATCGTTTAATATTGCAGATAATGAACACTATGTCAAATGCGTGGGCGAGCGCGCGCATCGGATTTGCGTCTTTTCGCGCCAACTTAGACGATTGTCTGAAGGGTCTGGGAGCCGCGAGCCGAAGATTGCGGCATGTCCGAGGAACGAGTCCGTCCACTGGAGCAGGACGGCGTCCAGTGCTTGGTGGTGCTGCAACTGCTGCGCGACGATCGCCCACTGCGCTGGTTGCGCGGGGAGCTCGAGCGCGAGCTCTACGACATCGACCCCGCGGCGATCGGCGTCGCGCTCGAACGGCTTCGCGAACAGAGTGTCGTGTGCGCAGAGGACGAGCGGGTGTGGGCGTCAGCGTGCGCTCGGCATCTGGACGCCCTCGGCTTCATCTGCATCTGAACCCCCACGCCCGCGGCGCCCGCGGCACGCTCTCGCGCGAGTTCTAAAGATCAAGCGTCCAGCTCGGGCGGCCTGTTACGAATGCCTGTATTTGCAGCCACCAATGCAACGGATGGCTTGTCGATAAGCTTAGGCAGGACGTTTATAATCCAGCCGCGCAGGAGCAAGGCTTTGCGATCCGACACTATGTAGACAAAGGTCTGTAGACCTCTCGTCTGCGAGGCGCGACAGTTAGCGGGTGTCCGTGGAGCAGATACGCAGCCAATTCGCCAAGAACCTACGCGCGCACCGGGAGCGCTCGGGGCTCTCGCAGGAGGCGCTCGCCGAAGCGTGCAACCTGCACCGCACCGAGATCAGCCTGCTGGAGCGGTGCAAGCGCTCCCCGCGCCTGGAGACGCTCGTGATCCTCGCTCGCGGCCTCGGACTCTCCTCGCCCGCCGAGCTGCTCGACGGCATCCGCTGAATCCACCACCGCGGCTCGGTTTCCACCAGTGGGAGCGTTGCCGCCTGAGTACTCTCCTGGGCCGATGGGGGCATGGGTAGACATCTTGAATCGTGGCACGTGGCGCGTGCGTCATGTAGTCGCTGCGCTGCTCGGCCCCGCCGCCGCGGGTCTGGTGGTCTTGCTCCTTGCCGGCTGCTCGGGGACCAACGGCCAAGGCACGTCAGCGAACGGCCACGCCGCGTCGGCGGCGAGCCCGAGCTGCGAGGGCGCCAAGGCGCTGTGCGGGAAGCGTCTCAACGAAGTCATCTTCCCCGGCACCCACAACTCGTTCGCGGCATCCGCCGAGCCGGGCTGGCACTTCGCCAACCAGCGCTACGGCATCGCGCGCCAGCTCGACGACGGCATCCGGGCGCTGCTGCTCGACATTCACTTCGGGGTGTACGACCCGGCGACGGGCACCGTGCGCACCGACCTACGCGCCGAGGGCTCGGATCGCAACAAGGTCGCCGCGCAGCTCCCCCCGCGCGCGCTGCGCGTCGCCGACCGGGTCGCCGGCCGCGTGGGGGTGGGCACACTGCAGGGCACGCCCGAGCCCTACCTCTGCCACACCCTGTGCGAGCTGGGAGCCGAGCCGCTCAACCAGGAACTGGAGGTGATCAGGGACTTTCTGGAGCACCACCCCAACCAGGTTGTGATCGTGATCGTCGAGGACTACGTGCCCCCCGTCACGATCGAGCGGGCGTTCGAGCAAACCGGGCTCACTCGCTACGCCACCACGCTCGACCGCCGAGCGCCGCCGCCGACCCTCGGGGAGTTGATCGCGCGCGGGCAGCGCCTAGTGGTGTTCGCCGAGGCAAAGGGTGGCTCGCCCGCCTGGTATATGCCCGCGTTCTCGTTCATCCAGGACACCCCGCTCGGCGCCACGCGCCCCGGCCAGCTGAGCTGCGCGCGCTACCGGGGCGAAGCCGACAGCCCGCTACTGCTAATCAACCACTGGATCCCGCCGTTCCCGCCGAGCACCACGCTCAACGCAGCCATCGGCCGCGCGCCGTTCCTGCGCGCTCGCATCGAGCGCTGCCTGAAGAAGCGCGACTTCAGGGGCGCTATCGTCGCGGTCGACTTCTACCAGCGCACCTCGGTGGTGGCGGTTGCAAAGGAGCTCAACAGCCGCAACCACTGAGCACTCCCTGTTCGACCTCGCAAGGAACCCGGCAGCCATGAGCGCCCCACCATCTTCGCGCTACGCACGACTGCAGTCCGGGGAGTCCACGGAGCGAGGCAGGGCGGCCCGTCAGGCCACACCCCGGTCGACCCACGGCGAGTGGGCGCCTGCGCCCAACCGGCCCGACCCCGTCGCGGTGCTTGCGGCCCAGGCGGCCTCGCGCGTGCAGGAGCTCGTGCCGATCCGCTACGGACGGATGCTCGTCTCGCCGTTCACCTTCTACCGCGGGGCCGCCGCCGTGATGGCGGCCGATCTCGCGGCGACGCCCGACTCGGGGATCGTGGTGCAGGCGTGTGGGGACGCCCACATCTCCAACTTCGGCGGCTTCGCGGCCCCCGATCGCCGCGTGGTGTTCAGCCCCAACGACTTCGACGAGACGCTTCCGGGCCCGTGGGAGTGGGACGTCAAGCGGATGGCCGCCAGCGCCGAGATCGCCGGCCGCGATGTGGGCCTGCCCGCGAGCAGCCGCCGCCGGATCGCCGAGGAGAGCGCGCGTGAGTACCGCGAGGCAATGCGCGACTTCGCCGGACGCAGCCACATCGACGTCTGGTATGAGCGCCTGACGGCCAGCGAGCTGGTCGATCGCTTCGGCGGGACGCTGAAGGGCCGGGGGCGGATCGAGTTCGCGCGGCCGTTCGCCAACGCGCGCCGTAAGACCAGCCTGCGAGCGGTGAAGAAGCTGACCGAGCGCGCCGAGGGCCAACTGCGCTTCAGCCACGTCCCTCCGCTGCTGGTCCCGATCCGCGAGCTGGTCGGCCCGGTCGACGCGCGCGAGCAGTCGGCGTTCGTGCAGAAAGTTCTGGATGAGTACGCGCAGAGCCTGGACGCCGATCGGCAGTACCTGTTTCGAACACACCGCTTCGTCGACATGGCGCGCAAGGTGGTGGGCGTCGGCAGCGTCGGCACCCGCGCGTGGGTGTTCCTGCTCGTCGGCCGCGACGGGCAGGATCCGCTGGTGCTGCAGGCCAAGGAGGCGCAGCCCTCGGTGCTCGAGCCCCACCTCGGCGCAAGCGAGTTCGCCAACCACGGCGAGCGGGTCGTACGCGGCCAGCGCATCTCCCAGGCCGCCAGCGATATCTTCCTCGGCTGGCAGCGCAGCGTCGGGCTGGATGGCAAAGAGCACGACTTCTACGTACGCCAGCTGTGGGATTGGAAGGCCTCCGCCGAGCTCTCGACGCTGAGCGAGGCGGGCCTGCACGCCTACACGCGAGCGTGCGGCTGGTCGCTGGCCCGTGCGCACGCCCGCTCGGGCGACCGTCTCGCAATCGCCGCCTACCTGGGTGGCGGTCCGACGTTCGACCGCGCGATCGCCCGCTTCGCCACGGTGTACGCCGATCAGAACGAGCTCGACCACCGGCGACTCGCCGAGGCGGTCGCCGCAGGCGAGGTCGCGGCCGTCACCGGCGTGTGAGCAAGAGCATCGGCGAGGCCACCACCGGCCGGCGAGGCGATCCAAGCAACACGGAGGGCGGGCCCGGATGTCGTGTTGACGGGCATACGCATGCCGGAGATGGACGGCGTACGGGCCACTCATGAGACAGCTCTCATAACACGCTCGCCCAACACCAGTAAGCTCGGGAGCGGAAAATGAGCACCGAGAGCATTGGAGCTGGTCCCCGGCCCCCGGTCGACTGGCGACGCGCCGAGTTCGTGCTGACGCTGCTCGCGTTCCTCGGCTTCGTCACGGTGCCGATCCGCATCACCACGATCTACGGTGGCCTGCCCGCGCATCCCCTGTTTGTGCACGTTCCCGTGGTGCTGATCCCGTGCACGATCGTGGCGGCAATCGTGTTCGTGATCAAGCCCCAGTGGCTCCAGCGCTACGGGATCGCGCTGGCCCTCGTCTCGATCGCCGCGATGAGCTCGATCTTCCTCACGATGCAGGCGGGCGCCGCGCTGCGCACCGCGCTCAATCTGCAGGGAGAGGCCGCCAAACTGATCTCCGAACACTCGCAGGCCGCGCACATCCTCGCCTATATCTACGTGCTGTTCACCGCGACGCTGATTCTCACCTTCGCCTCGCAGCGGATCTCCGGCGGGATGCCCACCGGGCTGGGAATCGTGGACCGCCTGCTCTCCCCCAAGCCGGCCCTCACGGCGCTGCGCGTCGTGCTGGTGGCGCTGTCGCTCGGCGCGGGCTACATGGTCTTCCGAACCGGCGACCTCGGCGCCAAAGCAGTGTGGGAGGGGCGGCTCCAGGCCGCTCACCACGGCTTCCCCGGAGGCCCGGGTGGTGTGCCCGGGCTGTACCCGCCGCCGGGTGGCGGCGGCGGGTCCTGACCACAGCTCCCTAAAGGCCAGCCGGGCTCCCAGCAGCTCGGCGAAGACCGGCAGGCGCCGCTCGGTTGCCGGCACCCACCGGTTGCCCGGCCGTGTGGCCTACGGCGTATGTGGCGCAGCAGGCGAGCCCGGTGCCCCTGCCGCGCGCGTCTGCTCGTCCTGGAACGGCGGATAGGTCTCGGTCAGCAGCGCCACGTAGGTGTCCGATCGCGCGATGTAGGAGTTGGCGAGCACCATCAGGTCGAACAGGCCACGCGGCATCTTGCCGGTGATCACGATCACAAACCAGGCCGCCACCGCGCCGACCTCGAGCATCAGGTTCATCACGTAGCGCAGGATCAGGATCGGGATCGCGAGGATGATGCGGAACAGCGTCTTCAGGCGGCTGTAGCTGTCCAGCGGCCCCTCGAACCGCATCCGCACCGGGTAGGCCGGATTGTCGTCGGAGCCGCCGAAGGACGGATAGGGATCGCACAGCAACGCCGCGTAGGCGGTGAAGCGCGCAAGGAAGCGCGTAAAGCCCGCGACGAACTCGTAGAGGCCGCGTGGGTAGTTGCCTGTGATCACGATCGCAAACCACGCGATCACGATCACGACGTACGCCACAATCGCGTACACATACAGCCAGATCGCCAGCGGAATCGCCAGGATCAGCCTGAAGAAGGCTGTCAGCCGGTTGCGCTGCTCGACGTAGTCGGCTTCGAAGACGACTGGGTAAGACATACGGTTCTCCCCCTCACTGGTTTACCGAAAATGCTCATCTGTTGCCGAATGCTCATCTTTTCCACACTCTGCGAACGGCCATATCCTACTCGGGTCCCGCCCGGGTCGCCTCGACCCGCACTCCGGTCCCGCCCGGGTCGCCTCGACCCGCACTCCACCGAAAGCTGGGGGGCCGAGGCTGGCACCTCGCGATCGGTGTGGCTTCGGCGATCGCACCGTCGAAGGGTCGAGAAATGCGGGTAGACTGCCTCTGGTGGGTGCGGCTGGGCAACTGCTGAGCCAGGGAGCTGTTTGTCGGATTGGGAGGCTGGGCGCGCGGCGTCAGAAGAGTCGAGGAGCAGTGGCGCCTGTCTTATCTCCCGCCAGCTGGACCTGCACCGCAACCGAAAGGACTCGTCATCGTGCCCCGCACCCGCTCGCTACTCATATCGCTCTTGACCTTAGGCTGCCTGGCAGCATCGGCGGTGAGCGCACAGGCTGCGTGCAACAAGGAATGGACGGGCGGAAGCGGGAACTGGGAAGAAGCTGGCCACTGGATCCCGTCCGGCGGTGCCCCAAGCAGCTCCGAAAGCGCCTGCATCACCGCCCCCGGCATCTACACCGTGGCCATCACGACCGACGCGGTAGCGAAGACGCTGACCGTCGGTGGGACATCCGGCGTCCAGACCCTCGACGTGGTCGGCGCAAGCCAGAGCTACCGAGGCGACACCTACAACGAAACGACGCTGGGCGCGGAAACCATGTCGTTTGCCGCAAACACCAAGTTGATCCTGGAAGCAACCGGCGGCGGCAGCGCGGAACCAAAGGGCGGCGGTGGAGTCATGCAGGCCTACACCGTCACCGAGGCGGGCCAGATCGAAACGGTGAGCAGCGACCCGCACATGGACAACCGCATCAGGGTCTCCAATCTGCGGATCGATCCCGGCGCCAGCCTCCTCGATGCGTCGGGAACGCTTCTTTTCATCCAGGAAACCGAAGGCGCGCAGAACGCGGCCCTGGGCAACGAAGGCACGGTCATGATCGACCCGGGCGCAGCACTCGAACTGGAACACGGTTTCGCCAAATCGTCGGGCTTCGAAAACCTGGGCTCAGTCGTCAACGACGGTTCGATCGCCTCGCACGGCGATGTTTGGACCCAGGCGGGCGGCTCTGTGGCCGGCAACGAAGTGGTCCTTTTGGGTGGCTCGACGCTGGTCGACTCCGCTGGCTCCGGGACCTTCCTTGCCGACAACGGCGGCGCCACCGTCACCGGGACGATCCCCGCCGGCCAGACCGTAATCGTCAGAGGCGAGCCCTTTGGCGCCGGCGGAGAGACCTACAACAGCACCGCGCTGAAAACTGGGGGCAAAGAACTCGTCAACGATGGAACGCTCCGGCTCAACCCCACAGGCAGCGACGAAACCGGCGGGTCAGTCACCTTGGAAGAAGGGTCGATCCACAACAACGGATTGATCGTCGCCGAAACCGAAACGCCCACCAGGATCACACAACTGCTGGAGAGTCTCACCAACGGGACCTCCGGCCGACTCGAAATCAACGGCGGGGTCTTTCAGGGCAACAACGGCGCCCTCACCACCAACGAAGGGCTCGTGACTGTCGCGCCCGGTGCCCTCGTTCAGCTCGAGGAGGCGGCGTCGTTCGTCAATACGGCCGGTGGGACGTTCTCACCGCAGATCGCCAGCGCCTCGGGCTTCGGTGCTGTCCAGCTGACCGGCCCCTGCTGCAACGGGCCGGGCGTATTCGCAGCGGGCGGCACCCTCGAGCCGGTACTCGCGGGAGGCTTTGTGCCCTCCGCGGGACAGGAGTTCGACCTCTTCGAGCTCGACGGCGGCAAGTTCGAAGGCGCCTTCGCGGCACTCGCCAACGGCTTCACCGCCGACTACTCGCACGAGGCTTCCGAACCAGCGTTTGTCGGGGTTCTCTACGGCGCGTCGGCCGGCGGGGCCCCTGGAGGTGGCTCGGCCCCGAAGGCAAAGCCCCCGGTCGTCCACGTCGGCTCGATCTTCACCAAGCAGGGCAAGCCCACCGTGACGCTCTCCTGCCCGGCCGGCGAGGCCGCATGTCAGGTGGTGAGCGTTCAGGCCACCGTCATCGAGCATCTGAAGGGTGGCAAGATCACCGCCGTCAGCGCGCGCAAGGGCAAGAAGAAAGCGACGGCGAAGAAGAAGCGGGTGGTAATCGCGACCGGCAGCGTAACGCTCACGGCGGGCGCCTCCAAGACGCTCGTGCTCACGCTCAACACGACCGGAAACGCGCTACTGAAGAAGTACGGCAAGCTCACGGCGATCGAGACTGTCAGCTCGGGCGGCACGACGATCAGCACGGCGACTGTCCATTGGCAAAAGGCCACAAAAAGGAAAAGAAAATAGCTTCCACGATGCCCGCTCGACTCCGGTACGTCGACCCCAACCGCCCGCGCAGCTCGTTCAGCCGCGCCTTTGCCACATTTTCCAGCACCCGCCCGGGAAGGCTGATCTCGGCCAACGTCGTCTGGAAGCTCGATCCGTATCTGCTGCGGGCAACCAAGGGCCGGATCGGGATGGGCCTCGTCCTCCCCACCGCGCTGCTCGAGACCAGGGGCGCGAAGAGCGGCGCGGTGAGACGCAACGGAGTCATCTACTTCCATGACGACGACCGGGTGACGATCGTCGCCTCGAAGGCGGGCGACGCGAGACACCCGGCATGGTTTCACAATCTCCGGGCCCACCCCGACGTCATTTTCGGTGGCATCCCCATGCGGGCGTCGGTAGTGAGCGAGGAGGCCGAGCGCGACCGGCTGTGGAAGCTGGCCGACCAGGTCTTTGCGCCCTACGCCGCCTACCGCCGAGAAGCGGCAAAGGCCAACCGGACGATCCCGATCGTGCAGCTCACCGCGCGCGCGTAGGCGGATGCCGGGCCGGCCCCGGGGGCAGACGGCCGACCTGCCACAGGCGGGCGCCGTGCCGCGTCTCCAGCCAGCGCCTTGCGTCGCCTTCGCCGAGCTCGATCAGGCCATCGATGAACTCACGCGCAAGGAACAGGTAGCTGAGCAGCTCGCCGTGGATGGCGCTGCGGTCGGCGTTGACGAAGCGCCCGAGCAGCGCGAGGTTGGAGTCACGCAGGAGGCCGAGAGGGCCGGCGTAGCGATCCTTATAGATCTTGCGCGCGAGGCGGCCGATCTCGAGGCGATCGTCCGGCGCGATGAAGATGTAGGGGATCTTGCGGCGGGGTCCGCGTCTGGCACCTCGGCCGACGGCGGCGGTGGGGGCAGGGCTTGACGGTTGACGCGACGCGAGCGTCTCGTTGACGGCGCCGAGTCGGGCGACGTCGTCGGCGAGCTGGTCGGCGAGCGCTACCTGCAACAGTTGCGCGATGCCGTCGAGCGCATCCGGTCTCCGGGACGCGCCGGCGTGCGTCACCGACGAGTTCAGGCCGATGACCACAACGCGCTCGGCACCCAGTGCGATCGCCGGCGCGAGCGGCGCGTTGAGGCGCACGCCACCGTCGCCATACCAGCCCGCAGCCGCGCGCGGCCGGCTGATCTCGATCGCGGGGAACGCGCCTGGGATCGCCGCCGACGCGAGCACGTGCTCGGGCGCGAGCGGCGTCGCGGCATAGTCGATCGCGTGCGACGGATCGAGGCCCGGCTCCGGGCCGCCGTGGTGGAAGACCACACTGCGTGTGCTCGCGTAGGCGGTGGCGACGACAGCGGCCGAGCTCAATGCGCCACTCTCGACATTGCGCTCGATCTGATCGAACGCGACACGTCGTTCGAGCGTGCCGCGCAGGGGCGAGGGATCGAGCAGCGCGGAGACGTCCGCGCCGGGTAGGTCCGCGAGCATGGCGCCTGCACCCAGCAGACGACCGAGCTCTGACGGTGAGGCCAGCGGACGCAGCGCGTCGCACCAGCGCAGCTCACGCCACATCTGCACCGCGGCCGCGGTCGCCGTCTCCAGCGGTTCGTGGGCGCGTGCCGCAAGGAACGACCCGTTGAGCGCACCAATGCTCGTGCCCACGACGATCGTCGGGGACTGGCCGCGCGCTGCCAGCGCCGGCGCCAGCACCGCCAGCGCGCCGGCCTCGTACGCGCCGCGAGCCCCGCCGCCGGCGAGCACGAGCGCGACTCGCTCACTTCGGCCAGCCGATCGAGCGGGATTGGGCATCCTCACCGCAGACTACCGCCCTGCTCCCAGGGGATCGGCTGAAGGCATGAAGTGGACACACCCGACGCCGCCGTGACGCTCACGGCGTGAGCGCTGGCGAGAAGCCCCCTAAAGCGGCGGAACCTGGTTGTTGACCTGCGGCCCGTGGTAGAGGTGGTCGTGGTCCTTGCAAGCGGCTGGGAAGAAGAACTGGACGCTGTCGCTGCGCACGCCGTTGTAGCTGGCGAATAAGGTCACGCGGCCGCGGGTGCCAACCTTGCATTGCGGGTCGGTGCTGCTCTGGACACGGACGACGATCTTCATGATGTTTCCGGGGAACCCCCACATCGTCGCGTAGTGCGAGTGGTAGACCAGGTGGTGCTCGACCGTCATGATGATCAGGCGGTCGGGCTGGTTGGGGACACGATCCACCTGGCAGAGGGTCCCGGAGACGGTGTTGTCGGCAAGGTTGATGTCACCGTGGCCGCGGGCGTAGCTGCCGCTCGCCCCCGTGATCGGCGCACCCGTGTGGAAGCCCCACGGCGGAATCCCACCCACAATCGGGATCTGGGCGCAGAACTGGATCGAGTAGCCACCGGCCGAGCCGGTCATGCCGATCAGCGCCAGCAGCGGCGTCAACGCCAAGACCGCGAGTCCAACACGTCGCGTGATGTGGTTGATCACCATCGCGGGGTCGGACTATAGCCCCCGCGGCCGTGTGGCCATCACCGCCCGGGCCATAACCTCATGGCCGTATGGCCATTTGCCGGCCGACCTATAGCCTTCACGGCCGCGTGGCCATCGCCGTGCCGAGCGCCGCGCGGGAGTTGACGCCCAGCTTCTTGTAGGCCCGTGCGATGTTGGCCTCGACCGTCTTGGGGCTGATGAAAAGCTCCGCCGCGATCTCCCTGTTGGTCATTCCGCGGCACGCCAGCGTCGCAACACGCTCCTCGGTGACGGTGAGCTGCTTGGGCGCATTGCGCGTCCCGAGACGCGCAATCTCAAACTGCGCCCGCTGCGCCCAGAGGACCGCACCGCACCGCTCGAAGGTCGCGAGTGCCGTCCGCAGCGCCTCCCCCGCGGCGCGTTTCTGGCGCCCTCGCCGCAGCACCTGGCCATAGACCAGCTGGGTGCGCGCGAGCTCGATCGGCATGCCGAGGGGCTCATGGTGGGACAGCGCCCGCTCGAGCGCGTCGGTGGCGGCGGGGAGGTCGCCCTGCGCGGCGAGCAGCAGGCCGCGACCACGCCCCGCGGTCGCGAACGCCCACCCGGACTCGACTCGGCGCGCCTGGAGCTCGAGCAGGTCCAGCAGCGCGCCGGCGCGCTCGAGCATCCCGAGCCTGACGAGCGCCTCGATCTCGTCAGGCAGAAAGGAGGCCATCATCGGCTCGCCGATGCCGTGCTCGAGCGCAGACTCCGCGAGCGGAGCGAGCAGCTCATGGGCGCCGGCGGCGTCGCCGGCCGACAGGGCGCAGAAGCCGAGCCAGGCGGTTGCGACGCCATGCATCGCCCTGTCGCCACCGGTGGCATCGAACAGCGCGATCGCCTCGAGTGCGTCTGTGTTGGCGGCCTCGGCCAGGCCCAGATGCACCATCGCGATGGCGCGGGCGGCCAGCGTGGCGCCCAGAACGATCTGGCTGTCCAGCTCCCGCGCCGCGGCCACCAGCTGATCGGAGATCGCCGCCGCGCGCGCGAGCCGTCCCGCCGCACACTCGACCAGCACGATCACCAGCAAGGCCAGCGGAATCGCGCTCTCCTGGCCGTTGGCGACGAGCTCCTCCTGGAAAGTGGCCAGGTGGAACTCCGCGCGTTGCAGCCTTCCCGTCCACAGGCATATCCAGGCAGCGTTGATACTGGGACGCAACCCCGTGAAGGTTCGCGTGTCCCATCGCTCCAGCGCGAGCGCTCGCTCGAGCTCCTCTTCGGAGTGCCCCATCCCGAGCATACGCCGTGTGACCGCTACCGAGGAGAGCGCCTCGGCGAGGAGTTGCGGGTCGTCCACGCGCTCGGCGATCTCCAGGGCCATCCCCACCTCTGCGCCGGCGCGGCCGACGTCGCCGGTCTGGGAGAGCACCCAGGCCAGGTCCAGATGCGCCCGCGCCCTGACCCAGTCGTCCTCGCCGGCCTCCTCGAGCGCGCCTTCGAGCAGGCGCCGAGCCCCGCTGTAGCTGTCATGCCAGTACATGGCGAGGGCCAGCGAGCGTTGCGCCCTTGCCCGCTCGGGGCCAGCGGGAAGTCCGGCCACGACCTCTTCCAGCAGTTGCTGCGAGCGGTCGTGCTCGCCCGCGAACAGATGATCCTCCGCGGCAAGCATCCTGCGCCGCAGAGACTCGAGCTCGCGCTCCGGCGGCGTGAGCTCCACCGCGCGTTCGAGCAGCGCCGCGGCGGCGGCGGACGCTCCTCGTGCGCGCGCGGCCAAGGCGGCCTGCTCCAACCCGAGCGCGATCTCTGCGTTGGGACCCGTGGCGGCGGCGGCGCGGTGCTGGACGCGCTCGTCGGGATCGTCAAGCAGTTGCGCAAGCTGACCGTGGACACGGCGGCGGCGGCGGGTCGCGGCCGTGTCATATACGGCAGCCGCATACAGCGGGTGAGTGAACCGCACGCGCTCCCCCTCGACACGCAGCAGGCCGCTCTCCTCGGCTTCGGCGAGACCCTCGTGGGAGGATGCCTGCTCGACCAGCGCCGGCGTTGGCCGCGCAAGCGCCGCGGTCACCAGCAGCGCTTCGCGAGCGCTGGCGGGAATCGTCGCGAGCCGCGCGCCCACCAGCTCGCGCAGGCTCTCGGGCACCGGCAGCCTGTCGTTGGCTTGGAGTGTGGCCGCCGAGCCCAGTGCGCGAGCGCACTCCAGCGCGTACAGCGGGTTGCCGCCCGACGCCTGCGCAACCCGAGCGATCACGCGCCGCGGAAGCGCGCGCTCGAGGTGCAGCTCCAGCAGGCCGCCGATCTCACTCGCCGGGAGCCCTCGCAGGCGCAGGCGAACGAGCCGATCGGCGCCGAGCGCACGCTCGAGCGCAAGCGGGTCTGCGTACGGCGGGCCTCGTTCGGTGAGCAGGATCGCGACCCGGTGGCGCTCGAGCCTCCGCGTAGCGAACGCGAGCAGCCGCGTGGTGGAGGCGTCCAGCCATTGCAGGTCGTCCACGGCGAGGACCAACGGCATCCCCTCCGCCAGCTCGCACAACAGCGAGCCCAGCGCAACACCCAGCGTCCGGCGGTCGGGGGCGCTCCCCGCAGGGACCGCCCGCCGCAGCAGCGCGACTTCCAGCGCATGACGCTGCGGTGTGTGCAGCGTCGCCAGCGCCGCGTCCGTGGAGGAGCCCAGGAGATCGCTCAGGCCGGCGAACGCAAGCTGTGCCTCAGAGCGCTCGCCCTGGCAATGCAAGACGTGGTAGCCGCGCTCGCGCGCCGTCGCCAGCATCGCCCGCCACAGCGCGGTCTTGCCGATCCCGGCCTCGCCCTCGAGTACCAGCCCGGTGGGCCCGTGCGGCAGGCCGTCGAGCATCGAGGAGGCCACCTCGAGCTCCCGCTCACGCCCGACTATCCGCGGGCCGGGATGACTCATTCGATCGATGACGAGCTATACGCGGGCCAGCAAACGTAGGGAAACACCGTATTGATCGATGCTCGATCGAATGCCACGATGACCACCGGATCTCGTCTGAGAGCCACGCCCACGGGCGGAATCTAGCGAACCCTGCCGCGCACCGGTCAAGAACGCTTGGCCGAGCGGGACGTGCGAAAGAGAGGAGATCTCGATGAGGACGCTTGAGGCGCCCGCAACCCGCTGTTCCCGGGGCAGGTGCAAGACTCGCACGAGCATCCAGATCGCCCGGGCGCCGAAGTCCAAGCTCGGGGATGACGAGCGATGAGCGTTCGGCGGGCGACGCTCGTGCTCCTGCTGGGCGCCACCCCTCTTCGCGGGAACGGCCGTGCCGCTGGGCGGGGTCGCGTCGGCGTCGGCGTCGGCGACGGCTCCGAAGGCCCCTTCACCCTGGCGGCAACCGACGGCCACGAACTGGTGAACGATCTTGATATCGGACCCGCCTTCAGCGACGGGTCTGGTCGCGTGCGGTTGAGCGGCTCGACACTGACGTGGTCCCCGGATGGGAACGTACGCTATTCGGCGCCGCTGGGTGGGCAGCTGCTGCGACTGGCCGTCGACGCCAATACCCCACCGCCAACGCCGCTGCCCCCGGTCTGCAGCCTCATCGCCGCCGCCGATGTCCAGGCGGTTCTCGGTCCGGTCACCGCGACCTCAGCGCCCAATAGCTGCGCCTACACGACAAATACCCAACCGGCCAGCGCCATCACCGTGACGCTCCAAGCGAACCTGACGCCGGCCCAGGTGGCAGCGGCGGAGCGGACCGCCAGCCGTAAGGAGAGGTCCGCAACCAATCTCATCGCTCAGGCCGAGAATGACAGCTCATACCGGTGGTCGGCCGCGTGGGAAACCACGAAGGGGAGCATCAGCGAAAACCGCGAGGTGCAGATCGTGGGGGACGTGCAGCTCAACACCGACCTCGTGACGCCCGCGGCCGACAGCCGCTACGAGGAAGGTCACGTCGGGCTCGCCTTGCATGTCACGGGAGAGCCCTCCCCCACCTATTGGGAATCAGACGTCGCGCTCCAGCATTTCGCCGACCTCGCGTTCGATCGGCTGATGGGCTGGCCGGTTCGGTACGTCGGAGCGGGTTGAACGGTGCCTCACGGGTATCGAGATCTCGCAGTATTCGGACGCTGGGGCTTGGCGGCACTTGTCGCCGCATTTCTGTTCCTGCCGGCCAGCTCCGCGTCAGCCGAACCTCCCCCCGGTACGATCTCCACGATCGTCGGCAACCCGACAGCGCCCGGGCCGGCGAGCACGATCGGCCAGGAGCCGGTGGGTATTGCGAGCGCTCCGGACGGCTCGCTTTTCATAGTCGACTCGTACAGAATGTCCGTGCGTGAGGTCGACGCCGCGGGGCAGGAGACCACATTCGCTGGCAATGGCACGCCCGGGTTCTCGGGTGACAGCGGCCCCGCGGGCGAAGCCGCGCTCTCCGAACCCGGCGATGTCGCGCTCGACGGTGCTGGGGATGTGCTGATCAGCGATACCGGCAACCAGCGGGTGCGGCTGGTTGCCACCGCGAACTGCACGAGCGACTGTCCATACGGGCTGGCCACCACGAAGGGCGACATCTACACGATCGCCGGCACCGGCACTCAGGGATTCTCTGGCGACGGCGGCACCGCAACCGCCGCCGAGCTCGGCCGGCCAGGTGGTCTCGCGGTCGACGGTGCTGGGGATGTGCTTATCAGCGACGCCGGCAACCAGCGGGTGCGACTGGTCGCCGCAACGAACTGCACGAGCAATTGCCCATACGGGTTGGCAGCAACTGCGCAGGGCGACATCTACACGATCGCCGGCACCGGCACGCAAGGGTTCTCTGGCGACGACGGCACGGCGACCGCCGCCAAGCTTGACGATCCTGGCGATCTCGCGGTCGACAGCAGCGGCGATCTGCTGATAAGCGACACCGAAAACCAGCGGGTGCGACTGGTTGCCGCCGCAGACTGCACAAGCAACTGCCCATACGGGCTGGCAGCCACACGAAGGGCAACATCTACACGATCGCCGGCACCGGCAGTGCCATATTCGGGGGGGATGGTGGCCCGGCGACCGAGGCCGAACTCGCCCGGCCCGGCGGTCTCGCGGTGGACAGCAGCGGCGACCTGCTGATCGGCGACACCTCCAACCAGCGAGTGCGGCTGGTCGCTGCCACGAGCTGCACGAGCAACTGCCCATACGGGCTGGCAGCCACCACGAAGGGCGACATCTACACGATCGCCGGCACCGGCACACCCGGGCTCTCCGGCGAAGGAACCGCAGCGAGCGCCGCCGAGCTCTTCGAACCCGGGGGTCTCACGGTGGACAGCGGCGGCGATTTGCTAATCGACGACGCCGGCAACCAGCGGGTGCGGCTGGTTGCCGGCGCGAGCTGCACCAGCAGCTGTCCGTACGGGCTGGCAGCCACCACGAAGGGCGACATCTACACGATCGCCGGCACCGGCACGCACGGGTTCTCTGGCGACGGCGGTTCCGCGGCCGCAGCCGAGCTTGACCATCCTGGCGGTTTGGCTGTGGACGGTGCTGGGGATCTGCTGATCAGCGACACCTACAACCAGCGGGTGCGGCTGGTCGCCGCCGCCAACTGCACGAGCAATTGTGCATTCGGACTGGCGGCCACCACGAAAGGGGACATCTACACGGTCGCCGGTGATGGCACGCTTGGGTTCTCCGGCGACGGCGGTCCCGCGACCGCCGCCGACCTCACCGAACCAGGAGGTCTCGCGCTCGACGGCGCTGGGGATCTGCTGATCAGCGACACCTACAACCAGCGGGTGCGGCTGGTCGCCGCCGCGAACTGCACCAGCAATTGTCCATACGGGTTGGCAGCCACCACGAAGGGCGACATCTACACGATCGCCGGCACCGGCGAGTACGGGTACTCTGGCGACAGCGGCCCCGCGAGTGAAGCCGAGCTCTCCGAACCTGGCCTGACCCCCTGAGTTCGGTCCGGCCCTTGTGAGAGTTTCTTGCGCCCGCGATGATGGGCGAGAAAGGAACTCTGATGAAGCGACGCAGGCACACGCCGGAGCAGGTCATCCGCAAGTTGCGG